>Ga0207969_100077_pt1 | contig 69243 bp, 52 predicted proteins | sample LakWasMet25_LOW6_2_FD_183869 | JGI IMG/M metagenome (GOLD analysis project Ga0207969, IMG submission 183869) | Freshwater sediment methanotrophic microbial communities from Lake Washington under simulated oxygen tension - Sediment Metagenome... | ecosystem: Environmental > Aquatic > Freshwater >...
TCCGATTCATGATTGCCAATCCCATCCGCAACGACGACGGCATCCAGCGATTCCTCGCCCTCGGCCTGCAACCCCCGCCGCAGCGTCAGGCCGCGTGAACCAGCGCCCCCGCTTTCGCGGAAGAGCCGAAAAAGCGGACTGCGCCCCGTGACTCGAACTCCTTGAGCAACGTGTAGAGCGTTCCGGTCGGCATCGAACGTCTGCTGACCCGAGCAGCCCACGCACGCGCCGCCGCAGTGACTTCACCGGAAGCGTGTCGGACGAGAAGTTCGGGATCGTTTCGAAGAGAGAGCGCGCAGGCCAGGTCCGTTCGACGCATTCCGCCACCGCTCGCAGCCAGCGCCGCGAAGATCCAGCGAGCCACGTCGTCGTGGGCAGCGTAGGCAGGGATCACAGTTGGCATTGCCGGGAGCACCAGCGGGTCGGACTTCGGCGGATGCGCCACCTGCGGGTCCGCCGGCGGCGGATCCAACCGAGTCGCATACGGACGCCCGGTGCGAGTGGACTCCGCGAGCGCGTCGTACACCTCCAGGATCAAGCGCTTCGTGCGGTACTCACCGTGGGCCTTCTCCTCGTTCTTCCGCACGATGGGGAAGGTGTCCATCACGAAGTCGGTGTCGTCGCGCGAGAGGCCGTAGAGGAGGAAGAACGCTGCGTCGAGTTCGGAGCGGAGGAGTTCACGTCGGGTCGGATCCCATCGGAAAGGTGGTCCGTCGTAGCCGACATCGACGGCGAAAGCTTCTAGGTCCCAGGCGGTGTAGGTCAGTTCGAGGACGCGGGGCAAAAGCCACTCGCAGACGGATGTATCAGGCAGCCAATCGATTCTCGCAGTGTGTTTGCCTATGCCCAGGAGGGGCAACTGGCGCACCGCGCCCCAGGTCAAGTGCGTGCCACCAACCTTCTGCCTCGCCGCATAATCGAGAATGTAACTGCAAAGATTGGCGTACAAAGCAGCGACCAGCCGAGGGTCATCCGCCACAAAAAGCAGGCGCGTCGTATGACCAATGGCCATACGAGGAATCAGCGAAGCGATGACCGTTCGCTGGTCCGTACTGCGACAGATGTCGCGCCAACCCAACACCCAACCACGCTCCCATCGTTCGGCGAGACGCCTTTCGACCTCAGAAGCCGCAACCCAGTAGAACGGCATTGAGAGACGGTGCGGGTTGGCGTGATCTTCGAGGCCGAACTCCGGGAGTTTGCCCTGGTTCTCCTGTGACGGGGTCTGTCCCTCGTAGGTACCAAATCGGTGATCGAAGTGATGCACCATCTTCGCCTCGCAGAGAGGCAAGAATGTCTCACTCTCACTTCGGAAGCGATTGCCTTCTCGGATCAGACCAGCCCCCTCCAGCTCTGGGCGCCGACGGAACGATGCCGAGTCGTCCGCCATATCGAACAGCTTGGTACACACTTCGACTCTCCAGCCGCTGTCGGCTTTACCGAGTCGATCGCTATCAAAAACGCCAGCGCGACGATGCATGGCCAGGTTCAGGTCTGCGTCGCGCCGTGAGCGGAACGTCGGACACGTCCTCGTGTTCGGATTAAGAACCTCGAAATCAGAAGGCGACAAGGAAAAGTGATGCGAACGATCCGCCAGAGCTTGCGCATTTCTATTGGCGAACGACAGATCCGCGCCTTCAACTGACTCTCGCGCATGCGTGACCGTGATAACGATGAAGCGGACCCGATGGTCGATGCCGGGAAACAAGAACTCCTCGTTCTCGAACTCGTGCAGTGCGATCAGGGCACTCTTGGCGACAAGATCCTGGAAGTACCCCTTGGTCGTCTCATCCGTCGCAAGGCCAGGTGGCACGATGAAGCCTGCGCGACCGTGCGATGTGAGAATCGTCCGGTTGTGCTCGGCGAAGATCGCGTAGGTGTTGATGTCACCCTTCCCGCACAGCGGATAGCGCTCAGATTGACGGAGGAAGTGACTTTGCCCTTCGGCTTCGCGGCTTGCCTCACACCACGCCTTCCACAGCCCCTCGTCTGTCTTTGGTAGCACCGCGATAAGCTTCTTCCTCGCCGCCGCGTTCGCCGCTCCCGCGATCGCCTCGTTTCGTGACGCGAAGAACTCTTGCTCCTGGATTTTCACCCGCTCCCACGGCGGATTCCCCAGCACCACGTCGAACCCTCCCCGCTTGAACACCTGCGGAAACGCCAGGTGCCAATGGAAGAATCGGTACTGCCCCGCCAGCGCCTTCACCGTCTCGGTCGTCAGGGCCGGCGCGTGTCCCTGCCCGCCGCGGATCTGCCGCCACAACCCGTTGGTGGGAGCGGCGTCCAACACTGGCCCCTCCCCCGTCTTGGGCCACACGAACGCAGCGCACCACGCATCGGCCACAAAGCGCTGGTGCCGGAATGCCTCGGACGCGCGGATTGCCTCCCACTGCGCCGCCCGCTTCTCGACGGCTTCGAGGTCGGCGTCGGGACTCTTCTCCAGCGCCTCGACCGCGTGGACGACCTCCTCCACTTCGTTCGCGGCGGGCTTCGACCAGAGCGCCTCGAAGCCCTGCTGCCCCTTCGCCTCTGACTTGTTGCGCTTCTTCAACGCACTGGCGACCTTGCGATCGTCCCCTTCGATGGGCTCCCAGGCCGCGTCGGGAATCCCCTTCTCCATGAGTTCCGGCGTCGCGCCCAGCAGCGCATTGCCGACCTGCAGGTGCGAGTCGAGGAACGACAGGGCCAACCCGGGCTCCACGGCCTCCATCCAGAGGCTCACCCGACAGAGTTCGAGGGCCATGGGGTTGAGGTCCACCCCGTAGATGCAGCGCCCGACCACCTGTCGCAGGGCGTGCCGGTACTCCGCGGCGGAGGGCGTCCCGTTGGCGGTGAGCCGCGCGACGTGGGCCGCGAGGCGCCGTGCCGCCGCGAGGAGGAAGTGCCCGCTACCACACGCCGGATCGACCACGGAGAGCGAGAGCAGCGCCTCGACGGGATCGCCCGGGTTGCCCGCGATGGCCGCCGCCACGACGGGCTCCAGCGCGCTGTCGAGGAGCACCTGCACCAGCGAGTCGGGGGTGTAGTAGCTGCCTGAGGTCTTGCGGGCGTTGCCGCGGGTCTCGTCGCCCGTCGCGAAGCTGAAGCGCCGCTGTTCGAGCGCCACCTGCGGAACCAGCTCCAGTAGACTCTCGTACACGCTGCCGAGCTCCTCGGGTCCCATGTCGCGCCAGTTGACCCGCGCGAGGCTCCCCTCCTCCACCATCCACGACAGCTGAAACACCGCCCGCAGCAGCGCCTGGTTCTGCACCTTCGCGGCATCGAGGTCGGGACACTGCGCTGGCGCGAAGAGCCCGCCCAGCGCGGCCAGTCCGAGTCGGGCTTCGCCGTGACCGACCGCGCGGAAGACGATGCAGAGGCCCGCCCAGAGGTCACCGTAACGGTCGTGAGCGCTGCGCCGCACCGAGCGCTCCCGCAAGCGACGTAGGCTGTACCCCTCGTGGTAGAGAGCGCGGGCCGCGTCGGTGGTGTTGGGCGCGTGCAGCACCCCGCGCTCCTCGGCGGTGAGCAGAAAGATGAGTCGATAGACCAGACGCAGAAGCTGTTGGAAGAGATCGTGCGGCGACAGGCTCCGGTCGGACAGGGCCGCGCGAAGCGCCACGTTGTCGGGGTGCGAGACGAAGCCCTGTCCGAGCGCCAGGAGCGCCTCCTCGACGCCGCGACGGAGGTTGGCGCGAGCGCGGGTCCCCTGCTCCCGCCCAGCGACGCGCCAGGCCTCCAGCGGACACTCGGCCGACGCCTGGTCGGCCCGGCCGAAGCGAGTCTCGTGGAGAAGGAGCCAGAGCGCGGCGAAGTCGGCGTAGCGCTCCTCCTGGAAGATGCGCGCGAGGTCGGCCTCGACCCACGCCGGGCGCGTGAGGCTCGCGTTGTCGCGGAGGAGCCGCAGCGTGAGGCCGTCGCACGCGATGCCCCAGAGCGCCTCGTCTGCCGCGTTGAGAAACTCCTGCACCAGACCGAACGCGCTGCGGCGGCGCCCGCCCTCCCCGAAGAGCGCCGAAGGGGTGTCGAGCCCGAGCGCAGCGGGAGCGATCACCACCGGGACGCGCCCGCCGAGGGCCACACGGCCGATGGGAAAGACACGCCCCTCGCGCTCCACGGGGGCGGATGCCACCAGCGACGCGAAGCCGAGGACGTCGCCGAGCAGCGCCGTGACGAAGCGCACCGCGAGGGCGGCGGGGTCGGCGCCGCGCGCGCGCCCGGTCTCGAGGTCTCGCCAGTGGGCCTGCGCGATGCGCCAGTAGCGTCCGATCTCGTCGCGCAGGTTGAGCCCGCGCGGGACGCGGTAGTCGGACTCGGACTGCTGCCCCGCGTCGAGCTGCGCAAGGCGGCCCAGCCACTCCGGTGAGAGCAGGCTGCCTTCGATGGACAGCGCCTCGAAGGCGAGCTGCGAGGCTCGACCGCGCGCCTTGCGGGGAGAGCTCACGAGGCACCATCCACGCGGGGCATGAGGGTGTAGAGGCCGATGATGTCCACGGGGAGGAGCGCCTTCACGGAGTAGCTGCCGCGGGCGTCGGAGGCCTCGCGGACGCCGCGGTGGTCGGCGAGGAGCGCCTGGGCGCGGCGCACGGCGAAGGCGTCGAGGTCCGCCTGGCGAGCGGCGACCAGCGCAAGGGACTGGGCCACCTGTCGCTCCCGGGCGGCGGGAGGGAGATCACCTACCGGAGGCGGGACCAGCAACTGGAGCGCCGCCTCGCCTTCGACGAGCACCGGGGCTGCGGAGCCCACCCAGGCGAGCGCCGCAGCCTCCTCGACGAGTAGCGTGGTCGCGCGGCCGCTGCGCTGCACGGTGAGCTGGTGGCGCAACCGGAGGATCGCCACGGCCGCCCGCTGGGTGACGGCGGGAGAGATCCAGCAGCCGGCGCGTCCGAGGACGCCGAGGTCGGCGGCCGAGTCGTCGGCGCCGGCGGCGAGGGTGCGCTCGAGGAGCGCCTCGGCGAGCACGGAGACCAGCGGGTGGCTGCGATGCACCGCGCGACACCGCGCGGGCGGGGGGTACTGGAAGTCGATGAGGATGGTGCCCGAGAGACCTTCGGCCTCGAGGCGCTCGCGGACGTCGGGGGGGAGGGTCGCGAGCGGCGCCTTGAAGCCGCGACGCAGACGCTCGAGACCGGTGCCGAAGCGCGCGAGGGCGGAGCCGGTGAAGCGCTCGACCTCGGCCCGTCCGCCCACCGCGGCGAGGGCCCGGGTCCACTCGGCGAGGACCTCCTCGGGCTTGATGCGCCGCTGGGCGAACACCGTGTTGTTGCGCCTCGCCTTCTCGGCCGCGTCGGTCCAGCGGGCCTCGAGGGCGCGACCCTCGGTGGTGTCGCCGAAGTCGAGCACCTGCTGCCGTCCGCCGCCGCGCTTGCGCAGAAACACCGCCCGCAGGAGCGCCTGCGTGAGCGTGTGCCCGTCGTCGGGCAGCGGCACCGCGACCCCGAGCTCCTCGCGGATCCGCTGGGCCTTGCGCAGGATCACCTCCAGCACGGCGCCATCGACGGGGTTGTTCTCGCCGTAGAGGAGGGTCGCGCGCACGACCTTCTTCTCCTGGCCGAAGCGATCGACGCGGCCCTCGCGCTGCTCGTGACGGGTCGGGTTCCACGAGAGGTCGTAGTGGACGACGGCGTCGAAGTGCTCCTGGAGGTTGATCCCCTCGGAGAGGCAGTCAGTCGCGACGAGGACGCGCGATCCCTCGCTGTCGCCGAGCGCCTCGACCTTGTCGCGCCGCTCGTCGGCGGTGATCTCGCCCGTCACGACGCCAATGGCGACGCCGTTGAAGCGCTTCGCGAGGTGCGCGCCGAGGTAGCGCGCAGTGGCGATGTACCGGCAGAACACCACCGGATTGAAGCCCTGGTCGAGGAGGCCCTTCAGGTGCTCGGTCAGACGCTTGAGCTTCGGGTCGTCGGCCTGGCCTGCGAGGCGCTCGGCCTGGGCGATGAGGGCCTGTAGCGCCGGGTCGTCACTGGCGACGGGCGGCTCGACGTCGTCGTCGGGGAGCGAGTCCGCGGCGCCATCGAAGACGCGTCCCGCGAGGTCGTCATCGGCGTCGGGTCCATCGCCCGCGCGGGTGCGAAGCGCCTGGACGCCGGCCGCGGGGCTGGAGGAAACGCAACGCATGAGGGCGAGGGTTCCCCAGAAGTTCAAGCGCTGACGACGGGCGTCGCCTTGGGCGGCCTCGACGACGGTCGCGCAGTAGTCGAGCACGTCCCCGAAGAACCGATCCCACGCGCCCGTGAGCTTGTAGGTGAGCTCGGTGGTCTCGCGGCGCGGGAACAACTCGCCCTCCTTCCACTCCGCGATGTCGGGCCGCCGCCGCTGCACGAAGTGACGGGAGAGGCGCTCGCGGAGCTGCCTGCCCTCGTCGCCTCCGGCAGGGCGGATGTGCTCGAACGCCGGGTCGAGGAGGCCGAGCAGGCGGTAGAACGCTCCCTCGTCGCCGCTGTGAGGGGTGGCCGTGAGAAGCACCAGCTGACGCGCCGGGTCGTGCGCCAGGTCGCGCAGGAGCCCGTACCGCTTCTGCTGGCCCTGGCCCGTTCCGGCGCAGCTGTGGGCCTCATCGACGATCACGAACTCGGGGCACGCGCGGAGGAAGTCGCTGCGTCGCTTGTCGCTCTTGATGTAGTCGAGGCTGACCACGGTGAACGGGTGCGCGTGGAAGATGCTGTCCCCGACGGGGAGGTCGCGTTCCAGCCTCGCGGCGCCGTGGGCGGTGACGGGCACCGCGCGGAGGTGGAAGCGCGCCTCGAGCTCGGTGGTCCACTGATCGACGAGGTGCGGCGGACACAGGACGGCGAAGCGGGCGATGTCGCCGCGATCGAGGAGCTCGCGCGCGATGAGGGCTGCCTCGATCGTTTTGCCCACGCCGACGTCGTCGGCGACGAGGAGCCGCACCACGTCGAGCTTGAGCGCCATCAGCAGCGGGACGAGCTGGTAGGCCCGGGGCTCGACGGCGATCTGACCCGCGGCCCGGAAGGGCCCGGCGCCGCGTCGGAGCGAGAGCAGGAGGGCGTCCCGAAGGAGGGTCGCCGCGCCGTGACTCGCTGTCTGCTTCAGCGTCGGCGGAGGGAAGGTCGCCTCGGTGACGGGTTCGGGTTCGAGTCCGAGGTGCAGGAGGGTCTGGTCCTCCTCGGAGCCGGACACCGGGCGCACGCGCAAGATGTCGGAGTCGCTGCCGTTGAGGACGATCCACTCACGTCCGCGCGCGCGGACGAGGGAGCCGGGGCTGAACTGCGCGGACGTCATGGAGTCCTTCCGAGGAGGCGTTCGAGCGAAGCGAAGGGCGCGTCCCAGGTGCCTTCGGACTCGTCGAATGCAACGACCTCGAAGCCCTGATCGACGAGAGCCGCGGCGGCCTCAACCTCGACAGCGCCCACAGCGGCAACGACGTAATGCTCGCGCCAGACCAACGGCAACGACACGCCCGCCGCTGTAGTCGAACGAGCATCAGGACGCGGAATTCGTTGCGCATCCGCCCTCCCCAACCAGCTGGCCAGCGCAGACGGAGCGGCGACGAGATCGACGGGCCCGGACGCTGGAACTGGATCCCGGAGGGCGTTCTCCGTCCGGGTGGTCGCCCTCGCGAGACGAAGGAGGATCGCTCGCGCGCCGACGTCACGGCGATCGATGAGCTCGTGGTCGGTCTGGTTGAAATACGACAGCAGGCAGCGGTAGCAGCCGGCCACGCACGCGGTGTCGGGTACGTCGGCGAAGGCCGCGACGTCGGCGGGCAGGGTCGCTGGTTCGCCGAAGTCGATGTGCATGATCGCGAGCGCGCGACGGGCGACGCGGGCGATGGCCGCGGGCTCGCCCACCAGCCTCGACAGCACACCGGCCCCACCTTCGGTCGCCTCGTAGAGCAGGAAGCCGCTCCGCTGATCGCGCGAGGGCATGGGCTCGGCAAGTATCTCGCCCTCTTCGAGCTGGTAGACGAGCTCGATGCCGCGGAGCAGCGCGTGCTGCACGGTCGGCGTGGTGAAGTCACTGGTCGCCTCACCCGGCAACTGCACCAGTAGGGCGTTCTTCTGGTCGCGCACCATCGGAACGATCTGCTGTCGCGGCGCCGCCGTCGGATCGGGCGCGTTGCCCTGCTCCTCTTCCTTCGCCGCGGTCCAGTAGCCCGACACCGGATCGATGCCGTAGCCGAGCTTCGCGCGGTCGGCCCGTCGGCGGAGCCCCTTGTTGATGCGGGTGATGCTCGCGCCGGCGCCGTACGCGAGATGGAGTACCTCGCCCTCGGCGTCGATGGCGACGCCCCCACGCACGTCAAGGTCGTGATCGCGCACGGCCCACTCGAAGGTGGTCAGCAGCTCGAAGCCCTGACGCTGACGCTCCTCGTCGTTCGCGGTGATGCGCTCGGCAGGCTGCGTCGCGACGTTCTCGATGCGGTAGAGCCCCTCGATGCGGTCCTCGTCGTTCAACGCACGTCCGCAGGCGTGGCACATCGAAGCGACCGCATCGAAGTGCCCCGCCCCGCACGAGCGGCAGAGGCGGACCGTCTTGGTCGGCAGACGGGCCTCGGCGGTGGCGGCATCACGCTGCCCGAGCGAGAGCAGCGCACGCGCGACGCGGAAGGCGCGCCCCTCGTGGTAGACGAGGCTGCGCGGCCCGAACTCGGAGAGGGCGAGGAAGCGCGGACGCTGGAGGTAGGTCTGTCGGCCGCGCCCATCGGCGGTCGTCGGGATGAACGCCATCAGCGGCAGGCGCGGGAAGTTGTACCCAGGGAGGAAGCCCTCCGTGGCGAGGTAGCGGTACGTGTAGAAGTCGTTGGAGTTGCCGCCCGAATCCTTCTGGAGGAGGGAGAGCTGCTCCATCGCCTGACCGTGGCGCCCCTGGGCGCTCCGACGCTCCTTCGCGGGCGCGGCGTAGTCGTCCATCGTGCGGCGAGCTGCGTCGCGCTGCTCCTCGGCGGACGCGAAGAGCTCGCGCCAGCGATGGAAGGCACGATCGAATCGAGCGGGGGCGTCGGCCACGACCTGGACGGCGTAGCGATCACGTCCCGTGTACCAGGGCGCGAGTTCGGGCGTGAGCTCGCCCGCCAGCAGGTCGAGCACGCGACCCATGCGCGCGGCGGCCTCATCGGAAACGCGCGCGGTCTGGAGCGGCGCACGCACCTCGGGGCGGAGAGGTCGGCTGGGCGTCTTCAGGTCAAGGAGTTCGGCGATGGATGCGTCGAGCGGCTCCTCGGAGCAGGCGAGCCAGACCGCCTGGAGGTGGCTGTCCACCAGCTCGCGGTTGGCGAGGTCGAGCATGGGCGGCCGCACCTCGCCGTGCACCATCGCCTTGGGATCGCGGAAGAAGTACTGATCGTGCGGACCCTGCGACGAGCAGTAGGTGAGCACCAGCGCGGCCTGACCGCTGCGACCAGCACGACCCGATCGCTGGGCGTAGTTCGCCGGCGTGGGCGGGACGTTGCGGAGGTAGACGGCGTTGAGCGCCGAGATGTCCACCCCGAGCTCCATCGTGGGCGAGCAGAAGAGCACCGGGAGAAAGCGCGCGGCCTCGTGGAGTTCGCGCAGGCGTGCGTGGTTCTCCGCGAGGGCGGCCTTCTCGTCGGCCCCGTAGCGGAAGCGCTGTTCGCGCACCGCGCGGCGCTCGCGATCGACCTGCGCGGTGTGCTCGCGCGCTTCGAAGCCGAAGAGGGGGTGCGTCGGCGAGCGCAGCATCGCCGCGAGGCTGGTGTAGTAGTCGCAGAAGAAGCGGTTGGTCTTGTGCTCGGGAACGCCCGCCCGGAAGAGGACGCACGAATCCACGAGTCGCCAGCCCTGCGCGCCGTCGAAGGGGGTCGATTCCTCGGAGACCATTCGATACTCGGCGGCGGCGCGCAGCAGGTCGAGAATCAGGTCGTCGATCTGCTTGCCCTTCAGCTCGCGAATGGCGTCGTTGCCCCAGAGATCGGTCCGTCGGAGGGCCTTGCCGAGGGCGCCGCGCGAGCTCCCGCGAACGATCAGCTCCTCGTCGCGGAGACCGGCGTCCTGGCGGGTCGGCGCTTTCACCATCAGGTACCGCGCCGGCCGGGGCTTCTCGTCGAAGGAGAAGCCCCATGGGGCGCGGAGGAGCGAGTGCGAACGCTGTCCCATCTGCTCGATCGTCAGCTCGTCGAGGACCTGGCTCTTGATCGCCATGCCCTTGCGTAGATGATCAAACAGCGCGCCGAAGACGCGGCTCCGTACCTCCGGCGTCGCGTGACGCAGGACGGTGTGAGCGCGTTCGTAAAGCGACTCGTCGGCGACGAGCGCGTCGAGCCCGAGATACTCGACCTTCAGCAGTCCCAGCTCCTCCAGGTTGGGGTTCGTGAAGCGCCACCCCCGACGCTGGTCGAACCACGCGCGGTAGGCCAACACCTCGCGGAGCGTTCGCTCGGCCTCCTGGAGCTGGAAGCCCTTGAGGTCGAGCACGTCGGTCCATTCGGCCCGCACCTCCGCCGTCCGGCGGTCGAAGCCGAGTGCCCTCTGTTGGGCAGCCCCGAGCAGCTCGCTCCGCAAGCCGGCCTCGCCGGCCTGCTGTAGCGCGCCGAGGAAGCCCGCGCGCACGAGGCTCACGAAGAGGAAGTCGTTGAAGTGCCCCGCCTGGAGGGCCGCGTCCTGCCGGTTGTCGGTGAAGCCCAAGAGCTTGCGCGTGTCGGCGTCCATGCCCGACTTCGGGCCGTGCATCCAGCGGAGCACGCTGCCCACGAGGACCGTGGTGGCCGAGCTGCGCCCCTCGGCCGAGAGCGAGGCCAGGCGGTTGCGATCCCTGGACGCGCTGACGTGCGTGTCGCCGCAGCGCAGACAGAACCGAAACTTCCCCGGAAGGAACCAGGCCGCCGCACCGGCACCAATGGTTCCGTCGGGGGCGACGCGGTACGCCTCGGCGCGCACCCGCCGGTAGTTTGGCTTGAGCTTCGGATTGCCCGCCGCGTCGAACTGCACCCAGGTCTCGGGGTAGTCCTCGATACGATCGTCGAAGGTGAATCCGGCGTCGGATCCAGGCTGGGTCAGGAAGCCGAGCCGCTCGCGGTCGTCGTCCTGATCGTCGCGTGGCGCGTCGTCGTCGTCGGCCTGCTCCGGCAGGCTGTCGTCGATGGAGCGCGCGAGGAAGCGCCGGACGCCGTCGTCTACGACGCAGCGCACTGGGTGATACTCGTGCCCGCACCGGCGGCAGAAGTGCACCGCGTAGAGGCGCTTCTCGGGGCTACCGGGCAGGAACATCTGTCCATCGACGGTTGCGACGCGCGGGCCCGGCGGTTCGAGCGTCACGAAGGCGTGCCCCGCGCCGGAGATGAACTGGTGCAGCTTGAACGGGAAGAAGCTCCGCTCGGAGTGGCCCGCGACGCCGGTGCGATCGACCTCGGGGATGCTGGAGATGAGCAGGAGGTCACGCAGCGCAACGCGGCAGGCCTCGAGCGTGCGCCCCGACTCGGCGGCGAGGTCGGCGACGGCCTCCGTCATCGTCCTGGGCCGCGCTCGGAGCCATCGAGAATCGGCGTCCGACCACGAGATGCCGAGGCGCGTCTCGACCCAGACAGCGAGCGGGTGCGTGAACAGCGTGGCGTCGGAGATGTTCCTGGGGATGCCCGCGTCGATGGACCGACCGAGGTCTCGCCGAACGGTCTCTGCGTAGAGGGTCGAATCCGTGGTGCGCCTCAGGGACTCGACGACAACGTTGTTCTCGGCGATCGGCACCGAGAAGAGCGTGGACGCGACGCGCGCGACCACGCGGGACTTGTCTTCGACGGTACCCTCGCTGGCCATCGTCGCGGAGGTGCCGATGCACTGGAGGCGCTCGGGCGAGAGCCGCTCGCGCACACGGCGCACGAGGAGGGCCACGTCGGCCCCCTGCCGCCCGCGGTAGGTGTGCAGCTCGTCGAGAACGAGGAAGCGCAGTCCCGTGCAGTGGCCGATGACGGCGCGGTCCGTCGGGTCCTGACGGGTCATCAGGAGCTCGAGCATCATGAAGTTGGTCAGGAGGATGTCGGGGGCGTCCGCCGCGATGCGCTTGCGCTCGTCGTCGTCCTCCTGGCCGGTGTAGCGCTTGATGGTGACCGGCGACTCGCCGACCACGTTCTTGAGGAACTTGTTGATCTCCTCCAGCTGGCTGTTGGCCAGCGCGTTCATCGGATAGATGATGATCGCGCGGGTGCGCTTCGCCCCGCCGCGGCGCTTCTCCCGAAGGATGGCGCTCACGATGGGCACGAAGAAGCAGAGTGACTTGCCGGAGCCGGTGCCGGTGGTGACGACGTAGCTCTCGCCGAGCGCGGCGATGTCCACGGCCTGCTGCTGGTGTTTGTGCAGGCGCAGGGTCTCGCCGCGTGCGCCGCCCGAGCGGAAGATGTCAGCGCAGCCGGGGTGCAACTTGCCGTCGTTGACGAGCTCCTCGACGGTCGGCCCTCCCTTGTAGCTGGGGTTGATCTGGAGGAGCGGCTCGGGCCAGTAGCGGGCCCCGGCATACACCGCGGCGATCTGCTCGCGGATGTCGTCGGCGTGGATGCGCGTGAAGGACGTCGCGAACCGCTCGTACTCCCCCACCACCGTGTCGCGGAGCGCGAAGACGTCCAGACTCTGTAAGCTCATCGCATTCCCCCGTGGCGGTCGTCGAGCAGTGATGCAGCCCCGGGGTTGTCGCTGTGGCTCGCCGGGGATTGAGCCCACACGGCGGTTGTCGTGGGGTGGAGGTTGTCGCGCGGGAGGCGTCGAACACCTCCAGCTGCGGCGGAGGATGCCCGAAGGTCGCGGTGCAGGGGAAGGGCGGAGGAGCTGCCGCGCCGGCCCCCTCGCAGGTGATCACCCACGAAACAACGTGGGCGCTGCGCATGCGGCCGGGCGAGCCGACGATCGGATCCGCCGCAGCGGTGATGGTGGGTTCGGCGAGCGCGAGATCTCGCCAGTGCCCGACTCGCCAGCGGATGCCGCCAGTTCAGGTCGCCAGCGCGTGAGCACCCATCGAGCAGTGGTTTTCTCGCGTTTCACGTCTCGCCAGCCGGGTCGCCAGCGCAGACGTCGGCCGAGTCGCCAGCTCCTCACCAGCGCCGAGGCGAAGCCTGGCGAGTCGGCTGGCGAGTCGGCTGGTGACTCAGCTCGCGCCGACGCTGGCGACAGCGACGGAGGACCACCACCGAGGTCGCGAACTCCCCGAAGAGCCTCACGCGCGTCGCCAGAAACCACGCGGCGAGAAGCATCGGGACACGACCTATTCTACGCGGGCGATGCCGGCGAGGATGCTCGCACCGCCCACCGGTTGCCCTGGTTTCCACTGCCCGCGAGTACGAGTGATCGACCCTCATGAACATCGTGGCGATGGCGGCGGAGGCTTCGACCGAGTCGCGTGGCAGTCCCCTGCTCGTCGAGCGGCCCGGGAGCGAACACCTCGACCGCCGCACGCAGGCGAGGGTACTGATCCTTCGGGGCCTGCTGGAGAGCGTCGAGTGCCTGCCTAGCCGTGGCTCCACCGGGAAAGGCCGCTGCCAGTTCCGACCAACCGACGACCAGATCTGCGGCCGCGGCATCGGTCGCATTCGTCGGCTCGGGCGTCTGCCCGAGCGACGTGACCGGATCGGGCAATCCGCACCAGACGACGGCCGAGCGGACCACCGCGGACCACTGCTCGAAGCCCGCCCAACGGGTCAGCCGCATGTCCGGCCGTCCGGCGACCTGGTACGCACGCAAGATGGTCAGTCCTGCGACGAGCAGGTCGGAGGTCGTGCGGTCGCGGATGAACGCGTCGCCGTCGTGGGCCGTCATGCTCCCGCCTTCGCACCGCGCGGTGAGCGCGAAGCGGTTCATCTCTGCGTCGCGCAGCGCTCGGGCCGTCGATGCGAACCACACGAATCCGTTGCTGGCGCGCGTTCGTTGCAGCACCTCGTGGATGCGCCGCCAGGCGATCGCCGATCTCGTCGTCCCGTTCGTGATCCGGGCGATGGACTCACCGTTCTCGCGCAGGGCGTCGATCGAACGACGGGGCGAGGGCACGAGGTCGTCGGCGTCGATGACCGCTGGCGGACCGGCGCCGATGAGGATCGCGATGTCCGTGATGACGTCGTCGGACCAGCGCGAGCGCGGGGAGTCCTCGACGACGCACAGCGGCAGCCCGGCGGCGACGGCGAAGCGGGCGAGCGGCGTCAGTACCATCGCGAGCCACGCCGCCTGGTCCGTCGGCGCGGCGAAGGGGACATGTTCAACGGACTCGAGCAGGGTCTCGGCGGCATCCCGCGCGTCGTCCTGGGTCGGGTTGTCGTCGAGGGTCGGAAGCGCTTCGCGTGGCGCGAAGTACAGGCCGGTCGCCGCGTCGTACCCCGGCGTCGCAAGGATGCTCCCGTCGGGTCGGAGCACCGGCGCCGTCACGACGGCCGTGAGCGATCTCAAGCCTGGCCAGTGTCGGCGGGAAGCAATGCCGGAGACGACCCACTTCGGTACGTGGCTGACGACGTGCTGAGCGCCGTTGCCAGACTGCGGAACGAGCCAGCGCGCCGAGCGGCTGAGCAGTTCGCGCAGCCGCGGGGACGGAAGCGGCTCGATGCGAAGCGTTGGCATCGCGCGGGCGAGAGCCAGCCCCGGATGGGCTCGCGGCACGAGCGTCACGAGATGGGCATCGTGGACGAAGAGTTCGGGACAGGCAGCAAGCGCGACGATGCCCTCGTTGGCGACGGCCTCCTCATCGAAGCCAACGATGATCTCCGGGACGGCAGGATGGCCGGGGTTCTCGGCGGGTGCTGGTGGCGGAAGTCGAGGCCGGGGCAGCGCGCGGGCAGATCGTGACTCGGGCTGGGCCTTTGGGGTCCTAGCGGCTGGTTTTCGCGCGGGCTTCGAAACGGTCATGTCGTCGGCTCCTGGTGAGGAACGTGCCGATAGTGACGATGGTGACGATGTTCTCTCTCAATTGCAATCATGTGTATTCCCGAGCCACCGCGGTCTGGAAGCCGGTCAGGTCCTCCGAAACACCCGCTCGCGAAGCCACTCACGGTGGCGGCGACCCTCGACCGGCTGACGATCCGTGCGCTTCGACATCGAGGGCCGAGCTATCGCCTGCACGTCGGAGAGCGCACGCCGAGCGCAAGCGCGAGGAGCGCGTTGACGGCGCCGCCGGTCGTCCTTGTGCAGGACGATGCAACGCGGATCGAGGTCGGAGACGCGAGTGAGGTTGTTGTCGGCGGCCCATCAAAGAACCGCGCTTCGTCGCAGCCATCAACACCCAGGACCAGAACGCGTGCTCGCTCACACCGATGGCCGGAGCCGCTCCCCCGATCGACCCGAGCGCTGAAGGTAGTGGAGGGCGCGGGTTGCGGTCTACTACCCACCGTAGTAGATCACCGTCGCGAACATGAGTTTCCGCATCCGTCCGGGGCAGAACGGCGTCGCCCTCCGACTCCACGATTTCGAGGCGGAGATCATGGACATCGTGTGGTCGCGCAAGCTCAAACGGTTCGCGGTGAGCGACGTGCTCGCGGTGCTCGAGAAGCGCCGCGATGTCGCCTACACGACCGTGATGACGACGGTCGCGCGGCTGCACGACAAAGGGCTCCTCGACCGCGAACGCGAGGGCAAGCGGTACCTCTACTCGCCCTGCGGCGACCGGGAGGAGTTCCTCCAGTCCACCGCGCGCGAGGTCTTCGAGAGCCTCGGCGCGCCCGCGGGTAGAGAGTCCCTGGCCCTCCTGGTGGAGACCGTCTCGTCGGCAGACTCCTCGGCGTTGGATGAGCTCGAACGGCTGATCCAGTTGCGCCGCAAGGAGCTCGGCTCGTGAACGAAGTGATCTTCCCGCTGCTGGGTCCGGTGCTGGTGGTGATGGTCGCGCTCCCCGCCTCGGCGCTGGCCGCCAGGGCGTTGTTGACCGCTCTCTCCCGACTCCAACCCGCTGTAGGCGTTCCGCGTCAGTCCGCCCTTCGGTACGCGATCATCGTGGCTTCGAGCATGGCTCCGCTGGCGTGGTTCCTCTCCGCGAGCCTGCACCAGGCCGAGTCGGGCGAGCGGCTCCTCGTCTGCGCCGCCCATCGCGCGGCCGGTGGGTTCAACCTCGAGGCGATCGGCTTCGCGCTGGTGCTGTCAGCCCTCACCGTCGCCCTCGCGATGCCGAGCCTGCTCCGCGAGCGACGAGGCCCCCGCGCCGGTGCGCCGAGCGAGGAATCCACGCTCCAGCACCGTCGCATCGACTACCTCCTCGCAGCGCTCCCTGCGCTCCACGGGCTCCGGGGCCTGGTCGCGGTGGAGGACGACTGCGCGGACCCGATCGCGACCGCGGGTGTCATCGCTCCTCGCGTGCTCCTCCGCACCAGCTTCGCCCGTTCCCTCGACGACGAGGCGCTCTGCGCGGCGCTGCACCACGAGCTCGAGCACCTCCGCGGTCAGGACCCGCTCCGCTACTTCGCAGCCCGCTGGGCGCTGGCCGTGAACCCATTCGGACGAGTGATCCTCGGGGACGAGCTCGCCCGGTGGGTGCTGGCCCGCGAGCTCCACTGCGACCGCCAGGCGGTGCTGTGCGGTGCCTCGGCGCCCGCCCTCGCGCAGGCGCTCGTCTCGGCCGCCCGTCCCCCGTCGCGCGAGCCGCAGCCCGCGCTGGGCGCGGCCCACGCCGATGCGATCAGGCTCCGCGTCGGGCTCCTGCTCTCCTACGCCGACCGCCGACCACATCCCGCGACCCCGCAGTCGTCGCTCCGCCCTGCCGCCGCGCTCCTCGTGGTCGTGCTCGCCCTCCCGCACCACGCCAGCACCCTCCCTCTCGACACCATCCATCAGGCCTCCGAGCGCGCGGCCGCGCTCCTCAACAGGAACTGAACGCCATGACGTCCCTTCCGCAAACGATGGCGATCCAATCTACGATCGCAACTAGTAGGTCGCGGCGGTGCTGGTCGGAGGCGCACGGTGAGCCAAGGGTCGCGCGATACCACCCGCTGGGGATCGGGCTCGTTGCCCTCCTCTTCGTGCATGCATGCTCGCCTCGTCTCCTTCCACCCACCGCGGTCCCGCGGCGTGTCGTGCCGAGCGTCGTCAGTGAGGTTCCTCCTCCCAATCCGGGCGAGGGTCGAGTGGTGCTCGACGCCGATCGAGCGTCGCGCGCCGATGAGGTGATCCAGCGCTCGGAGGCGACGGCGCTGCCGCAGGTCGCCGGGATCTACCGCGGGACCGTCTACGTTGGACCGCAACGGATGACGCGGCCGCTGTGTCTCACGCCCTGCGCGGTGAACCTCGCCTTCGGGCACCACGAGGTGCTCTTCAGCGTGCTCGACGACCCCTCGCGCACCAGCACAGGCTTCATCACCGTCGGGTCTTCGCCATCGATCGCCCGGCACGCGATCGGCCGCACCACGTCGTCACCCGGCGGCCTCATCGGCGCGCTGGTGATGGGGATGTTCAGCGTCGCGGGGTTCGTGACGGGGCCCGTGCTCCTCGGCTTCGGTGACGATGAGGCCCGCGGTCGCACCGGATTCGTGACCGCTGGGTGGCTCACCCTGGGCATCGGCGCGGCCCTCGGCGCAGGCGCGGTGGCGCTCGGGCTCGCGAGCCGACCGACGGTCCGGCCCGGGAGCACGGTGCAGTGGGTTCCGGCCACAGGAGCGCCGTGAGCGCCCTCGTCCGCGCGCTGGGGATGTGCGTCGCGATGCTGCCAGCAGCCTGCGCGACCACCGCTCCCATTGAACGGCCGGAGTCCATCGCGCCGCACCTCCGCGTCCTCGCGACCTCCGGCGGAAGCAGCACCTCACTGACGCCTGTACGCGCCGCAGCCCTGCCCGATCCGAGCGGGCGCGAGGAGGTCGAGCTCTCATCCTTCCTCGCCTACGCCGACGCCCGCGCGCCGGTGCTCCTCGTCGCTCGCAGCACCCGATCGCGCGCCTCGGCCGCGCGCGCCGCCGCGGCACCGTGGCTGCCCGCCAACCCCGACGTCAGCCTCGCCGTCGGTCCCCGCCTCGGCATCACCGGCGTCGGGGTGGACATCCAAGCCAGCATCACCCAACAGGTCTTCGTCGCCGGCGAACGAGGCCTGCGTCTCACGGCCGCCGATCGACAGCGGGACCTCACCGACGCCGAGATCGAGCAACTTCGCTGGGCGGTGCACTGCGACGTCCACGCGGCCTTCCATCGGGCCCTGGTGCAGCGCGACCGCGCGCTCCTCGCCGCGCGCATCCTGGCCTTTCAGGAGGAGGTGCTGCGCATCGTCGAGCGTCAGATTCGCGCCGGGGAGACCGCCGGGCTCACGCAGCGCCTCACTCAGGCCGAGGTGGCGCAGTCTCGGCAGCTCACCGTTGCGGCGACGCAGGCCTACCTCAGCACGCGCATCCAGCTCGCCCAGCTCTCGGGCTGGCCGGTCGCGAGACCGCCGATCCCGGTCGGGGAGGTGGACCCGACGCGTGATCCCCCGGCGCTCGACGTGCTCCTGACGACGGCACGCCAGCAGCTTCCGCTGCTCCGCACGCGGGACGCTGCCGTGCGGGAGGCCCGGTCGCGCGTCGCGGTGGCCGACCGCGAAGCGTGGCCCCAACCGACGGTGGGCTTGCAGTACCAGCGCGAGGGCAACCCGACCTCCGAAGGGCCCTATCACACGGTGCTGGGCGTGCTCTCGGTGCCGATCCCGAGCTTCCAGCGCAACCAGGGCGAGCGGGCCCGATCGAGGGCGGACGTCAGGGTTGCCGAGGCGGAGGTGGCGGCCGCGCTCTCGCTCCTCGACGGGCAGGTGGCCCTCGCCCACAGCGAGGTCGCCTCCGCGGCACAGCGGCTGCGCAGCTACGGCACCGAGGTGCTCCCCCGCTTCGAGGAGAACCTCGCGCTCCTGCGGCGCTCGTTCGAGCTCGGCGAGATCGACGTGCTCGCCCTGTCCATCGGGCGCGAGCGCTTCCTACGCATCCAGAGCGACGCGCTCGACGCGCAGCTCGACTACTTCGTCGCCCTCGCCAACCTGGAACGCACGGTCGGCGTCGATCTCTGGCCCGACGATCACAGCCCGGAGGTTTCGCCGTGAACCGAGCCATTCTATCGGCGCTCGCCGCCCTCCCCCTCGCCCTCGTCGCCTGCAAGGGTGGGAGCGCAGCCCCAGCGCCAACGTCCACCCCCGAGGCAGCCGAGGAGGCGGGCGCCCCGCACGAGGTGCGACTGACCGCTGAAGCCATGAGGTTCGCGGGCATCCGCACCGGACAGATCGAACGGCGAGCGCTGGGCGGCGGCGTGGCGATTCCCGCGGAGGTGCAGTTCGAGCCCAGCAGCACCGCGCAGGTCGGACCACTCGTTCCCGGGAGGATCACCCGGGTCGCCGTCGTGCTCGGCCAGCGGGTGGCGCGCAACGAGCTGCTCGGGGTCGTCGCGTCGAGCGACGTCTCCTCGGCACGAGCGCGACTGGGGCAGGCCCGCGCCCGCCTCGCCGCGGCGGAGGCGACGCTCCGCCGGCAGCGCGCCCTCTCCACCGAGGGCATCGGCGCCCAGCGTGCCGTCATCGAAGCCGAGGCGCTGGTGGCCGAGCTGCGCGCGGAGGTCGAGGGCACCCAGCGCCAGCTCGCGCTCTTCGGATCAGGCACCGCGGGCGAGCTGCAGCTCCGCTCGCCGATCGAGGGCGTCGTGGTGGCAGTGCAGGCAGCGCTCGGGGAGACCGCGAGCGCCGACCGCGCCGTCTTCGTCGTGACCGACCCGACCCGCGTCTGGGTGCGCGGGGACGTCCCGGAGCTGGAGATCGCGCATGTGCAGGTCGGGAGCGCGGCGATCGTGCGCCTCCACGCCTTCCCGGACCTCGCTCTCACGGGAGCGATCGTCTATGTCGCTCCTGCGCTGGACGAGCGCACCCGATCGCTGCCGATCCGCGTCTCGCTCACAAGGCCCGACGCGCGCCTGCGGAGCGGGCTCTTCGGGAGCGTAGAGATCGTCGGCGGCGTCCCCGACGAGCGGGTGCTGGTGGTGCCGATCGACGCCGTGGCGATGGTCGAGGGGCAGCCGACGGTCTTTGTTCCCGTGGGCGGAACGAGCACCTTCCGGCCGCAGGCCATCGAGCTGGGTCGCCGCGGGGGTGGCTTCTACGAGCTCCGATCGGGCCTCGCGGAGGGCGCGGCGCTCGCCGTCAGCGGCGCGTTCACGCTCAAGAGCGCGCTCAAGAGCGCGCTCCAGAGCGGCGAGCTCGGCGAGGCCGACTGACGTGAAGAAGGTCCTCGAGTTGTGCCTTCAGTGGCGCATGCTGGTGCTCGCCTTCGTCGCCCTCGTCGTCCTGGTCGGGGTGCAGAGCGCGCTGGCGCTCCCCATCGACGCGGTGCCGGACATCACCAACGTCCAGGTGCAGGTGCTCACGCAGGCGCCGTCGCTCGGCCCGGTGGACGTCGAGCGGCGCATCACCTTCCCGGTGGAGTCGGCCATGAGCGGGCTCCCGGGGCTCACCGAGGTGCGCAGCGTGTCGCGCTTCGGCCTCTCCGCCGTGACCGTGGTGTTCGAGGAGAACATGGACCTGCTCCGCGCCCGGCAGCTCATCTCCGAGCGCCTCGTACAGGCACGCGAACGCCTCCCGGACGGCGTCTCGCCGGAGCTGGGACCGCTGAGCACGGGCCTCGGGGAGATCTTCCAGTTCGAGGTGCGCAGCGACCGGATGTGTGCGGCGGGACAGCCCGACACTGACGCCTGCCACACCCCGATGGAGCTGCGCTCGACCCTCGACTGGTTCGTCGCCTTCCAGCTCCGGTCGGTGCCCGGCGTGGTCGAGGTGAACGCCTTCGGCGGCGAGCTCAAGACCTACGAGATCGCCGTGCTTCCCGATCGGCTGCGCGCCCTCGACGTGTCGCTCAGCGACCTCTTCCAGGCGGTCGAGCGCAACAACGCCACGGCTGGCGGCGGCTACCTCGTCCGCGCGGGCGAGCAGCTCCTCGTGCGCGGCGAAGGGCGGATCCAGTCCCTCGACGAGATCGGCGACGTGCTCATCGAGACCCGCGCCGACGGTGTTCCGGTGCGCGTGCGGGACGTCGCGCGGGTGCACCTCGCGCCGATGATCCGGCAGGGCGCGGTGACCCGCGACGGGCGCGGCGAGGTCGTCACAGGCATCGTGATGATGCTCGTCGGCGCCAACGGTCGGGCCGTCGTCGAGAGCGTGAAGGCACGCATCCATGAGATCGCCCCGTCGCTCCCGCCCGGCGTCCGCCTCGACGCCTTCTACGACCGGGGCGAGCTCGTCCGGCGCACCATTCATACGGTCGCCAAGAACCTAGCCGAGGGTGCGCTCTTCGTCGTGGCGGTGCTCTTCCTGCTGCTGGGTAGCCTCCGCGGCGGGCTCATCGTCGCGGCGGCCATCCCCTTCGCCATGCTGGTGGCCTTCACCGCCATGAAGGCGCTCGGACTGAGCGGCAACCTGATGAGCCTCGGCGCCATCGACTTCGGCATCGTGGTCGATGGATCCATCATTGTGGTCGAGAGCGCAGTGGTGCACCTCGCCGCCGCGGCGAAGGGGCAGGTGAGGCCGCTCAGCTATCGCGAGGCGGCGGATGTGGTGCTGAGCTCGACGCTCGACGTGCGCCGCGCGGCGCTCTTCGGCGAGGCCATCATCGTGCTCGTGTACGTGCCCATCCTCACCCTCGCGGGCGTCGAGGGGAAGATGTTCAAGCCCATGGCGATCACGGTGCTGTTCGCCCTCGCGGGCGCCTTCATCGCGTCGCTCACCTTCGTTCCTGTGCTCGTCGCGTCGCTGCTGCGGCAGAAGCCCGAGGAGCACGAGCCCTTTGTCGTCCGGCTCCTGCACCGGGTCTATCCGAGGCTGCTCGCGGCGGTGATGGGCGCGCCGCGCCTCGTGATCGCACTGTGCGTGGTGTTGCTCGCGGTGACCGGCGCGGTCGGATCGCGCATGGGGGCGGAGTTCGTCCCGAGGCTCGACGAGGGCGCCCTGGCCATCCAGATCATGCGCCTGCCGAGCGTGTCGCTCGAGGAGAGCGTGCGCGGCGCGACCCGCTTCGAGCAGGTGCTGCGGGAGTTCCCCGAGGTGATCACCGTGGTCACCAAGACCGGGCGCGCGGAGATCGCGACGGACCCCATGGGCGTCGAGCTGTCCGACGTCATCGTCGCCCTGCGACCGCCCGCCGAATGGCGCACGGCCCGCACCCGCGAGGCCCTCATCGCGCGCATCTCCGCGCGCCTCACCGAGGCCCTGCCCGGCATGGGCTTCTCGTTCTCGCAGCCCATCGAGCTGCGGATGGCCGAGCTCATCAGCGGCACGCGCTCGGACGTGGCCATCACCCTCTACGGCGACGACCTCGGCACGCTCGAGCGCCTGAGCGGACAGATCCAGGCCGTGGCGCGCGGGGTGCCGGGCGCGACGGACGTCCGCGGCGAGCAGCTCGCGGGGCTGCCCACCCTGGAGGTGACCATCGATCGGGCGGCGGCGTCGAGGTACGGGGTATCGGTGCGTGACGCGCTCGACGCCATCGAGGTGATCGGCGGCCGCGGCGTCGGCGAGGTCTACGAGGGCGAGCGACGCATTCGCCTGCAGGTGCGCCTCCCGCAAGCGCTCCGCGACGACATGGACCAGGTCCGCATGCTCCCGGTGAGCGGGGCGAGCAACACGCTGGTTCCGCTGGGGCAGATCGCCAGCCTCCAGGTGGTGGATTCGCCCGCGAGCGTCAGCCGCGAGGCCGTGCGACGCCGAACCAACGTGGAGGTGAACGTCCGCGGACGCGACCTCGCGGGCTTCGTGCGCGAGGCACAGCAGCGGGTGCGTGCGCGGGTGCACCTGCCTCCGGGCTATGTGCTGCGCTGGGGCGGGCAGTTCGAGAACCTGGCCGCGGCCTCGGAGCGCCTGGCCTTCGCCGTGCCGCTCGCGCTGGGGCTCATCTTCGTACTGCTCTACATGGCCTTCGGGGAGATGAAGTCCGCGCTGCTCATCTACCTCAACGTCCCGTTTGCGGCGGTCGGGGGCGTGCTCCTGATGCGAGCGCGGGCAATGCCGTTCTCGATCAGCGCGGGCATCGGCTTCATCGCCCTCTTCGGCATCGCGGTGCTCAACGGCGTGGTGCTCCTCACCACCGTGAAGAAGCTGCGGGCGCAGGGGCGATCCGCCCGACAGGCTGCGCGCGAGGGTGCCATCGGCCGACTGCGCGCGGTAGTGATGACCGCCGCGGTCGCTGCCCTCGGGTTCTTCCCGATGGCGTTGTCGTCGAGCGCGGGCGCAGAAGTGCAGCGCCCCCTCGCGACCGTGGTCATCGGGGGGCTCATCAGCGCGACCTTCCTCACGCTCTTCGTGCTGCCGACGGTCTACGCGTACCTGTTCCGGGACGAGGCGACTCCTGACGCCCAGCCCCAGCACCTCCCCGAGGCGACCTGATGTCTGACCAACCTGCGGCCCCGCACGATCACCCCAACCTCGACGAGCACGAGCACGAGCACGAGCACGAGCACGAGGAGGACGGACACGCGCATGGCAAGGTATTCGGCGCCGCGCCCATGGGGCGGGCGTTCGCGGTAGGCATCGCGCTCAACGTGACCTTCGTCGTCGTCGAGACGGTCTATGGGCTGCTCGCCCACTCGATGGCGCTGGTCGCCGACGCAGCCCACAACCTCGGCGACGTGATGGGCCTCTGCCTCGCCTGGGGCGCGGCGGTGCTAGCCCGCCGCAAGGCCTCCGCCCAGCGCACCTACGGCTTCCGACGATCGACCATCCTCGCGGCGCTCACCAACGCGATCCTGCTGTTCGTGGCGGTGGGGATCGTGGTGTGGGAGGCCCTGGCGCGGCTCCGCTCCCCCCAGCCGGTCGTCGGGCTGACCGTGATCGTGGTGGCCGCCGTTGGTGTCGTGATCAACGGCGTCTCCGCGCTGATGTTCCGTTCGGGCAAGGAGCACGACGCCAATGTGCGCGGCGCGTATCTGCACCTGGCCGCGGACGCTTCGGTCTCGCTCGGCGTGGTGGTAGCAGGCGCGGTGATGCTGAAGACCCGCTGGTGGTGGCTCGACCCCGCGATCAGCATCGCGGTGTCCCTGGTCATCGTGGTGGGCACCTGGAGGCTCCTGCGCGAGTCGCTCGACCTCGCCCTCGACGCGGCGCCCGACCACATCGACGTGGCGGAGGTCCGCGCGTACCTCGAGTCGCTCCCGGGTGTTCGAGAGAGCCACGACGTCCACGTCTGGGCCATGAGCACGACCGAGGTCGCGCTCACCGCGCACCTGGTCATGCCCTCGGGTGCGTGCTCGGAGGCGTTTCACCGGGAGCTCGACGCGACGATGAGAGAGCGCTTCAAGATCGGCCACACGACGGTGCAGATCGACCCCGCGGAGGCGCTCGAGCCGTGCGCGCTCACCCCCGAGAGGGGCGGTCGGGCTTGCTGAGCATTGCGTCCGGGGCGATGACGTTTCGCTAAAACCGATTGACGCCCGGTTTTCTTCAGATACCTTCGCGCGATGCGATCTGGCCCTGTCCGACCACCTCTCCTTGGCACCCTCGAGGCCGCCGTGATGGAGCACCTCTGGAGGGGCGGTGACGGTGAGGCGAAGGCGATCCATGGCGCGCTCGGAGCGCGACGCGGCATCACCGTGAACACCGTCCAATCGACCCTGAAGCGCCTCTTCGAGAAGAACCTCCTCGAGCGGGACAAGGTGAGCCACGCGCACGTCTACCGGCCGACCGTCACCCGGGAGCAGTTTCAGCACCGCGCCCTCGGTGAGCTCGTCGGAGAGCTGATGCAAGGCGAGGCCGACGCCATGGTCTCGGCCTTCGTCGAACTCACCGAACGCGCCGGTCCCGAGCACCTCGCGCGCCTCGAAGCCCTGGTCGCCGAGCGTCGGGCCCGCGCGAAGGAGCGCCCGTGAACGCCCTCGGCGCGCTCCAGCTCGTGCTGCTCGCGGGCCTCGGCTTCGCGCTCCTCTCCGGGCTCGTCGTGTCCGCCATCACCCCCGCCGTGCTTGCGCGCATCGCGCCGTGGGCGCCCGAGCGGCGGCATCGCGCGCTCCTCCTGCTGTCGCTCGTACCGATCGTGCTCGGGCTCGCTGGACTCCTCGCGGCGCTCCTGCCCTCGCTCCTCGCGCTGCGGTGGCCCGCGCACGACCACTGTGCCGCCCACCACGGGCACGTACACCTCTGCTTCCTCCATCCCCCCGCGCACGCCGCCAACGCGGCCTCGTGGATCCTCCTCGCGCTCGCGATCGGTTGGTTTTCCGTGCGCTCGGCGGACTCGCTGGCCGGGCTCCTGCGCGCCTCTCGCGTCGCGGCGCGCCTCCTCGACCCCCGCTACGACAACGCAGCGCTCGGCGCGCGGGTGCTGCCGATCGAGACGCCCCTCTGCCTGCTCGTCGGCGTCGTTCGCCCCGCCGTCGTCGTCTCGGAGGGGCTCGTCGCGCTGGTCTCGCCGGCCGACCTCGCCGTCATGCTCCACCACGAACGGGCACACGCGATCCGACGCGACACCCTGCTGCGACTCCTTGCCGACGCCGCCACCCTGTTCGTGTGGCGCCCGATGCGTGCGGGCCTCCTGCGCGCGCTCACGCTCGCCGCGGAGCAGAGCTGCGACGAGGCCGCGGGCCGCGCGGTCGGCGATCGACTCCTGGTCGCGGAGGTCATCCTCAAGGTCGAACGCCTACTCCAGACGCCCTCCGGGCTCGCACCGGTCGCCGCCTCCTCTTTGGCGGTGCCCATTCCGTGACCCACTTGCGGAGGTGGATCAATTCTGCCGAGCGCTGAAGCGCTCCGCGCGGCGTGTCGGGGCGTGGCCGCCACTCGGCGTCGCCCGCCCCGCGCCGCAGGACCAGTCCGCCGGAGCCCACGACGTCGAGCGCGTTCCCGTCCGCGGCGATCTTGTAGAGGTTCTCCCCGACGGCGCTCTCGGGGATGCGCTCCTGCCGCCACGAGGTGCCGTCGTCGTGTAGGAGCACCGCAGGGCCCGTCCGGGCGCGGGGAGCCGCCGACGATCCACACGTCGTCCGGCGAGCGCGAGGACACCCCAGTACGTCGGCTCCCCTGCGGTCGAGGAGAGCCCCGTTGTCACGGGCTCGGAGCGGTCCGCGCGCATCCGCACGACGCGGCCGCGATCGCCGACCGCCCAAAGATCGAGGGCGCCGGTCGCGCCCTCCACGCCCGCCACCCACCAGAGTGTGTTGTTGGTCGTGCAGCGCGTGATGAACCGTCCGGGCCAACGGTACTCCACGAGGCGCCCTGCCGCGCCGCCCGGCACGCCCCCGGGATCGACCCCGACGAAGCCCCCACCACGAACGCGCGCCGCGAGCGCGGGTCACCCCAGACGCTGAGAAACGCGCCCCCTGGGGCGCCCGCGACGGCCGCTCGGAACCACACGCGCGGGTCCTCCGGCGGGAGTGGTGTGCCCTCGCAGGCGCACAGCAGCCCCGCGAGAAACGCGCCTCCACCCACCGGGGAGATCACTCCTGCCGCGTGGGGTCCTCCCACGGCCGCCTCTCGAAACGGCGGGAGGTGGCCCTTGACTTCACCCTTATATCTAGCGACGATTGCGCAACCATGCAATCGACTGCGCGCCGCCCAGCTCGCGTCCGGCCGCCCGCCGTCACGGACGGCTGCACCGGGGCGCCTGTCGAGGGCGTGTGCCAGACGCGCTACGTCGATGAGGCCCGGGTGGCGGCCGCCGAGGCGGCCCTGCCGGCGCCCGAGGTGATCGCGCGCGCCGCGGACGGTTTCGGCGCCCTCGCCGACCCCACGCGCCTGCGCCTCCTCTACGCCCTGGCCCGGACGGAGCTGTGCGTGTGCGACCTCGCGCGCATCCTCGGGCGGTCGATGGGGGCGACCTCCCACCAGCTCCAGACGCTCCGCCGGATGGGCCTCGTGGCCTACCGGATGGAGGGCAAGCTCGCCTACTACACCCTCACCAGCGGCTGGGTGCGCGCGCTCCTCGCCGACGCTCGCCGACGCGTCGAAGGCGGGCCGGCGTCGTGAGACTCCGCCGGCCGCGTACGCTCGCCTTCGTCGTGCGGCTGGTGCTCGCGCTCCTCCTCGCGACCTTCCTCTCCGGCGTGCCCGCGTTCGCCGCGCCCGTGCTCGGATTCGAGGATTCGGCCTGCGACGCGGACTGCCCGTCGTCGGACGACGCGGGCCACTGCCCGCCGAACTGCACGCACGGGGACTGCGCCAAGATTCACCTGGCGCCGCTGCCGGATGCCGTCATCCCGCCGCTCGTCGTGCCCGCCCCGGCGCTCCTTCCCGTGCCGTCCCCACCCCCCAGGCTCCTCTCTCGCTGGCATCCCGGCGACGTGTTCCACCCCCCGCGCGCCTGAGCGCCTCGCTCGTTCCGGCACGTCGCCGCGACCCCGCGGCAAGCACGTCGTCCTGCGCCTTTCGCCCGGCGCGTGACGCTCGAGGAGGAGGAGACCGTGAAGAGATTCGTTCGTCACGCGGTGCCCGCGCTGCTGGCTGCCGTGATCGCGGTCGCGACGCCATCCGTCGCGGCCCAGGGGGTCGCCCTGCGCGTTGGGTACGCGGAGGTGCTTTCGCTCGCGCGCCGCCGGAGCCCCGAGGCGGTCGCCGCCGAGCGGCGCGTCGAGGTGACGCGCAGCGGAGTCGCAGCGGCGCGCCCCTGGCTCCAGGAGAACCCCTCCGTGGGCTTCGTCGCCGGGCCGCGCTTCCGCACGACCGACCGGGTCACCGACGTGTACGTCACACTCGGCGTCCCGCTCGAGGTCTACGGCGTGCGCGGCCTGCGGCTCGGCGCAGCCGAGGGGGCGGTCGCGCGCGACCAGGCGCTCCGCGACGACGCAGCCCGGCGCGCCACCGCGGCCGCCCTCGACGCCTACCACGGGGCGCTCCACGCGGCCGCGCTGCGCGACGCCGCCGAGGCGCAGCGCACGCTCGCCGCGGACATCGTGCGCGTCGCCGAGGCCCGCCGGAGCGCGGGCGAGGCCGGGGACCTGGACCTGCTCGCGGCGCGGGTCGAGCTCGCGCGCGCCGGGCGGGCGGTCGCCGAGGCGGACGCGGGCGTCGCCGCGGCGGACGCGGCGCTCCGGTTCGCCCTCGGGCTCGACGCGGACCAGGCGCTCTCCCTCGCCGGTGCGCTCGACGAGGTGCGCTCGCGCTACGCCGCGGCGGACGTCCCCGCGGCCGCCGGGGTGCGCCCCGACCTGCACGCCGCCGAGCTCTCCCTCGCGGTCACCCAGGAGGAGGTCGCGCTCGAGGAGCGCCGACGGCTGCCCGTCCCGACGCTCCAGCTCAGCTACCAGCGTGAGGAGGGAGCCGACGTCTACCTCGCGGGGCTCGCGCTGCCCCTGCCGTTCTTCCAGCGCAACCAGGGTCCGGTCGCCGAGGCGCACGCCCGCCTGGGCCTCCTCGCGGCCGAGCGGCACTTCCTGCGGCGGCGCGCCGCTACCGAGGTCGTCGCGGCGCGCGCCCGGCTCGACGCCGCCCACGAGGGACTGCGCCTCCTCGAAGCCGACGCGCTGCCGAACCTCGGGGCGACCGTGCGGCTCGTGCAGCGCGCCTACGAGCTCGGGCAGGCCGACCTCACGCGCGTGCTGGTCGTCCGCCAGCAGGCCGCGGAGACGCGCCGGGAGCACCTCGACGCGCTGCTCGAAGTCGCGCTCGCGGGGACCGCCTTCGACGCCGCCCGCGGGGTGTTTCGATGACTCCGCGGAGAGGCAGGCTGCTCGTCTCCGTCGTCCTCGTGGCGGGGGCCGCTCTGGGGGTCGAGGAGTGGGTCCGGCGCCGCGGGTCGCCCTCCCCGACGCACGCCCCGCGCGAGGGCGCGGCGGAGGCGGACGAGCACGGCGAAGAGGGCGGGGGCCGCCGCGAGGTCACGCTCTCGGAGGAGGGCTTCCGCAACGCGCGGATCGAGACGACGCGGGCCCGGCGCGAGCCCCTCGTGCGGGCCCTGTCGTTCACGGGGGAGGTCGTCTTCCACCCGGACCGCGTCGCCGCGGTCGGTCCCCAGGTCGCCGCGCGCGTCGGGCGCCTCCACGTCGGGGTCGGCGACCGCGTCGCCCGCGGGCAGATCCTCGCGACGCTCGACAGCACCGCGTCCGCCGCCGCCCGCGGCGCCAACACGGTGGCCCGGGCGCGTCGGGATGCCGCCCAGGTCATCCTTACCCGCCAGGAGCGGCTGCGCGCCGAGGGGATCAATGCGACGCGCGAGGTCGATGAGGCCCGGGCGAGCCTGCGGGCAGCGGAGGCCGAGCTCGTAGCGGCTGAGGGGGCGCTCGCGGCCCTCCGGCTCGGGGCGGGCGCGTCCGGCGCGACGGTCGTGCTGCGGAGCCCCTTCGCGGGGGTCGTGGTCGCGCGCGACGCCATCGTCGGGCAGCCGGTCGAGGCGACGGCGACGCTCTTCACGGTCGCGGACCCGACCGAGGTCTGGGTCCTCCTGCGCGCCTACGAGCGCGACCTCGGGCGGATCGCCGTCGGCGCCCCCGTCACCCTTACGACGACGGCCTTCCAGGGCCGGACCTTCCCCGGACGCACGACATACGTGGGGGCCACGCTCGACGAGCGCACGCGCACCGTGCCGGTGCGGGTCGAGGTCCCGAACCCCGACGGCGCCCTCCGGCCCGGCATGTTCGTCCGGGCCGAGCTCGCGATGACCGAAGCGCCCGCCCCCTCCGCGGACGCGGGGCGCGCCGCCGACGCGCCGGAGCGGGAGGAGGAGGAAAGGCAGGACGCGGGCTTGGGGGGAGGTGAGGAGGCGAGTGAAGCGCGCGAGGCGCTCGTGGTGCCCGTCTCGGCCGTCCACCAGGTGGGCGACGACGACGTGGTCTTCGTCCAGGTCGCGCCGCGGCGCTTCGCCGCGCGCCGGGTCGAGCTCGGCGAACGGTCGGGCGACCGGGTCGAGGTCCGCCGGGGGCTCCGCGAGGGCGACGACGTGGCGACCGAGGGGAGCGTGACGCTCAAGGCCGAACTCGACCGCGCCAACCTCGGCGAGGGCGAAGAGGAGGGGGAGTGAGGCCGTGATCGTCATCCAACGCCTCGTCGAGTGGTCGCTCCAGAACCGCTTCCTCGTGCTCGCCTTCACCGCCGTCCTCGCGGTCGCGGGCGTCCACGCCGCGACCCGCCTCCCGATCGACGCGGTGCCCGACATCAGCAACGTCCAGGTGCAGGTCCTCACCACGGCGCCGGCCCTCGGACCGCTCGAGGTCGAGCGCTTCGTCACGACCCCCATCGAGCGGGCGATGACGGGCATCCCGGAGGTCGTGGACGTGCGCTCGGTCTCGAAGTTCGGCCTCTCGCAGGTGACGATCGTCTTCGCCGACGACGCGGACATCTACCGCGCCCGTCAGCTCGTCTCCGAGCGGCTCCAGGAGGCCCGCGCGGCCATCCCCGCGGGCTACGGCGAGCCCGTGCTCGCGCCCATCACCACGGGCCTCGGCGAGATCTACCAGTTCGAGGTCCGCGGCCCGGGCCGCTCGGCCATGGAGCTGCGCGCGCTCCTCGAGGGGCCCATCGCGACGCAGCTCCGCACGGTGCCGGGCGTCATCGAGGTCAACACCTTCGGCGGCGAGCTCAAGACCTACCAGCTCGAGCTCGACCCCGCCCGGCTCGTCGCCCACCGCCTGACGCTCCGCGAGGTGCTCGAGGCGGTCGAGCACGCCAACGGGAGCGCCGGGGGCGCGTACCTCGAGCGCCACCGCGAGCAGGTGCTCGTGCGCGGCGACGGCCTCATCCGCTCGCTCGACGACCTGGGCGACACGGTGGTCGCGCTGGGCGCGGGCGGCACGCCGGTCTACCTCCGGCAGCTCGGCCGGGTCGCCTTCGTGCCGGCGGTGCGCCAGGGCGTCGTCACGCGCGACGGCCGGGGCGAGATCGTCGCGGGGGTCACCCTCCTCCTCCTCGGCGAGAACGCCCGCGCGGTCGTCGATCGGGTGCGCGCGCGGGTCGCGGCGATCCAGCCGACGCTCCCGCCGGGCGTGCGGATCGAGCCCTACTACGACCGCACCGACCTCATCCGCCGCACCGTCGCGACGGTGGCGAGGAACCTCGTCGAGGGCGGCCTCCTCGTCGTCTTCGTCCTCTTCCTCATGCTGCGGAACCTGCGCGCGGGGCTCGTCGTCGCGGCCATGATCCCACTCGCGATGCTCGGCGCCTTCGTCGGCATGCGCGCGGCGGGCCTCTCGGGCAACCTCATGTCGCTCGGCGCGATCGACTTCGGCCTCGTCGTCGATGGCGCCATCATCATCGTCGAGAACGCCGTCCGGCACCTCTCCGAGCGGCACGCCCGGCAGGGGCGCGCGCTCACCCCGGCGGAGCGCGACGAGGTCGTGCTGGCCTCCTCGCTCGAGGTGCGCTCGGCGACGGCCTTCGGCGAGCTCATCATCGCCCTGGTCTACCTGCCGATCCTGACCCTCGAGGGCGTCGAGGGGAAGATGTTCCGGCCGATGGCGCTCACGGTGATCTTCGCGCTCGCGACGGCCTTCGTGCTGTCGCTCACGCTCACCCCCGTGCTCGCCTCGCTCCTGCTGCCCCTGCGGCTCGAGGAGAGGGAGAGCTGGCTCGTCGCGGCCGCGCGCCGCGCCTACCGCCCGCTCCTCGACGCGGCGCTCCGCCGCCGCTGGGTGACCGTCGGGGTCGCCCTCGCCGCGCTCGCCCTCGCCGCGGGCGTCGCCGCGACGCGCGGCGGGGAGTTCATCCCGGAGCTCGACGAGGGCGCCATGGCGCTCGAGGTCTACCGCCTGCCGAGCACCTCGCTCCCCGAGGCCGCGCGCCAGACGACCGACCTCGAGCGCGCCCTGCGGTCCTTCCCCGAGGTCGAGACCGTGGTCTGCCGCACGGGGCGGGGCGAGATCGCGATGGACCCCATGGGCGTCGAGATGACCGACGTGCTCGTCACGCTCCGGCCGCGCGAGCGCTGGCGCTTCCGCCGCCGCGAGGACCTGGTCGAGGCCATGGAGCGGCGCGTGCGGAGCGCCGTCCCCGGCATCGTCTTCGGCTTCTCGCAGCCCATCAAGCAGCGGATGGCGGAGCTCATCGCGGGCGCGCGCGGCGACGTCGTCGTCAAGCTCTTCGGCGACGACCTGGACCTCCTGCGCGGGTCGGCCGACGAGATCGCGCGCAGCCTGCGCCGCGTCCCGGGCGCCCAGGACGTGCGCGCCGAGCAGGTGAGCGGGCTCCCCATGCGGCGGGTCGCCATCGACCGCCGGGCGGCCGCGCGCTACGGCGTGCGCGTCGGCGACGTGCTCGACACCGTGAGCGCGCTCGGCGGGATCACGGTGGGCGAGGTCCGCGAGGGGGCGCTCGCGTACGCGATCCAGGTGCGCTTCGACCCCGCGACGCGCGCCGCCCCCGACGCCCTGAGCGACCTGCCCGTCGCGACCCTCGACGGGCGCACGGTGCCGCTCGCGCAGGTCGCGACGATCACGGACGACCCCGGCCCGGCCCAGGTGAGCCACGAGGACGTGTCGCGGCGCGTGGCGATCCAGGCCAACGTCCGCGGGCGCGACCTCGCCTCCTTCGTGGCCGAGGCCCGCGCGCGGGTCGGGCGCGAGGTGCGCCTCCCGCCCGGCTACCGCGTGGAGTGGGGCGGGCAGTTCGAGCAGCTCGAGGCCGCGACGCGCCGGCTCGGGGTCGTGATCCCGCTCGCGCTCGGGCTCATCTTCGTGCTGCTCTACACGAGCTTCAACGCGGCCCGCCCCGCCGCGATCATCTTCCTGAACGTGCCCTTCGCCGCGACGGGCGGGGTGCTCGCGCTCGCCGCGCGCGGGATGCCCTTCTCGATCTCGGCGGCGGTCGGCTTCATCGCCCTCTTCGGCGTCGCCGTACTGAACGGCCTGGTGCTCGTCTCGACGGCGCGCCACCGCGAGGAGGCGGGCGACGACCCGGCCCGCGCGGTCCGCGAGGCGGCGCTCGTGCGGATGCGCCCCGTGCTGACCACGGCCCTCGTCGCCTCGCTCGGGTTCGTGCCGATGGCCCTCTCCGACGGCGCCGGCGCGGAGGTGCAGCGCCCCCTCGCGACGGTCGTGATCGGCGGGATCGTCTCCTCGACGCTCCTCACCCTCCTCGTGCTCCCCGCGCTCTACGCCTGGCTCGGCGGCCGCCGAGCCACGGACCTCCAGCCCACCCCACCGCAGGACCAGGCGCCATGACCGACACGACCAGCGACCGCGAAGAAGACCAGGAAGAGGCGTGCAGCGACGGCTGCCACGCGAAGCCGAAGGGGCCCATGCCGAAGCCCTGGCGGAACCCGAAGGTGCTCTCGGCGGCCGCCGCGGGGGTCCTGCTCGCCGTGGGCTACGTGGGCGGGAAGCTCGGCCTCCCGGCCGGCGTCGCCACGGGGCTCTACGTCGCCGCCGTCGCGGTGGGCGGGTACTTCTTCGCCCGCGAGGCCCTCGAGGAGCTCGTGAGGGAGCGGGAGATCGGCATCGAGCTCCTCATGACCGTCGCGGCCGTCGCGTCGGGCCTCCTCGGCGAGTGGGCCGAGGCCGCGGCGCTCGTCTTCCTCTACGCGATCAGCGAGGCCTCCGAGGGGTACACCGCCGAGCGCACGCGCGACGCCATCCGCGCGCTCATGGACCTCGCGCCGAAGACCGCCCTCCTGCGCCGCGGAGACAAGGAGGAGCGCGTCCCGGTCGAGCAGCTCCGGCCCGGCGACGTGTTCATCGTGCGGCCCGGCGAGGCCGTGCCGACCGACGGCGAGGTGATCGAGGGGCGCTCGGCCGTCAACCAGGCGCCCGTGACGGGCGAGTCAGTGCCGGTAGACAAGGCGCCCGCGGACGCCGTGTTCGCCGCGTCGATCAACGGCGAGGGCGTGCTCGCCGTGAGGGCGACCAGGGCCTTCGCGGAGAACACGATTTCGCGCATCATCCAGCTCGTCGAGGCGGCGCAGGCGAGGAAGGGCAAGAGCCAGCGCTTCATCGAGCGCTTCGGCCGACGCTACAGCCCCGCCGTGCTCGCGGCCGCGGCGCTCCTCGCGGTCGTCCCCATCGCCCTCGGGCTCGGGGCCTCGGCGTGGCTCCACCGGGCGGTCGTCTTCCTCGTCGCGGCGGCGCCCTGCGCCCTCGTGATCTCGGTCCCGATCACGCTCGTCGCGGCGATCGGGACCGCGGGGCGGCGCGGCATCCTGATCAAGGGCGGCGTCCACCTGGAGGAGCTCGCCAAGGTCCGGGTCGTCGCGCTCGACAAGACCGGGACCCTCACCGTGGGTCGGCCGGAGGTGACCGAGGTGGTGCCCTTCGAGGGCCACGACGAGCGGAGCCTCCTCGCGGAGGCGGCCGCGCTCGAGGCCCGCTCGCAGCACCCGCTCGCCCGGGCGATCCTCGCGCGCGCCCAGGCCGCGGGCGTCGAGGCGGCGCCGGCCGAGGACTTCCAGTCGATGACCGGGCTCGGCGCGCAGGGGACGGTCGGGGGGCGCTGGCTCTACGTCGGCAGCCCCAAGCTCTTCGCCGAACTGGGCACCCCCCTGGCGGGCGCCGAGGCGCACGTCGAGCGCCTCCAGGAGGCCGGCAACACCGTGGTCCTCTTCGGCACGAAGGAGACCCTCCACGGGCTCGTCGCGATCGCGGACCCGCTGCGGCCCGAGGCCGCGGAGGCCGTCGCCGCGCTCAAGCGCGCCGGCATCACCCGCGTCGTCATGCTCACGGGCGATAACGCCCGCGCCGCCCGCGCGATCGGCGCGAAGGCGGGCGTCGATGAGGTGTTCGCGGACCTGAGCCCCGAGGACAAGACCCGGCGCGTGGCCGAGCTCCGCGCGCGCTACGGGGAGGTCGCGATGGTCGGCGACGGCGTGAACGACGCGCCCGCGCTCGCCGCCGCCGCGGTCGGCATCGCGATGGGCGCGGCCGGCACCGACGTCGCGCTCGAGACGGCCGACGTCGCGCTCATGACCGACGACCTCATGCGCCTCCCGTACCTCGTCGGCTTCAGCCGGCGCACCTGGGGCGTCATCCGGCAGAACGTCGTGCTTTCCATCGTCGTCATCGCCGTGCTCGCGGTGGGGGCCGTGGGCGGCGTCTTCGCCCTCCCCGTCGCGGTGCTCGCGCACGAGGTGAGCGAGTTCCTGGTCATCGCGAACGGCCTTCGAATGCTACGGTCGTAGGGCGCGTCGCGTCGTGGCGCCGGAGGGACAAGGACATGAAGGGTTCGATCGGATTGGTTCGCCTCGCGCTTCTGGTCATGCTCGGGTGCCCCGCCTGCGCCTGCGGGGATCGACACGAGGCCCCTGCCCCGCCTGCCGCGACGACCGCGCCCTGAGAGTTTCCGCTCGCCCTCGGCGAGACCCCTCCGCCCGCCCGTCCCAGCACCTTGCCCGCGCCCGGGCGAATCCTCCCGCCACCCCCTCACCACCACCACCACCACCACCATGCTGCTCAATCGCATCGAGAAGGCGATGATGAACAACCCCGTGCGCGCGGCCCTGCAGCGCCACTTCGAGGCCCCGCGCCTGCGGTCCATGGGGGGCCCGCCCCGGGCGCCACGGCGCTCGAGGTCGGGTGCGGGCGCGGCGTCGGCACCGGGCTCATCCTCGACCTCTTCCAGGCCGGTCGGGTCGATGCCTTCGACCTCGACCCCGACATGGTCGCGCTCGCCCGGAGGCGCCTCGCGGGGCGGGGCGCGCGGGTCCGGCTCTGGGCCGGGGACGCCGCGCGCATCGAGGCGCCGGACGGCGCGTACGACGCCGTCTTCGACTTCGGCATCATCCACCACGTCCCCGCACGTCGTCCACGCCATCCGCGAGGCATTCCCGGCTGGGGAACCGCGCGCCGATTGGCGCGCTCCGCTCACCGGAGCAGCGGCTGCGCGCGGGACAGGATCGACAGCCCAAGGGCGATGAGGACGAACGGGAGCACGGCACCGCCGAAGCGCCGGACGCGCGCACCGATCCGAGGGTGATGGGTGAGCCAGAAGGCCGCGGCGCACCACAGGCCCGTCATCACGGCGAAGACCCCCGCGACGAGGGCGAGCTGCCGCAAGCGCGTCGCGAACACGGGGATGTAGACGCCGAGGTTGTCGCCTCCGTTCGCGACCGTTACCGCGGCGACGGCCGCGACGGGGAGGTCGCTCCACCGGCCGGTTCGCGGCCGGGGATCACCGCTGGCAGCATCGTCCGAGCCGCCAAAGCCGGCGCCGCGCCGCGCCGCGCGCAGGCGCACGACTCCCAGGAGCACCGGGACGAAACCGAGCAGGCCGAGCCACGCGCCGGGCACCATGAGAGCCGTCAGCGCGCACCCCGCCGCGACAACGAAGAGCAGCCCGCTGCCGAGGAACTGCCCTGCAACGACCTGACGAGGTCGGAACTGGCGGTCCGAGAAGAGGCCGATCAACAGGAAGATGTCGTCGAGGTTGGTCGAGACGAACGCCGCCAGCGCCACACCGATGGACTCGAGGAGGTGGGCCACGGCGGCGGAGCGTATCCCCGCGGCGCACGGGAGGTGACTCCGCCGGCGAGAAGCAGGTGGCGACCGCCGGCAGTGGTCCGACGTCGATCGCGGCCCATGGACATCCACCCCGAGCCGCCGGCGCCTGGAGCGCCGTGCGGCATGCGCGGCCGTAACCGCCTCCCGGGCGCACCGGCGGCGATTGGATTCGCGTTCCTCGTGGCGGCCCCAGGGAGCATCGGATTCGGCGCGTTCGGGGGCGTGGCCGCGAACGACGCCACGAGGTCACTCCCCGGGCAGTTCGGGCATCTCCGCGCGGTGGAAGTCTCACGTCCCCTCCGGGCCGGTCAGGTCGAGGCGGAGGCCGCGCGGCCCTGCTCCCAGTGCAACGTGAACGCCAGGAACGGGCAGCAGCGCCGCTCCAGGGTCAGGCCCTCGGCTTCACCCTCAGCGACATCATCGCGCTGCTGCGCGCGGTGGACGCCGGCACGGCGAGCTGCGCGAGCGAGCGCGTCCGTTTCGAGGCGGCGCGTCGCATGGGTGGACGCGCAGCTCCGCGAGCTCCGCGCCGTGCGCCGCCGTCTCGCCCAGATCCTCCAGCAGTGCGACGGGGGCGCCTGCGCGGTGCTCCCCGCCGCGGTGTCCCGGCGGGTGCCGCCCGGACATACGCCGCCTACGGGGGCGTCTACGTCGCCGTGGCGGTGCTGTGGCTCTGGTTGGTCGAGGGCCAGCGCCCTACGCGCTGGGATGTGCTCGGACTCGTTGTGACGATCGGCGGGATGGCGATCATCGTTCTCGGGCCCCGCAGGGCGCCCTGACGACCGGGGAGGGGCCCGTCAGGTCGAGCGGTCCGTCGCGCCGCCCGCTGGGGCCTCGTGGACCATCGCAGCGGCTACAAGGCGCGCTGCCTCACCCCTCGCGGCCGGATCCTTGCGCTCGCTGTAGCGGCTCACGAGGTAGTCCGCCCGGTCGCGCACCAGCAGGGTGAACTTGAACAGCTCCTCCATCACATCGACGACGCGGTCGTAGTAGGCCGACGGCTTCATCCGTCCCGCCTCGTCGAACTCCTGGAACGCCTTGGCCACCGACGACTGGTTGGGGATCGTCACCATCCGCATCCAACGCCCCAGCACCCTCAGCGCGTTGACGGCGTTGAACGATTGCGACCCGCCCGACACCTGCATCACCGCCAGCGTGCGCCCCGGCGTCGGCCGCAGGCTCCCCAGCTCCAGCGGCAGCCAGTCGATCTGGCTCTTGAACACGCCCGTCATGGCGCCGTGCCGCTCGGGGCTGCACCACACCTGCCCCTCCGACCAGAGCGAGAGCTCGCGCAGCTCGACCACCTTCGGGTGCGTCGCCGGCTCGCTGTCGGGCAACGGCAGCCCCCGCGGGTCGTAGATGCGCGTCTCGGCGCCGAGCCGGTCGAGGATGCGCGCGGCCTCCTGCGTGAGCAGTCGGCTGTACGAGCGCTCGCGGCACGAGCCGTAGAGCAGCAGGATGCGGGGCGCGTGGGTCGCTCGCTCGGCCGGCTCCAGGCGGGCGAGGTCGGGTAGGTCGAAGTGCTCGTCCGACAGGTTGGGCAGGTCACTCATTCGGCGGTCCCCGCGCCCGTGCCGCCCCCAAGAGCCCCATCGCGCTGCCAGCCCTCGGCGCGCAGCAGCGCCCCCACGCGCGCCTTCGCCTCGTCGCGGATCTCGCGCACGCGCTCCAGCGGCTTCCCCTTCGGGTCGTCCAGCGGCCAGTCGTCGCGCCGGAGCCCCGGGACGACGGGGCAGGTGTCGCCACAGCCCATGGTGACGAGCATCTGGGCGCCCCGAGCGAGCTCCTCGGTCAGCCGCTGGGGCCGGGCCGCGGTGAGGTCGATGCCCACCTCCCGCATGGCGGCGAGCACCTCGGGGTGGACCCGCTCCCCGGGCTCCGTGCCGGCGGAGAGCGCGCGGGCCTTCCCGGCGTCGGCGAGCGCGTAGAAGAACGCGGCGGCCATCTGCGAGCGGCCGGCGTTGTGGACGCAGGCGAAGATCACGGTCGTCATGAGGGGTCCTGCGGGCGGGGGATGGGCGCTTCGCCGTGCTCGACGACGACGCGCGGCGCGACCTCGGGGAGCGCGGGCACGAGCCAGCGGAAGAGCGCGGTGGCGGCGCCGGCCCCGAGGAGCTGCGCCGCAACGAAGCCGGGCGCATCGGCCGGGCGGATGCCGGCGAAGGTGTCGGTGGCCGCCCGCGCGAGCGTCACCGCGGGGTTGGCGAACGAGGTCGATGCGGTGAACCAGTACGCGGCCGTGACGTACGCCGCGACCGCGAAGGGGACGGCGGACGGGCGCTGGCGCACGCAACCCCAGATCACGGCGAGCAGCCCGAAGGTGGCGACAAACTCACTGAAGAGCTGCGATCCCCCCGCGCGGACGTGGGTCGAGGCCGTGAAGGCAGCGAGGCCGAACATGCCGTGGGCGACGGCCACGCCGACGAAGGCCCCAGCGACCTGGGCGAGGATGTACGCCGGGACGAGGCGCCACGGGAGCCCGCCCTGCGAGGCGTCGGCGAGCGTCACGGCGGGGTTGAAGTGCGCCCCCGAGACCGACCCGAAGGTCAGGATCAGAGCGACGAGGCCGGCCGCCGTCGCGACGGTATTGGCGAGGAGGGCCAGCGCGACGTTTCCGCCCGCGAGCCGCTCGGCCATGATGCCCGATCCGACCACCGTGGCGAGGAGCATCGCGGTGCCCAGCGCCTCGGCGACCACGCGACGGGCGGGCGTCGGGGGGGGCGGGGAGCACAGCCCCGCTCACCGGGCGCCCGCCTTCGGCGGACAGCACGCCGTCGAGGGACCACACCCGCGAGGAGGACGGTTCTCCACCGCATCCACCGGGTCCTTCGCGGCCAGGGCGGCGGCGAGGAGTTCGAGCGCCTCCCCGACGGCCGGGCGTTGGTCGGCCGGCAAGCGCGCGAGGAGGGAGGCGAACACGAGGCGCTCGTCGCAGCAAAGCGAATCGAGGCACGCCGCGCCCTTCTTCGAGAGCGCGAACGTCACCTGGCGGGCGTCCTCCCGGCCGCGCCGGCGCGTGAGGTAGGAGCGCTTCACGAGGAGCGCGAGGTTGCGGCTCGCGGTGGACAGGTCGATGCCGAGCGCCTGCGCCGCGGCGCCGAGCGTGAGGGGGCCTGCGTCGCGCAGCGCGCGGAGCGTCTCGAACTGCTGCAGGGTCAGGCCGCCGCAGCAGATCTCCTCGCGCTCGAGTCGCGAGATGCCGCGGGCGACGCGGCTCGCGAGAGCTGCAAAGTGGGCGGGTGTCACGACGCTTGTATGTTACAAGTACCGGCCGCGGTCAACGAGAACGGGGCTCAGCGCCCGGCGCTCCTTGCCCTCGACAGGCGGGCGCGTCTATGGAGATCCCATGCAGCACGCACGGGCGCGGCGACGGGTGGGGTGGCTGACGGGCTCCTTCGCGTGGGTCGGGGCGCTCCTCGTCGCCCTGCTCGCGCTCGGCGGCGCGGGGTGCCGCCGAACGCGCACCGCGCCGACCGGCGCCCCGGTCACCGCCCTCGGCGCGGATTACGGCGCCCTGCGGGCCGACTTCACGCGTGACTTCGGCCACCCGCGCATCCTCATCGTCGTCTCCCCGACGTGAGGGAACTGTGTCCGCGGGGTCTCCGCGGTCGTCCGTGAGGTGATGGGGCGCGTCGGCTCGCCGGAGCTGCGGGCGTACGTGGTCTGGCTACCCGTGCTCGACGCCGACGACGCGTCCGCCGCGCGGGCGTCGGCGGCCCGCCTCTCCGACTCGCGGGTGCGGCACTACTGGGACGCGACGCACGCGTTCGGCGTCGCCCTCGGCCGCGCCCTCGCGATCCCGCCGTCCCGCTTCGAGCCGGGGCGCGACCACGGCCTCGCCTGGGACGTTTACCTCGTGTACCCGCGCACCACGCGCTGGGACGCGACCGTCCCCACCCCGGGCTTCTGGATGCACCAGCTCCACCAGATCCCGCCCGGAGGAGCCCCCGAGCTCGAGCCCCGGGCCTTCCAGGCGCAGGTGGAGGCCGCGATCCGGGCGCCGCACTGAACCGCCGCGCCCGGCCGGCTCACTCGGCGCAGCAGGAGAGCTTCGCGGGGTCCTTGTAGCGGCTGATCGCGACGATCTTGAGGGCCTCGGCCATCGTCGGGTAGACGTGCAGCAGGTCGATGAAGTCGTCGAGCGTCGCGTGGAAGCGCAGCGCCATCGCCGCCTCGTGGATCACCTCCCCCGCGTTCGCGCCCACCATCGTGACGCCCAGGACCTCGTTGGTGTCGGCGTCGGCGACCATCTTGACCGCCCCGCGGGGGTCGCGGATGGCGCCCGCGCGGGGCACGAGCGCCATCGGCACCGTCCGGCACCAGCAGCGGTGCCCGGCGGCGATCGCCTCGGCCTCGGTCACGCCCACGACGCCCACCTGGGGGTCGGTGAAGATCGTCCGCGGCACCACGCGGTGGTCGGTCTTGCGGAGCGCCGTCCCGGGCGCCGCAAAGGCGTTGTGGGCCACGATCGCGCCGTGGCGCGCTCCGACGGGCGTCGCCATCTGGCTGCCGCCCTGGGCGCCGACGACGTCGCCCGCGGCCCAGACGTGCGGCACGTTCGTGCGCAGGTACTCGTCCACCACGATCTCGCCGCGCTCGTTGGTCGCGACCCCCGCGCGCTCGAGGCCCACGTCGGTGGTGTTCGGCCGGCGGCCGGTCGCGACCAGCAGGCGCTCGGCGCGCAGCTCGCGCGTCTGCCCCTGCGCCGACACCACGACGACCACGCCCTCGGCGTCACGCCGCACGCGCACGACCTCGGCGCCGGTGAGGATCTCCAGCCCCTCGTCCGGGAGCAGCTTGCCCAGGACCTGGCCGACCATCGGCTCGTAGCCGCGCGAGAGGAGCTGCGGCCTGCGCTCGACCATCGTCACGCGGGTGCCCAGGCGCTGGAACATCTGGCCGAGCTCGAGCCCGATGTACCCGCTGCCGACGACGATCATCGAGCGGGGCAGCTCCTTCAGCTCCAGGGCCTCGTCGCTCGTGAGCAGGTCGCTCGTGAGGTAGGGCACGTCCCCGAGGCCCTCGATCGGCGGGATCACCGTGTGCGAGCCGAGCGCCACAAGGATCTCCGCCCCTTCGAGGCGCTCGACCCCAGAGGGCCCCTCGACCTCGACAACGTGCGCGTCGGCGAGGCGCGCACGACCCTCCACGATCTGGATGCGCTCGGCGTCCCCGACGAGGCTGCTGTACTTCTTCGCTCGGTAGTCGCGGATCACCTCGTCCTTGCCCGCGACGAGCTGCGCGAAGTCCACCGCGATCGTCGCGGGCGCGAGCCCCGGGTAGCGCGGGTGGCGTGCATCGTAGACGAGCCGGGCCGCCTCGATCAGGTTCTTCGAGGGCAGGCAGCCGCGGTTGACGCACGTCCCGCCCACGGTGCGGAACTCCGTCATCACCGCCGTCTTGCCGAGCTCGGCCGCGCGCAGCGCCGCCGCGAACGCGGTCGAACCGCTGCCGAGGATCACGAGGTCATGGGATCGGGACATGGCGATTCTCCGGGCGGGGCCGTGGGGCCATCGTTGAGGGAAAACGGGAGGGACGACCGTTGCGCGGGGCGGTGCCTGGCGAGGCGCCTGTGAGGCGACTCACGGCAGCCCGTCGGGGCGGTGGGTGGCCCGGCGCCAGAGCCACTCCACGAGCGCCCTGCCGGCCATCACGGTGACCGCGCCCGCGACCGCGAAGAGCAGGAGCATCGGGTGGCAGCAGCCGTGCGTCTGAGCGAGCATCGGAAGGTTCATCACGGCGCCCTCCGCCCCTCGGCCCGGGCCGGGTAGCCGAGCTGGTTCACCGCGGCGACGTAGCGGGCGAGGAGGTCGGTGCGTGGCGCGTGACGCACCGTCACCCGCTTCGTGGCGACCTCCACGTCCACCCGCTCCACGCCGCCGACGCGCTCGATCGCGTGCCGGATCGGCACCGCGCAACCCTCGCAGTCCATGCCCCCGACGAGGATCACGTCGGCGACGCTGGCGGCGCTCGCCGGGGGCGCCGCGGGGGCGCGCGCGAGGGCCCCGATCAGGGACGGCGAGACCGCGAAGGCCGCGACCAGCGCCGTCGTTCCCCAGAGCACCGCCCGCCCCGATCGGCTGGCGCGAGGATGGGCGCAGCCGCAGGCGTCTCCGGCCGCCGCGGGGGTCACGGCGGGACGCCGGTATGTCCGCCAGAAGCCGACCGCGAGCAGGACGACCGTCCCGACGAGGAGGTACGGGCGCCAGGCCGTGAGGGCCGCCAGGGCGCCCGCGCCACCGAGCCCGAGGAGGCCCAGGACGAGGGGCCCGAGGCAACAGACGCTCGCCGCGATAGCACCGAGGATGGCGCCGAGCAGGGAGCCTGTGCGCGTCGTGTCCGGGGGGGAATGGGTCGAATCCATAGGCGCTTCTCCATGACGAGTGCGTGCCACTCGGGGTCCTGCACGACGAGCAGCCTGGTCCCCGGCAGACACCCGTCCATTGGGTCACTTCTGACAGTAAGTTAGTAGGTTCTAATATACTGTCAAACATCGGGGTTGGGTCGCGCGGTCCCAGGAAACGCGCCCTGTAGGTGTGCCCCTCGACGGCCGCCGCTCGTTCGACGCCGAAGATCGCGGTCACCGACCGCGCCCAGGGAAGGCGCTGCAGCTCCCGCGTCACGCGCGAGACGCAGCCCATTCAGACGAACCCGCCGCGGATGGAATGCCCTCCACCGCGACGCGCACCGCCACCGATGGCGGCCGTTGCGTCGGCGCGCCCGACCCGACGAGGGCGAGCGCACCGACGAGGAGCGCGCGGCGCGTCACCGGCGCGTCCTTGGGCGGTAGCCGACCCACGAGAGGACGGTGAGCCCCGTGCGTGCCGTGACGCGCGTGCCATCCGCCGACACGACGCCCGTATCGACAGGGGCGAAGACGCCGGCGGGCGGGCACCCGCCCGACGCTCCGTCGCCGAGCGCCAGGATCTCGACCTCCGTGCCGGGTGGCAGCCCCGCGGGGTTGGGCAGGTCGAGCGCCGCCGGCGCCGTGAACTCCGTCTCGGAGGGCGCGAAGGCGTAGAGCACCGTCGGCGGGTCGGCGGGGTCCACGAAGGGCGGAAGGCGGTGCGGAGGGATCGACACGACGGAGACGACCTCGCGCTCTTCGGCCGAGAGGGGGTACCGGATCGTGCCGACGGCGATGCGCAACGCGAACCCGTGTCCGTCCGCGAGCACCACGGTCGTTCCGCCCTGGCTCGGGGCCGTGACGCTGGCCGCGCCGTCCAGCCCGGGCGCATACATCGGGGACGCGAGCGTCACGGTCTCGAGGTGGTGCTCGTCCGCGGTGTTGTAGGCGAAAAGGAGGTCGGGCCGGCGGCCAAGCCCGTGGAGCCAGAACACCGGGCCGTGGGGGAAAACCTCGTCGGTGCCGAAGCAGAAGGACACGGGCACGTCGAAGCGACCGTCCGGCCCGCTCGTGCCCGGGATGCAGGCCGTGCCGCAGGCCGTCACGAGCGCGCCCGCCAGCGGGGCGCCCGCGAGGTCGAGCACCTGGCCGACCATGTGGCCGACGTAGTACCGCTCGCGGGAGCACTCGACCGGCGCGTCGCGCTCGGCCTCGCGAGCCTCGTCGCGCCCCGCGTCCCTCGCCGCGGAGTCCACGGCCGCCGACTCACAGCCCGCGAGCACGAGGAGGCACGCCCCGACGGCGACGTGCCGCGGCCGGGCTCGCCAGCCGGGAGGCCGAGTGATGGACCGATGGGCGGGGGGGACGCTCACGGCGTCAGATCTCCACGCCGTCGAGCGCGAGCCTGCGCGCCAGCTTCGCCTCGGCGGTGTCCGCGAGGCGGTAGAAGAGGGTCTGGTTCTCGCGACGGCTCTCGACGAGCCGGTACGGCCGCAGCTTCGCGAGCTGTTGCGACACCGCCGACTGGGTCACGCCCAGGACCTCGGCCATGTCGCAGACGCAGATCTCTCCCGCGCGCTGCATGAGCGCCAGCATGCGCAGGCGCGTGCCGTTGCCGAGGAGCGAGAGAAGCTCCGCGCGCTCGTCGAGCGAGGGCGCGAACGCGATCTCCTCCTTGAGGACGGCGAGCGAGACGGGCTTGCGCTCCGGGGGCTGGCACTTCACGGAAGTATATTAGCATTCTCTTATAGACGGTCAACAGCCGGGCAAGGAGCGTGCTCTGGAAGTCTCCGTTGAGGGAGCCCTTCCTGGCCAGCAGCCCCAGCGTGCGGCTCGCGGTGGAGACGTCGATACCGAGCGCGGCCGCTCCGCGCTGACCGTGAGGTCGCCCATCGCCTCGATGGCGCGGAGGGTCTCGAACTGCTGGAGCGTCAGGTCGCCGCAGCAGACCTCGTCCCTCTCCAGCCGGGCGATGCCGCGAGCGACCCGGCTGGCGAGGGCATCAAGGGGCTTGGATCCTCCGACCGCTTGCGAGGCGCAAAACCTCCCGAGCAGGCCCGCCAACAGCAGCACCCCGCGTCGATTTCCTGCGTCCTCGGGCGGGGGTCCCCGTCTTCGAGGGAGACGCGGCACCGCGACGGCGCCGCCCGCCATCGAGACGGAGTACGACCATGAACGAGCGAACGGAGGAGGAGATTCGGGGCGGGGTGCGGGACCACTACGCCCGGGTGGCGTGCGGGGAGGCGGGCTGCTGCGGGGCGGGGTGCTCCCCCTCGCCCGAGGCGTCCCTCGCCCTGGGCTACGGCGCGGACGAGGTCGCCGCGGCGCCCGACGGGGCCAACCTGGGGCTCGGCTGCGGCAACCCGCAGGCGATCGCCGCCCTGCGCCCTGGGGAGGCGGTGCTGGACCTCGGCAGCGGCGGCGGCTTCGACTGCTTCTTGGCGGCGAGGCAGGTGGGCCCCAGCGGGCGCGTGATCGGCGTGGACATGACCCCGGAGATGGTCGCGAAGGCGCGCGCCAACGCCGCGCGAGTCGGGGCGCCCAACGTGGAGTTCCGCCTCGGCGAGATCGAGCGCCTCCCGGTGGCCGACGCCGCGGTCGATGTGGTCCTCTCCAACTGCGTGATCAACCTCTCGCCCGACAAGGCCGCCGTCTTCCGCGAGGCCGCGCGCGTGCTCAAGCCCGGCGGCAGGCTCGCGATCGCCAACGTCGTCGCGACCGCGGTGGTGCCGGAAGCCCTGCGCGAAGGCCTCGCGCTCCACGCCGGCTGCGTGGCGGGCGCCGCCGCCGCGATGCTGCAGGCGGCCGGCTTCACCGACGTCCGCGTCCGGGTCCGCCCCGAGAGCCGGGAGTTCATCCGCAACTGGTTCCCGGGCACGGGCGCCGAGGACTACATCGCCTCGGCCACGATCGAGGCCGTGCGGCCCGGCGCGGGGGCCTGCTGCGCGCCGGGCTGCTGCGGCGGTAGCGGGAAGGGCGCCGCGTGATCGAGGCGGGCGCGTGCGGCGTCTGGGCGGAGCTGACGGCGCGGCTGCGGCCCTTCGTCGCGCGCCGCGTCGCGCCCGCCGACGCGGACGACGTCCTCCAGGAGGTCTTCCTGCGCGTCCAGACGAACCTGACCCACCTACGAGACGCCGAGCGCTTCGGGCCGTGGGTCTACCAGGTGGCGCGCAGCGCGATCATCGACCACCACCGCGCGGCGGCGCGGCACATCCTGCCGCGCGGACCAGAGGGCCCCGAGCCCGTCGAGGAGCAGGCGGCCCCGGCCGACGCCGAGGGGGACGCCGAGGCCGAGGTCTGCCGGTGCATCGCCCCGTTCGTCGCGCGGCTCCCCTCCCCCTACCGCGAGGCGATCACGCTCACCGAGTTGGAGGGGCTCGGCCAGAGGGAGGCGGCGCTCCTCGTCGGCGTATCCCCCTCGGCGATGAAGTCCCGGGTGCAGCGGGGGCGCGAGCGACTCCGCGCGATGTTCCTCGCCTGCTGCGAGATCGCGCTCGATCCGCGCGGTCGCGTGATCGATTGCACGCCGAAGCCCGCGGGCCTTGACCCCCGCCGCCCGGCGCCGCCAGCAATCCGCGCATGAGCACCTTCGGCCGCGCCATCCGCCCCTACGTTGACGCCGAGCTTCGCGCGGCCGACGAGGCGGAGGCGCAAGGGCAGGCGGGCGCGGCGTTCGCCCATCTGGAGCGAGCCCATATGCTCGGGCAGGCCTCGACGGTCCAGCACGTCCGCGTTCACTGGCGCATGCTCCCGTGGGGCCTGAGGCAGCGGGACGTGCGGGAGTGCGCGGGGCAGCTGCTCCGCATCGGCGGCGCCGCGACGAAGACCGCGTTCGGTCTGGTGCCCACCGGGAACACCGGCGGCTCCAACGTCAGCCCGCTCGCGCGCATGCCCGTGCCGCCAGACCTCGAACGGCGGATCCGGGAAGCGCTCTCTTCGGACGGCTGACGCCGGCGCCGTCCGTTCCGCGGCGATTACTCGCTGGCCGGACAGTTGGGGTGCCGCGCCCGAGGGCCTCGGCCACCGGGCGGCCGTCGGCGAAGGCACGCGCCGGGTCGTGGCACGTCGTGCAGGCGACGCACCCGTTCGCCGAGAAGGAGGGGTCCTCGGAGAGGCGGCGCCCCAGGGCGGCCGCGCGGGGGTCGTCGGCGAAGCGGTTGGTCGGGCTCGGGGGCAGCGGGCGCCACATCGTCAGGCGCCCGACCTGGTCCCAGTCCTCCTCGCGGAAGCGGCCGTCCACCGGGTAGGTGATCGTCCCCGTGTCGGCCGCGGGCCAGTCGGGCGCCGCCGGGGCGACATCCGCGGCGGCGCCCAGGGAGGCGTCCGGGGGCGAGGCATCTGCCGGGGGCCGCGCAGCCGCACACGCTCGCGAGGAGACCAATCGCGACGGACCTCACGCCGCGGGCGACGGTCGGCGCACGCATGGAGTCGAGGTACGGCAGTGGACCGATGGGCGCCACGAGGGCGTGTGATTGACCGGGTCCGATCGGCTTGCAAGCACCGTCGTCTCAAGCGCCGGCACCCCGTGCGCCACGATCGCAGCACCCACCATCCGCCTGGCACGTCGGCCCGCAACCGCGCGTCGCCTTCATCCGCTCCCGAATCACCATCGCCCCGAGCGCGACGGCGACGACCACGACGCCGACGACCAGCTCCGTGCCCGGTCTGGCAACCGGGGCGACCCTTCACCTCCAACGAGGAAACGCATCCCGTGTCCGGGTGGGCTGGGGTAGCGTCGCGACGATGAGCTGCCCGCAGCCAGGGGACGCCGAACGCGACGACCGTGTTTCACCTCGCGGCCGGTGGAGGCAGAGGCCGTCGGACGTCCCGGCCAGACGCGCGACGCGAACCGCCTGGATCCTGCTCGCCAGCCTGGGGTGGTCGGCCCCTTCGCTCGCCCAGACCGTGGAAACGCTGCGCCTCCGGGGAGGGGGATTTCTGCGGGGCACCGTGGTCGAGTGGGTCCCCGGAGACCACGTCACGATCCTCCTGGCCAACGGGCAGAATCGGAACGTCCCCTGGGCACAGGTGGACCCGGACTCCCCGCTCCCGACGGCCGCCGCGCCGGCGAGCTCCCCCGTCCGCCCGGTACCGGCAGCGTCCCCGTCTGTGGCCGAGCGCGTCGAAGCGCCGGCTGGCGCGGCCGTCCGCCCCTTCCCCGAGCCCGGCGGCCGGTACGCACGCTTCGAGGTGAGCGTCGTCCCCGACGATACCGAGATCAGGGTCCGCCCGGCCAACGAGGAGTTGGACAGCGCCCGCGTGTGCGAGGGGCACTGCACCGTTGAACTCCCGGCGGATCGGCTGTGGATCTTCTCGGCGTCGCGGGGCTTCGGCGGCAGCTTCCTGGGGTACGGCTCGCACGAGGTGCGGACGGGCGGGGGCGTCGGGACGGTCCGGCGCGTGTCGATCGAGCTGCGCCACTACGTCTGGGCCGACGTCGCCCGGGTGACCGGCTTGGTGGGGGTGGTGACCGGCTTGGTCCTCACCGCGGCGTCCGGCTGCGGCATTTTCAACTTCGAGGGAGACTGCGCCACCTGGAACGGCCTCTACCTGGGCGGCCTTGGCGTGAGCCTGCTCGGCCTCATCCAACCGAGCAACCGGAGCAACGTGGACCCCACCCGGACGATCAGCTTGACCCTCGGGCCGGGCCGTCTGTCCGTTGGGGGGACGTTCTAGCGGGCGCCGACGGGCACAGCGGGGCTCCGCCACGGAAGTGGAGGAAGGCCCCACCCATCGTGCCCCTCCAGGCTCCCCTACCAGCGCGCCTGCGGGCCGTTACCCGGTTGTAGTCGCGCGACTCCTCTTATCGCTCAAGACCCATCGGCCCCGAGACGCCAACGGGTTGCGTGGGCCCGCTCGCAGGGCGACCCTGGCGGCCGTGGGAGGGGTCATGCGAAGAACGGCCGCGATCATGTTCTGCGGCCTCGGGCTGGGATGTGCGGGGGCGCCGCTGCGCCGCCCCGCGGGCCCGCTGCAGGTGTTCGTGACCGCCGGCCTGATCGCACCGGGCAAGAGCGACGGCCGCCCGTGGGACGGCACGGGCAGCCTCCCGCCCGGCGTCGCTCGCGCTGCCGGGCGGGGTCTGCCCACCTCGGCGCGCCACGCCCTGCTCAAGTTGATGCCCGGCGCAGGCGGCCTCCCCGCGCTGACGGCGGTGGCGCCCGAGGTCGCGGCGCTCATGAACGGCGCCTACGCCGCGCCGGACGTGCGGGTGGTGGTGAGCCTCAACGGTCGGCCGCTGGGCGGCACCGGCGTCGCCCAGGACACGCTGGCGCCGACCTGGGCCGGCGGCCCCGTGGACGTCGGGGTGATCCCCGAGGGGGCCTTCCTCGAGTTCCGCGCGATCGACGCGGACCTGATGTTCGACGACGACATCGGCGTCTGCACGGTCACGGGCGCCCCGCCGCTCGACGCCGAGGGCTACGTCGCGGCGGCGGCCTACCGTTGCTCGGGGCAGCTCTGGGGGCTGGCCGTGCGCGCCGTGGAGCGACCGCCAGCGCCGTAGGGACGTGTGGCCGCTGCAGGCTGACTCCTCGCCAACCCCGGGCGTTCGACGACACGCCAGCCAGCGGAACGTCCCTGGCGCTCCTCAGCCAGCAGCACCAAGGCGGCCTCGAACTCCCGAGCGCCGCGCGCTCGCGCGGGAGCAACAGGTCGCTGCGGGGCCGCGGGCGAGGTAGGCGCGCGGAGGCATCCAGGGGGGCCACGCGAGGGCTCCTCGCGGCGGCGCTCGTGCGGGCCGACGTGCCGAGGCAGGCGGTTCTCGTCGTGGTTGGCGGCGCGGGGCGGCTCCCCTCCGCCTGCATCACCGCGGCGTCGCCCGCCCTGGGGAGCGCGAGCGCGGTCCTCGACCCTACGCGCTGCAGCTCGTGGTTGCCGCGTGCGAGGCGGCGTACTTCGCCTCGGCGCGCTGGCCGCGACTGTCCTCACGGGCGAGCGCCTCGGGTGGTCCGACGGGCTCGCGATGGCGGTGATGGCCGCTGGGGTCGCGCTCCTGCTGCGCGAGCGCCACGGGCACGGGCACACGCACGACCCGCTCGACCACACCCACGCGCACGTCCACGACGAACACCACCGGCACGCGCACGGCCCCGACGACCCGGCGGGGGAGCCGCACGCGCACGCCCATCACCACGCGCCGCTCACCCACGAGCATCCGCACACGCCCGACGCGCACCATCGGCACCGCCACTGACGGGTGGGGAGCCATCCCGCTCGCGGAGGGCGGGTCCTCGCCGACGATCAGCCCATGCTGTGCCGCATCAGCGTCCGAACGGGAGACAGCGAAAGAGGGGTGGTGTAGATCGGCACCGCGCTATACCGGGAGGCAACCATGGCTGACGTCGAACTGCTCTATTTCCCCGACTGTCCAAACGTCCCAGCCGCTCGAGAGCAGCTTGCTCGCGCCTTTGCCGCCGCCGGTCTTCCTTCCCATTGGACCGAGGTCGACATGAGCGCAGAGAACGCGCCGGAGCACGCTCGGGGCTATGGCTCACCGACCATCCTCATCGATCGTTGCGAGGTGACTGGCGTCGCCCCGGTCGATGGGTCGTCGTGTCGCGTCTATGCGGGAAGCGACCTGCGCGGAGCACCGCCTCTCGACGTCATCGTGGCGAGGCTGCGCATCGCTTCCGACTCCGGTTCAGTCGAAGGCACCTGATCTCGAGACGACCGTCGCAGCTCGACCAGGTCAGTACGAAGCCGCCGTCGGAGCCCGCAGGATCTGCGGTTCCCGAACTGGGTACGACGGCGGGGCGCGCAACCACGCGAGTGTCAGCGCGCGGCGATTTCGAGCACGCGATCGTCGATGGCATCCGTCACATAGATCCGGCCGTCGGCGTCGAGGGTGATGCCCTGGAGGCCACCCCCTCGAACGGTGGTCGAGAGGTCGATCCAGTCGATGACCTCTCCGGTGAGGCTGAGCGCGTAGATGCGCGAGGTGGCGTTGTCGGTCACGAAGAGCCGCCCGCCGCTCAGCGCAAGGCCCGACGGGGCCATCATTCCGACGGTCGCGCCATCGAGGAGGGTCGTGGTGTCGGCGCCCATCATGCGGCGCTGCGTCGAGCCGTCGTAGTTCGGGCTGATGGACGTGGTGGAGCGGCCGGTCGACGGGTCGAGCACGCCGATGCGACGGTTGCCCGGGTCGGCGAAGTACACGCGGTTGGCGTCGCGGTCGAACTCGAGGTGACCCGACACGCCCTCGACGTAGCTGATCTCCCCCTCAGCGAAGCGCTGCACGATCGCGCCCGAGTGGTCGACGCCGCCCGGCTCGTGAGGCACGCGGAAGTCGTAGCGGGTGAGCGAGTGGTGGAAGCCGTCGGCGACCCAGTAGATGTTGGCGCTCTCCCACGCGATGCCCTGGGCGTTTGGGCTGTTGTGCAGCATGTCGATGTGCGAGGCGTGACCGCCGTCGAAGTCATCGTACCCGGAGAGGAAGAGCGTCGGACCCATGAAGTCCGCAGGGGTTCCGCGAGGAGGAGGTCCCTGGGTGAGCTGGTCCTCCTCGTGGGCGGTCGCGAGGATGCCCGCTGTGCCGAACGCGAGGCACGACGGGTGAGGCATGAAGTGGGTGTGCTGCGGGCCCGCGCGATTGACGATGTCCTGGTCGGCCGCGCCGGCGTTGCGGAGGATGGTCATCGAGCTGTCGCCGAAGTTGGTGATCCACAGCTCTCGCGGTGACTCCGGGTTGAACGCAAGGTCACGAGGCGTCGCGAGGGTGCTCTCGGCGGTCGCGATGATTCGAACCTGCACGGCGTCGGCGCGGTGCGTACCGCGACCCAACACCGGAAGGCCCATGGGACCCGCGTCGGCGGGGGCTGAGGCGTCGGCGGTGACCGCCGCGTCGCCTGAAGGCTGAGAGCCGGGCGCCTCGCTGCCACAGCCCACGACGAGACCCATCATCAGACCAGACACCCACGAGACATATGACGAACGGTGCATCCTGAGCTCTCCCTCGGATCGTCTGACTACTCCATCTACACATGATCCGTAAAGGTGAGTACGGATATCGGACCAGAACAGAGATGCCACCGCACATGCGTAATGAACGCCCGAGTAGCACGAGCCAGTAACCCTACGAATCCCGCTGTAACCGAACGGGTTACACGACGACCATCGCAGCGCTCACGATACGGCCTCACTTGAATGCATGGGGCGGACATGATAGCGAACACGCATTCGCGCCGCGTCGTGATCGCGACCCCTCAAACGGAGATCTCGTCTCCTTTGCGCAGTCGTCGATCTTGAACTTTCGCCAACCTCGCACCAGACACCGAGCCCGATGAATCAACTCATGAGAAGTGCACGACGCGGTCTGCTTGGGGTCTCGATGGTCCTGTTCGGCTGCGGCAGCGATCCGGCCGTCGTCACGGCGCCGCGCACCGGCCCCGATCCCGCGGCGGCCGCGCTCGCGCTCCCTCGCGCCGTCGACCTCAACCCCGACCCCCGCGTCGTCGAGATCAACCTCGAGGCCCGCATGGGCGAGTGGGAACTCTCCCCTGGCCGACGCGTCCGCGCGATGACCTACAACGGGGGCGTGCCCGGTCCGCTCATCGAGGCGCGGGTGGGCGACACGCTGGTGGTGCACTTCACCAACCGCCTCGCCGAGCCCACCACCATCCACTGGCACGGGCTGCGGGTGCCCGCCGACATGGACGGCAGCCCCCGCTCGCAGCAGCCCGTCGCGCCGGGCGGGTCGTTCGAGTACCGCTTCGTGCTCCCCGATGCCGGAACCTATTGGTATCACCCGCACGCCGCCGAGGCCCGACAGATGGAGGCCGGGCTCTACGGCGCCATCGTGGTGCGGGGCGACGACGAGCCTCGCGTCGACGCGGAAGCGGTGATCGTCCTCGACGACGTGACGCTCGGCGACGACGGTCAGATCACGCCGCCCGGTGATCTTCTGGAGATCCACAGCGGCCGCGACACCGGCATCCAGGTGGTCAACGGCCGCGCGGGCGCCGTGCTGCCGATGCGCGCGGGCCAGCGGCAGCGCTGGCGCATCGTGAACGCCGGGAGCGCGCGCTTCTATCGGCTCTCGCTCCCGGGGCATCGCTTCACGGTGATTGGCACCGACGGGGGCATGCTCCCGACGCCGCGCACGCTCGACGAGCTGCTGGTGGTGCCGGGCGATCGCTATGACGTCCTGGTCGACGCGGTCGCGCCGCCAGGCACCCGCGCGGCGCTCCGCAACCTCCCCTACTCGCGTGGCCACGGCGCGGGCGTCTTCGACGCGGCGGACGTCCTCGCCGTCGCGTACACCGCCGACGCTCCGCTCCCTGCCCTACCGACGCCCACCACCGCACGCACGATCGACGCGCTCGACACCGCGGGCGCGACGCCGAGAGAAGTGCGCTTGAGCGAGCAGGTCGACGAGGCCACGGAGACCATCCGCTTCATGATCAATGGCGCCTCGTGGCCCGATGTACCGGCGCTGCGCGCGCCGGTAGACCAGACCCAGCTGTGGGACGTGATCAACGAGAGCGAGATGGACCACCCGATCCACCTGCACGGGTTCTTCTTCCAGGTCGTCGCCCGCGACGGCGTGCCCGAAGCGGCCCGAAGCTGGGAGGATACCGTCAACGTCCGCGGTCGCGAGCGGGTGCGCATCGCGTTCCGCCCCGATGACCGTGTCGGCATGTGGATGTTCCACTGCCACATCCTCGAGCACGTCGACCACGGCATGATGGCCGACGTCATGGTCGAGCGCTGACCCGTGACCCCCACGAGACGCCCACCCTCACACCCTCCCATGGAAATCCTGATGCAACTCCGACCGCTCCCCTTCGTTCTGCTCGCGCTGTCGCTCTCGGCCTGTGGCTCGTCTGAGTCCACGCCAAGCCCGACCACCGACGCCGGAACCGCCGACACCGGGACCACCCCCGACGTCTCGGCTCCCGTGGACGTCGCCGCCGTCACCGACGCGCCCGGCGCGACCGATGTGGGCGCCGCCATCGACGCGCCCGCGGAAGCCGACGCCGGCACCGTCGCGGCGCTCAACGGCTGCACGTCCGACCTGTACGTCGATCAGACCGGAGGCACCGCCAGCGACCGGATGATCATGACCCGAGGGAGCACCAACACCTTCGACTTCCCCTGCATGACGATTCGCACCGGTCAGGCAGTACAGTTCATGTGGACCTTCTCGCGGCACCCGTTGGCGCCGGGCCTCGCTCCGGGCGAGGCGGGCACCGAGCCCCCCAGCACGCCGATCCTGCCCTTCTCCAGCGGGTCGGTGCACTCGATCACCTTCCGCACGCCGGGCTTCTATCCCTTCCATTGCACCAACCACGCTGGCGCGATGAAGGGCACCATCCAGGTGCTCTGACCCCGTGTAACCAACCCGGCCACACTACCCATTCATCGATCTCAGTCCGAGGTTTGGCCCGGACGAATTTGAGCAAGGGAACAAGTGAGAACGAGGGGCGAGGCTGATCCCAGGCAGAGCGGCCCTCCCTCGCGGACGTCCCTCATGGCCGCGGTGTTCGCGCTCCTCGTGGGCTTCACGACGCGGAGCGCTCACGCACAATCACGCGACGCGCTCCCGGCGCCGCTCGATGCGCAGGCGGTGGTGCACTATGCCGACGCGCACCGCGCGGAGATCGTGGCCGCGCGCGCCGAGGCAAGAGCGCTCGCACAGCGGCCCGCCATCGTCGGGACGCTCCCCGACCCGATGGTGATGCTCTCGGCAGATCACATCCCCGTCTCGGGCATGGGCGTGGACGGGAGCCTACTGGTCCAGCAGGACTTTCCCCTCTCGGGGGTGCTTGGAGCACGTCGACGGGCGGCCGCCTCCGCCGCCGAAGCACGGCGCCTGCGGGCTGGCGAGACCGTGCTCGACGTAACCTTCGAGGCGCTGCGAGCGTTCCACATGCTCTCGGGCGTGCGGCGGATGGCCGCGGTGCTCGACGGCCAGGTCGCGCTCGCGGAGGACCTCACTCGCATCGCCACCGCGCGCTACGCGGCCGGCGCGGCGCCGCAGTCGGACGTGCTGCGCGCCGACACCGAGCGGCGTCGGCAGGCCACGCGACGGGCCGCACTCCGGGGCGAGACCGTCGCCGCCGAGGCGATGCTCAACGCCGCCCTCGGCCGCTCGGGTGACCTCCCGGTGCCAGAGCTCGCCGCCCCGCCGGACGAGCCGCCGATGCCCGTCGAGGCACTGGTCGCGGAGGCCCTGCGAGCGCGGCCCGAGCTCGCCTCGGTCGAGGCCACGCGACGGCAGTACGGCTCGGAGGTCGAGGCGATGCGCGCCATGTACGCGCCGATGGCCTTCGTCCGTGCAGGCGCCTCGACCACGATGAGCGACGGCCCCGGGGTGATGGTGATGGTGGGGGTGAGCGTTCCGATCTGGCGGTCGCGACTCGCGGCGGGGGTCGAGGAGGCGCGCGCGATGGGGGCGATGGCCGACGCCGAGCTGCGAGGGATGCGCACGATGATCGAGGGCGAGGTGCGCGCGGCCCACGGCTCCCTCGACGCCGCGCGGGTGCGAGCCACATCCCTGCGCGACGAGGTCGAGCCGCAGGCGGTCCAGACGCTGCGAGCGACGATTGCGGCCTACGCCGCGGGGCAGGCGCCGCTCGTCGCGGTGATCGAAGCCGCCGTGTCACTCCGCATGACGCAGGAGGAGCGGGTGATGGTCGAGGTCGAGCTCGGCATCGCCCGCGCTCGGCTGGGGCGCGCCGTCGGACGATTCGGGAGAGGGCCGCAGCCATGATCCGTCCATTGGTGGCGCGCTGGTGGCGCACGCTCTCGCTGGCCGCGCTGGCCGCGCTGGTGCTCTCGCTGGGGTCGCTGCTCGCGCAGCACCTCCGCCACGGCTGGCCCTTCTCGCTGCACCACGAGATGACGCCGGTGGACCCTCACGCCGGGCACGACGCCGCCGCGACCACCACCATGGGCGACGGGGCCGTCGACCCGCACGCGGCCCATTCCGTGCCGTCCAGGGTGGCGGTGGCGGTCCCCCGCGCGCAGCTCGACGCGATTGGGGTGCGCCTCGCTCGCGTGGTGATGGACGACGTCGGCCGACCGGTGCGCGCGGTGGCGACGGTGGCGCTCGACGAGTCGCGGGTCTCGCACGTCCACACCCGCGTCGCGGGCTGGATCGAGCGGCTCTACGTCAACACCACGGGCCAGCGGGTGGAGCGCGGCGCTGCCCTCGCGGCCATCTTCTCGCAGGAGCTGCTGGCCTCGCAGAACGAGCTCATCGCGCTGCGCCAGAACCTCGCCAACCCGACCACCGCCATGGCCACGCAGGGCCTCCTCGCCGCCACCCGCGGCCGCCTCTCGGTGCTCGGGATGTCCGCCGGGGACATCTCCCAGATCGAGCGTACGGGCCGCCCGATGCGCAACGTGACGGTGGTGGCGCCCCGCTCCGGCGTCGTGCTCCACCGCGGAATCGCCGTGGGCACCGCGGTGGACCCATCGACCGAGCTGCTCACCGTGGCCGACCTCTCGACGGTCTGGGTGCTCGCGGAGATCCCCGAGTCGGAGGCCTCCGTGGTCGCCGTCGGTCAGGCTGCCGAACTCATCTTCGAGGCGGCCGGGGGAGCCGCGGTCGCCGCGCGGGTAGCCTTCGTCTATCCCACGCTCGACGAGCAGACGCGCACCCTGCGCGTGCGCTTCGAGGTGCCCAACGCGGCCGGAACCCTGCGACCGGGGATGTACGGCACGGCCACCCTCGCGGTCTCCACCCGCCGCGCCCTGGTCGTGCCGCGCGACGCGGTGGTCGACACGGGCGCCAGCACGCATGTGTTCGTCGTCGAGGGCGACGGCCGCTTCAGTCCCCGCGCGGTGACGCTCGGAGCGCGCGTCGGCGAGCGCACCGAGGTGCGCGAGGGGCTGATGGAGGGCGAGTCGGTCGTGGCGTCGGGGGTGTTCCTGATCGATTCGGAGAGCCGGCTGCGCGCCACGAGCGGCACGAGCGGCGGCGGGCAAAGCGGACACGGGGGCCACTGATGGTCCCGCGCATCATCGAGTTCTGCGCCAGGCGCCGGGGGCCCGTCTTCGCGGTGGTCCTCGCCCTCGCCGTGTGGGCGGTGGTCTGCGTCCGCCAGATGCCCCTCGACGCCATCCCCGACCTCACCGACCCCCAGGTGATCGTGTTCACCGACTGGATGGGGCGTGGCCCCAACCTCGTGGAGGACCAGGTCACCTACCCCCTGGTGCGTGCGCTCCAGTCCACGCCCGGCGTGCGCACCGTGCGCGGCTACTCGATGTTCGGCATGAGCTTCGTGTACGTGATCTTCGAGGAGGGCACGGAGATCTACTGGGCCCGCACCCGGGTCCTGGAGCAGCTCGGGCGGGTGCGATCGGTCCTTCCGCCGGACGTGTCGCCGGTGCTCGGCCCCGATGCCACCGGCGTCGGTTGGGTCTTCCAGTACGCGCTCGTCGACCGATCGGGGCGACGCGACCTGGCCGAACTCCGCGAGCTCCAGGACTTCACCGTGCGTCCCGCACTACAGGCCGTCGGAGGCGTCGCGGAGGTGGCCTCCTTCGGTGGCTTCGAGCGGCAATTCCAGGTCGTGGCCGACCCCAACCGCCTCGCGGGCTACGGCCTGACGATGGCGGATGTCGCCCGAGCGGTGCGCGACTCCAACGTCGAGGTCGGCGGACGCGTGGTCGAGATGGGGGGGCGCGAGTACGTGCTCCGGGGTCGCGGCTACGTGGCCCACCTCGATGACCTCGGCGCCGCCGTGGTGTCGCTCGGCCGCGGGGGGACGCCGGTGCGGGTGCGCGACGTGGCCGACGTGCGCTTCGGCTCCGAGATCCGGCGCGGCGCCGCCGACCTCGACGGCCGGGGCGAGGTCGTGGGCGGCATCGTGGTGATGCGCATCGGCGCCAACGCGCTCGACGTGATCCGCGCCGTGCGCTCGCGCATCCACGAGCTCGCGCTGCCGCCGGGCGTGGAGCTGGTGCCCACCTACGACCGCGCCGAGCTCATCCAGGGGTCGGTGCGCACCCTGCGAACGACCCTCCTGGAGGAGGGGCTCATCGTCGCCCTGGTCTGCATCGTGTTCCTGCTGCACCTGCGCAGCGCGCTGGTGGCGATCATCATCCTGCCGCTGGCGGTGCTCCTGGCCTTCATCCCCATGCGCTACCTGGGGCTCTCGGCCAACATCATGTCGCTGGGCGGCATCGCCATCGCCGTGGGCGAGCTCTCCGACGCAGCCATCGTGCTCATCGAGAACGCCCACGTCCGCCTCGCCGAAGCGCCACCCGGCGCGGACCGACGCCGCGTGATCCTCGACGCCGCGAAGGAGGTCGGCTCTCCGATCTTCTTCTCGCTGCTGCTCATCACGGTGAGCTTCCTGCCCATCTTCACGCTCGCGGGGCAGGCCGGGCGGCTCTTCCGCCCGCTGGCCTTCACCAAGACCTTCGCGATGCTCGCGGCCGCGATCCTCTCGATCACCCTCGCCCCGCCGTTGATGGTGTTGCTGATCCGCGGGCGCATTCGCACCGAGGCCCAGAACCCCGTCGCGCGGGTGCTCGCGCGCGTCTACGCGCCCATCGTCCGCTGGGCCGTGCGCCGTCGAGGGGTCGTGCTGGCGCTCGCCCTGCTCGTGCTGGCGGGCACCGTCCCGGTGGCGATGCGCCTGGGGTCGGAGTTCATGCCGCCGCTCGACGAGGGATCGCTGCTGGTGATGCCCACGACCTTCGCGGGCATCTCCATCGAGGAGGCGCGCCGCGCCCTCCAGGCGCAGGACCGCATCCTCCGCACCTTCCCGGAGGTCGCCTCGGTCCACGGCAAGGCGGGCCGCGCCGAGACGGCGACGGACCCGGCGCAGCTCGAGATGATCGAGACGGTCGTGTCACTGCGCCCGCGCGACCGCTGGCCGCTACGCCCTGCCGTGCGCTGGTGGAGCGGAAAGGCACCTGGATGGCTGGCGCCGGCGCTGCGGAAGCTCTGGCCCGACCGCCGCCCGCGCACGATCGAGGAGCTCGCGCGCGACCTCTCCGCGGCGCTGCACATGCCCGGCTACCAGATGGCGGTCTCGCCGCCCATTCGCACTCGCGTCGACATGCTCACCACGGGGGTGCGCACGCCCGTTGGGCTCAAGGTGTTCGGGGCCAACCTCGAAGAGATCGAGCGCCTCTCCATCGCCCTGGAGGGCGTGCTCCGGGAGGTGCCCGGCACTCGCAGCGTCTTCGCCGAGCGGCAGACGGGCCGGGAGTACCTGGATGTGGTGCCCGACCGGGACGCCATCGCGCGCTACGGGCTCACCGTGCGTGACGTGCAAGACGTGGTGGAGAGTTCCCTCGGCGGTATGAGCGTCTCCACCGTGATCGCGGGGCGGGCGCGCTTCTCGGTCAACGTTCGCCTCGCGCAGGATTTCCGCGCCGACCCCCAGTCGATCCGCGAGATCCTCGTGCCGGTGCCGCAGTCGGCGCCCCTCGATGCGCCGCCGGGTCAGGAGGCGAGCGGCGCCGGGGCATCGCCAGCGCGCACCTCCGGCGGAGGGATGGGCGGGTCGATGGGCGGGTCGTCCTCACGGACGGCGAGCGCCGGTCCGATGAACAGTCCGATGGCGGGAGGTGTCAGCTCCCGCGAGGCCGTGGAGCGCTGGGCCCCTCGGCGCGCGGTGGTGCCCCTCGGGACCCTCGCGAGCGTGCGGGTGGTGCAGGGCCCACCCATGATCAAGGACGAGGACGGCGTGCTCGCGGGCTACGTCTTCGTCGACGTCGACACCGCGCGACGGGACATCGGCGGCTGGGTGACCGAGGCGCGGGCCCTGGTGGCGCGACGTGTCCCGATGCCCAGCGGCTACCGCCTGGCCTGGACGGGCCAGTACGAGTTCATGCGCGAGATGGAGGACCGCATGCGGTACGTGCTGCCGCTCACGCTGGTGCTCATCGTGGCCCTGCTGCGGATGTCCATGCGGGGTTGGGCGCAGACCTCGCTGGTGCTCATGAGCCTGCCCTTCGCCCTCGTCGGGAGCGTCGCCCTGCTCGCGGCGCGCAGCTACCACGTCTCGACCGCCGTGTGGGTCGGCCTCATCGCTGTCGGCGGCGTCGCGGCGGAGACCGGTACGGTGATGGTCGTCTACCTCGACGAGGCCATCGACCGCTGCCTCAAGCGGGCCCCCTCGCCCACGCCGGAGGACCTCGACGCGGCGATCGTCGAGGGGGCCGCGATGCGCGCCCGCCCGCTCGTGATGACCGTCGCGACCACGGTGCTCGGCCTGCTGCCGTTGATGTGGGAGTCGGGCGTCGGGGCCGATGTCTCGGCGCGCACGGCGGCGCCCGTCGTCGGCGGCCTCTGGTCGTGCATGGTGCTGACGCTGGTGGTGCTACCCGCGGCGTACGCGCTCTGGCGCCACCGCCAGCTCCGCGCAGGCGAGCTGACCCCGGTGCCCAACCCCGAGACCGCGGAGAACGGAGCCCCATGACGACGCGCTGCGGCTGCACGATGACGACGCACGGACCGGCTGCGCGGGTCGTGCTGACCGGAGGCCCGGGCGCGGGGAAGACCGCGGTCCTGGAGGTGGTGCGACAGCACCTCTGCGAGCACGTCTCCGTGCTGCCGGAGGCAGCGAGCGTCGTGTTCGGGGGCGGCTTCCCGCGGCGGGCTGACGACGTCGGGCGGCGAGCGTCGCAGCGGGCGATCTTTCACGTGCAGGTCGAGCTCGAGCGCCTGGCGATCGAGACGGGCACCGCGGCGCTGGTGCTGTGCGATCGCGGCGTCGTCGATGGGAGCGTCTATTGGCCCGGTGACCCCGAGAGCTACTGGGGCGAGGTCGGCTTGACCCGGGCCGAGGCGTTCGCTCGATACCGCACCGTGATCCACCTCCGCACCCCGGCCGCGGCCGGGTACAACCACGACAACCCCGTCCGCACGGAATCCTCCGAGGACGCGCTGGCCCTCGACGAGCACCTCCTCGTGGCCTGGGAGGGTCACCCCCGCCGTGTCGTGATCGACAGCACCGAGGGATTCCTGGAGAAGCTCACCGCGACGCTCCGCACCCTTCAGGAGGAGTTGCCGACGTGCTGCCGCGACCACATCGCGGTCCCGCCATCTCAGCGGGATGACCCGTGAGCGAGGTGCCTGCCGAAGGGGACGCGCCCCACGCGACCACGGTCGAGGCTGTGCTGCAGCGGTGGGGAGTCGATCCGGCGCGCGGGCTCACGCGCGACGATGCCGCCAGCAGGCTCACGACGGAAGGCCCCAACCGTCTGCCCGAGGCGCCGCGCCCTTCGCGTCTCCTGCGGCTCGCGTCCCAATTCGCCAGCCCGCTGGTGTTGGTGCTGATGGTCGCGGCCGTCTTCGCCGCCGGCCTCGCGTTTCGTGAGACCGGGCGTGGCATCGCGCGCTTCGCCGACGCGATCGCGATTCTGGCGATCGTCGTGCTCAACGCCGTGCTCGGGTTCGCGCAGGAGGAGAAGGCGGCCGCAGCCCTCGATGCGCTCAGGCACGCGCTCGACCCGACGGCGCGGGTGCGCCGTGACGCCATCGAGGCGCGTGTCCCGGCAGCCGACCTCGTGCCGGGGGACGTGGTGGTGGTGGAGGCCGGTGACGCCGTCGTGGCGGACCTCCGCCTCGTTGCGGCCGCCGACCTCGCCACGGACGAGTCGTCGCTCACCGGCGAGAGCCTCCCGGTGGCAAAGGACCCGGCGGCGGTGGTCGCCCCAACAGCCGCGGCGGGCGACCGCCCCACGATGCTGTTCCTCGGCACGACGGTGACGCGAGGCCGGGCGACGGCCGTCGTGGTCGCGACGGGGGCCCGCACCGAGTTCGGCCGCATCGGCGCGCTGCTCGCCTCGGCCAGCGCCGACGACTCGCCGCTTGAGAAGCGCCTCGCGGCCTTCGGGCGGCAGGTGCTCTGGATCTGTCTGGCCGTGAGCGCAGCGCTCCTGGTGCTCGGCGTGGCCGTCCGGGGTCGCCGACTGTCCGAGGTGCTCGTGGAGGCGATCAGCTTCGCGGTCGCGATCATCCCGGAGGGGCTGCCCGCCATCACGACCATCGTGCTTGCGCTCGGGATGCAGCGGATGGCGAAGCGAGGCGCGATTGTCCGGCGACTGCCCGCCGTGGAGACCCTCGGCGCGGTCACGGTGCTCTGCACCGACAAGACGGGCACCCTCACCGAGAACGCCATGACCGTGCGCGCCGTCTGGTGCGACGGGCGGCGCTTCGAGGTCACGGGCGACGGGTACGCCCCGTCGGGTAGCGTCAAGGGGCCCGACGGCGCGGAGACGCGCGGTGCCGTGCCCCCGACCCTGCGGCTCCTCGCCGAGAGCGGGGCCCTCTGCAACGACGCCGAACTCCGTGAGGAGGGCGGCGAGCGCAAGCTGCTCGGCGACCCGACGGAGGGGGCGCTCGTGGTGCTGGCCACGAAGCTGGGGGTCGAGCCGTTGCCGCTGCGTGCAAGCCAGTCCCGCGCGAGTGAGCGGCCGTTCAGCTCCGAGCGCCAACGCATGGCGGTGGTGACCCGTTCAGCGGACGGCGAGCTGGTGGCGCACGTCAAAGGGAGCGTCGAGAGCGTGCTCCCCCTCTGCACGCGAATCGGTCGGCCAGACGGTGACGCTGCGCTCGACGACGAGGCCCGCGCGGGGGTGGGCGCCGAGGCGACGGCCATGGCCGATCGCGCGCTCCGGGTGCTGGCCGTCGCGCGCCGTTCCGCCCCGGCCGACGACCCGGAGCAGGGCCTGACGCTCCTCGGACTCGTCGGGATGATCGACCCGCCCCGCGCGGGCGTCGCGGGCGCGATCGAGGCGTGCCGGAGGGCCGGCGTGCGGGTGGTGATGATCACCGGCGACCACCCCGCCACGGCGGCCGCCATCGCGAGGGAGATCGGGCTCGCGGCGACCGGACGCTCGGTGATCACGGGCGCTGAACTCACAGCGATGGGCGACGGGGAGCTCGCGGCGCGCCTGGCCGAGGCGTCGGTCTTCGCGCGTACCTCGCCCGAACAGAAGCTCAACATCGTGCGCGCGTTCAAGTCGGCCGGGGAGGTGGTCGCCATGACGGGCGACGGCGTGAACGACGCCCCGGCGCTGCGCGAGGCCCACATCGGGGTCGCGATGGGCCGCAGCGGAACGGACGTGGCGCGCGCCGCGGCGGATCTCGTGCTCACCGACGACCACTTCACCACGCTCGTCGACGCGATGCGCGAGGGTCGGGCCATCTGGTCGAACCTCCAGAAGTCGGTGGTCTACCTGCTCTCGTCCAACGTCGCCCTCGCGCTGGCGGTCTTCGCCGCGGTGTTCGACGCACGCCTGCTGGCGCTCACGCCCCTGATGATCCTCTGCATCAACCTGGTGACCAACGGGCCTCCGGCCGTAGCGCTCGGCGTCGATCCGCCCTCGTCCGACCAGATGAACGCTCCCCCACGGCGCCCCGATGCGCCGCTGCTGTCTCGTCGTGAGCTGGCGCTGGTGGGCTCCTCGGGGGCCGTGATGGCGGCGGCCGCGCTCACGGTCCACGCATTCGTGCGGGAGCCATCCACCGCGCGGGCGATGGTGTTCGCGGTCCTCGGCTTCGGCCCGCTCTTCCACGTCTGGAACTGTCGCTCCGAACGCACCTCCCTGTTCGCTCTCTCGCCGCGCTTCCCGTGGCCCCTGGTGCTCGCGGTGCTCGTCTCCGTGGTCATTCATGCGCTCGGCGCTGCCCTCCCGGCGCTACGCCCGGTCTTCCACAGCGCTGCGATCGAGCCCACGCAATGGGGACTGGTGCTGGTCCTCTCTGCTCTGATCGTCCCGGCGGTGGAGCTCGGCAAGGTCGCCTGGAGACTCGCGCTCCCGTCCCCGCGCGAGAAGGTGCCGTGAGCTCATCTCACACAAACGAAGGAGTCCCATGTCCATGTTCACCGCCCGATCCGTCCTCTCGCTGGTGCTGCTCGCCGGGTGCGCGTCCACGTCCGGCGCGCAGCCCCACGACATGAGCGTGATCCACCACGAGGCAGAGGCCTCGAGCCACGAGACCGAAGCTGGACGACACGCCTCGCAGTACGACGCATCGGCCCGCGCAGCCCGCGAGCGCTGCATGACCGCCACGGCGGGCACAGCGCCCACCGACGCGTGCTGGACCTCGGTCACCAACCCCACGACGGATCACCTCCGCGAGGCCGAGCGCCACCGGCGGATGGCCGTCGACCACCGGGCGGCTTCTCAGGCGCTGCGAGACGCGGAGGCGCGTGCGTGTGCGGGGCTGCGCGACGACGACCGCGATACGAGCCCCTTCGCGCACCGCGAGGACATCGCCGGCGTCGCGTCGCTCACCGAACCGACCACGTCCGGTCGCGTGACTTCCCAACGCTCCGTCGGCGCGGTCGTGACCTTCCGTGCCTTGCCGGGAATGACCGCGGAGTGGCTCCAGCGGTTGATCGATTGCCACATGGCGCGCGGCGCCTCGCTCGGACACGAGGTCCCCGAGATGCCCTACTGCCCACTCGCGCTTCGCGGGGTCCAGGCGCGTGTCACTTCGACCGGCAACGGCTTCGCGGTGGCGATCCGCGCCGACGACCCCGCCACCGTCGAGGAGATCCTACGGCGGGCGCGGGGCCTGACCTCGCAGCCCGCAGCGGCCGGCACATCTCCGTGAGCCCGCACGAGCGCCTGCCGAGGTCGCCGGGCCGCGCCGTCCGGGACTCCAGGCAGGCCTCGCGGCGCAGCTGCGTTCAGTGATGGACGTTGCGAGGCCGGGCGGGAGCCGCGGGGGCGGGCGCGGTGGTCGTCGGCGCGGGAGCCTGCGCCGGAGCCGGCTGGGCCGCGGTCGTGCCCGGGGCCGGCGGAGCGCCCATGCCCATGCTCGCGCCGCAGCTCATGGCCTGCCCCGTCGCGGGTGCCTGCGCAACTCCCGCATCCGCCGCGGGCGCCCCCATCGAGCCTGGCGCGTGTCCCATGTGTGCGCCGCAGCCACCGTCCTGGCCCATGTTCGCGCCGCATCCGCCAGCCTGCCCGGTGGGGGCCGGTGCTGGCGTCGTCGCCGTGGAGGGCGGAGCGGTCGCGCTCGCCGGAGGTTGGGCCATCGCCGGAGGCGGGCTGCTCGCGCATCCCTCCACGGCAACGCCGCCAAGAGCCACGGACACCATCAACAATAGCTTCGCGCGAGCTTCATTGTTCATCAGATCAGTTGCTCCTTCAGAAGCAGTACGCCCATGAATGATGAGCGCCCCACAGTGTGGATCCTAGTCGCGCCCGCCACGCTCGTAACCCCCCGACACACCCTAATTCATCGCCAGGACACCGTAAATCGCAGGGTCGCAGTGAAGGGCGTGCCCGCGGTGTACTTGATGTCCGTGTGGCACCTGGGGTTCGTGGCGGAACACTCTGATGGCTCGCCGCGCAGCCGCGAGTCCCCCTCGAACTGCGCCTCGCGCCAGGTGGCGTCGAGGAGGTTCTCGGCGAGCGCTGCGACCTCGTACCAGGCGTGGCGATAGCCGACCTGCGCGGAGAAGATCGAGAAGCCTTGGGCATGGAGGTTGTTGTCGGGATCGGCGGGCCGATCCGCGATCATCCGCAGGCGGATTGCCCCGAAAAAGCCGCTCGGGTGGCGGGCGGAGAGCCCGGCAGCCAGCACGAACGGTGGCGCGAGCGCGACGGCTCCGCCTCTGCGGTACACCGCGTTGACGAATGACACGTCTGCGTCCGCCCAGAGCCACCGCAGGATCTGCACTCGCGCCTCAATGGTGAGCCCGAGCCGACGAGTGGCGCCCGCGACATCCGTGGTGCCCTCGTCGCCGACCCAGACCGTCTCCTGGTCGAGGTCGAGCAGCCAGCCTGCCACGGACAGGTCGATGCGGCCGAAGAGGCGGGCCCGCACTCCAAGCTCGTAGCCCGTGGCGACGGTCAGCGGCGAAACCGGACACCGCGTCCCGGACGGGACGCGCAGCGGGTCAGCGCACTGCATGATGAGCGCGGCGCTCGGACTGATGAGCGTTCCGCGCCCGTCGTTGCTGTGGAAGCCGCGACCAAAGTTCGCGTAGAGGTCCAGGTCGAGGTTACGACCGCGCACGGGGGAGACGACGAGCGTGGCCTTCGGCGAGAGAACCTGCGCCTGACGCACACCGTTGCGGGAGGGGTCTGGGACGACGACGCCCGGGCGCGTGTCGGCGACGCCGAAGCTGAAGGTGTCCGCGCGCAGTCCGAGCACGAAGCGAACGTTGCGATTGGGAATGACCTGCTCCTCGGCGAACACGCCGAGCGCGGTCTCCTGCACGCTGTCTACGACGCGGTCTTCGAGGCGCTGGCGCTGCACGGTGTGGTGCAGGCCGTTGTCGATGTCGTCGTGGCGCAGGGTCGCGCCCGCGGTGGTGACGAAGCGCCACGCGCCCGCGGTGGCGGTGTTCCGCCAGGTCGCTCGGAACCCCGTCATCAGCCGGGCATCGGTCTGCTCGATCTGGTCGCCGTGGACCGGGTCTTCGAGGAAGAAGGTGAAGTTGGAATAGATCGCGAGACGGTATGTGGCCGCGTAGGCCATGAGCCGAAGCTCGCTCCCCGAGCCGACCCGCGCGCGGAGCGCGGCCTGAACCATGTGCCGCTCGGACTGGCCGCCCTCGCTCGGATCGACCGAGTCGAACTGGTCGAACACCCGCCCCTCGTAGGGCTGGCCGACCAGGCGGGTGGGGATCTGTCCCGAGGCGTTCCAGGCGCCCGTGTACGACATGACGGTGAGCGCGAGGTTGGCGCTCGTGCCGAGGTTGAGGCCCCAGCGACCCACGACGTTGACATGGTTGAAGTTGACGGGATTGAGGAATGGGCCGTCGAGGTGCGCGAACTCCGCCGCAAGGTATCCCCGAACGGGCCCCGCGTCGGTGCGGAGAATGCCCAGGAAACGTGGGTTGCTGAGCATCCCGACGCCCAGCGCGGGGTTGGCGACGAGGCTGTCCTCGAGCATGACGGAGCTGCGCTCAACCGCCTCCCGCAATCGAAGGTTGATCGCCCCCGCCGTGGCGAAGTCCCCGTCCTGCGCGAAGAACGGTCCCTCGCGGACCTCCACCCGCTCGATGAGCTCGGGGATGATGAAGTGCGGGTCGGCGTAGCCCTGACCGTGGCCGTGCGTGACCATGTTGATCGGGACGTCGTCGAGCGAGAGCGCGAGGTCCGTACCGTGGTCCGCATCGAAACCACGGAGGAAGTACTGGTTGGCCTTCCCCCCGCCGGCGTGCTGCACGACGATGAGCCCCGGGGCCACCTCGAAGATGTCTGCCGGCCGCATGCGCGGGCGGAGTTGGAGGTCACGGTCGCGTACGACCTGCGACGACGCTGCGCTCATCGGCGCCGAGCCGAACACGGTGCTCTCGTCCGTCGGCGAAACACCCACCGGCCCACCGACCTCCTGTGCGAGGGCGCGTTGGGACGAGAGGAGCCAGGCACCGAATGCGACGACGACCCGCCAGATCCAGCGATCGGCCATAGAATACGGCGTGTAGCACGATTTCTATGAAGGTGTTATCGATTCGTAACACGATCTGATCATTCAGGTTACGGCTCGATGATGGCCGCTGGCGTCGCCCTCCCATGGCCCTTCGCCTCGCCGCGCGCGCGGTCCGTCACGACGGCCCACGTCGCGACCGCGAGGATCACCACGCCGACGACGAGCGCCCGACGACCTCGAGGGCGGCCGGGAGGCGATGGCGGCGCGCAGCAGCTCTTCATCCGCTGCAACCGCTCAGCCGTGCCGCCACGTGCGCGTGATGTCGATCCCGTCGGCTCGCAGTCGCGCCTCCTCGGCCGCTGCGGGAACCGTCCCGGCGGGCGCCTCGTACCACCCGTTGGGGTCTGCGTTCGCGGGGTCGTCACGCACCTTCAGCACGCTGAACATCCCGCCCATCTCGATATACGAGTGCGGCCCCGGGCCTCCGCGCATGGGCGCGCTGTTGGGGGGAATCTCCATCCGCATCTCTCCCATTCCCCCCATGCCCGTGGAGCCCATGGTCATGTACTCGGGCATCACCCGGCTCATCCGCCGCGCGAGCGTACGCGGGTCCATCCCGACCATGTTGGGCAGGCCGTGGGCCATCTGCATCATCACGTGATGGGTCATGTGACAATGTATCGCCCAGTCGCCCGACTCCGTCGGGACGAACTCGATCACCCGCGTGGCGCCCACCGGAACCAGCACCGTCGTCTCGGGCTTCTGCGCGCTGACCGGAACGTAGCCGCCATCCGTCGCCGTCACGTGAAACCACAACCCGTGGATGTGAATCGGGTGGTGATCCATCGGACCAAGGTTGCCCAGGCGGATGCGCACCCGCTCGCCCTTGCCCACGAGCAACGGCTCGGTGGACGGGAACGCCTTGCCGTTGAAGGTGAGCACGTTGAAGTCGTTCATCGCGCTGGGGTCGGGGCGGCTCGCGCCCACCTCGATCTTCCACTCGTGCGCCATCAGCACGAAGTCGCGATCGACCCGCGGGCCCCGCGCCTGCCGCGGATGCACGACGATCATGCCAACCGCGCCGAGCGCGATCTGCGTCATCTCGTCGAAGTGTGAGTGGTACATGAACGTGCCTGGGTACCGGAGCGTGAACTCGTACACCCACGTCTCACCCGGCGGGATCGGGCGCTGGTTCAGGCCGCTCACGCCGTCCATCCCGTTCGGTAGGACGATGCCGTGCCAGTGCACCGTCGTCGGCTCGGGCAGCCGGTTGGTCACGTAGATCCGTAGCCGGTCGCCCTCGACGAGCTCGATCACAGGACCGGGCGTGCGGCCGTTGTAGCCCCACACCTCCGCAGTGAGTCCGGGCGCGAACTCGTTGGGAAAGGACTCGACCACCAGGTGGCCGACCTTCACCCCATCGACCACCCGCAGCGGCAGCGTCTCCCCGTTTGGAACCGTCACCCCGGGCTGTCCCCCGGGGAACCGTCGGGTGATGGCGTGAGAGGCCGCGGTCGCGGGCGTCGGCACCGTGGCGGGGACCTCCGTCGCACCGTGCCCGTCGTGCGTCTGCGCATCCGCTCGCTCCGCGCGGGTCATCAACCCCAGCGCCGTCGCCGTGCTGCCGACCTGAAGGAATGATCGTCGATCCATCGGGCTCAATGACCTCCTGCGGACGTGCCGCTGGCGCTCATGGACGTACCGGTAGGCGAGGGCTCCACCGCGCCGACCTGGCGGCCTGCGAAGAGGGTCCCGGCGCCCGCCGTGGCGGTCCAGAATTGCCGACGGACCTCGGCGCGGGCGAGCGTGGCATCGAGCAGCTCGCGACGCGCCTGGAGCAGCTGGAACACCGAGACCTGCATCGCGTTGTACTGGAGCAGCGTCTCGCGCAGGACGCGCTCCCGTGCCGGGACGATCACGGCGTCGTACTGCCGCGCGCGGGCGTGGGCCGAGCGCAGCCGGTTGCGCGCCTCGCGGAGTCCCGAGCGCAGGTCCACGGCGCTGGCGTAGTAGCGCTCGAGCGCGGCGTCGAACTGCGCTCCGTACGCGGCCGTGGCGCCCCGCCTCTGGTCGAAGATCGGCAGCGTGACGCGCGCCCCGCCGCCGATCTCGACGGTGTTACCGTCCTGCTCGCCGTGCGCGTCCACGGTGATGTCCGGGAGCCACCCTTCGGCGCGGCTCAGGCCGACGCGACGCGCGAGGGCCTCGAGGTTTGCGCGCTGGGCAGCGAGGTCGAGGCTCGCCTCGAGCGCACGCGCCTCGGTCATCGTCTCGAGCGCGAGCGTGTCCGGCGTCACGGGCAGACCCCCGGCGAGGGTCCACTCGGTGGCGTCGCCGTGGAGTCCGAGGAGGCGCTGGAGGTGCTCGCGCCGGTCGAGTCGCTCGAGCTCGATCTCTGCGACGGTGATGCGAGCGGTCTCGTA
>Ga0207969_100083_pt1 | contig 65563 bp, 54 predicted proteins | sample LakWasMet25_LOW6_2_FD_183869 | JGI IMG/M metagenome (GOLD analysis project Ga0207969, IMG submission 183869) | Freshwater sediment methanotrophic microbial communities from Lake Washington under simulated oxygen tension - Sediment Metagenome... | ecosystem: Environmental > Aquatic > Freshwater >...
GCTACACCGGCAAATCGTCAGGCGGGCCGCCCGGCATCACGGTGATCGGACGAGGATGGGAGAGGGTGGAGGTCGCCGTCGAAGTCCTTGCACGGCAGCGCCAACTGCCCTGAGACCAATGGGCAGGATGTTGCCTGGGGTCAGGCGTTGCACGCCGATGCGGTGGCCGCACGCCGTACCCCAGGCATGAGGCATGAGCCTCGCGGCAACGGCCCATCAAAGCGGCCAAACTGACATGAATTCAGTATCATGGGCGGATCGCGATGCGCGGGGCTCAGCGCCGACGTCGACGACGCGCGGAGAGCAGCGCCAGGAGGATGCCCAGGGTGCTCGGTCCCCCAAGCCCGCCCACCGGGATCGAGCAGGCGCAGGTCGTCCCGTCATCCCAGCCCATGCTGGTGCGCTGCGTCCAGCGGGCGTCGATCGAGGCCAGCACGGCGGTGCACTCCGGGGCCTCCACCGCGCGGATGAACTGCGAGCGGTCGAGCGGCGCGAGCGCGCCCGAGCAGGTGACGGCGCCGTTCTGCACGGCGTAGCCGCCGAGCAGAGGCTCTCCGGCGTCGACGGGGGCTGCGGGCGTCGCGGCGTCGGCGCCGCCGTCGATGGGCGCAGCACCGTGACCGCCGTCGGGGATGTCGAAGCGGTAGCCCGAGGTGGGTCCGCCGACCGGGACCAGCACCATCGAGCCCTGGGAGAGCGGACCGGGGACGTTGGGCACGAGCACCCGCACCGTCTGCCCGACGGCGTAGCTCGGGGTGACGCCGTCGATGGCGACCACGACCCCGGCGGCGACGTCGTAGGAGGCCGCGCGCGACTCCAGCAGCTGCACGTCGAGCACCGCCGTCGCGGGCGTGCCGTAGGGCGGCGCCGCGCTGAAGTCCTCGCGACCGCAGACGCAGCTCGCGGGGACGTACGAGTAGCTCGGCTGGATGGCGGCGGCCTCGGCCAGGGTCAGGCCCGCGGCGTGGAGCCAGGCGGCGAGGCGGGCCTCGTCGGCGAGCTCGTCGACGGTCGCGAGGTTGCGCCGCGCCGCGATGGCATCGACGAGCGACGACTCGCCCGAGGCGTCGAGGAGGTGGGCCACGGCGCAGCGGGTCCCGAGCGCGTCGACGAACACCGGGGTGCGCCCCGGCGCGTCGAGGTTGCGCGGGAAGAGACCCCGTGCGCGGTAGGCCGCGAGCTCGTCGAGGAGCAGGGCGCGCACGAGGCGGCGCATCGGGTCGAGGGCCGCGACGGGCGCTCGGCGGGCGGAGCGCTCGGCGCGGCGAAGGTGGCGCTGCACGCGGCGGCGCTCGCGGGCGCTCCAGGCGGCGGCTTCGGCGGAGGGGCGAGTGAGGGGTGCGGACATGGGCGTGGACCTCCACCGGGGCGCTGAGCGTGAAGGGCCGAGCGTATCCCGCCCGAGGCGGAGGGAGGAGCGGGAGGTCGCCATGACGCGAGGTCGGCGTCGAGTTCGTCGTTGCGCTTCACGTCGAGCAGCGTGCCCGCGTCGGTGAGATGCGGGTGGTTGGTGCCCACCCCGAGGTCGGCCCGGCAATTCCTCGCTGGCAGCGTGGTAGGTCGCACCCCCGCCCTTACGGGCTGGGGTCTGGCTCTGGTCGCTGACGACCTCGCGGTCGTACCGTCGGACTCCTCGCCATCGGCGGCGCGCCGTCCGAGTCTCCACGCCCCGTCCCGCGTCGCGGTACGCTCCGTCGCGGAGGTCACGCCCGATGTACCGACCGCTCTCCCCCTGCCCCGGCTGCCACCGCCACATCGTCGCGACCGAGCCTCGCTGCCCCTTCTGCCAGCGCGCCGTCGCCTCTCCCCTGCCCACCCGCGGCGACCCGGCGCGCCGCCTCTCTCGCGCCGCCGTCTTCACCTTCGCCGCGTCGCTCACGGCCGCCGGTTGCAGCAGCTCCGTGACGGCCACCGACGCCGCGCCCAACACCGACCTCGGCCCCGCAGACGCCCCCGTCGATCGCCCCGCGCCCGACACCAACGCCACGGACACCGGCGCGCCCGACACCGGGGCCGTCGACACGGGCGTCCTCGACATCGGCAACGTCGCGCCTCCCTACGGCATCCCGCCGCCCGAAGACGCCGGCGCCCCCGACGACGACGGCGGCGCGATGGACCTCTACGGCGCCCCGCCCTTCGACGGCGGCTGACGCCGACCGACGCTCAGGGCGCCACCCGCCAGATCACCTGGGCGCCGTCGTCCATCAGCAGCACCGATCCGTCGCCGAGCTCCAGCAGGCCCGAGGGTCGCCCCCACGCCTGGCCCGCCGGGGAGAGAAACCCGCCCATCCACTCGCTGACCTCGCCGGTGGGGCGGCCCTCGCGGAAGCGCACCCGGACGACGGTGTAGCCCACTCGCACCGAGCGGTTCCACGAGCCGTGCAGGCTCACCAGGGCGTCGCCCCTGGGCACTCCCACCGCCCCCCGCACTGGAAACATCAACGCCACCGGCGCCACGTGCGCGCCCAGCGACAGGTCGGGCACCACCGCGCGCGCCACGAGGTCGGGCCGCTCTCCCGCTCTCCGCGGGTCTTCGTGGCGGCCCCAGTACGCGAAGGGCCAGCCGTAGAAGGCCCCGTCGCGCACCTGGGTGAGGAAGTCGGGCACGAGGTCGTCGCCCAGCTCGTCTCGCTCGTTGACCACCGTGAAGAGCGCCCCGGTGTCGGGGTGCACCGCGAGCCCCACCGGGTTGCGCAGTCCGCCGGCCATGGGGCGGGCGCCTGATCCGTCGGCGGCGGCGACGAGCACGGCCGCGCGCCGCTGGTCGGGCTCGACGTCGACGTTGGTCTCGCTGCCGACGCCCACGAAGACCCGCGATGCGTCGGCGCTCAGGGCCACGCTGCGGGTCCAGTGCTGGCGATAGCCCCGGCCGGGCAGGGGGATGAGCACCTCCGGGCCGCCCGTGGGCAGGTGCTGCCCCGCCGCGACGCGGAAGCGCACCAGGCGGTCGGTGCAGCCCACGTAGAGCCACCCGTCGGGGTGAAACGCGAGCCCGAAGGGCAGCTCGAGGTCTCGCGCGAAGACCTCCCGACGCCCATCGGCGGCGCCGTCGCGGTCGTCGTCGCGGAGCACCGTCACCCTCCCCGCGCCCGCCTCGCTGACGAACACCGACCCGTCGGGGCCAAGGGCCATCGAGCGCGCGTTCTGGAACCCCTCCGCCCAGCGGGTCACGCGTAGCCCGGCAGCGACGCGGGGGGCGGTGCCTGCGGGGCGGTCGACCTCCTCGGCGGGGTTGCGCGCGGAGGGCGTGTGGAAGGGCGGCGGCAGCGTCACCTCCCCGGCGGTGGCGGGGGCGGGGGCGCGGACGGCGGGGTGGTCGACGAGCGAGGCCCTCGGCGCCGCGCGAGGGGAGCGGGAGCAGGCGAGCGGGATCAACCCGAGGACGAGGAGTGTGGCGCGCATGGCTGCGTGCGAGAGGGTAACAGCCCCGGGTGATCGAAGAGCCCAACGGGGCTCACGAGAAGAGCTCGGCCTGCTGGATGGCCGCGACGCCGGGGTGCTGCAGCTGGGCCTCGGTGGTGATGGCGTAGAAGCGCTCTCTCAGCTTCTCGGAGCGCCCGACGACGGCCACGGCGTGCTCCTGGCAGACCTCCTCGGCGACCACCGAGGGGGCGGGGAAGACCCCCACGCCGGCTCGTCCGAAGGAGGCCATGGTGGCGCCGTCGTCGAACTCGGCCACCACCACGGGGTGGATGCGCAGCGACTCGAACCAGAGGTTGAGCGAGCGGCGCATCGCGGTGTGCTCGGTGGGGAGCAGCATCGGCTTGCCGTCGAGCGAGCGGGGGAACCCCCGGCGGTAGCGCTCGGCCAGCGCCTCGGTGGCGAAGAAGGTGACGCCCGACTCGCCGAGCAGGTGGTGGTAGCCGCGGAGCTGCATCGCCGTGCCCATGGGGCTGTCGCTGAGCACCACGTCGAAGCGCCGCGCCGCGAGGTCTTCGAGCAGTCGCTCTCCCTTGTCCTCGCGACAGATCAGCCTCACCGGCTGAGGGAGGCGCAGCGCCGGAGCGAGCAGCCGGTAGACCACGGACTTGGGGAGCGCGTCGACGATGCCCACCGAGAGCCGCAGCGCCCGCTCGGCGGGCTGGTGCTCGACGGCGTCGACGAGCGCCTGGCCGAGGGAGAAGATCTCCTGGGCGTAGCTGTAGACGACGTGCCCGGCGGCGGTGAGGGTGAGGCTGCGGCCGGAGCGCTCTAGGAGCTTGCGGTCGAGCGAGCGCTCGAGCTCCTTGAGCTGGAGGCTGATCGTGGGCTGCGAGACGCGCAGCTCGGCGGCGGCGGCCACGATGCTGCCCTTGCGGGCCACGACCCAGAAGTAATGGAGGTGGTGGTAGTTGAGGTTCATCGGGGCCGTCCCATAGGGAATACCTATGGGTGTCGTAGAAACTTTGTCATGGTCTAAGTGCGTGGCGTGCCCATGATTGGCTTTGAAACGGAGGCCACAGACCATGAACCTGGATACGAGGACGATCGGTTTCGCGCTGACCGAGGCGCTTGAGCAGCGGGTGGGTGATCATGTGGGGATGGCGCTTGCGCCGGTGGCCGGGAGCGTCACCCGGGTGCAGGTCTGGCTGAGCGACGTGAACGGCGATCGAGGCGGCGTCGACAAGCGCTGCCGCGTGGTGGCGACGCTGGGGCATCACCGCTCGGCGGTGGCCGAGGCGACCTCGGACGACCTCTACACCGCCATCGACGAGGCCGCCCGGAAGGTGGGGCGCTCGGCGCAGCGGCTGGCGACCCGGCGTCAGGCGCACGAGCGCAAGGACGCGCAGCGGCCCGGGGCCCTCGTGAGGCCGTAGTTCGTTGGTCACAGGTCGGTAGTCGCAGCCTGAGAGGAGGACGAAGGAGGATGACGATGGACGGAGCGGAGGCGAGCGTGAGCACCGAGGTCGAGGGGATGCCCGGCGTCCTGATGACGGAGAACGACTGGCGGCGCCTCAGCAGCCTTGTGACGGCGCCGCTCGGGCGCTGGTCGGCGAGGGCCTGCGAGACCCTCGACGCCACGCTCGAGCGCGCGGTGGTGATCCCGAGCGAGGCCGTGCGGCCCGACGTGGTGACCATGAACTCCCGGGTGCGCTACGCCATCGACGGCCAGGAGCCCTGCGTCCGCACGCTGGTCTATCCCTGGGACGCGGACATCACCACGGAGAGGGTCTCGGTGCTGGCGCCGCTCGGCAGCGCGCTGCTCGGCCAGCGGCTGGGCAGCACGGTCGAGTGGCCGAGGCCCGACGGCTCCATGATGCGGGTGCGCGTCCTGGATGTGCTCTACCAGCCCGAGGCCGCGGGCCACTCCTGGCTCTGAGCGTCCTACGACCCATCAGTCTCACCGCGGCGGCAGGTACCAGATCGGCGAGGTCCACGCGCGCTCCTGCACCGTGTCGGGCAGCGAGCCGTCGCAGCAGGCCACCAGCGGTGACCCCTGGGGCACCCTGGGGCAGTCGACACGCAGCTCGTTGCAGAGCCGTCGGCTCCAGCGGCACGTCGGGTCTTCCAGCACCCTCGCATACCAGAACGCCGCCGCCGCCGGATCGAAGTCCGGGTCCCTCCACACGCCGCAGCGCGCCGCGGCGCCAGGGGTCCCTCGCGGGGTGCAGGTCGCCGGGTCGACGGTGGCCCCGGAGGCCTCGCCGTCCACGCGGTAGACCCGCTCGTGGGTGCCGCTCGCGTCGGCCCATCCCTTCACGATCTCGATGCGCTGCAGCGGCGACCCCATGGCGTCTCGCAGCGCGCTCACCACGAAGGCAGGCGCCCCTGCTCCCCCTGTCCTCGTCGGCAGGTCGGAGCCCATCGGAACCCCCAGCGCATAGCCCTGCTCCGCCAGGTCTCTCGCGTCGCAGAGGCCCTCCGGCAGCGACCACCCGCCGAAGAAGCGCACCACCACGCGCGTGCCGCTGGTGGCGTAGGCCTCTCGTCGGCGCATCGCCCCGAAGAGGGAGTCCCGGGTGTTCTCCTCGGCCCAGAGCACCGCGAGCCCGCCGGGGCTGTTGAGCCGGATGGTGATGGGCCGCCCCATGCCCTCGGGGGTGAGCCTTCCCTCGGCGGTGTCGTCGCCTCGCGCGGCGTGCCCGGGCCACGAGCCCTCCTCCACGAGGCCCGGCGTGGCGTTGTGGGTGTCGGTGCTCGCGATGAACCCCAGGTGGAAGGGATCGGCCCCGATGCGCAGGTACTCCGCGAGCCCGCGGCGCAGGGCGGGGCGAACGAAGTCCGCGGGTTCGATGCAGGCCCCGGCGAGCCCGAGGCCTCCCGCCACCGAGCAGAGCGGGGTGCACCCGACCGGGTTGCCGGGGGCCACGCAGGGGACGCCCGTGAGCTGCTCGAAGCGGCAGGCCTCGTCCTCGCTGGCGAGCAGGCTCGCGGCGCCGGGGATGCACTCCGACGAGCCCTTGTGCTGATAGATCTCGACCAGGGGTTCGAGCCGGGCGCGCCGGGCCGCGAAGGCGGCGTCGTAGGGGCGGCCGTCCTCGGTGGTCAGCGCGAACATCAGCCCCGCGGACTGGTTGCTGTTGTGTGGGATGGCGAGCGCGTCGCAGGGCGTCCCGGTGGCGAGGCAGTCGCGGTCGAGGGCGCGCCAGAGCTGGTCGGGCGTCGGGGCCTCGATGTAGCTGGTGGGCGAGCGGGGGACGCTGGCGTTGCGGAAGATGATGTTGCGGTGGAGGTTGTTGGCGCCGGGTGAGCCGGTCCACTCGTAGCCGACGAAGCTGGTGAAGCGGCACTCGTCGCTGCGGTCGTAGGCCTGCTCGGCGGCCTGCTGGGTCTCCTCCCAGACGGTGCGCAGCCTCGCGGCGCAGAGCTCGGCGTTGTCGTCGCGGCAGATGGCGGGGCGCGCGGGCATGCGGGACGAGAGGGGCAGCGCGTAGTCGGTGGCGGCCACGAGGCGGGTCTCTCGCTGCTCGCGGCAGGTGCGGGTGTCGTAGAGGGCCGAGCCGGGGGTGGTGCAGAGGTCGGTCTCCGCGAGAAACTCCGAGTGGTCGGTGACCGCGGTGAAGTCGAGAGGGCGGGTGAGGCGCGCGGTGCGGGTGGCGCGCCCGTCGGCGTCGTAGGGGGCGAGGCCCACGCTCTCTCCTCGGGCGAAGCGGTAGGCGTCCGAGGGGCGGGCGCGGGTGCCCCAGCTCGCGGCGTCGAAGGAGAGCCCGGTGTGCACATGCAGGTCGCCGAAGAAGGGCTCCCTCAGCGGGTTGCGACGCCTGCACGCGACGTGGGTGTCGGGGCGCACCAGCACCCTCGGAACATCCCCCGCGCTCGCGACATCGGCCGCGCCCGCGTCGGCGGCGGGTGCGGGCGCGCTCGACTCGCACGCGGCGAGGGCGACCGACACGGAGAGCGCGATCCACTTGTCGGACACGGCCGGGCCACCATAGCGTGCGCGCCGGTGCAGGAGCGAAGGGAAACCGCGGCGATCCGGGTGTGGAGGGCTCACCCGCTGGTGCGCTTCGCGGTGCTTGGCGCGGCGCTCTTCGCGCTCGACCGATGGCGCACGGCGACCCGGGCGCCCGCCGCGAGCGGCCGGGACATCGTCCTGTCGAGGGACTTCGTCGCCGGGCTGCGCGCGGGCCTCTGGAGGGAGCGGGGCAGGGAGCCTGGGGAGGCGGAGTTCGAGGCCAGGCTGGCGGAGCACGTGCGCGACGAGGTGCTCTACCGCAGCGCCCTGGCTCGGGGGCTCGACCGCGGCGACGGGATCATCCGGCGCCGGCTGGTGCAGAAGCAGACCTACCTGCTCGAAGCGGAGGCCGACCCGGGCGCTGCCTCCGAGGCGGCGCTGCGGTCCTGGTACGAGGCCCACCGCGAGGGCTACCGAACGAGCGCGCGCATCGACCTGGAGCACCGCTTCTTCTCGGTCGACCGACGGGGTGCCGGAGCCTCCGCCGACGCCGCGCGGTCGCTGTCGAGCGGCGCCCCTGGCGACCCCTTCCTGCGGGGAGAGCGCTTCGAGGCAGCGACGACGGCAGAGCTCGCTGGGGTCTTCGGCGAGGCCTTCGCGGCGGCGGTGGAGGCGCTGCCCGTGGGGCGGTGGAGCGGTCCGATCGCGAGCGCGCTGGGGCAGCACCTGGTGCGGGTGACGTCGAGGCGCGAGGGCACCGTGGCGCCCTTCGAGGAGGCGCGAGAGTCGGTGGCGAGAGAGTGGCGAGAGGCCGAGCGCACGCGCCGTGTGGAGGCCGCGACGAGGGCGCTGCTCGGCGGGTACAGGGTGGTGCGGGAGTGAGGCGGGGCGCCCCCTTCCTCCTCCTCCTGCTCACGCTGCTTTCTTCGACGGCGCTGGGGCACCCGCTGGCGCTCGGGCTCATCGAGCTCACCGAGCGGGGCGGCGGCCGCGTCTCCGTCTCCCTCCGCGTCTCCGGGACCGAGCAGCAGGGCCACTCGGTCACGCTGCCTCCGCCCGCCGGGTGCGCCCTCTCCGCGCCGATGGTCGAGCGCCTGGGGAGCGACGCCTCGGAGGCCGCCGGGGAGTGGCGCTGCCCTCGCGGGCTGCGCGGCGCGGCGATGACGGCGCGCGGCCTGGAGGGCTCGGAGGTGCAGCTCATCGTGAGGGCGCGCCTCTCGGACGGCACGCTCGCCGAGGCGAGGCTCGACGACCACCAGCGGCGCTTCGTGGTCCCGTCGAGGGCGCGCACGTCGGCGGTGGCGTGGTCGTACCTTCGCATGGGCGCGGCGCACATCGCCGAGGGCCTCGACCACCTGGCCTTCGTGGCCTGCCTCGCGCTCTGGATCTCCTCCCTCCGAGGCATCCTCCTGGCCGTGACGGGCTTCACCGTGGGCCACTCCGTGACGCTGGCGCTGGCGGCCACGGAGGCGGTGCGCGTCCCGTCGAGGCCGGTGGAGGCCTGCGTGGCGCTGAGCGTGCTGCTGCTGGCGCTGGAGGTGGCGCGCGGTCGCCAGGCGCCGAAGGGCGCGTGGTGGATGGCCGCGGGCTTCGGGCTGCTGCACGGCCTGGGCTTCGCGAGCGCGCTGCGGGACATCGGCCTGCCGAGAGGGGCGACGGCGGCGGCGCTGCTGTCCTTCAACGCGGGCGTGGAGCTGGGTCAGGTGGCCTTCGTGGCGCTCTCGCTCGGGGCGGCGTGGGCGGTGCGTCGCGCGGGGGTGGATGCGTCGAGGGCGCGTCGCTGGATCGCCGACCTCGCGGGGGCGTGGGCGGTGATGCTGCTGCTCCAGCGGGTGTGAGGAGGAGGGCGGTCGTCTACGGATCGACGGGGAGGCGAGGCCGGGCGAGCACGCAGACCGGCTCTCCGTAACCTCCGCCGCCGACGTCGCTGGCGCGAGCGTGGATGACGTCTGCCTCGTCTCCGAGCTTGCTTACCCAACGACCGTCGAGGAGCTGTCTCGCGGCGTGGGTCGCGGTCTCACCGAGCGCGAAGAGCGCGACCTTGACCAGGGCGGGGTCGCGCGAGTCATCGGCGCAAGGACCGAATCCGACCGTCGCCAGCGCCGCGCTCCAGGCGCTTACGGTGTTGTCGGGTTCGACAGCGGTCGGCCAGTAGACGCCCGGGATCGTCGGCGGGACGACGTAGGGCTCCCACCACCGACCCTGGTCGTTCGCGGCGAAGGCGAGGCAGTTGTAGTCCTCCGTCGGGTCGCTGTGAGCTTCGCAGTTGGCGGGGGAGAGCCTCGGCGCGAAGGAGCACCACGACGGGTCGAACTCACGCGCTGACAAGATGATCCTCTCGGTCGATCAGGCCCGAGAGACGGCCCCACTCGACCCAGGCGGCGTGCACCTGCGACAGGGTCACTGCACCCTCGGGCAGCGCGGGCTCCACTCCGGTCAGCTGCCTCAACGCCGCGTCCCAGTGCCCGCGGTGACCCTCCGCCAGCCATCGGAGGATCTCCGGGACGACGGACGCGCCCATCGCCAGGATCTCGGCGTAGGCGGGATGGTTGAACTTCGCGGCCCTCGACGAGAGATGTCCGGTCTCGGCCTGCCAGCGATGGGCGAGCTGTCGGAAGCCCATCGCGCGCACGACGGCGGTCCACGCGTCGAGCGGAGCGTCGCCGTGTCGCGATGTCGTGTCGACGCTGGCGAGCCACGTCCCGTCGTCATGGAGGCTGAGCGAGCACCTCCCCATGGCGGCGAGCGCGATCGCGGGAAGGCCCGGCGCCCACAAGCGCTGCGACGTCCACCCCTGATCGAGCTGCGAGAGCAGACGTCCCTCCTGCAAACCCTGGAGGGCGAGCGCGGGTGGCGCGCTAGACCACACCACCAGGGCTGCGATCAGGTGATGGCGTGACATCAAGCGCCAGACCGAGCGATGGAGCAGGTATTTCGCACTGCCCTCCTCATCGACGGACTGCGCCCAGGCGCGACGCAGGCGGAACAGTGCCTCCTCCTCCTGCTCCGCGATGAACAGCGCCCGGATGAGGCGAGCCGCGAAGAGGACATTCTCCGGCCACGCCGTCGCGGCGTTGCGATAGGCGACGACCGTGTCGTCGAGCGGCTCCAGAGGCGTCGGGGCGCGATATCGGTTGTAGTGAAGGTAGTGCTCCACGTAGGCGCGGAGCTGTCGATCGAGTTCGGGCACCGGAGCGAGCATCCGCTGGACGTGCTCATAGGTGACCGCCGCACCCCCATGATCGCCGCTCCGCGACTGATCGAGCGCCATGGAGAGCAGCACGCCCCCACCGTACCGAGCCAGGGCGATCGCCTTCGGGGGATCGGGCACCGCCGCGAAGTGTCGGTGCGACTCGATGAGCGCCGTGGGCTGGTCGATGTCCGCGTGCGCGCCGCGCGAGAAGCCCTCGAAGGCCTCGGCCCAACGGCGGTGGCGGATCGAGCCGACGGAAGCGGGGCTGTTGTTCAGCGTCGCGAAGGGCAACGGGAGCACCACCTGATCGCGTCGGCGATTGACGAGGTGACACTCGATGGCCTCGTCGAGGAGGCTCGGTTGCACGAGGCCCAGGGCGCGCAGGTGCTTCAGCGCGATCGGACGACCGTGCACCTGCAACAGTCCGATCAGCTCCTGGAGTTCCTCGGGGAGACCGCCCAGCAACCGCTCCGCAAAGAGAGCCGTGTCGCGGAGCGCCTCGGGCGGGGCGGAGCCGTCAAGGCAGAGCGACCACGCGACCGCGAGGAGGTAGCGGTCAGGGTCGCGCTCGACGCGATGCCACAGCACGTCAGACGCCCAGCGGCGGTCGGGGCGCGGACGCAGCGGGAGAGCGCCGCGGGCGATGCCCGTCTTGATCACCAGCGAGTGCCCGCGGAGTCCAGGCTGCTCCCAGGGCCACGGCTCCTGGAGGACCTCCGACAGCACCCCGAGGCCAGGATGGCGCTCATGCGTGGGGAGTTCGACGAGCATGGGCCGGGCGTCGATGTACCGGGCCAGCGCGTCGCACCACACCGCCGACGAGGTCGAGGCGTCGAGCGCCGTCGTCACGGCGTCGAGCGCCTCCGGGCCGCACTGGCGAGCCAACGTCGTGACGATGTACGCGCTCCGGTCCATGTCCGCCGGAGCCTGTACGTAGAGCGCCTCCGCCCCGAGCGCACCGAGCGCGACGTCGATCAACGCCGACGACCGCACCGCCGCCCCGGGCTCGCGGAGTGCGTCGAGGAGGGTCGGGGGCACTTCAAACAGCGGGTCGTCATCCATCTCACGCTCACGTCACCCGACCACGGTAACCTAATACCCCATCGCCTCGACGCCGCACGCGGGGCGATGGCCATTCTGGCGATGTGGGGAGCGGACCCCATGATGCCTTCGTGCGCTGCTCTCACCGGTGGCGCCTATCAGAGCGCGGGGGCGACGAGCACCACGGTGTCGCCTCGGATGTGGTCGAGCGCGTAGCCCGTGGACCAGAGCTCGATCATCGTGGCGGTGGGGTCGGGCAGCTCGCGGTAGGGCGTTCCGTCGGGGCGCTGGAGGTCTCTCGCGGCGGCCTCCCTCCAGAGCACGCACGCGGCGACGTCGTCGGCCACCCGCAGGGCGTATCCCTTCCCGGTGACGTCGAGCACCGCCCGCACCTCGCGCACGCTGAGGAAGTCCGTCGAGCGCGCGTCGAGCACTCGCATCAGCTCCTGCAGGATCATCGTCATGCGATACCGATCGAGGTAATGCTGGAACCACCGCTCGGCGGCGACGACCTTCCACGCCACCCGGGTGGCCGCGACGCGCGCCTCCGAGGGCGCCTCCCACGCCGCGCTCTGCGCCGCGAAGGCCAGCGCCAGCGAGCCCGCCTGGGCGATGCCCCGAGGGTCGCACGCGAGCACCACCGCGGCGTCGATGGACTCCGGCAGCGCGGGCTCGTTCGCCTCCGCACGATCGTCGCGGAAGGGCTGCCAGCGAGGCTCTTCGACGGGCGCGGCGAGCTCCCGGAAGGCGCCTCGGGCCTCGCGCTCGGGGCCCGGGACGAGGCCCCGCGCGATGAGCGCCTCCCAGGCCTCGCGCACGTCCGTCATGCCGATGACCACGGTGCGCGCCTCGGGCAGCCGCGGCCGCCCTGGGAGCAGCACGCGGCGGGCGAAGTCGGTCCACTCGTGGAGCATGGGCGCCGACGGAGTGTAGCGACGCCCGCGCGACGGGCACCACGACAAGCGCCCCGCGCTAGAACCGCCCCGCCCCCACGATGCCGCCCCCGCCGGGCCACGGCTCCACCCTCAGGCTCGTCACCGCCGCCCCTGATGGCGCGCTCTCCCCTCGGGCCATCATCACCAGCGCCGTCACGCCCGCGCCCAGCGCGCCCAGCGCCATCACGTCCGTCGCCACCGCCAGCGAGCGCCCTCGCGTGGCGAGCCGGTCGACGTCCCCGTCCGTCTGCGTCCTCGTCTGGAACTCATCGTGCGCCTCGACCGCCAGCACCCCGGTGATCGTCGCCCCGACCGCCAGCGCCCCGCCCGTGACGCCCCACACCCACGCCCTCGTGAACCACGGCTGCGGCGGCGCCCTCATCGCCCTCGGCGCCACCGCGGTCGCCGCCGGCGCGGTCACCGCCGGCGCGGTCACCACCGGCGAGGGCACCGTCGGCGAGGGCAGCTCGGGCAGCACCAGCCGCAGCGAGGGCGAGTCGCCCGACGCCACGGTCACCTCCACCCGCTGCGTCACCCGACCCGGCGAGCTCGCCTCGATCACGTGCCGACCGGGCCCCACGCTCAGCACGTCGCCGCTCGCCATGCGCCCGTCGAGGGTCACCGTCGCCGTCGGGGGATCGCACTCCACGCGCACCCTCGCCATCAGCGGCAGAAGCTCCCGCAGGGTGCGCTCCGCCTCGGTCCTCTGCCGCGACCGCTGCCCCTCCGTCGCCGCCAGGAACCTCCTCAGCGCATCGATCGCCTCGGGGTACTCGTGCAGCGCCTGGTGCGTCGCGCCGAGGTTGAAGAGCAGCGACGGCCGCGAGGAGAGCGCGTAGGCCCGCTCGAACTCCACAAGCGCCGCGCGGAGGTCCCCCGCCTCGAAGAAGCCGACGGCCCGCTCGAAGTGAACCCGCGCCTCCTCCATCGGATCGGCCTGCGCCCCCGCGCTGCGCGCCGCGCCGTGCAGCCCCACGGCCAGCGCGACGATCGCCCACCCTCGAAGCCCACATCCCATCCGCTAGAACTCTCGCGAGATGTGGAGCGTCCCCCGACCGGCTGGGGCGCGGGACGAGGGAGCGCGAGGCGATGGGGCGCCGAAGGAGGCCGCGTCGAAGGAGGGCGCCCGGGTCGACGGGGCGTGGGATCGATGGTGACGACGGCCGTGGCGGCGAGGGCGGAGCGCGGCGATCACAGGCTCCTGCTCCGCGGCAGGTGCAGGCGCAGGTGCAGGTGCCGGTGCAGCGGTCTCGGTCGGCGCGGTCTCGGTCGGCGCGGTCTCGGTCGGCGCGGGTGCTGGCGCTGGCGCGGCGGGCAGGGTCGCCGTCATGGCCGCGGAGGCGACGGGCTCCGGGCGCGGCGCTCGGGACGACGAGCCCACTCGGGTGCCGGCGACCACCACCAGGCCGAGCACCACGAAGGAGAGCAGCAGCGAGAGCACGGTGATCTGCCGGCCGGAGACCCTGGCGCCGTCGAGGGTGGCGGCGGTGCGGCGCAGCGCGCGGCGGGGCGAGGTGGAGCTGGCGTCGAGAGACTCCTGCACCGGGAGGTCGTCGCAGACGGCGATGCGCTCGGCGCCGAAGGGCCGCAGCGCGTCGAGGAACTCCCTCGCCGACTGGAAGCGCTCCTCGCGCTCTCGCCGCAGGGCCCGCAGCACCACGGCGTCGATGGCGCGCGGCACCCCCGGGGCGATGCTGCTCGGCAGCGGCGGCGCCTCAGACCCCCGCACGATCTCAAGGAACAGCTCCCCCTGGCTCGCCCCCTCGTAGGGGAAGCCCCCGGTGAGCATCTCGAAGAGCATCACCCCCACGGCGAACAGGTCGGCCCGGTGGTCGATGTCCCGCCGGCCCATCCACTGCTCCGGGGCCATGTACGCCGGGGTCCCCACGGGCAGGCCCTCCTGGGTGGTCTCGAAGAGGGTCCCTGCCTCGTGGCGAAACTTCGACACCCCGAAGTCCAGCAGCTTCACCGTGGTCGCGCCGCCGTACTCCGCGAGGAAGACGTTCTCCGGCTTCAGGTCGCGGTGCACGATGCCCTTGGCGTGCGCCGACGCGAGCGCCGAGAGGATGCTCCCGATCACCCCGCAGACCTCCCTGGTGGTGATCGCCGCCGCCCTCGCGAGGCGCTCGGCGAGCGTCTCCCCCCGCAGCAGCTCCATCACCATGTACGGCTCGGAGCGGTGCACCCCGGTGTCGATCACCTCGACGATGTTCGGGTGCCCGATGGCCGCCGCGGCCCTCGCCTCTCGGGCGAAGCGCTTCACCGCCTCGGGCTGCCGCGCGTAGTGGGCGTGGAGCATCTTGATCGCGAGGCGCTTGCCGACGCCCAGGTGCTCGACCTCGTACACGGCCCCCATGCCCCCCTCTCCGAGGAGACGTATCACCCGGTAGCGCGCGTCGATCTCCGTGCCTGGGTCGATCACTTCAGCGTCTCCTCAGTTGCAACGCGAGCGGCAGGCGCCCTGGCAGCACACGTTCGATCCGCTGCAGCGGGTCGAGCAGTTGCCGCAGTGCTGCGTGGCCGTCAGCAGGTCGTAGCAGGTGTTGGTTCCGCAGAGTGAATACGGTGACCGGCATGGTGCGCAGGCGCCCGCAACGCACGCCATCATACTGCTGCAGCGTCGGCTGCAGGCGCCGCAGTTCATCGGGTCGCGCGTGAGGTCGGCGTCGCACGAGGGCCCCGCGTCGCGGACGTCGCGGACGTCAGGGACGTCGCGGACGTCGCGGACGTCAGGGACGTCGCGGACGTCAGGGACATCGAAGGCGTCGGGGGCGTCCATCGCCTCCAGGGCATCCGCCGCATCCGTCGCATCGGCGACGTCCTCCACGTCCATCGCCTCGAAGACGTCGGAGGCGTCCGTCGCATCGAAGACGTCGGTGACGTCGGTGGCGTCGGTGGCGTCGGTGGCGTCGGTGGCGTCGGTGGCGTCGGTGACGTCGGTGACGTCCGAGGCATCCAACAGCTCGGAGGCGTCCGTCGCGTCCATGCCGACGGGGACGTCGATCGCGTCGGGCGGTGTCAGCGAGTCCATCCCCTCGGAAGCGTCCGAGGGAACGTCCGAGGGAACGTCCATCAGGGCGCCGCCGTCGCGCGAGGTCGGCAGGTTGGACCTGCTGAAATCGAGCGCGATGGAACACCCGACCGAGGCGATCGCAGCGAGGCCGATGAGGCTTTTACGAAAGCGGCGCACCCGAAGCCCAGGCCCTTCTACTCCCCGTGCCCGCTGACCGGGCGCGGCTTCAGTCCGTGGCGCTCCATCTTGTAGATCAAACCCCGGCGGGAGATGCCGAGGTTCTGCGCAGCGCGAGACTGGTTCCACCCCGCGGCGTCGAGGGCCGCCAGGATGGAGCGCCGCTCCAGGTCATCGACCTTGGTGCGCAGCCCCGAGGGCTCGTCGCTCGTCGCCGGCTCGGCGTCTCCGCGCACCGCCGGGGGCAGGTGCTCGACCCGCAGCTCGGCGCCCTCGGCCAGCGCGATGGCGCACTCGATGGCGTTGCGGAGCTCGCGCACGTTGCCGGGCCAGCGGTACGACTGCAGCACCGCCGCGACGCCCTGCCCGAGGTGCCACCCGCCGCCCCGCTCGGCCAGCACCCGCTCGGCCATCGGGACGATGTCCCTCGGGCGCGACCGCAGCGGAGGCACCGCCACCGTCACGCCGTTGAGCCTGAAATAGAGGTCTTCGCGGAAGCGCCCCCTGGCCACGTCGACCAGCAGGTCGCGGTTGGTCGCGGCCACCACGCGCACGTCCACCGGGACCGCCCTCGTCCCCCCGACGCGGGTGAGCGTGCGCTCCTGGAGCACCCGCAGCAGCCTCGCCTGGTTGGGCGGAGAGAGCTCGCCCACCTCGTCGAGCAGCAGCGTGCCCCCGTCGGCCCGCTCGAACACCCCACCCTTGCGAGCGTCGGCGCCGGTGAAGCTCCCCCGCTCGTGGCCGAAGAGCTCGCTCTCCGCCAGCGACTCCGGCAGCGCCGCGCAGTTGACCCCCAGAAACGACCGCCCCGCCCTCCGGCTGTGCCGGTGCAGCAGCCTCGCGACGACCTCCTTGCCGCTCCCGGTCTCGCCCTGCACCAGCACCGGCAGGTCGCTCGCGGCGAGGCGCCGCACCAGCGCCAGCAGGCTCACCATCGCCGGGTCGACCGCCACCACGTCGCTGCCGCTGGCGACGGTGCCCACCACCGGGCCGTGGGTCTCCGGGCGCACGCTGTCCCGGCTCGACGCCACCACCACGATGCGCGTGCTGCCGATCATGATCACCGCCCCGGCCTCGGCCGCGCGCGTCCCGGTGATGCGCGCCCCGTCGACGAAGGTGCCGTTGCTGCTGGCCTCGTCGCGCACCAGCACCGAGCGCCCGTCGAAGCGGATCACCGCGTGCTCGCGCGACACCCTGGTGTCGTCGAGCGAGACCTCCACCGTCGCCGAGCGGCCCACCCGCACCTCGGCCCCGATCGGGACCACCACCACCCTCGGCGGCCGACCGGTCTCCTCCACGAGGAGCCTCGCGGTGGTGGCGCTGCCCGGCTGCGTTCCATCGAGGACGGAGGTGTCGGTGCGGAGGGGATCCAAGGTGCCCGCATCATAGCCTCGCCAGGGGGCCGTGCGCACTGCCGCTACACTGTGCAACGACGGTGCGCCCTACTGAACAGGCCCCGCGCGGGGTGACCTCTGTCAGGCCGGTGCCGCGGGGATACGATCGCCCGATGCCGCTCCCCTCGATGGACAACCTCCGGTGCTTCGTGGCCGCCGCGGAGACCCTGAACTTCCGCGCCGCGGCGCGCTCCGTGGCGCTCACCCCGGCGGCGCTGGGGCAGCGCATCAGGCAGCTCGAGGACGAGGTGGGCCACGCGCTCTTCGCCCGCACCACGCGCTCGGTGGCGCTCACCGCCGCGGGGCTCGCGATGCTGCCTGAGGCGCGGCGCACCCTCTCGGCGGCGGACACCTGCCTTCGCGCGGCGAGGGGCGAGCTGGGCCCGACGCCCTCGGAGCTGGTGCTCGGCACGCGGCACGAGCTCGGGATGAGCTGGCTGCTGCCGCAGCTCCCTCGGCTCGCGAGGCAGCGGCCCGACCTGACGCTGCACCTCTACGTGAGCTACTCGGCCGACCTGCTGCTGCGGGTGCGGACGCGCGAGGTCGACTGCGCGGTGCTCTCTGCGCGCTTCAGCGACCCGGCGCTCGACGCGATCGCGCTGCACCGGGAGGACTACGTCTTCGTGGCCTCGCGGGCGCTGCTCGAGCGGAGCCCGCTGTCGAGGCCCGAGCACGCCGCGGCGCACACCCTGGTGGACATCTCGCCGGAGCTGCCGCTCTTCCGCTACTGGCGCGAGGAGGCCGGGGCGATGGGCGCGTCGATGCGCTTCGCCCGAGTGCTTCGCATGGGCACCATCGCGGCCATGGAGCACCTTGTGCTGCGCGGCGAAGGGGTGGCCGTGCTGCCCGAGTACCTGGTGCAGAAGCGGGTGGAGTCCGGGGCGCTGAAGGTGGTGTTCCCTAGGGTGAAGCCGGGCTTCGACCACTTCCGGCTGGTGTTTCGGGGAGACGACCCGCGCCGCGCCAACTACGAGGCGCTGGCGGCGATGCTGCTCGAGGCGCCGCTGCGCTGAGCGGGCGTCACATCCCCGTCGGTGCCGTCGCCGCCCCGTACTGCCGGGTGAAGTACTCCCCGTAGGCCGCCGCCGCCGAGGCGTCGCGGATCCACAGGCTGTTCTCGTTGTTGGCCCACGCGGCCGCCGACCAGTTGGCCGAGCCGGTGATCACCGTCTGCCCGTCGATGATGAGCAGCTTGCTGTGTACGCTGCCCGCGCGCACCGGCACCCCCGCGGCGAGCAGCGCCATCGCGGGCGCGTCGTCGAGGTACATGTGCGAGACGATGCCCCGCACCGCCACGCCCCGCATCCTCGCGGCGATCATCGCGTCGGAGAGCTCGGTGCGCGTCCAGGCGGAGATCACGAAGTCCACCGAGGTGCGTGCCTCGGCGACGGCCCCGACCATGTCCGTGAACCACCGCGCCGGGCTCGACGTGGGGGAGCGCGGGCTGAAGTACGCCGCGTAGCGCCCCGCGGTCACCGGCGCCGACGCCACGATCGGCCCGAAGGCGTGGTCGCGAAACATCCGCTGGAACTCCCCCTCGAAGGCCCCGACGATCGCCGGCTCGCCGAGCACGACGGCGTCGTTGGCGTCGCGGCAGTAGGACTGCTCGCTGCCGTTGGCCGAGCCGACCCAGACGTGCTCTCCGTCGACGATGAAGAACTTGTGGTGCATCAGCGCGCTGCGCGCGTCGGGCAGCAGGCTCACCCTGGGGTGGCCGTCGAGGCGGGCCAGCGGGCACATCAGCGTCCCCCCCACGCGGGGGCAGGTCTCGTCGTCGTACACGAGCTGCACGGTGAGCGCCGGGGCGGCCGCGAGGCGGGCGAGGATGGCGTCGGGCAGGCAGGTCCAGAGCGTCTCGTAGAGGGCGGCGTGGAGGCTCGTGTCGGCGCAGGAGAGCAGCCCCACGAGCTGCCCCAGCAGCGCCCCGCCCGTGGTGAACGAGGGCGCGTCGAGCGCGGGCGGAGAGCAGGTCGCCGGCAGCGTCGGGCACACGCAGGAGCGCCCCGCGTCGGAGCGGGCGTCGACGGCCGGCGCCGCGTCGGTGAGGGCTGCGTCGTCGGCGATGGCGACGTCGTCGGCGGGGGAGGGAGCGTCGAGGTCGACGGAGGCGTCCATCTCGACGGCGGCGGGGGCGTCCTCCGGGGACGGGGCGTCCTCGACGGCGGCGGGGGCGTCGGCGGCGGAGACCGCGTCGTCGGGGGCGATCGGCGCCGCGGCGCCGCGGCAGCCGGCGCCCAGGGCGAGCGCCGCGACGAGGGCCGCGATCCATCGGTGGGAGGAGCTCATCGCCAGGGAGAGTACGGTCGCGGCTCGGCGGCGGTCCACCGCCCCGCCGGGTGGCGCGCAGGGCGTCCTGTGCGGCGCCCCTCGCAGTTGTGATACCCATCGCGCCATGCGCTCGATTCCGGTCGTGGACCTTCACGCGTTCACCCACGGTGACGCGGCTTCTCAAGAGGATTTCGTCCGTCGCTTCGGCGACGGGCTCACCGAGTTCGGCTTCGTCACCCTCGACCGCCACGGCGTCCCGCAGGAGCTCATCCGCCGCGCCTTCGAGGTCACCGCGCGGCTCTTCGCGCTGCCCGACGAGGCCAAGCAGCGCTGCGTGGTGCCCGCCTCCAGGGGCAACCGCGGCTACGTCCCCTTCGGCCGCGAGCGCGCCGTGGGCGCCCGCCTCGCCGACCTCAAGGAGTTCTGGCACGTCGGCCAGGACGCCATCCGCCCCGAGCACTCGGCCTTCTATGACCCCAACGTGTGGCCCGACGACCCGAGCGTCGCCGACTTCCGCGAGGTCTCCCTCTCCCTCTACCGCGCGCTGGAGTCCGTGGCCCTCACCTCCCTGCGCGCCGTCGCCCGCTACCTCCGGCTGCCCGACGCCTACTTCGCGGACATGGCCGTCGACGGCAACAGCATCCTGAGGCTCATCCACTATCCGCCGGTGCCCGACGGCGTCCCCGAGGGGGCGGTGCGCGCCGCGGCCCACGAGGACATCAACCTCCTCACGCTGCTGGTCGAGAGCACCACCGGCGGCCTCGAACTCCAGACCCGCGACGGCTCCTGGCTGCCCGTGCACTCGCTCTCCGGGCAGATCGTCCTCGACGCGGGCGACATGCTGCAGCGAGCGACCAACGGGGTGATCCCCGCGACGACGCACCGGGTGGTCAACCCCTCCGGGCCCAACGTCACCCGCTACTCGCTGCCCTTCTTCACGCACCCCCGGCCCGAGGTGGTGCTCGCCCCGGTGGCGACCACGGTCACCCCCGATCGGCCCGCGCGCTACGAGCCCATCACCGCGCAGGCCTTCCTGGAGGAGCGGCTCCGGGCGATCACCGCGTGAACACCCGCCACGACGTCCCCCTCGCGCCCTACACCACGCTCGGCCTCGGCGGTCCGGCCAGGGTCTTCCGCGAGGCGCGCACCACGCAGGGGCTCATCGAGGCCGTGAGCGCCGCCGACGAGGCGAAGACGCCGGTGCTGCTGCTGGGCGGCGGGAGCAACCTGGTGATCGCCGACGAGGGCTTCGAGGGCACGGTGATCCGCGTCGCCACGCGCGGCCGTCAGGTGGTGGAGGCGGGCGACACCGCGCGGGTGCTGCTCTGCGCCGGAGAGCCCTGGGACGGCTTCGTGGCCTGGTCGGTGGCGCAGGGCCTCGCGGGGGTGGAGTGCCTGTCGGGCATCCCAGGCTGCGTGGGCGCCACGCCGATGCAGAACGTGGGCGCCTACGGTCAGGAGGTCTCCGAGGTCATCACCGGGGTGCGGGTGTGGGACCGTCGAGAGCGCTCTCAGCGCACGCTTCACCCGAGGGAGTGCGCGTTCGGGTACCGCGACAGCGTGTTCAAGCGCGAGGCGCGAGGGCGCTACGCGGTGCTCTCGGTGGCCTTCGAGCTGCGCCGCGGCGGGGCTCCGGCGCTGCGCTACGGAGAGCTTCAGCGGGCGCTGGGCGAGGGGCCGCCGACGCTGGCGAAGGTGAGGGAGACGGTGCTCTCGCTGCGCCGCGCCAAGGGGATGGTGTACGACCCCGACGACCCGGAGGGACGCACCGCGGGGTCGTTCTTCACCAACCCCCTGGTGACCCCGGAGACCGCCGAGGCGGTGGCGGCGGCCGCGAGGGCGACGGGGGCGCTGCGCGAGGGCGAGGCGATGCCGCAGTGGCCGACCGACGACGGCCGGGTGAAGCTGGCCGCGGGCTGGCTCATCGAGCGAGCGGGAGTGAAGAAGGGGTGGACCGTCGACGGCGCGGGGGTCTCGCACCGCCACGCGCTGGCGCTGGTGAACCGAGGGGGCACGACGCGCTCGCTCCTCGCGATGGCGGAGCGGGTGCGGTCGAGGGTGAGGGAGGCCTTCGGGGTGACGCTGGAGATCGAGCCCGAGCGGGTGGGCTGAGAGCGTGTCTGAGTCACAGACTCTGTGAACGCGTTCACAGAGTCTGTGAACGGGATTCAGCCGTTCTGCGCGTCGCGGGAGCGACGGCGGCGACGCGAGGTGAGCGCCGCCGCGAGCCCGAGCAGCAGCGCCGACGCGCCGCCTCGGGTGGAGCTTCCGTCGCCCGCCGTGCGGCAGCTGCATCCGCCGCCGGCCTCCGCGGGGGTGACCGAGCCGTCCATGGAGACTGCGCCGCCGTCGACGCCCGCGTCGGTGTTGCCGCTCGGGAGCATGATGACCGAGGTCGCCTCGGCCATGTCGAAGGGAGCCGCGCGCCCGGAGGCCTCGTAGCGCCGCAGCAGCTCGCGCCCGCGGTCGTCGGTGCGGTTCTCGCTCGCGAGAAACTCCACGTACTCCCGGGTGGTCACCTGGAAGCGCGCCCGCACCCGCAGCGTCATGCGCCCTCGCGCCGTCGTGGGGAGCCGGAAGGTGTACCGCGCGTCGTCCCAGTGCCGCAGCGCCCCGCCCTCGCCGCCCGAGTAGTCGACCCCCACGGGCTCGTGGCCAGGCAGCGGCTGGAAGCCACGCGGCGGCAGGCGCGTGTCGCGGATGATCGTGTTGTGAAGGGCGATGTGCTCCCCGCGGCCCATGCCCGCGCGCCCCTGCTGGGCCTCGTAGACCTTGAGCTGCGGGTCGTCCACGTCGAGGTGCGCCTGCGCCGTGTCGTAGGCGCCGGAGACCACGGTCGCGTTGCCCTCGGCGTCGACGAGCGCGACCTCGAGCCACATGCGCCGGCCGTCGGCGTAGCCCGTCGGCACGCGGTGGCCGATGCGGTTGGTGATGCGGGCGACGACCTCGACGGACTCGCCCGGCATGGCCTGCGTGGGCGCCGAGCGCACCTCCACGGAGACGGCGGTGCGGAGCATCGCCTCGGCCCGCTGCGCGCCCGCCTCGTAGAAGGGCACCGCCTCGGGGTTGTAGAAGTCCCCGGTGGACACGTCGTTGCGCATCGTCGCGAGCACCCGCAGCGCCCACGCGTTGACGCCCGCGAAGTCGTGCCGCCGCGGGTTCTCCCGCAGCATGGCGGTGCCGTTGGTCGACACGCGGCCCTGCGCGCCGAGGCGGGGCATGTGGCAGTCCTGGCAGGTGGCCGCGCCCGGCGAGCCGGCGACCGCGAAGGCCGAGCGCGACCACTCGCTGTAGGTCGTGTCGAGCGGGAAGCGCTGCCCGGTGTCGGTGCCGTCGGCGCGGAGCAGCGGCTGCGTGGGGTTGGTGATCTCGTGGCAGGTGCCGCACATCCGAGGATCGGACAGCCAGGTCGAGGCCTCGCCCGGGTGGCGGATGCTCTCGATGACCGGGTACGGCCCGAAGCGGGTCTCCGTCGGGGAGAGCACGTACTGCGCGTTGCCGAGGTTGGTCGTGGCGGTCATGCGGTGACAGCTGTCACAGCTCACCCCGTCGAGGTCGGCGGAGTCGAGGGCCGTGCCTCGCGAGGCCGTCGGCGTGGAGCGGGTGCGACCCCCCACGAAGCCCGGCGGCGTGTGGCAGCGGAGGCAGTAGTCGCCGACGCCCGGAGCGTCCTGCTCGGCGACGGTGAGCGCCGCGAGGAAGAGCGGGTCGCGCATGGCGTTGGCCATCATCGAGCCGGCCCAGGTGTCATAGGGCATCGCGCTCGGCTCGGCGATGTCGCGCGAGTAATGGCAGGTGACGCCGCACGAGCTGGAGCTGTCCAGGGGGGCGCCCTCGTCGAGCCCGCCAGGCTGCGTGCCCGGGAGGTTGATGTACTGTTGAGCCTGGGCGACGCCAGACATGAGCAGCGCGCCCGCGATCAACGCAGGCACACGAAACCGGGGTCGACGGAATCGGGGGGTCATCGTTTGGGCGCGGACCATATCGCAATCGCCGCGCCACGCTGAACCCCATTCCCGCGGCGAGATGTCGCAGCCCGTGGATCGTCACGGAGGGCTCTTCCCCATCGCGGGCGACGCCCCTAGTATCCGCCCCCTATGCGATCTGCCCTCGCCCATGGGATCCGGTTTGTCTCTGTCACCCTGCTCGCATCGCTCGCCGGCTGCTCCGACGACCCGAGCCCGCCGCCCGTGGACGCCGGCGTCGACGTCGTCACGCCGGCCGACGTCCCTGCGATCGACGCTCCCGCGACCGACACGCCGGTGGTGACCGACATGCCGGTGGCGTCGGACGTCCCGGCGGGCGAGTGCGGCAGCATCTCTCCCGAGGTCGCGGCCCACGTGACCGCGATGTCCACCATGGGCTGGAGCGCCCTCAACCGCAGCCGAGGGATGATGATGCACGGCTGCGCCGGCGCCGCGCGCCCGCAGGACTGCCTCGCGACGGTTCCGCTGGTCGGCGCGGACGACATCGGGGCCAACCGCTCGGCCATCGCCGCCGCCCACCTCCGCCTGCTCTACACCTCCTCCACCCGCTCCGGCTTCTGGACCCGCAGCTCCGCCGACGGCCGCTTCGTGGGCCGCAGCACCCGGCTGCGCGACCTCGCCCGCGAGGCCGACATCACCGCCGCCGGCGCCATGTACGACCCGGCGTTCTACCCCGACAACAGCGGCTTCATGTACCAGCCGGGCGGCCGCAACTGCCCGATGAGCGCGCTCACCACCGGCACCCCCACCTCCGTGGCCATCACCGGCGCGGGCTCCCCCTGCACGGGCAGCTCGGCGAGCCTCTACCAGCACCTGGCCGCCTCCCTCGACGGCGGCGACTACTGGGCCTCCTCCGCGGGCACCGCCGCCTGGGACGACGGCGGCCACGCCCCGACGCTCACCGAGACCCCGCGCAACGAGCGGTGGACCGCCACCGCCACCACCTCGATCACCCTGATGGCCAACACCGGCGCCGGGTTCAGCAACGTCGGGTCGCGCAGCGTCCCGACGCCCCTCCAGGGCGACGGGGTCATCTCTCCCTCCTCGCGGCTGCTCATCACCCGCTTCGTCGACGCCGCCGGCGACTACCAGGGCTACATCCTGCACCGCCTCCAGGCGAGCCACACGGGCTCCGCCATCATGGCCTCCGTCAACGAGATCGCCCGCTACTGCGTGCAGGGCGCCAAGCCGTCGTTCTCCTTCGACGAGCGCTTCATCGCCTACCACCACTACATCGGCGGCGGCGCCACCGTGGAGGCCGACGCCAGGGAGCTCGGCTTCACCGGCGCCGACGACGCGGGCTTCGAGCCCTACACCACCCAGGGCTCGTCGAACGTGTACCTCCTCGACCTGCAGACCGGCCGCCAGGTCCGCGTGACCACCATGGGCCCGGGCCAGTACGCGCTCTACCCCCACTTCCGCTCCGACGGCTGGATGTACTTCCTCGTCCGCACCCTCGGCACCACCCGCGAGCACGTGATCGCGAGCGACGCCGCCCTCCTGCAATGACCAGAGCCCTCACGCGGAGCGCCGTGGCCCTCGCGCTGCTCGCGCCCGCGTGCGGCCCGGCCCCGGCTCCCCCCACCCCGACCACCTGCGAGGGCATCGAGACCCAGACCATGTCCGCGAGCGCGGAGGGCCGCTGGCTCCTCGGGCTCGCGTCGCGCTACCCCGCGGACACGGCCCTCGGCGCGCGCGGCGCCGAGCTGCGCCGCTCTCAGCGGGCCCGCCGCGAGGCGGCCTGGGCGGCGGTCGCCCGCACCCTGAGCCCGGTGCCCCTCGCGCACCCGACCGCCACGGCGGGGGCGACGGTGCCGCGCTTCCAGACCTGGTACGACCGCGCGGACGTCGCCCGAACCTTCCAGCGGCTCTACGAGAACCTCGGGCCCTCGGGTCGCGCCGCGCAGGAGCGCTTCACCGACGCCGCGCTCGACGAGGCTTTCGGCTTCAACGTCGGCTTCGTCACCACGCTGCCCGAGTGGCCCGCGTCGAGGCTCGAGGCCTACACCGCCTCGCTCAACACCGCCGCGGCCGTGTCGGGCGTCTCCGGGGTGCAGCGCATCGCGCTCAGCCCCGACGCCGTGCGCCACTTCGTCTCCAGCTACCCCGAGGTGCTCCGCTGCATCGCCAACGGGGCGCCTCCCGCCTTCGCCGACGGGCCCGCGGCCAGCCAGCAGGTGGCGCGCGAGCCGATCGCCCTCGCCCGCTGCGGAGCGCGGGTGGTGGGGCCCTTCTTCGTGGCCACCGGAGGATCGCTCACCGCGCGCATCGCCGACCTCGCCGAGGGCACCGACCTTCGCGTGCTCGAGGGGGTCACCCCGACGGCCGCGACCCGATGCTCGGCCTCCGCTGCGGCCGGGTGCACCGTGCAGGGCCCCGGGCTCTTCATGGTGAAGGTCACTACGCGCTCCCCCAGCGCGAGCGGGGTGCTCGACGTGCGGTACACCCCGCCGACGACCAACGTGGCCGCGTGCCTCCATGGGGTGTTTCCCCCGGCGGCGGCGACGGTGGCCCTCGAGTGGCGGCGCACCGACCTCGGGATGCCGCTGCCCACCTTCGACACCTCGGCCCCGGCCCTCGCGAGGCGCCTCGCCCCAGGCGCCGACGCCACCTGGGGGACGGGCGACGGCACGGCGGAGCCCGCCGATCGCGAGGCGTACACGATGCGCCTCGCCGCGGGCAGCGGCTTCCGCCTGGCGGGGATGCACATCCGCACTCGCGAGCTCGACAACTGGCTCAACATCACCCTCTGGTGGTCGCCGACGCCGGACACGGACTTCGGCGCCGATCGCCCCGCCGCGGTGCGCTCGCTGGGAGGGCCCTGGTCTTCCTACAAGATGTGCGTCGCGACCGACTTCGACGAGCAGGACCCTGATCCCGCCGGTGGCTTCGCGCAGGACGCCCCCTCGCTGGCCGCCGCGCTGCGCGCCGTGCACGAGGGCCGAGGCGGCCCCTCGTGGTGCTCCAACCCGTACATCGACGCGGGCCCCGGCATGGTGCGCTCCAACTGCGTGGGCTGCCATCAGCACGCCATGAGCGGGGTGCTGCCCGCCGACGTGCAGACCGACCACGCGCGCTTCCCCGACAACGGCCGAGCGAGGGTGCGCAACAACCAGCCCGTCGACGGCTTCTGGGGCGTCGACGGCGGCGACCACCTCGCGTCGGTCATCGCTGAGACGGTCGAGTACTGGCGCTCGGCTCGCTGAGCTCCCCTCAGGTGCTCCCTCGCCGCTCGCTCCTGCTGCTCCCGCTGCTCCCGCTCTCCGCGCTCGCCTGCTCCCGCCGCCCTGTGTCCCCTCACCGGGTCGCCGTCGCCGCCGCCTCCGACCTCCGCTTCGTCCTCGCCGAGCTCCTCGCCGACCTGCGCTCCTCTCGCCCCGAGCTCCTCGTCGAGCTCTCCTTCGGCGCCTCAGGGAGCCTCGTCGCGCAGATCTCCCAGGGCGCTCCCTTCGACGTCTTCCTCTCCGCCGACGAGGCCCTCGCCCGCGACCTCGTCGCCCGCGGCCTCGCCTACCCTCGCTCGCTCTTCCGCTACGCCCGCGGGCACCTCGCGCTCTGGGTGCCTCGCGCGCCCCACCTCGACCTCCCCTCGCTCGGGCTGCGCTCTCTGCTCGACCCCTCCATCCGCCGCGTATCCATCGCCAACCCCCGCCACGCCCCCTACGGCCGCGCCGCCGCCGCCGCGCTCTCGGCCTCCGGCCTCGGCGCCGCCGTCACCCCGAAGCTCGTCACCGGAGAGAACGTCGCCCAGGCCATGCAGATGGCCCGGTCCGGCGCCGCCGACGCCGCGCTCGTCTCGCTCTCGCTCACCTTCGCCCCGGGCGTCGCCTCAAGCGGGCAGCGCTACGTCGTCCCCGCCGCGCTCCATCCCCCCATCGAGCAGTCCGGCGTCGTCCTCCGCCGCGCGGGCGACCGGCCCTCCGCCGAGGCCTTCGCAGAGCATCTCCGCTCCGCCTCCGCTCGTGGGATCTTCGCCCGCCACGGCTTCGACCCACCCTCTCCCTAAGACCCACCCGATGGACTGGACCGCCCTCGCGCTGAGCCTGCGCCTCGCCGCCGTGACCACGGTGATCCTGCTCGCGCTCTCGCTGCCGCTGGCGTGGTGGCTCGCGACCACGCGCTGGCGATGGCGCCACGTCATCGACGCCCTCGTGGCCATGCCGATGCTCCTCCCTCCGACGGTGCTCGGGTACTACCTCCTGATCGCCCTCGGCCCCCGCTCCCCCGTCGGGGCGCTGCTCCTCCGCCTCACGGGAGAGTCGCTCCCCTTCACCTTCCCCGGGCTCGTCGTGGGATCGGTGCTCTACAGCCTCCCCTTCGCCGTGCAGCCCATGCGCGCGTCCTTCGCCCGCGTCGACCGCGAGCTGCTCGAGGCCGCGTGGTGCCTCGGGGCCTCCCGGGCGCGCACCTTCGTCCGGGTGGTGCTGCCCCTCTCCCGCGCTGGGGTCGTCGCCGCGGCGGTGCTCACCTTCGTGCACACCCTCGGCGAGTTCGGCGTGGTGCTGATGCTGGGAGGCAACCTCCCGGGGCGCACCCGCACCGTCTCCGTGGCCATCTACGACCAGGTGCAGTCGCTCGACTACGCGGCCGCCAACCGCACCGCCGGGGTGCTGGTGGCGCTCTCCTTCGCGCTGCTCGCGCTCACCTACCACGCGCAGCGCGAGGGGGCCTTCCGGTGGCCGACGACCTGATCGCCCGCGTCGAGCTGCGCGCCGCCCACGGACCGCGCCGCTCGGCCGAGCTCTCCCTCGACGCCGTGGCCTTCCCCATCGCGGTGCTCTTCGGCCCCTCGGGCGCGGGCAAGAGCACCCTCCTGCGCTGCCTCGCGGGCCTCGACCGCCCCTCCGCGGGCGTCGTCTCCTGGCGAGGTCGCCCCTGGTTCGACGCCACCACCTGGGTGCCTCCGCAGCGCCGTGACGTGGGCTTCGTCGCGCAGCACGGCGCCCTCTTCCCCCACCTCGACGTCGCCGCCAACGTGGCCTTCGGCCTCGACGCGCTCAGCCCCCCGGAGCGATCCCGCCGGGTCGACGAGTGCGTGGCCCGCTTCGAGCTCGGCGCCCTGCGCCACCGTGCGCCCTCGACCCTCTCCGGGGGCGAGAGGCAGCGCGTGGCGCTCGCCCGGGCCATCGCCCGCCGGCCCTCGCTGCTGCTGCTCGACGAGCCCTTCTCGGCGCTCGACCACCCCGCGCGCTCGGCCCTGCGCGCCGACCTCCGCCGCTGGGTGCGCGATCTCTCGCTCCCTACGCTGCTGGTGACGCACGACCCCTCGGAGGCCATGGCCATCGGAGACTCCCTGGCGGTGCTCGACGCGGGGCGGGTGCGCCAGTCCGGTCCGGTGGGGGAGGTCTTCGAGCGCCCTCGCGACGCGGCTACGGCGCGCATCCTCGGGGTGGACACCCTGGTGTCGGCGGCGGTGCTGCGCGCCACGGAGGGCGGCGCGGTGCTGCTCGCCGGAGGGCGAGAGCTGGCGGCCTCGGCGCCGGTCGGAATCACCGGGCAGGTGAGGGTGTGCGTGAGGGCCGAGGACGTGGCGCTGCTGGCACGCGACCCCGGCGGCGGTCGCAACGGCGCGCCGGGGCGGGTGCTGCGCGTCGAGGACGAGGGGGCCTTCACGGTGGTGGCCCTCGACTGCGGCTACCCCCTGCTGGCCAGGATGCCCAGGAGGGTGTTTCGAGAGCTGGGCCTCGGGGAAGGCGACGCCGTGTTCGCGGCGATCGACGAGGGCGCCGCCTGGGTTGTCGCGGAGGGCTGAACGGGGGGTGTCGCGAAGGGAGGTCGTGCGTTACACCCTCAGACGCGCACGAGCGGGCGCTACGGCGACGCGCCGTAACGAAGGATGGGATGCGATGAGAAGCATGGTGAAGCTGGTCGGGGCGTTGTTGGCGATGTTGGTGCTGGGCGGCTGTGGCGGTGACACCACGGACAACGACTCGTTCAGCTGTACCGGCGGGAGCGTGACGCTGCGCTGCATCGCCAGCACCCAGTACTGCGAGCAGGCGACCAACGGCTCCGTCGCGACGGGCGCCGTGTGCAGGTCGATCCCCGCGGGATGCGTCGGCAACCCCTGCAACAGCTGCCTGATGATGGGCACCGGCGGCATCATCCACTGCAGCACCATCACCCTCGGCGACGCCCGCGCGACCACCGTCAACGTGCGCAGCAACTGATCGCCCGCGACCTCAGCCCCCGGCCTCGCGCCACCGCTTCAACACCGGAGCGATCGCCGCCGGGTCGTCGGTCATGATCCCGTCCGCGCCCAGCTTCAGCAGCCGCTCGGCCTCCGCTGGATCATCGATGGTCCAGTAGTCCACCCTCAGCCCCAGCGCGTGGCACTTCGCGACGAAGCCCGGCGTGTCCAGCCGAAGCCCATGGGCGCTCGGCGGAATCTGCACCGATGCTCCCCCGAGTCGCACCGCCCTCAGCACCGCGAGCGGCCCGGCGTAGAGCCTCAGCACCTCCGTGAGCCCGAGCCCCGTGCGGCCGGAGTAGCCCGCCGCGCGCACCGCCCGCAGCGTCGCGGCGTCGAAGCTCGCCACCAGCACCCGCTGCTCCGCGCGCTTGCGACGAAGCAGCTCGAGCACCGGCCCCACCATCGAGGGAGCCCGCTGCTTCACGTCGACGTTCCAGCTCACCCCCGGGAAGGCGTCGAGCAGCTCCTCCAGGGTCGGCACCCGCAGCCCTCGACCCAGGAAGGGTCGGGCCCCGTCGCGGTCGACGAAGCCCCAGCCCACGTCGCATCGCCGCAGCTCCTCCAGCGTCGCCCGGCGTATCACCACGGGAACACCCGCCATGCGAGAGAGCGTCGCGTCGTGCGACGCCACGACGTGTCCGTCGGCGGTGAGGTGAAGGTCGGTCTCCAGCGCGTCGGCCCCCAGCTCCAGGGCGCGAGCGAAGGAGGGGAGGGTGTTCTCGGGCCGCTCGGAGGCGGCCCCTCGGTGGGCGTAGAGCAGTGGCACCGGCGGAGAGTATCGCCGTATTGGCGCTGCGCCCCAGCCGCGCGTTGCAGTAGCTTCGCGCCGATGCGTTGGCTGGTAGAGCTCGGGTTGCGCGCGGGGCCCGCGCTGCTCGTCCCGCTGCTCGCCTCCCTGGTCGCCCTCTCGGCGGCCTCGCTCCGGGCCTCGAAGCGGGCGCGCCTCCGCGGTCGCCTTCACTCGGCGCTGCGCTCCCTGGGCGAGCCCACCCCAGAGCCCTTCGCCGAGCCCGACCGGGTGGTCACCCTCGACGCGACCTGGGCCCGCGACCCCGCCGCCGAGGGGCGAGCCTGGCTCTCCGTCGGCGACCAGCGGGTGCTGCTCGAAGGCGCGCGTCGGCTGCTGGTGGCGACCGTAGAGCCCTGGCACCCCGCCGGTCGACGATCGCTCGCCCGCGGCGCCAGGGTGCGAGCCCGCGGGCTGCTCCGCCGCGTCGACGACGCATGGACCCTCGCGCCCGACGGGGACGCGATCTCCCTCGCGGCGCTCGAACCCTCGCAGGTGCGCGACGCCCCCGGCGGGTCCTGGGCGCTGGCCACCCTCGGGCTCTCCGCCCTGCTGCTCGTCGCCGTGGCGCTGGGAGGGCGCTACGCCCTGGCGCACGTCGATCCCTCGCCGCAGCCCATCGCGATGACCCCTCACGGCCTCCGCTGGGAGTCGCGCTGGACGGCGCGGCAGCGCGCCCTGCTGCTGCTGGCCCGACTGAGCCCGATGCACCACCGGGCCGCGCAGCGGATCATCGTCGCCGGCCGCCCCCACGAGCGCCCCATCCCCTGGCTCGACGTGCGCGAGATGCACCGGGTGCGCGGGGCGATCCACGCCCGGGGCGACTGCTCGCTCGAGGCGGACTTTCTCCGTCGCACCGCCCAGGAGCCTCCGGGCGACGACCGCTGCGGGCTGCGTGCCCGCATCGACGCGCACCCCACGGTGAGGGCCATCCGGGAGGAGACCGCTCGCACGGCCACGGCGCCCGACGGGAGCTTCGCCTGCATGGATCGTCACGCCGCCACGCTGCGCTCCTCGCTGGCGGACCCGACCTTCCCGATGCTGCTGCGCGAAGCGGCGACCTGCGTCCGGGACGCGGCGGCGGTGTGCGCCTCGACGGCCTGCCCCGACGCCGTCACGGTCGACCTCGCCCGCCTGGTGATCGAGCACCGCATCGCCCTTCGAGCCACCACGCACGGAGCGACCATCCGCCCCTCCTGGTGGCGTCGCCCCTCGCTGCTTCGCGCGACCCTCCGGCGTCTGGCCTCGGTGGCGACCTCGCTGGCCGTCGACACCCTCGACGCCCGCTTCGGCCGCGGCCACGACTGGCCCCAGGGCTTCACCTGGGCCTCGGTGGCGGAGGTGATGCGCGCCGCTCCGAGCACCTCTCGGAGCTACCGCCCCATCGTCGCCCACTTCCCCGGCGTCGGGGTCGAGCTCTCCGAACTCTCCAACCCATGGAGCTCGCCCGAGCTGCGAGCGCCCTCCTCCAACGCCCGCCTCGCGGCGCTGGTCGAGTGGTGGCGCCTCGGAGAGTACGCCCCCGCGCGAGACGCCCCCGCCAGGGAGCGCTCGGCGCTGGTGCACCGGGCCGTAGCGGCCGCGAGCGGTCGCCGCCTGGGGGCTGTGATCGAGGCCCTCGGCGACCCGACGGTGGAGTCCGTGGAGGCCCTCGCGCTGGTGGCCTACCGGCTTACCAGCGAGCGGGAGCTGGCCGACGCGTGGCTGCGCGCGGCGCCGGTCTTCCTGCCGCCCGAGGCGGGCGACCGGGCGGCGCGGTGCCGGCTGCGTACGGCGCTGCGGCAGTCGGCGCAGCGGCTGCGTCGGACGGAGCTTCTGGAGGAGACGCCGTGGGCGGGGTCGAGCGCTCGGGCGTGCGCCTTCGGGAGCGATGTCCCGGTCGAGGCGACGCCGTAGCACCGCTTCAGCGGGCGGGCGTGTTGGCGGGCGTCGTGGGGGCGTTCACGTCGAGCTCCACCCCTCGGATCGCCTCGACCAGCCGCACCCGTCGCTCGCCGACCTGGGTGTCGAGCTCGACGATGCGACGGATGGTCTGGTCGATCTCCGTGGCGGTGCGGGCGAGGCGCGCGGTGAGCTGGGCGCGGAGGTCCGCCGCGGCCGGGTTGCGCTGGATCGCCAGGAGGTTGCCCCGGGTCTCCTCGGCGTTGCGCTGGAGGTCGTCGCGCCGGGTGACCTGGTTGTCCCGCTGCTGGGTGAGCTCGGCGATCTGGCGCCGCAGGTCGAGGGCGGAGCGCAGCGTGGCGGCGATGGCGTCGGGCGGATGGCCGTCGCGCAGGTAGGCGGTGAGCGCGTCGGCGGCCTGGTCGTTGGAGAGGTCGGCGTTGACGGTGAAGGGCCTTCGCGCGGTGACCACCACCTCGCTGCGCCCGTGCGAGTCGATGGAGGTCGGGACGAGCGCGTTGCCGTTGCTGGTCTCGGTGCCGGTCGGCGGCTCGAAGAGCTGCGCGCCGTTGAGGGCGTGGCGGTAGAGCAGGCGCACGGAGTGGTCGAGCCCGTTGCGGGCGCGGTAGGTGGTGCGGGTGACGCTGTAGCGCTCGATGGTGAGGGTCTCCCGCACCATGCGCACGAGGCGCGAGCCCTCGACGGCGGAGGTCTGCGACGACTCGACGGCGACGCCGCGCTCCAGGGAGAAGGGCACCGTGGTGGTCGCCCCGTCGGGCAGCGACTCCATCATCCCCTGGCCGAGGAAGGCGTTGTGCTCGAAGATCGCGATGGGGCCGCGCTCGAGGGTGCCTCCGGTGCGGTTCTCGAAGCGGGCGACGTGGAAGGGGTGGGCGCCGGAGTCGCCGACGCCGGGGTCGGGGGCGAAGAGGTACATCTGCTCGCCAGGGACGTCCCTCGCGACGAGCATCACCATGGTGGCGCTCCGGTCGGGGATGGTGACCGTCTGCGGGAGGTCGTAGCGGGTCGCGCCTCCCTGCACCGCGAGCGCGGCGAGGGCGGCGAGGTTGCGCGGCGTGGAGCTCGGCGGCGGCGGCGGCGGGGCCTGCATCGAGGGCGAGGGCTGCGGGTAGTAGCCACCCGCCATCGGGGCCGCCGGCCTGGTGGAGGCGGAGCGCCTCGGGCCGCGAGAGCGGGTCGCGACGCCTCCTCCGCGGCCGTACCCGCTGCCGCCCTCGTCGTCAGCCGCCTCGGCGGCCGACGTCCCGGTGGCGGGCGTCGGGGCGGCGACGGGAGCGACGACCTGACGCTGCTCCTCCTGGGCGAGGGTGGTGTCGCTCTGCGGCACGGCGTCGATCACCGCGCCACGGTCGGTCACCGTCGGCCGCACCGGGATCACCGGCGTCGCCAGCTCGGAGCGGAACGACACCGGCGAGCCCGACACCAGCGAGAGGTTCACGCTGGACCAGTCCTCTCCCGAGAGGTTCTGCACGATGCCCCAGGCCTGCACCTGCGGCTGCGCCCCCTGGAAGACCAGCCGGTAGGTGGGACGCCAGATGGGGGTCTCGACGGTGTAGCCCACCACGAGGTCGTGCTCGCGGCCGTCGAGGGCGAGCCTCACGTTGCGCCGCCGCTCCGGGGCGGGGGGCGCGTCGGCGGCCTGCTCCTCTGGCATCGGGAAGGCCGCGGAGCGCACGCTGCTGCCGCCCTGCTCCATCACCGCGAGCGTGGCGAGGAAGTCCCCGACCTCGGACTGCGAGACCCGGAAGTTCACCGCATCGCCCTCGACGCGGCCCTGGCGCTCGAAGTAGCCGACGCCGTTGCGGTAGACCACCACGCGTCGGAGCGGGAGCGTGGGGCCCGTCTCCACGGCGGGTCGCCGGGCGCACCCGAAGGCGCCGAAGAGCGAGAGCGAGAGGATGGCGGCCGCGTGGGAGCGGCGCGAAGCGGCTGAGCGGGCGATGGACATGACGACTGACCTCCGATGGGCGGAGACACCCGCGAGGGCGCGTGGTCCTTGGGTGCCGCCGTCGGTTGGTCTATCAAACAATGCCCCGCCGCTGGGGGACGGACGGAGGGAGGGAGGGAGGGAGAGCTACTGCGTGTCGAACACGAACGACCCGGTGACGTGCTGCTCGCCGCTCGGCCCGGCGAAGGTCGCGTCGAAGGTGAGGCGCCGGGTGTCCTCCGTGGGGCCGGCGGACACGTCGACCACGACCTCGTCGGCGCTGCGGTCGTAGTTGAACTGGTTGAGCCGCGGGCCCGAACAGCCCAGCACGGACATATGTAGCGCCGGCGCCCCGCTGGTCGGCCGGGTCACGGTGCGGTTGCGGCTGTTGAACACCATGTGCGCTCCCGGCACGAGCGACGGGTGGTGCAGCGACCCGGTGACGCTCAGCTGCGTCATGGCCCACCATCGGTCGGCGGTGTTCTCGGCGTCGATGCGCACCGAGCTCGACGTGGTGCCGTAGTCGCTCCCGGCGATCGTGGCCTGGGCGCCGTCGAAGCCCTCGACCTGGCCGAGGTCGCCGCGGAAGGTGTCCGCCCTCCCGCTCCAGCGCACGGCGGTCGTCGAGGGGCTGCCCCCGTAGTCGCTCCGGGTCGACGGGGGCGTGTCGGCGCGGTCGCCGTCGTCGCCGAAGTCGTAGTAGCAGCCGCCCATCACCAGCGCTCCGATGGGGAGAGCCAGGGTGCCAACGATCCATCGCATGTGCGTCATCGTGTCCTCCGCCCGGCGACCTTAGCGAATGTGGTGCCAGCTGTCGTGGAGGCGCGCCGGGGGCGAAAAGCCCACCTTCCGGCTCACTCTCGCATGGCTAGCGCAGCAGCCGCCGGGTCCAGCTCGAACTGCCACCTGCCTGGTCGGTCTTCTCCCTCCAGGGCGAGGGCGAGGGCGTCGAGGTACTGCTGCCGGCTCCACGAGATGGCCCCGAAGCGCACCAGGTGGTCGGTGCGCGTCTGGCAGTCGACGAAGTCGAAGCCCCATCGCTGCAGGTTGGCCAGCAGCGTGGCGAAGGCCACCTTCGACGCATCGGGGGCGAGGGCGAACATCGACTCCCCGAAGAAGGCTCTGCCCAGCGCGAGGCCGTAGAGCCCGCCCACCAGCGTGCCGTCCTGCCACGCCTCGATGGAGTGGGTGTATCCCATCCGATGCAGCTCGACGAAGCCCTCTCGCAGCTCAGGGATGATCCAGGTGCCCTGCTGGCCGGGGCGCGGCACCGCGGAGCAGGCGTCGATGACCGCCTCGAAGGCCGTGTCGCAGCGCACCTCGTAGACCCCGCGGCGCATCTGCTTGCGGAGGCTCTTCGGCAGGTGCGCCTCGGAGGGCACCACCACCCAGCGGGGGTCGGGAGAGAACCAGAACAGGGGCAGCGTGTCCGAGAGCGGCCACGGGAAGATTCCGCTGCGGTAGGCGAGCAGCAGGCGAGCGGGGGAGCAGTCCCCGCCGACGGCCACGATGCCATCGGCGTCGGCGCTGTGGGGGGAGGGGAAGCGCAGCGAGGGGCTCAGCCAGCGGATCGCCATCGGAGCTTTGGACTTCTAGAAGCGCGGGAGCGGCTGGCCGCGCACCCGGGCGAGCACGTTGTTGTAGACGTCCTGGAGGTAGATCGCGGCCTCCGGGCCCCCGGCGCCGCTCGACCGGATGTGCCGCACCATCTCGATGTCGGTGGTGCTGGCGTCGACCTGGCGGGCGACGATGTCGCCGCGGAGCACGTCGATGAAGGAGCTGCCGAAGGTCTTCTGGTAGATCGCGCTCACCGCGGTAGGCGTCGCCTCGGAGCCGTCGTTGGGGCCGAGCCGCCACGACATGTCGAACTCGATGGTCACGAGGTCGTGCACGACGTTGTGTACCCGGTAGCTGAAGGGGTACTCCGGCTCGCTGTTGTGGGCGACGGTGTACTCCGAGACGCGCCGCTTGTCGGTGGTGACGTCGGGGTCGCGGAGGGCCTCGTAGACGCGCGCCAGCGGGGCGTGGACGTAGCCGCGCCCCTGGGCCCACTCGTAGTCCGCCCCTTCGCCCACGCGGGTGACGAAGACCTCCGGGTGGGGGTCGCTGGCCGTCGCCGGAGGGAGCGGCACGGTCACCGCCTCGAAGGGCTGCAGCCCCGGAGGGAAGGTCGTCGCCTCGTCACCGCCGCAGCCGGCTGAGAGCCCGAGGAGGAGCACGGTGGAGAGAGCAGCGGCCCGCCGTTTCATGAGCCCACCATAGCGCAGGTGCTCTCGATCCGACGACCGGCTGACAACATTGGAGCCGCTGCCAATCAGCGCAGCAGAGGCTGCGCGGTGCCACCGTCGCGACGCACCTCGGGCCCCCTCGGAACCTCCATCGGCGGCGTCTCGCTCCCACCGAGGGAGGCGCACGAGGTGGCGCGATCGACCTCGACGGCCGAGGCGTTGGGGCCATAGCAGACGTGCATGGCCGAGGGGACATCAGGGAGGGCGGCGGCCGCCGCGGACGCATCGGGAGGAGGGCGATGCGCCCGCGACGGACACGCGCTCAGAAGGAGGAGGAGGAAGGCGAGGAGGGGGGATCGGGGCACGCCCGCGACCGTGGCACAGGTCGCGCGCCGGGGTCACGAGGCGTGGCCGCGGGTCTTCACCTCGATGGTGCGGGCCTTGGCCTCCGCGCGCTTGGGGAAGCGGATGGTGAGCACGCCGTCGGCGTAGCTGGCCTCGGCGTTCTCGCTCGCCACGCGGCCCGGCAGGCGGAAGGTGCGGGTGACCTCGCCGTAGCCTCGCTCGGCGAGGTGGTAGACGGTGCGGCCGTCGTCCGCGGGGGCGGTGCGGGTGGCCTTGATGGTCAGCACGTTGTTCTCTACGCCGACCTGCACGTCGGACTGGTTCACCCCGGGGAGGTCGACGCGGAGGGTGATGTTCTCCTCGTTCTCGAAGACCTCCGCGGGCGCCTCGGGGCGGGGGCGGTGGGCGAAGGACTTGTCCTGGAAGATGCGCTCCACCTCGCGGTCGAGGCCGCGGAGGGAGGAGTCGATGCCGAAGGGACGCCAGAGGGTCATCATGGTGGTTTCTGCCTTTCCAGCCGAAGCGTTCTTTGTCCTTTGCTTCGGCGACATCCCCAGCAGAAACACCGCGCGCTGAGCGTCAAATGGCCTCCGCGATTTTTGTCCGGGTCGCTGTGATACTGTCGCGCCGCCGTCGGCCGCGAACCCTCCGAACGAAGACCACGAAGGCGCCTTTCTGATGTTGGCCCTGCTCGTCCGCGTCGATAATTTCCAGGACAGCTCATCCCGCTCGTTCGCGTTCGCCAAGACGCCGGTGCGCATCGGCCGCAACGCCCTCAACGACCTGCCGCTGCCCTTCCCCTTCGTGTCGCAGTGGCACGCGGTGGTGGCCTTCGACCAGAGCAACGCGGCCTACTACGACCTCGGCTCCACCAACGGCACCACCGTCGGGGGGCAGCGCCTCGCGGCCAACCAGCCGGTGGGCATCCCGGGGCCCGAGTACGAGTTCCGCATCGGGGCGCTGAGGCTGACCTTCCAGCTCGCCAACGTGCCCGAGCAGATGATCACCCAGTCGGCCACGGCCAACCCCGACTCCACCGTGGTCTCCGCGGGGCTCCTCAAGAGCACCCAGTCCAGGGTCGCCTCGGGCCACCCCTCCCTCGAGAGCGACGTCTCCTCGACCATGATGATCGACTCCGCGTCGATCATGGCCAGCCACGCCGCGGCGCAGACCGCCCGGCCCGCGATGATGGGCCCGGCGCGCAGCCAGATCCTCGCGCTGCGCCCCCTCTACGCCGCGCACCGCCGCGCCTGGCAAGAACTCCAGCAGGGCCTCGTCAACGCCCTCTCTCAGGTCCCCGCGGCGCAGGTGCCGGCGGCGATCACCCTCTTCGCAGAGAGCTTCCCCGAGGTCGCCTCCGAGCCTCAGTTCAAGGCCCTCGCCCAGTCGCAGAGCGTCCCCCTCCCGGGCGATCAGGACGGCTCCGGCGGGGCCGCCGGGCAGCTGGTGCAGCAGCTGGCGCAGTACCTCGTCCCGTCTCGGCCTGCGCCGCAGTCGCCGCAGGAGATGGAGGGGTTCCTGGTGAGGGCGCTCGCGGCGCTGGAGACCTTCGGCACCGCGTACGTGAGCCTGCGCCGCAGCCAGGAGGAGTTCGGCACCGAGATGGTCGGCTCTCAGCGCCGCAGCGCCGACCCGACGCCCATCGAAGACGCGCAAGACCCTCGCCCCGTGCTCGAGTACCTCCTCGACTGGACCGGCGACGGCGACGCCCGGATGCAGCAGCTCCGCGGTCAGTACGCCGAGATCATGACCCACCAGGTCGCCCTCCTCGGCGCCGTGATGGAGGGCGTCCGCAAGCTGCTCCAGGTGCGGCTCTCACCCGCCGGCATCATGCGCCACGTCGACGGCGAGGCCGGGGCCTTCAGCTTCGGCCCCTTCAAGGCCGCCGCGGCGTGGAAGCGCTACCTGGCCCTCCACGACGAGCTCACCGAGGACAAGGAGATCACCTCCGCCATCTTCGGCCGCGACTTCGCCCGGGCGTACTCCGCCGCGCTCGGAGAAAACTTCGCTGACAACGATCCGAGGCGTGTACCATCCGGCCGGGGTCATTGATCCGGCCCTGAAGCTCTTCTGTCTTCTGGCGCGCAGGGGTTGTCGTTCCCATGAGAGTGCTCTCCACCCACGGGGTTGTTCGTTGGTTCGGGCTCTGCGCCGCGCTGGGCATCGCCGGCGCGGTCGTCGCGTCCGCGTGTTCGAGCAACCGCCCGCCGCCCGCCGCTCCGCTGCCTGTCCCGATGGTGTGCGCCGTGGCGGCGCCCCCATCGGTCGCCGGCGCCGTGCCCACGCTGCGCGCCGACGCCTGGGCCCGGCTGCTCATCCGCGGCTACACCCCTGGCATGGCGCAGGGCAACGTGCGCGACTGCACCGACCAGCCCGTGGCGTGGCGCGAGCCCACCATCCGCTGCCGCGAGTCCGCCGAGCCGAGCGCCCCGGTGCCGCAGCGCCCGCTCACCGAAGACGACGTGGTCGTCCAGCGGCTCTCCCCCAGCCTCCGCCTCGTGTGGGTCATCGTCGACCGCTTCGACAACGGCGAGGCCGTCGGCCCGGTGGCCCTCGCGGAGTTCACCGGCGACCGCGTCGGGGTGCGCGCTATCGGCACGCTCCGCACCTTCCCCCGCCGCCCCAGGCTGAGGCTCGAGTCCATCGGTGCCCGCCGGGTGCTCATCGGCGAGGGGGAGGTCTGCGCCGACGAGAACAACCCGCTCACCTGCCGCCGCCAGGCGCGGCTGATGATGCTCCAGGGCGACCGCTTCGTGGCCGAGCCGCTGCGCACCGCGAGCGGGCGCTGCCTCGGCCCGGCGCGCTTCGAATACAAGAAGGAGTACTCCGTGGTCGTCGCGGAGACGGGCTGGGAGCGCACCTTCGAGCTTCAGACCTCGCTGCAGTACCGCGCCGAGGGGGTGCAGGTGAGCGAGCAGGTGATCGTCTCCGACCGCGACCGGGCGAGGCCGCAGGTGCCGCCGCGCATCTTCCGCCGCGCGGCGGCCGACCGGGCGATCTACGTGATCAACAACGCCTTCGTGGCGAGCGACCCCTCCCTCTGGAACCGAGTGCTCCGCGTCGACGCGCGCACCGGCATCGTGCGCGACGGCGGCCTCGGCGACGCGAGCGCCGACGCCCCGGACGCCGACGACGAGGCCGACATGGACCTCATCGGCACGGGCCTCTGAGAATCTCTCTCCCCTTCGCAGACCTCTTCCTGATCCCCCTCTCATAGGTTTGGAGTGACGGTGATGAGCACAGACGACAAGACGGGCGTGCGGGTGCGTTGGCTCGTGGCGGGCGCGTTCACCGCGAAGCCCTCCGGGCGGCGCTTCACGGTGTCTCCCAACAGCTTCGCGCCCACCCTCGAGGCGACCTCGCTGAAGGTCGACGCGACGGTGCCCGACCGCCTCGGCGACGGGGCGAAGCGCTCCTACCCGGTGGCCTTCGGCTCGCTCAAGGCCTTCCAGGCCAGCGAGGTGATCGCCTCGGTCCCTGCCCTGGCGGGGCTCTCCGCGCTGGGCGCCGCGCTGGCGCAGACCGATGCGACCAGGCGCCCCGACCCGGTGACGGCGGTGGCGAAGGTCATCGAGCTGGTGGGCGACGGCAAGCTGGCCGCGGCGCTCAAGACGAAGCTCAACGTGACCCCGCCCGCTCCGTCCGCGGCGCCCGCCCCGGCGGCGGCGCCCGCGTCGACCACGCTCGACTCGCTGCTCTCGGCGGACAGCACCCCAGTGGCGCCCCCCTCCGCGGGCACGGCGGTGAGCAGCTTCCTCAAGGCGATGCGAGGGCCCTCGACGACGGCGACGCAGCCCGCCGCGGGGCGAGGCGCGAGGGACGTGATCGAGGCCGAGGTGTTCGGCACCGCGGTGGACATCCTGCGCTCGCCCGAGGTGTCGGCGCTGGAGTCGGCCTGGCGAGGCCTCAAGCTGCTGGTCGACCAGTGCCCGGAGAACGCGGGCATCGGCGTCGAGGTGCTGGACGTAGACGCCGCAGGGACGCTCGACGCGATCCGGGCGGCGCTGCCGGAGGTGCCCGAAGACGAGGCGCCGGACGCGATCTTCGTGTTCGACGCGGTCGATGACCCGGCTCGCTTGCAGGAGCTGGCAAACCTCGGGGCGGACAACGACATCCCCGTGGTGGCGGGCGTGACCTCCGCCCTCTTCGGCCAGAAAGACCCGCACGCGGTCTCGGCGCGCATCGAGGACGACGACGGCTCGCTCCCCTCGGCGTGGAAGGAGCTCCGCGCCGACGAGGCCTCTCGCTGGCTCGCGGTGGTGAGCAACCGCCCGGTGCTCCGCACCGAGGGGACGGGCGCTGCGCGGCGGGTGGTGTTCGGATCACCCGTGGCGGCGCTGGGGGCGATGCTCTCGGCGAGCTACCACAAGAGCGGCGCCTTCGCGCGCATCGTCGGGCCGCAGGGAGCGCTCAAGGCCGCAGGCTCGTACGAGCTGCCCAGCGGTCGGGACGCGGGCAACCTGGTGCCGACGGAGACCTTCTACTCGATCAGGGCCCAGAGCCGGCTGGCCGAGCTCGGCATCATCGGCCTCGGCAGCGGCCGCAACAGCGACGCGATCATCCTGTCGTCGATGCCGACGGCGAGGAGGGGCGACGACGTGGTGCCGCTCTCGGCGCAGGTGCTCACCGGGCGCGTGGTGCGCTTCGCCCGCTGGGTGCTGGCGCAGCTCCCCCCGGGCGCCGAGGAGCCCGAGGTGAAGCTGCTCTTCGAGCAGGCGGCGGCGGTGTTCCTCTTCCCGACGGCGCAGGAGGCGGCGCGGCTGGAGGCCCAGGTGGTGACCCAGGGCGAGCAGCGCAGCGTGGTGCTCTCCGTGAGCGCCCGGGCCGACCTCGCGGGCATCCCCTTCCACCTCGGCTTCGGCCTGCCGCTCAAGTGAGCGCCGGCCTCACCGCCCCATCAACCGCCTGAACGCCTTCCCCCTCGCCAGCAGCGCCTCCGAGGGCGCTCGCCGCAGCGCATCGGAGAGGTCCAGCGCCAGCTCGAACAGCATGGTCATGGCGGCGCTCGACTCCTGAGGCGCCCGCTCGAAGCACGGCCAGAGCAGCCCGATGCCCTCCTCGACCAGCCCGAGGGCCTCGGCCCGCCCATAGCCCTCGTCGAGCGTCGCGTGGAGCGCCGTGAGGCTGCTGGCGAGGTGCAGCCCGAAGGCCTCGGGCCTCTCCCGCACCAGCGACCCATAGAGCCCCGCGGCCTCGCGGGCGGCGCTCCTCGCCTCCCTCCTGCGCCCAAGCTCACGGAGCGCGTTGCCCATGTTGTGGACGCTCATGGCGAGGCCCGGGAGGAAGGCCTCCGGGCTTCGCTGCGCCAGCGCCCGATGAGCGTCGACGGCCTCGCGCGAGGCGGCCAGGGCCTCGGTCTTTCGGCCCGCTCCGAGCAGCGCGATGGCCTCGTCGTTGAGGCTCCTCGCCAGCTCTGGGAGCCATGCTTCCGGGTCGCGTTGGGCCAGCGCTCGGTAGCGGTCGACGGTCTCTCGGGCGGACATCGCTGCTACATGGCGTGTATCCCCGGCCTGCGCTACTCCCTCTCCATGCACCCAGCGCTCACCTACGCCCTGGTCTCCGTGGCAGTCGCGGCCTTCCTCGCGGCGTGGTGGGTCGATGGTCGGCCCGATGGCCACCGCCTCGCGGGCTGGCGCCGCTACACCCTCGTGGCGCAGGCCGCCGCGGTCGCGCTCGCGGTGCTTGTGCTGCGCCCCGGTCGGGGCACCCACGACGCCCCCGCGGCCTTCGCCGCGGCCATCGGCAACGGCACCCCCGCGCTCATCGACGTCTACAGCAATTGGTGAGGCCCCTGCCTGGTGGCCCGGCCGTCGGTCGACGGTCTCGAACGAGCGCTTCATGGACGGATGGCGGTGGTGCGGGTGGACATCGAGTCGCCCGCCGCACAGATGGTGGTGCGACGCTACGGGTTGAGGGCGACGCCGACCTACGTGCTGGTCGACGGCCAGGGCAACGAGGTGTGGCGTCAGGTCGGGGGATCGCCCGACAGGGCCGTCATCGAGCAGCGCCTCGCAGGGCTCGCTCCCTCGCGGCGCTGATCTGGAGTTCGGCGTTTGCGAGGGGGGAGCGTCCACCGAGGCCTTCCCAACGCGGCCTCACCCGTAGGGGAGCGAGCGACCACGTCAGCCAGGTGCGTGTATGGTGCGCGCATGGTCAGCAATCGTTGGGTGAAGTGGTTCGCGCTCGCGGCCGTGCTTTCGGCGGGCTGTAGCGACGGTGACGCTCCCGTGGTCGACCCCGACGCGGGCTTCTTCGAGGACGACGTCGGGACCGTAGAGGACACCGGCTCCGGGGAGGATGCCCCGGCGACGGATGTTCCGGTCAGCCCGACGGACGTGCCTGCGGTCGATGTCCCGGTCAGTCCGACGGACGTCCCCGTGGAGAGCGATGTCCCCGTCGATGTCGGCTCTCCCGTCGACCTCGGGGGTACGCCCGACGTCCCCGCGACGCCTGACACCGGCGCCCCGATGGATGTCCCGGCCCCGATGGATGTCCCCGCGCCCATCGATGTCCCGGTGACCCCGGTGGACGCTCCCCGCCTCGACGTGGTCTCGCCGATGGACCTTCCTCGCGTCGACACGGGCGCTGCGATGGACGTCCCGGTCGACACCGGCCGCCGCGACACCGGGACCACCTGCGGCGCTCCCGGCCAGCCCTGCTGCGGGCTTCGCACCTGCGAGGCCGGCGCCGAGTGCTCGGGCCTCTTCGGGGGCGTGAACACCTGCCAGGCCTGCGGCGGCGCGGGCCAGCGCTGCTGCGAGCGCACGACCCCCTCCTGCGGGGCATCGCTGCTCTGCGGCCGTGACCGCTTCTGCCAGGCCTGCGGCGCTCCCGGCCAGCCCTGCTGCGGAACCACCTGCTCGGCGGGCTCCACCTGCAACGGCTCCACCTGCACGGCCTGCGGCGGCCCCGGCCAGACCTGCTGCCCCGGGCGCCTCTGCGGCGCCGGCTTCCAGTGCTCCCTGCTCACCAATGCCTGCACGGCCTGCGGCGGCCCTGGCCAGACCTGCTGCGCCGGATCGACCTGCTCCTCGGGCCTCGCCTGCCGCAGCAACACCTGCCAGGTGTCCACCTGCGGAGAAGCGGGTCAGGCCTGCTGCGGCGGGAGCACCTGCAACAGCGCGACGCTCACCTGCAGCGGCGGGTCGTGCGTCGCCTGCGGCACCAGCGGCCAGCGCTGCTGCGCCGGAAGCACCTGCAACGTCGGCCTCTCCTGCGCCGGCGGCACCTGCTCGTCGTGCGGCGGCTCCGGCGAGGTCTGCTGCACCGGCAGCACCTGCAACGTCGGCCTCGGCTGCATCGCCGCGACCAACCGCTGCGGCAGCACCTGCGGCGCTCGCCTCCAGCCCTGCTGCGCGGGCAACACCTGCAGCAGCGGGCTGCGCTGCACCTTCAACCTCTGCCGCTAGGCAGGTCCTCCGCTACCAGCGCGGCGTGCGCAGCGCTCCGAGCGCCAGCTGCCCCGTCCGGTCGCTGCCCCAGCAGCGCAGCGTCCCGTCCATCATCCGAGCGCAGGTGTGGTTGGAGCCCGCGGCGATCTCTGCCACGCCCGCGAGCCCGAGCACCGTCACCGGCGAGGGCCGCGAGCCGCCCTGCGAGTCGTCGCCGCACTGCCCGTAGTCGTTGTTGCCCCAGCACCGCACCGTGCCGTCCGTCCTCCGGGCGCAGGTGTGAAACTCCCCGGCCACCAGCTGCGCCACGCCCGTCAGCCCGGCCACCGCGATCGCCGCGGAGCGGGGGCTCGTGGTGGTGCCGTCCCCCACCTGCCCGGCGGAGTTGCGGCCCCAGCAGGCCACCGTCCCGTCGGAGCGCAGCGCGCAGGTGTGGCTGTATCCGCCGACCAGGGCTGTCACGTTGCCCGTCCCCGGAACCGCGGTGGACACCCAGCGCGCCGTGGTGCTGCCGTCGCCGAGCTGTCCGTCGTCGTTGGCTCCCCAGCACCGCGCCGCGCCCGCGCTCGTCCACGCGCACGCGTGAAACAACCCAAGGCCCACCCCCGCCGCGCCGCTCAGCCCCACCACCGGGCTGCTCGCCCGGGGGATGCCGTACATCCCCGCGGAGTTGAGCCCCAGCCTGCCGTTGTTGTTGCTCCCCCAGCAGCGCACGCTCCCTCCCGAGAGGGCGCACGCGAAGGTCTGCCCCAGCCCGAGGTCGGTCACCCCGCTCAGCCCGAGCGCCACCGTCGGCGTCGCGCGGGTGCCCCCCTCGGTGCCGTCTCCGATCTGCCCGTCGCTGTTGTATCCCCAGCAGCGCACCGTCCCGTCGGACATCCTCGCGCAGGTGCCGAAGCTCCCTGCCGCGAGCGCCGCGGCGCCCGTGAGCCCGCTCACCGCGACGGGCACGTGCCGCGACCGCGCCGTGACGCCGTCGCCGAGCTCGCCGGTGCTGCCGCTGCCCCAGCACTGCGCCGATCCGTCCGAGAAGCGGGCGCAGGTGTGCTCTCCGCCCGCCGCGACCTGCACCACGTCGGCCCGTAGCCCGAGGGCCGCCTCCGGGGTGCGGTGGCCCGAGAGGCCCGCGTCGTCGCCGAGCTCTCCCGCCGCGTCGCTCCCCCAGCAGCGGACGCTCGCGTCCATCCGTCGGGCGCAGGCGTGGTTGCCTCGCGCCGTGACCTCCGTCACCGCCCCGAGCCCGGTCACCACCGTCGGGGTCATCTGTGCGCCGCCGAGGGTTCCGTCTCCCATCTGCCCGAGGGCGTTGGTGCCCCAGCAGAGCACGGCCCCGTCGGTGCGCCGGGCGCACGTGAACGAGGCGCCCGAGGTGAGGCTCGCCACCCGGTCGAGGCCCAGCACGGCGACGGCCGCGTCGCGGCGGGTGGAGCTTCCGTCGCCGAGGTCGTAGCCGCTGTTGTCGCCCCAGCAGCGAGCGGTCCCGTCGGAGCGCCACGCGCAGGAGTGGAAGCTGCCGAGGGAGACCCCCACGGCGCCGCTCAGCCCCTGGACCATCACTGGAGACAGCGCCCGATCCACCCCCGCGCCCGCGCCGCTCTGGCCCTGGAAGTTCATCCCCCAGCAGCGCGCCGTCCCGTCGGAGAGCACCGCGCAGGTGTGAGCGACCCCCGACGAGATCGACACCACCCCGCTCAAGCCCGGAACCATCGTCGGAGTCAGCACCGACCCGGTCTGCGTCCCGAGGCCCATCTGCCCGCTGAGGTTGGTGCCCCAGCAGCGCACCGTCCCGTCGCTGAGCCGGGCGCAGGTGAAGTTCTCCCCCAGGGAGAGTTCTGCGACGCCGACGAGGCCGACGACCGCGCGAGGCGTCAGCCCGAGGCCCCCGGCCGTCCCGCCGCCGAGCTGCCCGCTGCTGTTGCGCCCCCAGCACTGCGCCGTCCCGTCGGCCATGCGGGCGCACGCGTGCGTGTTGCCCGCCACGATCTGCACGGCGTTGGCGAGGCCCATCACCGGCGTCGGCCGCCAGCGCCCGGTGCGCGTCCCGCCCGTTCCGTCGCCGAGCTGCCCGTTCTCGTTGTTGCCCCAGCAGCGCGCCGAGCCGTCGACCAGCCGGGCGCAGGTGAAGTCCGTTCCCGCCGCCACCTGGGCCACCTGGGTGCAGGCTCCGCGGCTGCACACCCCGGCGCAGCGCACGCCGCAGGCGCCGCAGTGGGCGCTGTCGCTCGCGGTGTCGGTGCATACCTCGCCGCAGAGGCGGCGGGGAGAGACGCAGCCCGCGTCGGGGGTTCCGGCGTCGACGGGACCAGCGTCGGGAGCGCCCGCGTCACGGCCCACGTCCGTCGCGACATCGACCACCACCGGGACATCCACCACGTCGAAGCCCGCATCGCGCGCCCCGGCATCGACCCCGACATCGACAGGAGCACCACGATCCGTGGGCACATCGACCGCGGGCACATCGACCGTGGGTACATCGACCGCGGGCACATCGACGACGGGCACGTCGACCGTGGGCGCATCGACCCTCGGGACATCGACCGGGCTTCCGAGGTCGATGGCGACGACGACGTCGGCGGGGGTCTCCGCGTCGGCGGGGGGCGCGTTGGGAACCGGGTCCGACGAGCAGGCAGCGGCGGCGGCGATAAGCAGGGGGAGGGCGGCGCGGCGAATCATCGGTCCTGCGTACTGCGCCCCTCAGGCTTTGGGTAGGGCGCCCCATACCTCCGGTCATGGAGCGCCCTGCGTGTACGCTCCGGTCGCTGATGCCCTCGCGCTCCACCCGACTTCGCGTCGCAGCCCTCGCGCTCTCTGCGGCCCTCGCCGCTTGCGACGATGCGCCCCAGGTGAACCCCATGGACAGCACCCGCTCCTATGTCGCCGAGGCCTTCGCTCCCACCGCGGCGACCCGCGCCTACTGCGGCGCGGCCGACGCCGACGCCATCGAGGCCCGCATCACCGCCCTGCTCTCGGCGCTCACCCCCGCGGAGAAGGTCGCCCTCATGCACGGCCACACCCTCGGGCTCGTCGAGCACACGTGGGAGGTTCCGGGCAACGAGGCCCACCGCATCCCGGGGCTGCACATGCTCGACGGGCCGCGTGGCCTCAGCGCCTTCACCCAGGTCGAGGCCACGGCCTTCCCCGTGGCCATGATGCGAGGCGCCACCTGGGACCCGTCGCTAGAGCGCCGCGTGGGAGAGGCCATCGCCGAGGAGGTGCGCTCCCTCGGCGTCGACGTGCTGCTCGCGCCCACCATGAACATCCTCCGCCACCCCCGCTGGGGCCGCGCCCAGGAGACCTACTCCGAGGACACCCACCACCTGGGCTCCATGGCCGTCGCCTTCATCGAGGGCGTGCAGTCGCGAGGGGTGCTCGCCAGCGCCAAGCACTTCGCCGCCAACAGCATCGAGGGCAGCCGCCACCGCGTCGACGTGCGCGTCGACGAGCGCACCCTGCGAGAGGTCTACCTCCCTCACTTCCGCCGCGCCGTGGTCGACGCCCGCGTGGCCTCGGTGATGAGCGCCTACAACAAGGTCAACGGCGACTGGAGCGACCAGAGCGCCCACCTGCTGCGCGACGTGCTCCGGAGCGAGTGGGGCTTCGCGGGCTTCGTCGAGTCCGACTGGATCCTCGGCACCCACGGCGACGTCGAGTCGGTGCGCGCGGGCCTCGACATCGAGATGCCCATCGGGCTTCACTTCGAGCGGCTGACCTCCCGCATCGAGCAGGGAGAGATCAGCGAGCGCGAGATCGACGTCTCCCTCCGCCGCATCCTTCGCGCACAGCTCTGCTACGGCCTCGACGCCCGCGCGCGGGTCACTGACGACCCCACGCGCAGGCTCACCCCGGAGCACCTCTCGCTCGCCCGCGAGGTCGCCCGCCGCGGCATGGTGCTGCTGCGCAACGAGGCCTCGCACGGGGCGCCCGCGCTGCCCCTCGACTCGGGCTCGCTGCGACGCCTCGTGGTGCTGGGGCGCAACGCCGACGTCGAGAACCTCGGCGACCACGGAAGCAGCAACGTGCGCTCGGCGCAGGTGGTGACGGCCCTGGAGGGCTTGAGGGCGCGCGCCGGGGCGGGGGTCACGCTGACGCACCTCCCGGGCGACGCGCTCGACGAGGCGGGGCAGCGGGCGGTGAGGGAGGCCGACGCCGTGGTGGTCGTGACGGGCCTCCAGGCGGGCGACGAGGGCGAGGCGGAGGTGGGGGCCGGCGACCGCGAGGGCCTGGAGCTGCCGAGCGGGGAGGTGCGGTTGATTCGCGCGGCGGCGGCGCTCAACGAGCGGGTGGTGGTGGTGCTTGAAGGGGGCGCGGCGATCCTGACGGGGGGGTGGCGCGACGAGGTCGAGGCGGTGGTGATGGCGTTCTACCCGGGCACACAGGGAGGAAGCGCGCTGGCCGAGGTGCTCTTCGGCGACGCGGCGCCATCGGGGAGGCTGCCCTTCTCGATCCCCGAGCGGGAGGCCGACCTGCCGGGCTTCGACAACCGCTCCGACGCGGTGACCTACGGGTATCTCCACGGCTACCGGCACCTCGCGAGGGAGGGCGTCCCTGCGGCGCACGCATTCGGCAGCGGGCTCAGCTACACGACCTTCGGCTACAGCGAACTCTCGCTCTCGGCGACGACGGTGCGCGCGGGCCAGACCTTCACGGCCTCGGTGACGGTGACCAACCGCGGCGCGGTGAGGGCCATCGAGACCCCGCAGCTCTATGTGACGGCGCGGGGGTCGAAGGTGGAGCGCTCCCCGCGCGACCTGCGCGCCTTCGCGCAGGTGGAGCTCGGCCCCGGGGCGAGCGAGCGGGTGACGCTGACCGTGCGCGTCGACGACCTCGCGTACTGGGACATCGCGACCTCGGCCTGGGTGCTGGAGCCCATCGCGTACGACGTCATCGTGGCGCCCGACGCGGCCGCCGAGGGGCTGCGCGCGACGGTGCGGGCGGAGTGAGCTGAGCTTCGGAGTACGACCGAGAGGTCGACGGCGAGCGCTTCTTCGGTACGACCGAGAGGTCGACGGCGACCAGAGCCAGACCCTGAGCGCTAGCGAGGGGTAGAGCCCACCCAGGCCATCCCAATGCGGCCTCGCCCGGAGGGGAGCGACCGACCACGTCATCCCAGTGCGGCCTCGCCCGGAGGGGAGCGACCGACCACGTCAGCCCAATGCGGCCTCGCCCGGAGGGGAGCGACCGACCGCGTCAGCCCAGTGCGGCCTCGCCCGGAGGGCTCCGAATCCGAGAACCGTTCATCGTCGGTTCTCCACGGGACGATGTCGTTCGTCGCGACGAAGACGCATTGGGCTGACGCGGTCGGTCGCTCCCCTCCGGGCGAGGCCGCATTGGGATGGCCTGGGTGGGCTCTACCCCTCGCTAACGCTCAGGGTCTGGCTCTGGGCGCCGTCGACCTCTCGGTCGTACCGAAGAAGCGCTCGCCGTCGACCTCTCGGTCGTACCGAAGAAGCGCTCGCCGTCGACCTCGCGCTCGTACTCCAAACTCCAGCGCTGACGCCCGTCGTTGACGCGCGTCGCCGCGCCGGGATAGCGCTGGAGCACCTGTGAAGATCCATCGCATGAAGTCCTCCCTCCCTTCGGTCCGAGTCCTCGGCTCGATCTCCCTGCTCGCCGCGCTCGGCGCATGCGACGCCCGCGGCAGCGGCAACACCGGTCCCCTCGATGGCGACGGCGGCGCGGCCGACACCGGCGCTCCCGTCGACGCCACGCTGCCCCCTGTCGACGTTGGGACACCCCCTGTAGACGTTGGGACGCCTCCTGTAGACGTTGGGACGCCTCCTGTAGACGTTGGGACACCCCCTGTAGACGTTGGGACGCCTCCTGTAGACGTTGGGACGCCTCCTGTAGACGTTGGGACGCCCCCTGTAGACGTTGGGACGCCCCCTGTAGACGTGGGAACGCCCCCTGTAGACGTTGGGACGCCCCCTGTAGACGTGGGAACGCCCCCTGTCGACGCGGGCATCTTGACCCGCTACCGACGCACGGTCACCGACGCGACGCTGGTCGAGGCCTGCACGCTGCCCGGCGCGCAGCGCGTTCTGGTGAACGCGGACGACGAGTCGACAACGCTGATCGCTCCCTTCGCCATGCGCTTCTTCGGCATCCCGGTGCCGCAGAACCTGGGGCTTCAGGTCTACTCCAACGGCTTCATCAGCCAGATGGCGATCGACCCGACGATGGCCATCGGAGGGACGATCCCCGACTCGCGCGCGCCCAACGGGCTGATCGCCCCCTACTGGGTCGACCTGGTCACCGGGACCGATGGGGTGTGCTCCGTCGTGGTCGGCAGCGCCCCCATCCGCCGCTGGATCATCCAGTGGAAGAACGCCCGCTTCTACTCGGGCGAGACGTCGATGCCCCTCGCTGGCACCGCCTCCTTCGAGGTGATCTACAACGAGGCCGACGCCTCGATGGACTTCATCTACGAGACCATCACCGGCCAGCCGATGAACGCCCCCACCCGCGCCGCCGTGGGTCTGGAGCACCCCGACGGCAGCCTCGCCTTCGTGGTGTGCCCCGGCGGTCGCATCGACGCCACGCCCCGCGCCCCGGACTGCACCTCGGTCACCACCGGGACTCGCTTCCGCATCGTTCCGGTGGGCGACTGATCGCGGCGCCGGAGCGCCCTCTCCCCTGCGTGGTAGGGTCGCGCCCAGATGTTCGCGATCGACATGCTGCCCGCCGATCACGGTGACTGCCTCTGGATCGACTACGGCCCCGCCTCCGCCCCTCGCCGCATCCTGATCGACGGCGGCACGCCCGCCACCTTCCGCGCCCTGCGCCCCCGCATCGCGGCGCTCCCTCCGGCGCAGCGCCGCTTCGAGCTCCTGGTGGTCTCCCACATCGACGCCGACCACATCGGCGGGGTCATCGAGCTGCTCGAAGACACCTCCCTGGGCGTCACCTTCGGGGACATCTGGTTCAACGGCTTCCGCCACCTGCCGACACCAGAGGGCACCCGCGGCGCCGCCCAGGGAGAGCGCCTCTCCGAGCTCCTCCGCGCCCGCCGCCTCCCCTGGAACCTCGCCTTCCACAACAACGCCGTGATGGTCCCCGAGGAGGGTTCGCTCCCCCGGGTCACCCTCGACGGCGAGATGACCCTCACGCTGCTCTCCCCCCACCGCGCGGGCCTCGAGCGCCTCCGCAGCGCCTGGGAGAAGGAGTGCCGCGACGCGGGCATCGCCCCCGGCGCCACGCGCGCCCGCGACGTGAATCCCCCCGCGAGGGAGGCCCGCAGGCGCCCCCGCCCCGGCGCCCGTCCCGACCTGGAGAAGCTGCTCGACGTCCCCTTCGCGCAGGACGGCGCCGAGGCCAACGGCAGCAGCATCGCGCTCCTCGCCGAGCACGACGGCAAACGCTGCCTGCTCACCGGCGACGCGTACCCCGGCGTGCTGATGGAGTCCTTCGAGCGCCTCTTCGCCGAGCGAGGCCACGCCCCGCTGCGCCTCGACGCCATGAAGGTCTCGCACCACGGCAGCCGGGGCAACACCACGTGGCCGCTGCTCTACCGCATCGAGTGCGGGCGCTACCTCTTCAGCACCGACGGCAGCGTGTTCGACCACCCCGACGACGAGTGCATCTCCCGGGTCATCGCCCACGGCGGACCGGGCGCCACCATCTGCTTCAACTACCGCTGCGACCGCACCGAAGCCTGGGCCGACCCCGCCCTGGCGAGGGCTCTGGAGTACACCGCCATGTATCCCTCCGCCGGGGCCGAGGGCCTCCGGGTGGAGCTGTAGGCCCCCCCCATGACGAAGCGCGCTCTCTGCGTGGGCATCAACCGCTTCACCGACCGCGAGCTGCCGCCGCTCCGGGGGGCGGTCAACGACGCCCGCACCCTGTCGCTGATGCTGATGCGGGACTTCGGCTTCGACCCCCGCGACGTGCTGGTGCTGGCCGACGAGCGGGCCACCCGGGCGGCGCTGCTCTCGTCCATCGGCGCGCTGCTGGAGGGCTCCCGCCCTGGCGACGAGCTGGTGCTCTTCGCGTCGACGCACGGCTCGCACGTCCCCGACCAGGACGGCGACGACGAGGACGGCTACGACGAGGTGCTGGTCGCCCACGACCACGACTGGGAGGGCGGGGTGCTCTCCGACGACGAGCTGGCCCGCGCGCTGGCGAAGGTCCCCGCCGGGGTGCGCCTCGCCGCGATCTGGGACACCTGCCACGCCGGAACCATGCAGGACACCGCCTCGGCGGCCTATCGCACCCGCTCGGCGCCGCGAGGGCTCTCGGAGGGCGTCGAGCTGCTGGGCCCGCGCTACGTCCCGCTGCCCGAGCGCTACGACGTGACGAGGGGCACCAAGGCCGCGCGCAGGAGGCCCGCGAAGGCGTCGACCCGGAAGAAGAAGAAGCCCCCCGCCGGGGCCGAGCACGGGGCGATGGGGGCGCTGCTCCACGACGGCTTCCCCGCGGTGTCGCTCGGGGCGTGCTCGGACGACGAGACCTCCGCCGACGCGAGCTTCGGGGGCATCTACGAGGGGGCCTTCAGCCACGCGATGCTCGACGTGCTGCGCCGCACGAAGGACGACCTCACCTGGGAGGAGCTGCACGCGCGCACCAGGGCCCTGATGGCGAGGCTGGGGATCAAGCAGACGCCGCAGATCCATGTGCCCGATGGGCGCTCGGGCGCGCCGGTCTTCGGCGGCAGGGCGCGGCGGGCGGCGGCCACGACGGAGCTGTCCTCGGTCGAGCGGGAGATCACGGCGCACGAGCAGGCGGGGCGCTGGGCCGAGGCGGTGGCGGCGTGCTGGCGTCGCGCGGCGCTGGTCACGGGCGCGGCGGAGAAGGTGCGCACCATCGAGCACGTGGTGAGCATCCACCGCGCGGTGCTGCACGACGAGGCGGCGGCGCTGAGGGCGACCGAGGAGGTGCTGCGCATCGACCCGGGGCACGCCGGGGCGCTGGCCTACCTGCGCTCGTCGGGTGGATACAGAGGAACGTCATAGATGAAGAAGCCGTCCAAAGGGCAGACACAGGGGCAGGCGGCGGGGCTGCCGCAGCTCGTCGAGCGCGACCGCGACCACAACTGCGGCGGCTTCGGGGTGCACCACGTCTGCGTGAAGGTCGACGCGGTGGCGAGGCTGCCCACCCGCTTCGGCGACTTCCAGATCGTCGCCTTCTGGAACAACCGCGACAACAAGGAGCACATCGCCCTGGTGCACGGCGACGTGATCGGCGCGTCGGACGTCCCCACGCGGCTGCACTCCGAGTGCCTCACCGGCGACGCGCTGGGCTCGCTGCGCTGCGACTGCCGCGACCAGCTGGAGACCGCGCTGCGGGCGCTGGCCTCGATGGAGCGGGGCGTGCTGCTCTACCTCCGCCAGGAGGGCCGCGGGATCGGGCTGGTGAACAAGGTGAGGGCCTACGCGCTGCAGGAGCAGGGGCTGGACACGGTCGACGCCAACCGGGCGCTGGGCTTCCGCGACGACGAGCGCGACTACGCCATCGCCGCGCACATGCTCCAGAGCCTCGGGGTGAAGTCGATACAGCTGATGACCAACAACCCCGACAAGATCAGGCAGTTGGGGCAGCACGGCATCACGGTGAGCGGGCGGCTGCCGCACGTGATGGCGCCCAACGAGCACAACCGCTTCTACCTGGAGACCAAGGCCGCCCGGTCGGGGCACTTCATCGACCTGGACGAGACCGAGCGCCTGCCGGAGCAGGACGACCCGGTGATCGTCGAGGGCGAGCCCAAGGGCTGAGGGGGAGCGGAGGGGCGGAGGCTCAGGCGGGAGGAATCAGGGGACGCAGGCGGTGGAGCGGACGGTCATCACGCTCCGTCCACCGGCGGTGGCGAGGGTGTCGTAGCCCGCCGGCGCCGCGGTGATCTGCGAGTGCACCGACTGCCCCCAGTTGGAGAGCGAGGAGCTGCTGGAGCCCACCATCACCGGGTGCGAGGGGACGGTCACGGTCACCCCGTCGAGGCTGAGGCCCCCGGTGCCGGAGAAGGCGCCGATGGGCACGAGCTGGCTGTAGCCGCGGAAGGTGCCGCCGAACAGGCCGTCCACGTAGAGGGCGGTGCCCGGGCCGGAGAGCAGCCACGCCCAGGTCGCGCGAAGGATCGTCCGACCCTGGGTGTGGCCCATCATGTGGAGCCCGGTGAGGGCGATGCGCCCGTTGACGGTGGGCGCCCAGGTGGCGCGCGTGTCGACGGTGCTCTGGTAGTTCGCCGCCGACGCGCCCTCAGGCATGATGATGAGCTGGTACGCCTGGAACTGCGCCGGCGTCATCGCCCTCCACTGCGCGTCGGTCACCACGGTGACCGTCACGCCCGACGGGAGGTTGGACATGATGGTCGTGGCCGACCCGCCGATGGAGAGCACCCGGCGCGCCCCGCTGTTGCAGCGCTGGCCGCACACGCCGGCCGAGCAGCTCCCGGAGGCGCACGCGTTGCCGCAGGCGCCGCAGTGGCTGGAGCTGGTCGCGAGGTTGACCTCGCAGCCGTCGGTCGGGTTGCCGTTGCAGTCGGCGAAGCCCGCGTTGCAGCTCCCGACGCGGCACGCGCCCGCCACGCAGGCGGGCACGGCGTTGGCCAGGGCGCAGGCCGTCCCGCAGCCGCCGCAGCTGGTCACGGTGGTCTGGGTGTTCACCTCGCAGCCGTCCGCGGCGGAGCGGTTGCAGTCGGCGAAGCCCGAGGCGCACACGAAGGAGCACACCCCCGCCGCGCAGGCCCCGAAGGAGTTGGCCGGCTGGGAGCACACCCGCCCGCACGACCCGCAGTTGGCCGGGTCGATCGCGACGGTGGTGCACTGCCCGCTGCACACGGTCTGCGTCGGGGAGCAGCCCGCCGCGCAGACGCCCGCGGTGCACACCTGGCCCGCGGTGCAGACCCGGCCGCAGCCGCCGCAGTTGGCCCGGTCCGTGGCCGTGTCGCGGCAGACGCCCGAGCAGGCCGTCTGGCCCGGTCCGCAGGAGACCACGCAGGCCCCCGCGGTGCAGACCTGGCCCGCGGTGCAGACGCGCCCGCAGCCGCCGCAGTTGGAGCGGTCGGTGGCCGTGTCGCGGCACACGCCCGAGCAGGCGGTGAGCCCGGCGCTGCACGACACCACGCAGGCGCCGCCCACGCAGACCGTCCCCGCCGCGCAGGCGTTGCCGCAGCCGCCGCAGTGGGCGCGGTCGGTCTGCGTGTCGCGGCAGGTGGCGCCGCAGCTCGTCAGCCCCGCGGCGCAGGAGAGCTCGCACGCCCCGGCGTTGCAGATCTGGCCCGCCGCGCAGGTGTTGCCGCAGGTGCCGCAGTTGCCGCGGTCGGTCTGCAGGTCGCGGCAGGTGCCGCCGCAGCTGTTGAGGCCCTCGCCGCAGGAGATCTCGCAGACCCCCGCGTTGCAGATGCGCCCCGCCGCGCAGACGTTTCCGCACGCGCCGCAGTTGATGCGGTCGTTGTTGAGGTCGCGGCAGACGCCCGAGCAGTTGGTCTGCCCGGTGCTGCACGACACCACGCAGGCGCCCTCCACGCAGGCCGTCCCGCCGGAGCACACATTGCCGCAGGCGCCGCAGTGGTTGCGGTCGGTCTGAAGATCGCGGCAGACGCCCGAGCAGGCGTCGAGCTCGGTGCCGCACGACACCTGGCAGGAGCCCGCGGCGCAGACCTGGCCCGACGGGCAGGCCGCCCCGCAGGCGCCGCAGTGGGCGCGGTCGGTCTGCAGGTCGCGGCAGGCGCCCGAGCAGGCCGTCTGCCCGGCGAGGCACGAGACCTCGCAGACGCCCGCGTTGCACACCTGCCCGGCGGCGCAGGCCGTCCCGCAGGCGCCGCAGTTCAGCCGGTCGGTCTGAAGGTCACGGCAGGTGCCCGAGCAGTCGTTGAGGCCCGAGAGGCACGACACGGCGCAGGCGCCGCCGGCGCAGACCTGGCCCGAGGGGCAGGCCATCCCGCAGGCGCCGCAGTGGGCGCGGTCGGTCTGCAGGTCGCGGCAGGCGCCCGAGCAGGTGGTGAGGCCCGAGAGGCAGGAGACCTCGCAGGTGCCGCCCGCGCAGACCTGGCCCGCGGGGCAGGCGTTGCCGCAGGCTCCGCAGTGGGCGCGGTCGGTCTGCAGGTCGCGGCAGACGCCCGAGCAGGTGGTCTGCCCGGCGAGGCACGAGACCTCGCAGACGCCCGCGTTGCAGACCTCGCCGCCGGGGCACACGGTGCCGCAGGCGCCGCAGTGGTTGCGGTCGGTCTGAAGGTCACGGCACACGCCCGAGCAGGTGGTCTGCCCGGCGAGGCACGACACCTCGCAGGCGCCGCCGTTGCACACCTGCCCGGCGGGGCAGACGGTGCCGCAGGCGCCGCAGTTCAGCCGGTCGTTGCGGGTGTCGGCGCAGTAGCGCACGCCCGCTCCGGCGTCGGAGGCCCCGGCGTCGGAGGCGCCGCTGCAGAGGGCCAGCATCGGGCCGCACTCCAGGCCGCAGACGCCCATGGCGCAGACCTGGCCGGCGCCGCACGCGTTGCCGCAGGCGCCGCAGTTGGCGCGGTCGGTGGAGAGCGTGACGCACGCCCCGCCGCAGGCCTGCTGGCCCGTGGGGCAGCCGATCTGGCAGCTCCCGGCGACGCAGACCTGCGAGCCCGGGCAGGCGTTGCCGCAGGTGCCGCAGTTCTCCCGGCTGGCCTGGAGGTCCACGCAGCGTCCGCCGCAGGTCGACTCGTTGCCGGCGCAGCTCGGGCCGAGGTCGCTGCCGATGTCCACGGCGGCGTCGCTGGGACCGCCGACGACGGATGATCCGTCGGTACAGCCCGCGAGGGCGGCCCAGGCGAGCAGCGCCAGCCACGCTGGCAGGGCGCTCGATCTTCTTCGTTCAAGCATTGCGATGGGAGTCCTTGTTGAAAGGGTTTTCAGGGGGATGAAGGCGCGGCGCACCCCGTGCGTGCGCGCCCGTGGCACCTATGTCTCACGCGTCCCGGCGCAGGGCCAAGAGACCGCCGACGGGCGTCATGGCCCCTCGCTGCAACTGGAGTTCGGCCCGGCGGGTGTTGTACGAAGCGCCCATGAGCGAGGGCCTCGACCTTCCGCGCGTCGATCGTGGGGCGTCGCTGCCCGAGGCCGACCGGCTGGCCCGCTTCGACGCCGCGCTGCCGCAGGTGCTCTCGGCGCTCGACGGCGAGGTCGACGCGGTGGCGCTGCAGTCGACGCTGGCGTGCCTCCTCTGGGAGGTGTTCGCCCAGGTGAGCTGGTGCGGCTTCTACCGTCGCGTGGGCGAGTCGACGCTGGCCGTCGGCCCCTACCAGGGCCCCATGGGGTGCCTCCGCATCGACTTCGCCCGCGGCGTGTGCGGGGCCGCGGCGCGCACGGGAGAGACGCAGCTCGTGCCCGACGTGGAGGCCTTCCCCGGGCACATCGCCTGCGACGGGGCGACCCGGTCGGAGCTGGTGGTCCCTGTGCGCGACGGCGACGGCAGGGTGCGCGCGGTGCTCGACCTCGACTCGCACCTCCCCTCGGCCTTCAGCGCGGCCGAGGCGGCGAGGCTGGAGGCCCTGCTCGACGAGGTCTTCGCCCGCCGAGCCGGCGTGGCCTGGTAGAGCCTTCCCCACCCTCCGGGTCAGAGCACCTCCCACCAGAGCGGCGAGGCCGCGAAGGCCGCGTGGATCACCCCGACGTGCGAGTACGCCTGCGGGAAGTTGCCCCACATGGCGCCGGTGGAGGGGTCGAGGTCTTCGGCCAGCAGCCCGAGCGGGCTGCTCACCTGGTCGAGCCGGGCCATCATGGCGCGCGCCTCGTCCTGGCGCCCGACCTTGGCGAGCGCCTCGATGAGCCAGAAGGTGCAGATCACGAAGGCCACGTCCGCCTTGCCGAACTCGTCGGAGCGGTAGCGGCGCAGCCAGCCGCCGTGCTCGAGCTGCTGGCGCACGGTGTCGATGGTGACGTGAGAGCGCGGGTCGTCGGCGGTGACCAGCCTCAGGGTGATGGCCTGCAGCAGGGCCGCGTCGACCTCGGTGCCGCCGTAGCTCTCGACCAGGGTGCCCCGCGCCGGGTCGACCGCCCTCGCCAGGATCTCGTCCCTGATGCGCGTCGCGTGCGCCCGAAACTCCGCCTCCGCCTCGGGCTTGTGGATCTTCGCGATCATCGCCATGCGGTCGACCGCGGCCCAGCACATGAGGGCGGAGAAGGTCTGCGGCCGCCACTCCGAGCGGTACTCCCAGATGCCCGCGTCGGGCTGGCCCGCGACCGCGGCGGCCTTGCGGGCGAGGCGCTCGACGAGGTCGAGGGTGGCGGGCGTCGCCTGGTCGCTGAAGCGCTTGTCGAGGAAGATGGGAGCGAGCGCGAGCACCATCTCGCCGAAGACGTCGTGCTGGAGGTGCAGGGCGGCGGCGTTGCCCACGCGCACCGGGCCGTTGGACTTGTACCCGGGCCACTCGGTGAGCACCGCCTCCTCCAGGTCTACGCCGCCGTCGATGCGGTAGAGCGGCGCGAGGTCGAGGCCCGGCGAGGCGCTCGCCACGTTGAGAAGAAACTGCAGGAATTTCTCCCGCTCCTCGAAGTGCCCGAGCAGCCCGAAGGCGCCGAGGGCGTAGTAGGAGTCGCGCAGCCAGCAGTAGCGGTAGTCCCAGTTGCGGCCGCTGCCTGGCGACTCGGGAATCGACGTGGTGAGCGCGGCGACGATGGCCCCGGTGTCCTCGAAGCAGTGGAGCTTCAGCGCGAGCGCCGAGCGGATCACCTTCTCCTGGTACATGGGAGGCACGTCGCAGTGCTTCACCCAGCGCTGCCAGTACTGGGTGGTCTCCCGCAGGAAGCGCTCGCAGATCGGGGCGAGAGCCTCCTGGATGGGCTCTCCCCAGGCGAGCACCAGGTGCCGCCGCTCGGTGAGCGCGAAGGCCCTTGCGTTGATGTACGAGAGGGGCACGTCCGTGGTGAGCCGCACCTCGCTGCCGAAGCCCAGGTAGGAGACGTGGTTGGAGCCCTGCTCCTGCCCCGGAACACCCTTCGACCAGCCGTGCCTCGGGTCGCAGTGGATCACCACCCTCGGGGTGCCCGACAGCGGCTCGACGATGCGCACGATCTTCGAGGGGCGGAAGCTGCGCTCGAAGAGCGTGAAGCGGGGGCAGAAGTCGAGCACCCGAAACGACCCGGTGGCCGAGGTGAAGCGGGTCTCGAGGATGTTGGTGTTCTCGAGGTAGCGCTGCACCCCGATGGTGCCGTCCTCCGGCGCGACGGTGAAGTGCCCCCCGCCCTGCGCGTCGAGGAGCGTCGAGAAGATCGGCTCGGAGTCGAAGCGGGGTAGGCACGACCACACCACCGCGCCGTGCGAGTTCACCAGCGCCGAGCACTGACAGTTGCCGATGAGACCAAGCTGATCGAGGGCCATGTCCCGGGAGCCTAAGGCGATGCCGCCGGATGACCAGAGGCAACGGGCTGGGCCCCTTCACCCCCCGTGGGGCCGCCGACGGATCATCGCCACGGAGAACCCGAAGCGCGCCCCCGCGACGGGCCCGTCCACCGCCACCGGGGAGATGAGCCCCATGGCGCTGCCGCGGTAGACCATCACCCGCCCCTGGAAGCCCATGAAGCGCTCGGCGCCGAGCAGCACGTCCGAGAAGCCGTCGCGGTCGAGGTCCCTCGCTCCCGCGAGCGAGCCGCCGAAGTACGACCCCGTGGCCGCGCCCTCGAAGGTCTGCGTCGGCGCCTCGGGCAGCCCCGTCCGCGACCCGGGAAACAGGTACGCCGCGCCCGTGTACCCGCCTCGCCTCGGCGCCCCGACGAGCACGTCGTCGTCGCCGTCGCCGTCCACGTCTCCCGCGGCCGCGATGGCCCCGCCGAACTCCGCGTCGGCGCCGCCCGGCCCGCTCAGCACCCTCGACGCCGTGGAGACCCGCAGCGCTCGTTCTCCATGAAACACGTACACCCGGCCTCGCGCGCTCTCGACGTTCGCGGCCCCGACGGCGAAGTCCGGCAGCCCGTCGGCGTTGGTGTCTCCGAGGCCCGCGACCGCCGCGCCGAACTGTCCCCCCTCCGGGCTCTCGATGCGCAGCGTCGCCGAGGACGACACGCCGAAGGGAGCGCCCGCGAAGAGATAGGCCGCGCCGGTGAAGCCTCCGGTGGCGTTGGCTCCGACGAGCAGGTCGCTGTCCCCGTCGCCGTCGATGTCCCCCGCGTCGGCGATGGCGGAGCCGAAGCGCACCATGGTCGCGTCCGAGGGGATGAGCACCGTGGTCGGCGACGCTGCGATGCCCCCCGGAGAGCCGAGGTAGAGAAAGACCCTGCCCGTGATGCTCCCCTGCGGCGCGCCGATGACGAGGTCGGCGTAGCCGTCGGTGTTGATGTCCCCCGCGCCGGAGACCACCGAGCCGAAGAGCGATCCCCCCTCGCCGAGGCCCGTGATGACCGAGTCCGGCGTGGTGCGAAGTCCCCCGACGCCGCCGTGGTACACAAACACTTGGCCGAGCTCTCGCTGCGCCGAGGGGGCGCCCACCGCGAGGTCGCCGAAGCCGTCGCCGTTCACGTCCCCGATCGCCGCGACGGAGAAGCCATAGAGCGCCGCGGGCATCGGCGGAGCCAGCGTCAGCGCGCCCCCGGCCTGCAGCCCCATCGCGCTCCCGAGATAGACCGTCACGCCCGGTCCTGGGGAGGTGCGGAAGGGGAGGCCCACCGCGGCGTCGTCGTAGCCGTCGCCGTTGAAGTCCGGAACCGCCCCCCACATGCTCCCGCCCGGCGGGGTGACGCCCTCCGGGGTGTCGGCTCCTCCGCTGGCGAACTCCCACACCACGCTCGACACGTCCCCCGCGCGCAGCCGCCAGAACACGTTGCCCCGGGGCAGGTCGACGGTGGGCGCGCCCCGGCCACCCCTCGGTCGCAGCGTGGTGATGACGGCGCGGCACTCGCGGTCGCGGCACACCTCCACCACCGAGTCGCCCGCGTCGGGGTCGACGTCCGTCGGGACCACCCAGCGCAGCATCGGCCGCCTGCTGGTGACGCGCACGTGGGACGGCGGCCACTCCAGCCGCGGGAGCTCGCGGCAGGCCATCCCGCTTCGCACATAGCCCGCGTCGCAGGCGAAGCCGCAGGACCCTGCCGCGCAGGTGGCGCTGCCATGCGCCGGGGAGGGGCAGGGCTCGCACCGCGCGCCGCACGAGGCGGGCGAGTCGTCGCGGGCGCAGTCCTCGCCGCAGCGGTGGGTGCCGGCGTCGCACACGAGCCCGCAGGTGGCCGCCACGCAGGTCGCCCTCCCGTTGGCCGGCACCCGGCATCGCGTGCACGACGGGCCGCACCCGAGCGGCGAGGTCCCATCCGAGCAGGCGTCGCCGCAGCGCATGTATCCCGCGCTGCAGGTGATCTCGCAGCGCCCCGCGGCGCACATCGGCGCGCCGTTGGCTGGGGTGGCGCAGGGCTCGCAGCGGTCTCCGCAGGAGGCGACGGCGTTGTTGGCGAGGCAGCGCTCTCCGCACAGGTGGAAGCCCGCGGCGCAGGTGATCACGCAGCGCCCTGCGGCGCAGGCGACGGCCCCGTTGGCGGGCGTCGGGCAGGGCTGGCAGCGGTCTCCGCAGGAGGCCACGGCGTCGTCTGGGGCGCAGCGATCGGCGCAGCGGTGGGTGCCTGCGGGGCAGGTGAAGTCGCAGGTGGCGGCGGCGCCCATGAGGGAGCAGCGCGCGGTGGCACCGGCGGGGGCGACGCAGGGCTGGCAGCGGGTTCCGCACGACGCCGGGCTGTTGTCCTGGAGGCAGGCGGTGCCGCAGCGGTGGGTGCCCGCGGGGCAGGGGGTGAGGCAGCGGCCTTCGATGCACTGCGACCCCGCGGCGCAGGTCGCTCCGCAGGCGCCGCAGTGGGCGTTGTCCACCCTCGTGTCGACGCACCCGACGGTGGGGCAGTGCACCTGCGACTCCGGGCAGGCGCACGCTCCGTCGCTGCACCACGCGCCCGCGGCGCAGGCGTTGCCGCAGCGGCCGCAGTGCTCTGGGTCGCTGCGGCTGTCGACGCAGCGGTCGGCGCATTGCGAGGCCCGGTCCGCGGGGCACTGGCAGGCGCCGCCGCGGCAGCTCCTGCCGGAGCCCTGCGCGCCGCACGGGGTCTCCGCCGGGAGCTCATCGAAGACGCACACCCGCAGCGTGGCGTCGCAGCGCTCGGCGACGGTGCAGGGATCGTCGTCTCGACAGCCCGCGCTGTCGGAGCAGGGGCGCACGGCGCGGCATCCGCGGGTGAGGTCGCAGGCGGCGCCCGCTGGGCAGAGCCCGCTCGAGGGCGAGTGCTCGCAGCGCCCGGAGCGGCAGGTGTCGACGGTGCAGGAGACGCCGTCGTTGCACTCCCCGTCGGTGCGGCACCCTGGCGGAGGGGCGTCGGCGGCGTCGCTGCGGTCGAGCTCGCTGACGGCGTCGGCGGGGCTCGCGGCGTCGAAGGGGGGGCCGCCGACCACGGACTCACCGGAGGCGCATCCGAGGCCGAGGAGGATCGCGAGCGGCGTCAGGCGCGGGGACATCGGGTGGTCGCTCTTCGGGGTGACGGGTCGAAGCGTCGGCCTGCGGGCGCCGGGGCCGTGAAGGAGTGGCGCGATGCTACGTGGTAGCGTCCGCGCCGCCAACGGAGGAGAGCCGTACGATGTCTGAAGAGCGAATGGCCGACGGGTTCTGGATCATCGAGGACGAGTCGCTGGGGTTGACGGTCGACCTGACGGCGATGGCGCTCGACCCGGATGCGATGGAGGTGATGGCGCCGCGGGTGACCCGCGCGGTGGAGGCGATGGCGGCGCTGGAGTCCGGCGCGATCGCGAACCCCGACGAGGGTCGGCGGGTGGGACACTACTGGCTGCGCGCCCCAGAGCTGGCGCCTGAGCCGGAGATGACCGCGGCGATCACCGGCGCGCTTCAGCAGGTCAGGGACTTCGCGGCGAAGGTGCACTCCGGCGAGGTGAGCGGCTTCGGCGCGCGCTTCGAGCAGGTGCTGGTGATCGGCATCGGCGGGTCGACGCTGGGGCCGCAGTACGTCTCCCACGCGCTGGGCGGCGCGGGCGACGCGATGCGCGCGGCGTTCATCGACAACACCGACCCGGACGGCATCGACCGCGTGGTGGCGCGGCTGCGCGCGGGCCCTGGCCTGGGCGCGACGCTGACCGTGGTGATCTCCAAGTCGGGCGCGACGAAGGAGACGCGCAACGGGATGCTGGAGGTGGCTCGGGCCTACCGGGACGACGGGCTGTCCTTCGCGGCGCACGCGGTGGCGGTGACGGGCGAGGGGAGCGAGCTCGACCGGCTGGCTCGCTCGGAGGGCTGGCGCGCGGTGTTCCCGATGTGGGACTGGGTTGGTGGTCGCACCTCCGAGCTGTCCGCGGTGGGCCTGCTCCCTGCGGCGCTGCAGGGCCTGGACATCGACGCGATGCTGGAGGGCGCGCGGGCGATGGACGCCGCCACGCGTCGCGACGGATGGCAGCGCAACCCGGCGGCGGCGCTGGCGGTGGCGTGGTTCCTGACGGGCGACGGGCACGGCGACCGGGCGATGGTGGTGCTGCCGTACAAAGACCGGCTGGAGCTGTTCTCTCGCTACCTGCAGCAGCTGGTGATGGAGTCCCTCGGCAAGGAGACCGACCTCTCCGGAGCCACGGTGAACCAGGGCATCGCGGTGTACGGCAACAAGGGCAGCACCGACCAGCACGCCTTCGTGCAGCAGCTCCGCGACGGCCGCGACGACTTCTTCGCGACCTTCATCGAGGTGCTCCGCTCCCGCGCGGGCGACGCCTTCGAGGTCGAGGCCGGGGTGACCTCCGCAGATTACCTCTTCGGGTATCTGGAGGGGACTCGCCGCGCGCTCTCGGAGAAGGGACGGCCCTCGCTGACGGTGACCCTCGGCGAGGCCGACGCGCGCGGCGTGGGGATGCTCATCGCGCTCTACGAACGTGCGGTCGGGCTCTACGCGACGCTGGTGGACATCAACGCGTACCACCAGCCTGGCGTGGAGGCGGGCAAGCGCGCGGCGACGCAGCTGCTGGCGCTTCAGGCGCGCATCGAGGCCGCGCTGCCGCGCGACGAGGGCGCGGCGCTCGACGCGGCGGGCGTGGCGCGAGCGCTGGGCGAGGCGGACGTGCTGCAGGTCGCGCGGGTGCTGCGGCACCTGGGCGGCGGCGGCGAGCACGCGGTCTCCCGCGTGACGGGAACTGGACTGCTCACCGCGAGATATTGCAGCCGCCGCGGGAGTTGACCGAAACACGATGTGTGCACGCTTCTTGGCGTGGTGCTTTTCCACCGGCCTAAATGGGCCCCGAGGAACGAGGGACCACACCGATGAGCGCAGAACTGACCGTACGCCAGAAGATCCTGATGGCCGCCGTTGCGATGGGCAGCGACACCGAGAACTTCTCCGTAGAAGACCTGATCGTTCGGTCGTGGAAGATGTTCCCGGAGTCGTTCTCGCTGCGCGGCTTCGAGCGGCTCTACCCCGACTCCAACCGCGTGCTGGCGAAGCTCTCCGGGGCTGACGGCCTCTGCGGGCTCGGCTGGCTCGAGCACACCGACCAGCGCACCTACCGCCTGTCCCGCAAGGGCCGCACGGTGGCTCGCACGCTGGCATCGATCCAGGACAACGTCGCGATCGAGCCCGAGCCCGAGGTCGTCGAGGAGAAGGCCGTCGAGGAGAAGGTCGAGCGCCCTGCTCCGCTGCGCGTGGCGAGCGAAGCCCCGGTGAAGGCTCCCGTGAAGGAGAGCCGCCCCGCCCCGGTACGCGCGGCGAAGGCGGTGCGCGAGGTGAAGCCCGCGGCCGCGGCGGAGGGCCGCCCGATGACGAGCACCGCGACGCTGACGGCGATGGACGTCAACGCGCTCCAGCAGATCGGCAAGGCCGACGCGCTGAGGAAGTTCCTCCGTGGGCAGCCGCTGTCCTTCTCCGACGCGTGCGCGTTCTGGGGTTTCTCCTCGGCGAGCCGCGCCGCGGTGGTGCAGCAGCGCCTCGACATGACCACCGACCTGCTCAAGCGCGCGGTGGAGAGCTTCTCCAACGGCGTCGACGCGCGCATCCCGCCGCTGTCGACCTGCTACGGCCTCTTCAACCTCAACCGGCTGATGGCGGAGAAGTTCGCCCGCGAGCTGGAAGGCCTGCGTTTGCCGGTCGCTTCGGGGGGCTGATACTTTTTCTTTGCGAGATGCTTGACGGTGTCTCGGGACGGGCGTAGACACCGCCTCCCGCTGACGAAGGGGCCCTGAAGAGGGGCGCCGACGACGGAGGGAAAAAAGAAGCCGGCAACGATAAAAAAGTTGACGGCGGACGGAGAGCGAGTAAAACCGCCCTCCCCGACGGCGAGACGGTGACGCGAAAGCGAAGCCAGCGCCGAAGGGAAACTGACAGGAAGGGATGCTTCATCCCGAACCGGTCTTTGAAAATCAGGTTGCAAGGAGATCTTCGGTCATCACCTGACTGGAGATCCACGGACGGCGGCTCTCGGTAAAACGAGGGACTGACGTCGGTAGAAGAATCGAACACAATCGAGCGGTGCTTCGGCATCGACTCGAGTTACAGCATCGAGCAATCAACGATCGATCAGGTCGGAGAGAGCTCACCAGTCTTGACGCAAAGGCGGCGACCT
>Ga0207969_100084_pt1 | contig 65033 bp, 49 predicted proteins | sample LakWasMet25_LOW6_2_FD_183869 | JGI IMG/M metagenome (GOLD analysis project Ga0207969, IMG submission 183869) | Freshwater sediment methanotrophic microbial communities from Lake Washington under simulated oxygen tension - Sediment Metagenome... | ecosystem: Environmental > Aquatic > Freshwater >...
GAGCGAGAGCCCGCCGGAGAGGTGCGAGGGCCAGCGGTGGACCTCCGCGGCGGCGTGGACGCGGAGCAGGCCCAGCAGGGCGTCGCAGGCTTCGATCTCGATCTCGAGGGCGCGTCGCATGATGTCCTACACTCTAGCCTGGACCGCCGTGGATGCGCGACCGACCCTGACCTCGCCGCCGAGCTTGCGTTCGAGGTCGTTGCGGAAGGCGAGCACCATCACCCCGACCACCAGGAGCAGCCCCATCACCGAGGCCACCTGTCGCACCCGCAGCGGCACCGGGCGGCGCATCACGGCCTCCATGCCGAAGAAGAGCAGGTGGCCGCCGTCGAGGGTGGGAACGGGCAGCAGGTTGAGCAGGCCCAGGTTGAGGCTGATGAGGGCCATCAGCCGGAAGTATCCCCAGACGCCGTCTACGGCGACGCTGCGCGAGGCGTCGTAGATGGCGATGGGGCCGCCCACGCTGGTCACCGGCACGCGGCCCTGGAGCATCCGCACGATGCCGAGGCTGAGGAAGCGCATCGCCTCGGCGGTCTCGGAGATCGCGCCGGAGAGGGCGTAGCGGACCGGGGCAGGGTTGGCGATCGGCGGGTCGGAGACGATGGGGCGCCAGCGTTCGAGGCCCGTGCGGAGGTGTACCGAGCGCTCGCCGAACTCGTCGGTCATCACCACGGGGCGGAGCGAGAAGCCGCCGACGGCCTCGTGGCGGTCGATGGCGAAGCGCAGGGTGCGAAGTCGGGCGGGGCCCTCGGTGAGCGCGGCGATGAAGCGCTCCCAGGAGGGAGGGGCGGCGCCGTCGAGGGAGATGACGCGCGCCCCGCGGCGCAGCCCCATGAGGGCCTCGGGGCTGTCTGCCGCGACGTCTGAGAGGTAGAGGTCCGAGGGCTCGATGCCGGTGCGGGTGGTCATCTCGCCGGCGCCCGCCTCGGGGGCGATCTGCGCGAGGCCCGGGTCGAAGACCTCCAGGTCGACGAGGCCCCCGAGCGCCCCCTCGATGGCCCTCGGTCGGAGGAACGCGAGCGGCACCGTGGAGCCGTGCGAGCGGGTGAGGGCGGCCTCGAGGTCGGCCCAGCGCCTCACCGGGGCGCCGCGGTACATGGTCACCACGTCGAAGGTGCGCAGGCCCGCGGTGTCGGCGGGCGAGGGGGCCCTCACGCCGACGACGGGCAGGGGGAAGCCCGGCGAGACGCCCAGGAAGCCGGTGGTCACCCGCTCGTTGAAGGGCAGCGCGGTGGTGACCGCCTCGGGGGTGACGCGCACGGTGACGGGCTGACCGGCGCGTTCGACGTCGAAGCGGAGCGCGCGGCGGGGAGAGCGGGCGATGGCCTCGCGCACCTCCTCGAAGGAGCTCACCGCGGCGCCGTCGATGGCCGTGACGCGGTCGCCCGGGAGGAGGACGCCGGCGGCGGGGTAGCCGGCGGCGACGGTTCCGATGACCGGGGCGGTGAGGTCGCTTCGCCCGAGGAGGGCGACGAAGTAGAGCAGCACCGGGAAGAGCAGGGACATGAGGGGCCCGGCCAGGACGACCACGAAGCGCCGGGCGAGGGGCTGGGCGTGGAAGGCGCGGGGGAGGTCCTCGTGGGGGATCTCGTCGCTCGGGTCTTCGCCGAGCATCTTCACGAAGCCGCCGAAGGGGACGAGGCCGATGCAGTAGTCGGTCTCCCCGTAGCGGATGCCGAAGATGCGCGGCCCGAAGCCGAGCGAGAACTTCAGCACCTTGATGCCGTACGCCTTCGCCCACGCGAAGTGACCGAGCTCATGCACGAACACGAGGGCGCCGATAAGCGCCAGGAACCTCACCACGTTGCTCAACACAAGCGTCGGCCGGGACGCTAGCACGCGCCCGCGGGAGCTGTGCGATGGTAAGGGGACGATGACGAGCAAGACAGCCAGGCCCACGCACGTCGACGCCTCCGGGGCGGTGCACATGGTGGGGGTGGGAGAGAAGGTCGAGACGGCCCGACGCGCGGTGGCGAGGGCCCGGGTGCGGATGCTCCCGGAGACCGCGGCGGCGGCGCGATCGGGCGACGGGCCGAAGGGCGACGTGGGCGCCACGGTGCGCCTCGCCGGGATCATGGGGGCCAAGCGAACGCCGGAGGTGATCCCGCTGTGTCACCACGTCGCGCTGACGGGCGTCACCGTGGCGCTGAGCTGGGTGGACGAGGGGGCGGAGATCGTCGTGACGGCGGAGGCCTTCGACCGCACCGGGGTGGAGATGGAGGCCATGACAGGGGCGTCGATCGCCGCGCTGGCGCTCTACGACATGGTGAAGGGCCTGGAGCGGGGGGTGGCGATCACCGAGGTCGCCCTGCTTGAGAAGTCTGGCGGCCGCACCGGCACCTGGCGCCGGGAGGAGTGAGGCGGTGTTCGAGCTGTCGAGCGAGGCGCTCTCGGTAGAGCGGGTGATCGCGGCGGTGTCGCACCCCACCGCCGGGGGCATCGACGTGTTCGTGGGGGTGGTGCGCGACCACAACGAGGGCCGGGCGGTGACGCGCCTCGACTACGAGGCCTACGCGACGATGGCGGTCGCGGAGATGCAGCGCATCGGCGACGAGATCGCCGCGGCCAACCCGGGCGTGCGGCTGGCGGCGCTGCATCGGGTGGGGACGCTGGGCGTCGGAGACGCGGCGGTGGTCTGCGCGGCGAGCGCGGTGCACCGGGGCGAGGCCTTCCGGGCGTGCAAGGCGCTCATCGACGAGATCAAGGCGCGCGTCCCGATCTGGAAGCGGGAGTACGGGCCCGACGGTCCGTACTGGGTCGGCTGGGTCGACGCGCGCTGCCACGACCACGACGAGGGGCACGGGCACGGGCACGGTGGCGGCGGGCACGGATGATCGGCGAGCTGCTGATCGTCCTGGTGCTGATGCTGCTCAACGGGGTCTTCGCGGCCGCGGAGATCGCTGTGCTCTCGGTGCGCAAGACGCGCCTCGCGGAGCTCACCGTCGAGGGGCGCCGGGGCGCCAGTGCGGTGCGCTGGCTGCGCGAGGAGCCCGAGAGGTTCCTCGCGACGGTGCAGATCGGGCTCACGGTGATCGGCACCACCGCGGCGGCCTTCGGAGGAGAGTCTCTCGCGCACCACGTCGCCGACGCGCTACGTGGGGTGCCGGGGGTCGGCGCCTACGCCGCGACGCTGGGGCTGGTCGTGGTCATCGCGGGCATCTCGTTTCTGGAGATCGTCGTGGGCGAGCTGGTGCCCAAGTCGCTCGCGCTGCGCATGGCCGAGCGGTACTCGCTGCTGCTGGGGCCCGCGCTGAGGGCGATGGCCTCGGTGGTGAAGCCCCTGGTGTGGGTGCTCACCGCGGCGTCCAACGTGGTGCTGCGCCTCTTCGGGGACAAGACGAGCTTCACCGAGGCGAGGCTCTCGGCCGAGGAGATCCAGGAGCTGGTCGAGGAGGCCGCGCGCGTCGGGTCGCTCGACAAGAGCGCGAGCGAGATCGCCTCGCGAGCGATCGACTTCCAGGGGCTGCGCGCAGTGGACGTGATGGTCCCGCGGGCGGTGGTGGTGGCGGTCTCCAAGGACGCGTCGGCGGAGACCCTGGAGCGGGTCGCCCGGGAGGCGCGCTTCTCCCGGCTGCCGGTGTACGACGGCACCCCGGAGAACATCGTCGGGTACGTGACGCTGCGCGACCTGCTGGGCCCGGCGCTGCGGGGGGACCGCGTCTCGCTGGAGGCGCACCTCCGGCCGATCAAGTTCTCGCCTGGCAACGCCTTGGCCGTAACGCTGCTCAAGGAGCTCCAGTCCGACCGGACCCCGCTGGCGATGCTTGTCGACGAGGTAGGCACCGTCATCGGGCTCGTCACCGTCGAGGACCTCATCGAGGAGCTCGTCGGGGAGATTCTCAGCGAGAACGACCCGGCGCCGATCCAGGTGAAGCGCGATGACGACGGGAGCTACCTCGTGGTGGGGAGCCTGCCCATGCACGAGGTCAACCGCGCGATCGACTTCGACCTCCCGGAGAGCGAGCGCTACTCGACGCTGGCCGGGCTCTGCATCGTGCTCGCGGGGCACATCCCGCAGACCGGCGAGCTGATCGCGGTCCCTGGCGGCGCGGTGCTGGAGGTGGTCGAGGCGAGCGCTCGGCGGGTCAAGCAGGTGCGGGTGCGTCGGCCTCCGCAGGCGTGAGGGTCGTGAGCGCGAGCGCGTGCACCCGCGTCTTCAGCTCGTCTTCCAGCAGCGCGTAGACCTTCCGGTGCCGGGCGACCGGGCCCATTCCCTCGAAGGCCGAGCTGACCACGGTCACCCGGTAGTGCCCGCCGCCGTGCTCCCTGGCCCCTGCGTGGCCCGCGTGCAGGTGCCCCTCGTCCTCGATCTCCAGCCGCTCGGGGCTCAGCCCCGCGGTCAGCTTCGCCCGCAGCAACCCGGTGGTCTCGGTCATCTCGCGGGCGAGCATAGGTCCTCCGCGGTCGAGGTGCCTGGGATATCCTCGGCAGCATGGGACGTCCTCTGCTCTTGTCGCTCGGGGTTTCATTTCTCGTCGCCTGCAGCGACGACCCGCCTTCGGTGCTCGACCCGGACTCCGGGGCCGCCGATGCGGGCGAGCTGTCCGACCTCGGCGTCCCTGACGTCGTGGACGCCGGGGGAGACACCGGGGCGGACGTCGCGAGGGACGTCGCCGCGGACACTGCGAGCGACGCCGAGGCGGACGCTGGGCGTGCGTGCCGCACCGCCGACGACTGCACCGCGCCGGACCTCTGCGACAACGCCCAGGCGTGCCGCTTCGGGCGCTGCGTGGTGGTGGGCGGCCCGGCGAGCTGTGACGACGCGGTGGCCTGCACCGACGACGCGTGCGACCGGGCGATGGGGCGCTGTACGCACGTCGCCAACGACATGCGCTGCCCGGGGGACAACTTCTGCGCGCTGGGCAGCGGCTGCGTGCGGGAGCTGCCGTGCGAGATCGGCGACGCGACCTGCGCGCGGCTCAACGGCGACCCCTGCACCGGGACCTGGAGCTGTGAGCCGGCGCGGCTGCGCTGCGTGAGGAGCGCGGCCTACAACTGCGACGACCGCGACACCTGCACCATGGACGTGTGCATGGTGATGGGCACCGCGCCGACCTGCGCCCACCGCGGCCCGGACTACCAGACCGACCCGATGAACTGCGGCACCTGCGGCACGCGCTGCACGGCGGGGATGAACCAGACCGCCGCGTGCGTGATGGGGAGCTGCGCGCTCACCTGCGCCGCGGGCTTCGTCGACCTCGACCGCATGGCGGCCAACGGCTGCGAGTGCAACGCGATGGAGGCCGACGCGCCGGACCTGATGTTCCGCGACACCAACTGCGACGGCATCGATGGTGATGCGGGCCGCGCGGTGTTCGTCTCTCCCCGAGGCGACGACGCCAACCCCGGCACCATGGCGATGCCCAAGCGCACGCTTCCCGCTGCCATCACGGCGGCCAGCGCCGGAGCGCCCGCGCGCCCGGTGTACGCCGCGGCGGGGCTCTACCTCGGCTCGGTGCAGCTGAGTTCGGGGGTGAGCGTCTACGGCGGCTACGACGACACGATGGGCTGGGCGAGGGCGCGCTCCAACGCGACGGTGATCCAGGGCGACGCGACGGCGGTGCTGGCGCAGAACCTCACGGTCTCCACGGAGCTGCAGCTCGTGACGGTGCAGTCCGCGGCGGCGACGGCGCCGGGCGAGAGCAGCTACGGGGTGAGGGCGATCAACTCCCTGCTGACGCTGCGGGGCTGCACCATCGTCTCGGGGGCCGGGGCCAACGGAGCTCTCGGGGCGGACGGCGCCGACGGGTCCATCGGGCGCAACGGCACCAGCGGGGGTACGCCCGGCGGAGGCGCGTCGGGCTCGTCGAGCTGCGGCGCGAGCGGCGGGCGCGGCGGGGACTCGGCGAGCGGCGCCAACAACGGCTCGCCGGGCTCGGTGGGGTCGGTCGCTCCCGGCGGCGCGGCCGCGGGCAACGGCGGCGCAGCGGCCGTGCGCACCGGGACCTGCGTGGGCTGCGTCGGCATCTGCGCGGGCTCGGCGGCGGTGAGCCCGCCTGGCGCGGGCGCGGCGAGCGCGGGCTCGGACGGACGGGGAGGGAACAACGGACGCAGCGCCCCGACGGTGGGCACGGTGCGCAACGACACGGGCGTCTACGTGGCGCCGGTCGGGCTCCCTGGCACCGACGGCACCGCGGGCGGCGGCGGGGGCGGCGGCGGCGCGGGGACCGGGGGGAGGACGTACCAGTTCCCGTTCTCGTGCAACGACTACAACGGCGGCGGCGGCGGCGGTGGCGGCGCTGGCGGGTGCGGCGGCGGGGCCGGGCGCGGCGGCTCCGGGGGCGGCGGGTCGTTCGCGGTGATGAGCGTCTCGTCGACGCTGCGCATCGAGGACTGCCAGGCCAACACGGGTCGCGGCGGGCGCGGCGGCGACGGCGGCGACGGTGGCGACGGCGGCAGCGGGGGCAACCCGGGCAGCGGCGGCGGCGCGACCGGCAACGCGGGCAGCGGCGGCGCCGGGGCGCGAGGCGGAAACGGGGGCGACGCGGGCAGCGGCTCCGGCGCGCCGGGCGGGCCGTCGGTGTGCGTCTACTACCTGGGCGCGGCGCCCATGATCTCCGGGCTCACCTGCATGCGAGGCGGCGGCGGAGCGGGCGGGGGCGGAGGCCGCAGCGGCACGCTCGGCGACGCGCCCAACGGGGCCACCGGGCTCTCGGAGGACGTGCGCGCGGGGATGTGATTCGTGGGATGAGGGCGGAGGGGGGGGAAGCCCTCGCCCTTGGGGTCGGTCAGCGCTTGTTGCTGCGCGCCTTCAGCAGGTCGCCGAGGGTCGCGCCGGTCTTGCCGGGACCCTTGGTGGAGCGCTGGTAGCCGTCGTAGGCCGCGCGCTCCTCGTCGGCGCCGATGGCCCGGATGGAGAGCCGAAGACGGCCCTCGCCGGTCTCGAGCACCTTGGCGGTGACGGTGCTGCCCTCGGGGAAGTGCTTGCGGAGGTCGGCCCCGCGGGGGACGCCCAGCTCGGACATGGGGATGAGCCCGCGACCGGCCCTGCCGCGAGACCCCTCGACCTGGACGAAGACCCCGAAGGTCTCGTGGCGGTCGACGGTGGCCTTCACGATGGTTCCGACCGGGAGGGACATCGCCTGCGCGGCGGTGCCCGCGGCGGCCCCTTCGGGGGCGAGCGCGAGGGAGATCTTCTTGGCGGCGCGGTCGACGGAGCGGACCACCACCAGCAGCGCCTGACCCTCGGCGAGCACCTTGGAGGGATGGTCGACGCGGCCCGGGAGCTCCGAGACGTGGAGCAGCCCCTCGATGCCGTTGCCGAGGCGCACGAAGGCGCCGAAGTCCGCGAGGCGGGTGACCGCGCCGGCGACCACGCGGCCCACCGGGGCGACGACCTCGATGGCGTCCCAGGGGTCGCCCGAGAGGGCCTTGAGCGACAGGGTGATCTTGGTGTCGCGACCGCTGCCGCGGATCTCCTTCACCTGCACCTCCATCGCGTCGCCGACGTGGACGATGTCGGCGGGGCGGACGTGGGAGTCGTGGGAGAGCTCGCTCGCGGGCACGAGCCCCTCGACGCCGCCCAGGTCGACGAAGGCGCCGAAGTCGCGCACGCCCGTGACGGTGCCCTTCACCACGGCGCCCGGGGCGAGGGTGGTCATGAGCCGGTCCATCGCCTCGCGCGACTCGACCTCGAGGTGGGCGCGGCGCGAAAGCACGATGCTGCGGCCGCCCTCGCGGACCTCGGTGACCTTGAACTGCAGGGTCTTGCCGATGAAGGTCGTGGGGTCTTGCACGAAGCGGTTGTCGAGCTGCGAGGTCGGGCAGAAGGCCTTCACGCCGTGAAGCTCCACCTCGGCGCCGCCCTTGTTGATCGAGACGACCTTGCCCTCGACGGAGATGCCCTGCTCGCGGGCGAGCTCGAGGGAGGCCACGTCGCCGCCCTTGCCGAGCGTGCGGCCGAGGCGCACCGAGCCCGACTTGCCGTCCATCTCCAGCACGTGGGCGACGAGCTTGTCGCCGACCTTCATCGTGGGCTGTCCGTCGGGGCCGAGGATCTCCGCACGGTCCATGTACGCCTGGCGCTTCTGGTCGAGGTCGACGAAGACGGCGTCGCGGGTGATCTGCACGATGACGGCTTCGACGCGGGCCCCCACCTTCACGGCGGGACCGCTGCGCTTCTGCACGCCTCCGGACTGTTCGAAGAGGGCGGCGAAGTCGTCGGTGGGCTTTGAGGGGTCGCTCATGGGAGCGCCGCTCTTATCACACTCCGGCGATCCCGGAAGTCGGCCGGGCGAGCCATTCCGCCGTCGGCTCGAAGACCCGCGCCTCGGCCTCCCTCGACAGGAACAGGTCGGCGTGGGCGTGCGGGAGCTTCTCGTCGCCCACCTCAAGCAGGGCCTTCAGCGCGGCGCCGGAGTGAAGGTAGGGGGAGCGGGCGGTCTCCGCGGGGACGATCCCGTCCTGGCGCGCCACGACGCAGAGCAGCGGGTTGCCGAGGCCCTCCACCGCCTTCGTGATGTTGGTGCCCTGTAGGGTCAGGTCGCGGTCGAGGATCCACCGGGCGATCTCGCCGTTGATCTGGGGGATGGGGTCTTCGACCGTGGCGATCATCTCCCTCCAGCGGCTCATGTCCGAGCTCTGGGGGTTGAGGTAGATCGACATCAGCGGGGTCTTGAGCAGCAGCGGCAGCGCGAGCTCGGCCATCTTGCGAGTGCCCTTGAAGGGCAGCGCCGCGGCGAGCCTGGGCGAGCGGAAGGCCAGCGACACCAGCGGGTGCACCTGCGCCCAGCGGAGCGGGCCGCCGAAGGCGACGAGCGACCCGAGGCGCTCGCGGTCGCCGAGCACCGCGTGGGCCAGCATGATCGAGGTGCCCAGCGAGCAGCCGATGAGGTCGACCTGCGAGGACCCGGTGTCGGTGCGGTCGAGCACGTGGGCCACCGCGGCGGTGGTGTCGATGGTGGCGAGCTCGTCGAGGCCCCAGCCGGTCAGCGCGCCGCCGGTGGAGCGGGAGCGGCCCTGCGCGCGGAAGTCGACGCTCCAGACCTCGAAGCCGCGCCACGCGAGGTGGTGCTCCAGCGAGCGCCCGGTGGGGTGGAAGCCGAAGATGAAGGAGTTCATCCCGTAGCCGGGGACGATGAGCACCGGGCGCCGCGGGGCCTCGTCGCCGTGAAGGCGGGGGCGGCGGGCGACGGTCTTGCGGAGCGAGAGCACCCAGCCGTCGCGGTTGGGGGTCGTCTCGTGGGTGATCTCCAGGGCGTCGTCGGTGCTCATGGGAGAGGGATTACCTTCCGTCGCTTACTTGTGAACGTATGCCGCGGCCGCCTCGCCCAGCTCCTTGGAGCGGCGCGTGGCGGTCTCGACCGCGGTGATCAGCGTCGTGCGCAGGCCGCCCGCCTCGAGGGTGTGCAGCCCGGCGATGGCGGTGCCGCCGGGGGAGGTCACCTGGTCCTTGAGCTTGCCTGGGTGCTCGCCGGTCTGCAGCAGGAGCTGCGCGGAGCCCATCACCGTCTGCGCCGCGAGCTCGAGCGCGACGTCGCGGGAGAGGCCGACCTTCACGCCCGCGTCGGCCAGCGCGTCGATGATGAGGAAGATGTACGCCGGCCCGCTGCCCGAGAGCCCGGTGACCGCGTCGAGGTGCACCTCGTCGACCACCACGGTGCGCCCCACCCGGTCGAAGATCTCCTTGGCCACGGCGAGGTCGTGCTCCGTCGCGCTCGACCCGGCGGAGATGGCCGTCGCGCTCTGCCGCACGATGGCCCCGGTGTTGGGCATCGCCCTCACCACGCGCTGGCCGGGCGCGAGCTGCGCCTCCATGGCGGCGGTGCCGATGCCCGCGGCGACGCTGATGACCAGGGCCTCGCGGGGGATGTCACGGCCGACCTGATCGAGCACCGGGCGCAGCACCTGGGGCTTCACGCAGAGCATCACCACGTCGGCCCCGGCGACGCACTCGGCGTTGTCGTGCGCGGCGGTGATGCCGAGGCGCTCGGCGGTGCGCTCGATGCGGTCCTTGCGGCGGCCCGAGGCGGTGATGTGCGAGGCAGGGACGGCGCCGGAGGCGATGAGCCCTCGGATGAGGGCCTCGGCCATGTTGCCCGCGCCAACGAATGCGAAGCGACGATCGGTGAGCATCGCGCGCAGTGGAACCCCATCCCCTTCGACGGGTCAACGCGCTCGCTCGGGGGGCCTCATGGAGCCGCGGCCCTGGACTGGAAGGGCCGCGAGTCGAAGGGGATCTTGATGGTGAAGGCGGTGCCCTCTCCCGGGTCGCTGGCGACCGCGACGCTGCCGCCGTGAGCCCGGGCGCAGCTCTGCACGAGGGTCAGCCCGAGCCCCCAGCCCTCCCGCGCTGCTCCCTCGTCGCCGCTGCGCTGGGCGAAGGGCTCGAACAGGGTGTTGCGGTCGGCCTCGCCGATCACCGGGCCCTGGTTGCGCACGACGACCTCGGCCCCCTCCTCGAGGCCCCTCACCGTGACCACGATCGGGGTCTCCGGGGAGCCGTACTTCACGGCGTTGGCGCCGAGGTTCCAGAGGGCGCGGTGCAGGGCGTCGGCGCTCCAGGTGCCTCGCACCGGAGTCTCGCCGTGGAGCACGAAGCGGTCTCCGTAGACGTCGGCGAGCTCGCGGCAGGCGCCCCGCGCGACCTCGAGGAGGTCACACTCGGCCAGCGTGAGCGGGAGCTCGTGCCCCGCCCGAATGCGCAGCACGTCGAGGAGGTCGCGGATCATCACGTCGGCGCGGAGCGCGTTGCGCAGGGCGCGGACCGGCAGATCGCGGAGGTCGCCGAGCTTGTCAGCCTGCTGGTCGAGGAGGTGGGCGGCCGAGCGGATGACGCTCAGCGGGTTGCGGAGGTCGTGCGCCAGCACCGAGATGAAGCGCTCGCGGAGCACCTGGTCGATGCGCAGGTCTTCGACCGTCGCCTTCAGCCTGGCGTGCAGCCGGGCCTGCTCCAGGTGCTGCGTGAGCTGCGCCCCGAAGGACTCGAGCCGCTGCACCTCGTTCAGGGAGAAGGGCCGACGCTCGGTCATGCCGATGTACATCACCCCCAGAAGGGGGAGGCGCGCGGGGAGGCGCACCCCGAGCAGCGAGTGGATGCCGCTCTGCCGCAGCAGCTCGCTCACCTCCAGCTCGGTGGTCTCCGCGTCGAGCACCGCCGTCGTCTCGTCCCTGCGGGCGGCCACCTCTGCGACGAAGGAGCCCGAGCCGGGGTCGGTGACGTAGTGCATCAGCGGCTCTTCCACGAGGCCGGCGGAGGCCGCCACCCAGAGCACCTCGCGCTCCTTGTCGTGGAAGAGGATCGCCGCGGTCTGTCCACCGACCGACTCCATCGCCAGCTCGAGCACCTCGCGGAGGTGATCGGTGAGCGCGCCCTCTCGCTCGCTGTTGATCAGCGTGGCGCCGGCGAGCGACTGCAGGCGACGGAGGTACTGCTTCTCCACCTGCACGTCGTCGAGCAGGTAGCGGCTGACCACCTCGATCGTCGCGCCCGCGTCTTCTCGGAGCGTCGCCTGGAGCCTTGCCAGCTCCGACGCGTCGACCCCGTCGTCGCCCCCCGCGGCGGAGACCTCCAGGGTCACGCAGGTGCCGAGCAGCATCAGCTCCTCCACGATGTCGTTGAGCCGATAGCCCTCGCGCAGGCGGGCCGAGAGGTAGTTGGTGAGCTGGCGGCGCCGCTCTCCGTGGGGGTCATCCCAGCGGCCCAGCAGGTCGAGGTAGCGGGAGAGCTTGTTGCTCAGCTCGAAGGGCGACAGCCCGCGCGACGCCGGGGCCGACTTCGCCTCCTCCTCCCAGCGCTGGAGAATCGCCGCCCTACGCTGGGTGATGATGCTCTCCACGGTTGCCATCACGACCTCCCGGGCGGCGCGGCGGTGGGTGCTTCGGGCGACATGAGCACATTCATGGTGCCTCCCCGCCCTCCCGCCATGGCCCGGCAGCCGAACCCGCAGCGATGAGAGCGGGGGCCGCAGCCGCCGCTCAGGGGACTGATGGGATCTCCCGGAACACCACGATCCCGAGGATGCGCCCGTCCCGGATGCCCTGGAGCGAGATCACCGGGTACTGAGGGAAGCCGTTACGCACCGGCGTCCAGGTCACCAGCTGCACGTCGGTGGCCGCCTCCGAGACGAGGCGCGCGTAGGGGCCGAGCGCTTCGCCGAGGCGGGCGTTCTGGCCGCTGATGAGGCTCTCGAACTGCACCGCGCATCGCTCCGTCTGGCCGCGCTCGCACTCGACGGTCTCCGCCAGGAGGTGCGTCGCATCGACGCCCGAGACGATGGCGACGAGGGTTCCGACAGTGAGGAACAGCCTGACGCCGTCGCCCACCTCGAAGGAGGGCACTGCGAAGGCGGGGGCGCCCGCCGCGGCGCGCTCCACTCCCACGCGGAAGGCCTCGGGCTCGGTCGAAAGCAGGAGCGTTGCCCCGAGAAGGTTGGGTGCGCTGGTGGTGGCGGTCTCGGTCGGGCCGAGCACCGTGGGGGTCGGGGCGGGGAGGAGGTCGGCCCCATCGGGTGCGCCGGTCGCCTCGGCGCAGCCTCCGACGAGCGTCGCCGCGACGAGCAGCCATCCACGGGCCCGGACCGAAAGGGAAGCGCTGGGGATGTGCATGACGGACCTCCGCAACAGTTGCCTCGCGTATGTTCCATGGCATCAGCAGCGCCCATGCCATGCAGATCGGCGCGGCGCGCGGTGTGGCCTCGTGGAGTAAGGGCCCTGGCAGTCGTGCCCCACCGGGCGCCCGCGCACGCACCCACGGCGGGTGAATGGTGGAATGGATCGGTCCCCCCTACAGCTCGGAGCCGTGACATGAGCCTGTCCCTCGAAGACGTTCACTTCATCACAGCCCACATCCCCTCCGGGGCGGTGGGGCAGGGGGCCGCGCTGCAAGGGAGGATCGAGAACGCGGGGCTGCGCATCGCTCGCGAGCACCCCGACGGGTACATGGTGGTCGTGGCCGGGGCGCTCGACTCGCTCGCCGCCCAGGGCTTTCGTGCGCGCCTTCTACGCGACCGCAACCTGCTGCGGCTCGCCTCCGTCACGCTCGATCTCTCCCAGAGCCTCCCGGAGCCTGCGCCCGACCTGATCGTGCCGCCGTCGCTCGTCTCGACGTGGCCCCATTGGATCATCCAGCTCGAAGGCCCGCTCACCGCGTCGTGGCTCGACGCGATCCGCGCCGTGGGCGCCTCGCATCTTCGTCCGATTCCCCCGTACGGCCTCTGGGCGATCCTGCCTGCCGACTCGGTGTCCGCCGTGCGCAGCCTGGGCTTCGTCGCGTGGTGCGAGCGCATGCAGCCCGCCTACCGGCTTCACCCCTCCGTCGATGGGGCGAGCGGCGAGCGGCTGCTTCGGGTCCAGGTGCTGCCCGTCGAGGCCGTCGATGAGGTGCTCGGGCTGGTGCAGGAGTCCCGCGACGCCCACGCGGCGAGACCATCGATTGTCGGTCCCGGCTTGATCCAGGCGACGGTCGACCTCTCACGGCTCCCGCGCCTCGCGCAGCATCCCGATGTGTACATGCTCGAGGCCGCTGGCCCCGGCGCACCCCTGGACGAGCGCTCGGCGGTGATCGTCGCCGGACGGCTCGATGCCACTCCGCCGCCGGACACGCAGCCCGCCGTGGGCTACCGCGACCTGCTGAACTCGTACTCGCTCGACGGCGGCGGCGTGCTCATCGGCTTCGTCGACTCGGGCATCGACACCAATCACGACCCCACGCTCCACCCCGCCCTCAAGGGCCGAGGGGTGTTCTTCGAGGACCTCACCAGCGGGAGCTTCGCGACCGATACGAGCGGACACGGGACGCACGTCGCGGGAGCCGCGGTCGGCAGCCCCGCGGTCGCAGACCTCGACGCAGACGGCTTCCTCTACGGCCTCGGGGTCGCGCCCGGGGCGTCCTTCGGCGGCCTCAATCCCATCAACCGTCTGAACCCGAACCCGCCAGACGATCTCGACCGTGTCCGGCGCCTCGGAGCGCGTTCGGTGACGATCGCCAACAACAGCTGGGGCCAGGCCGACGAGGACGGCTCGATGGCGTTCAACCAGGGCTACACCAGCCGATCGAAGACCTACGACCGCGCCGTTCGCGACGCGCTCGACGACGACACCGGGGTGCCGCTGACCATCGTCGCTGCGTTGGGAAACAACGCACACACGGAGGAGGCCACCGGCACCGTCGCGGCGCCCTGGGAGGCCAAGAACGTCATCAGCGTGGGCGCGACCGTCTCGGGGCGCCTGGGCACCAACCCCCACTCGCCGGACATCCGCTCGCTCGCCTTCAGGAGCAGCGTCGGCCCTGCGAAGGACGGGCGCCTGCTGCCCACCGTCGTGGCGCCCGGGATGTACATCAGCTCGACGCGCTCGATGTCCGCGTCGTCCACGCTGGTCTCGGTGTTTCCGGGCGACTACGTCATCGCCAGGGGGACCTCGCTCGCTGCGCCGCACGTGAGCGGGCTCTGCGCGCTCTACGTCCAGTGGTGGCGTGAGCGCACCGGCGGCGTCGACCCCAGCCCGGCGATGCTCAAGGCGCTCCTCATCAGCGGCGCCGTGGACTGCGCCGGAGGCGTGGCAGGCCCTCCCACCCACTCGACGATCGAGCCGATCCCAAACCGGTACCAGGGCTGGGGCCGGGCGAGCCTTCCTACCGTGGTGGTCCAGTCCCCCGGGTCCGATCGAGGCCCTCGGCTCTTCGTCGATCAGGGCGTCGCCTTCGTGGCGACCAACCAGACCTTCACGATGCGCGTCACCGTCGTCAATGAGGGGCAGCCCCTCCGGGTGACCCTCGTCTACACCGACACGCCAGGCTCGTCGTGCGCCGCCATGGCGCTCATCAACAAGCTCTCCCTGGAGGTAGGGCGCGGCGACGGATCGGCCCCCTGGCACGGCAACCATTTCTCCAGCGGATGGACGACCCCGGGCGCGGACGTCGACGAGGTGAACAACGTCGAGTGCGTCTTCCTCCAGGCGGCGGCGGGAACCTACGTGGTGACGGTGGTGGCGACGTCGGTCACCCACAACGCGAGGCTCTCGAGCGACACCAGCCCGTGGCAGGACTTCGCCCTCGTGGTGGAGAACGCGCAGCAGGTCGCGGCGGAGCCGGCGCAGGTGGTGCTGACCCTCGACACCTCGGGCAGCATGGTGACCTCGGGCTACGACCAGCGGACGCGCCAGGTCGCGCAGCAGTTCATCGACCTGCTTCGCCCTGACGATCGCATCGGGCTGGTGGACTTCAACTCCGACGCCGCGGTGCGCTACCCCGCGGAGGACGCGACGACCCTCGCGCGCGTCGACGGGCAGGCCATCCTCGACGCGGCGAAGTCGAGGGTCACGGCCCTGGGCTTCGGCGGCTGCACCGACATGGCTCGGGCGATCGAGCTCGCGGGCGGCCTCTTCGAGGCCGGCGACCCGAACCGGGCGGTCGTCCTGCTGTCGGACGGCGAGGACCACAAGGGCTGCCGACGCTCGGACGCCACGCGGAGCAGGGGCGTCGACGCCGTCGGGGCGCTCCCTGGAGACGTGAGGGTATACACCTGCGCGCTGGGTCCGCTCTCCAACGGGGCAGACCTCGCGGAGATGGCGGAGAGTTCGGGCGGGCGCTTCTTCTCCGCGCCGACCGTCGACGACCTGGGCGTGGTGTTCGGCTTCATCCGAGGGGCCATCACCCACGACGGGGTCATCGCCAGCGAGTCGTCCTTCGCCTCGTCGAGCCGCGTCGGCGCCTTCGTCGAGGAGGCCGCTACGCGGGCGTGCTTCACCTGCGCGTGGGACGACCTCTCGCTGCGCTTCGCCCCGGACTCGCCCTCGTCGCCCGCTGACATCTCCGTGCGGCTCCGGCACCCGAGCGGTCGGCTCGTCCACCCGGACGCCTCCTTCGTGCGCCGCGTCGTCGCGCGGGGCCATGTCGTCTTCGACGTCGCCGATCCAGCCCCCGGGCGCTGGTACATCGAGGTCGCCACCGCGCGCCATGCGCACACCCGGTACACCGCGGCGGGCTTCGTCTCCTCGCCCCTCGCCGTCGAGGTCAGGACGCCGAGCGCACGGCTCGTCCTGGGTGCGCCGCTCGACATCCTGCTGGGGGCCCGGCTGGAGGGCTCCGCCGTCGAGGCCCTCAGCGCGCGCGCCACGGTCACCTCACCGCGCAGCAGCGTCTCGGCGCTGCGCCGTCGCCATGCGTGCGAACTCGACGCGCTGACGGCGGCGCTCCCTGCGGCAGAGGCCGACGACGACACTTCCGCCGCGGCCCTGCTCGAGCTCGATCGTCGGCATGGTGGTGAGATCCTTCGAAGGCGCTCCTCGGCGCTCGCCTTCCGTCCGCACCGTGACGGGCTCAAGGCGCGCGTCGTCACAGGGGCGGCGGGCAGCTACAGCGTGCGGGTGCGGGTGCGGGGTCGCGCCGGAGGTCGCCCCTTCGAGCGGTGGGCGCTGATCAGCGCGGTCGTGGGCTGAACGGGCTCAGAACGAGGCGTTGGTCGACTTGATGTAAACGCTGTTCCCGGAGCCGAAGACCTTGTCGCACTCGCCCTTGAACGTCGTGGGCGAGGAGACGGCCAGGGTGAGCGTGGAGCTCCACTGGTACTTGTACGTCTTGGTCGCGGTCTCCGAGGGCCAGGTGTAGGAAGGCCCGAGCCCCCAGTACTCCTTGCACTGGGTGAGGTCGTTGTTGGGGTTGGTCACGTACAACAACCCCACCACGGTGGTGTTGTCGAAGATCTCGAACACCCCGATGTCCCACTCCGAGCCGACATCCCCCGCGCTGGAGGCGGGACTGTACTCGCGCGTGGAGGCCCCATGGTCGATGAGGAAGGATCTCGGCGTCGACCCCGGCTTCTTGAGCGCCTCCTCCACCGTCTTCCCTGTGCTCGAATTCTTGATCTTCGGCTTCGTCATCGTTGGTTCCTCGTCTCCTGCTGGGAGCTTCATCCCACTCGCGCGCGGCCACGAAGGTGGCCGAGGGCCTCGTCGGTCGACAGGATCGCCGCCCGCTTCATCCACGCGTCCGTCGGCACCAGCGCCGCGAGCCGCGAGACGTCGTCCGCGCTCACCGCGCTCACCGGGTGCCGCCCCACCGCCAGCAGCGCCAGCACCTGCAGCCCCGCCGTAGGAACCGGGCACGCGAGCGCCTCGCGCGTGAGCGTCGTCACCTCGTCGGGCTGCGCCACGGCGCCGCACGCCAGCGCCAGCGCGCGCGCCATGTCCGGCGCCCACCGCCTGCCAGCGGCGCTCCACTCCCGACACGCCGCCATGGCGAGCTCGCGCGCGGCGCGGGCGTCGCCACCTCGCCACGCCACCGCGGCCTCGGTCAGCGCGGTCATGGCGTAGAGCCCGCCGACGCCCACCGCCCGCACCGACTCAACCAGCGCGTGGTCGGGCGTCGTGGTGCGGTCCAGGCGATAGAGCGCCGCGCGCTCGATCCAGCACGCCCTGGCTTCGAGGTAGGTCAGCCGGGACGCTGCGGCAATGGAGCGAGCCTGCGCCGTGATGTCCAGCGCCCGCTCGGGGTGGAAGCCCTCCAGCAGCGCCGAGGCCGCCGCCACCATGGACGAGAGCCGCGAGGCCGGGAGCCTGTCCAGCTCCACGGAAGCGAGGTGCCGCTCGGCGGCCTCGATGTAGAGGCCGCGGCGGTAGAGCGTCCACGCCTCCCAGCTCGCGAAGGCCGCCTGGTCCTGAGGGTCAGCCGACGGGGCGGCCCAGGCGCGCAGCGACTCCACGGTCTCCCGCTCCTGGTCGATCGGACCCGCGCGCGCTGCCTGGATGCGCACCGCGTGGCGCCAGCGCTCCAGCGCCGGCTCGGCGAAGCCAGGCAGCGTCGAGGCCTCCTCGAAGGCGCGCGCCGAGGAGCGATGGATCACCACCGCGGCGTGCAGCAGCGCCTCCAGATCGGCGACGGGGGCGACGTAGCGGGCGCGGGCGAGCTCGTGGAGCGCCCGGTCGATGGCGGCGGGCGTGCCGTCCACCAGGCTCAGCTCGGTCCAGACGGCGAAGAGCTCGCGGAGCACCTCCTGGGGCACCGGCTCGCCGACGCGGTTGGCGGTGAGCCAGGCGTCCGCCAGGGCCGCGAGCCCGCGACCCGTGTGCCCGTCGGAGAGCGACCGTCGCGCCGCAGCGATGGCCTCGACCACCACGTCCGCGAGCCCGCCCGAGCGCCCGGTGGGGAGCGCCCGCATCAGGTGTGCGAGGCGCCCCGGCGTGCCGGGCCGCAGCGTGTCCGCGGTGGCCGCGTGGGCCCACGCCAGGGCGTGCGCCTCGGTGCCGAGCTCCGCAGGGCTCACTCGCGACTCCGTCTGGATCAGCCGGTCGACGGCGGAGCGGTCGAGCACGATCCGAGCGCCGTCTCGACGAGCGAAGCCCACCCGCACCCAGGAGTCGATCTCGGCTCTAACCTTCGCGCGCTCGCCGCCGGTGCGAGACCAGAGCACCGACGCGGCGTCCTCGGGGATGTGGAAGATACGGTCCGGCCCGACGATCATCGCTCGGAGCTCGTCGAGGCTCCACGGGGAGCCGTTGCAGGGAGCGAGAGCGCGGACGCACGAGGCGTGGCCCGCCAGGCGGTCGAGCACCTCGCGGGCGTCGCGAGGTCGCTTCGCGGGGTCGCGCTGGATCATCTCCTCGATGAGCTCGAGCACCGCCGCGGGGGCGTCGGTGGCGCAGCTCCCGAGCGGGATCGGGGCGCTGTAGCACCGCGCGAGCATCAGCTGGTACGCGTTTTCGCACTCGAAGGGGAGGCGCCCGCTCAGCGCCTCGAAGAGCATCGTCCCCAGCGCGTAGAGGTCCGTGGCCGACGAGAGGACACCGCGCTCGACCTGCTCCGGGGCCATGTACGTCGGCGTCCCGGCACGGTCGCCGCCCTTCACCTCGTCGTAGAGCCCGCCCCAGGCCACGCCGAAATCGAGCAGCGTGGGATGACCCTCGTGCACCAGCACGTTGCTGGGCTTGATGTCCTGGTGCACCACGCCCGCGGCGTGGACCCTCGCCAGGATCTCGAGCATCGAGCGGGTGAGCTCGGCGATGTCGCGCCACGACACGGGCAGCGCGATCCCTGGAAAGGGGGCGCCCCGGATGAGCTCCATCACCAGGTACCCGTGGCCGCCCTCACGTCCCTCGTCGAGCAGGCGCACCACGCCCGGCACCTGCACCGCCCGAAGCGACGCGATCTCGCGGCGGGTCTGCGCCTCCTGCGCAACGCCCGTCGGGTCGAGGAGCTTCACCGCGACGTGGCCGCCGGTGATGTGATCGCGCGCCCGCCACACCTCGCCGTTGCCGCCCCGGCCGAGGACGTCCAGCAGCTCGTAGCGCCCGCCCACCTTCACCGGCGGTCGGAGCCACGAGTCCGTCGTTCCGTCGGCACATCCCATCGCGGCGCGAGATGTTCCTTCCGCCAGCTTTCCATTGTCAATGATCGCCGTGGGCCGCGGCGCGGCGCTACAGCTCAGCGACGATGGCGTAGACGTGCGATCGGACTCTGCCTCGGCGCTCGAAGCTCACCGTGAGCTGGTCGGCGGCCCGGAGCCTGGCGTAGGCCTCGAGGCAGCGGTCGGGCGACGCGACCTCGACGTCGTTCACCCGGAGGATCACGTCGCCGTCGGCGAAGCCCAGCGAGGAGAGCGAGTCGCCCTGGTGGATGCCGAAGACCCGCACGCCCACGGTGCGCCCGTCGCGTATCTCCGGGACGATCCTGGTGCGTCGGCCGAGGCCACCGCGGCTCTCTAGCGCGCCGTCGATCGCGCGCCGCGAGACGACATAGACGCCGCGACCGAGAGCGCGGACCCCGCGGGTCGTCGCTCGTAGCGCGGGCGCCGGAGGCTCGACCGGGGCGACGGCGGTAGAAGGCGCCAGGGAGGTCGCAGGGAGCGGGACCTGGTCGACGAAGGGGCGAGGCGCTGCGGCGCAGGTCAGCACCCGGGGCGATGCGATCGCCGTAGCGAGCCGGGCCACGGAGTACGAGAGGTGGAGCGAGGTCAGCGTCGCCATCAGCGCGCAGGCGGAGAGCACGTGGCTCGCGAGCGAGCTCCGAGGGGGAGGAGGCTCGACGGGGAGGGGTGGATACACCCGGTAGGGGGACGAGGGCGGCGCGTCGCCGGGGGGAGGAGCGTTCATGCAGTGGGCCGAGAGCAGCCCTCGTGCCGACTGTGAATTCAGCGGGTTGCGCTCAGCGACCCGATGGGGCGGAGGACAATTCGTCAGCGAGCACCCCGGGCGTCAGTGCCTCGCTGGCTGACGAGCCTTCGTCGCTCGCCTCGTGTGCGGCCGCATGATGGCGCCGAAGCGCTGAAGGTACGCGGGCGTGGCGGGCGGGAGCTGCGCGGTCAGGTCTGACGCTTGCCAGCGCGCATCGGGCTTGGGAAGGGCTCGCGGTTGGCGCCGGGGATGTTCGACGCGTCGGTGTTGCGGGCGAACTCCGTCGAGCCCGATGTCTCGACGAAGGGCCCTCCCGACTCCTCGGGGACCTCCTGGTCGAGCTCGTCGGGGGCCACGTCCTCGGCCGACGTCGCCGACGAGAGAAACTGCTCCGCCAGGTTCTCCGCGAGGTCGTCCCTGGTGTGCGCCGGACCGCTGCCGGGATCGCGGATGAACGCATTGCCGTCATCCATGCGTTCGCCCACGTGCAATGGCGGGGTCTTCGTCTTCGTCTTCGCTGGCTTCATGGCTTCTTACCTCTCGAGTGATGGTCCACTCCTCAAGCCAGTGGGAAGCGTACGCCCTGATTCCTCGAAGGTCACCCGCCGCCGTGGTACCCGGTGGGGTGTGTCGCGGCCCCACGTACTCGCGCTGAGCCTGCTGGCCTTCCTCCCCGCTTGCGCGGGCGGATCGTCCGACCGTCCCTTCGTCGCCCCGGTGGACTCCGGGGCGCTCGACGCGTCGTCGCGCGATGTCGCCCTCGCAGACCGTGGCGCCCCCGAGGTGGCCGTCTATCCCGACGTCCCGATGCTGCCTCGGGACGTCCCCACGGACATCTCGCTCGCTGCCGACGCGGCCTGCTCTCGCAGCAGCGTCGCCGCGCAGGTCGAGCGCCTCCCGGTGGACATCATCTGGATGGTCGACAACTCCGTCAGTATGGCGCCCGCGATCGACGAGGTCATCCGAGGGCTCAACGCCTTCGCGGCGCTGGTGGGCTCCCGCGGCCTCGACTACCGCGTGGTGATGCTCTCGCTGCGCAACGCTCAGCGAAACGTCACGGTCCCAGAGGGGAGGCGCTACGCCGTGTGCATCCCTCCGCCGCTCGCGGGCGACTCTCGCTGCGGCAACGGCGCTCGGTTCTTCCACTCCTCGGTCGACGTCCGGAGCACCCAGCCCCTGGAGCAGCTGCTCGGCACGCTCGGACAGACCATGGGCTACACCGACGCCGACCCGCGCGGCGGCGAAGGCTGGCGGGACTTCCTCCGGCCCTCGGCCAGCAAGTCCATCGTGGTCGTCACGGACGATCAGTCCCGCCTCTCGGCCGATCTGTTCGAGACCTTCCGCGGCGGCACCAACCCGAACTCCCGCACCTTCGACCTGCCTCCGGGCCTGCTCGATCCTTCCTGGGAGGGGCTCTTCACGGGTTACTCCTTCAGCGGCATCTACGGCTGGGGCGACGAGACCAACCCCGCGGTGCGCTGCACCTACCCCGGCGGCTCCTCCCCGTCGGCCTCGGGCTCGGTCTACACCACCCTCGTCAGCCGCCGCGGCGGAGTGCGCGCCCGCATCTGCGACGGGGCCGCCGCGTGGGGGCCCTTCTTCGACCGCATCGCCACCGCCGTGGAGCGCAACAGCCGCATCGCCTGCGACCTCGCCATCCCACCGCCTCCGGGCGGTTCGGTGCTCGACCCGCGCCTGGTCAACGTGGTGGTGCGAGGCGCAGGCGAGACCCTCATCGGCAAGGTCGCCAACGCCGCGGCCTGCCGCGCTACGGGCGGCTGGTACTACGACAACGAGTCGCGCCCCACGCGGGTCAACCTCTGCCCGGCCTCGTGCGAGCGCGCCAACGCCGAGCTACGCGCCGACAGCGCCGCCATCGAGGTGCAGTTCGGCTGCATCACCATCCCGGGCTGAGGTCGCTCGTCACCGACCGGCGTCGGGGCACACCCAGCCGCTCGGCGAGCAGGTGCAGGCGCCCGGCGGACGACCCACGCAGGCGCAGGCCGTGATGGGGATCATCCCTTCGGGGCAGCGCCACGAACCACCGACGCAATCCGGAGGGACGAGCGCGTCGCCGCACGATCCCCCTGCGGTACCGGACACGCACGCGGCGGGGCGTCCGACGCACTCCTCGGCGGGCGCGTCGTCCGTCGAGGGGGCGTCCTGCGCCACGGGCACATCGGTCGCGGGCACATCGGTCGCAGGCACGTCGGTCGAGGGCACGTCGGTCGCGGGCACGTCGGTCGCGGGCACGTCGGTCGAGGGCACGTCGGTCGCGGGCACGTCGGTCGCGGGCACGTCGGTCGCGGGCACGTCGGTCGCGACGTCGGGGGATCCCGCGTCCGGACGGTCGGCGGCGCTCACGTCGGCGGCGGCGTCGGGAACGTCCGTGGTGCTGCCCGAAGGCGCAGGGTCGGAGCAGGCGGAGAGGAGGGCGATCAGCGGAAGAGAGCGAAGAAGGATGGGGGAGCGCATGGCCCATGGGTGCCCTCCGGGCGCCGGGGTCGTCAAGCGCGCTATAGGGGTCGCGCGGGGGGTGAGACTGTGCTTGATAGCGCGCCATGATCGGCACCTCGAACATCGGCAAGTCCTGGGGCGACCGCGTCCTCTTCGAGGGCGTCACGCTCAAGCTCAACTCGGGGTCGCGATACGGGCTCGTCGGGGCCAACGGCTCGGGCAAGACCACGTTCATGAAGATCCTGGCGGGGGACGAGCCCGCCACCGAGGGGATGGTCACCACGCCCCGCACCGCCCGCGTCGGAGTGCTGCGGCAGGACCGCTTCATGAACGACAGCGACCGCATCATCGACGTGGCGATGATGGGCGACGAGGTCGTCTGGAGCGCCCTCTCCGAGCAGCGTCGGCTCTCCGACTCGGGCGGCGACCTCGGGCGTATCGCCGACCTGGAGGACGTCATCCGCGCTCACGACGGCTACACCCTGGAGGCCCGGGCGAGCTTCATCCTGGAGGGCCTCGGGATTCCGGTTCCGCTGCACAAGCAGGAGCTCGCGACGCTCTCCGGCGGCTTCAAGCTCCGGGTGCTGCTGGCCCAGGTGCTGCTGGGCGGCCCCGACGCGCTGCTGCTCGACGAGCCCACCAACCACCTCGACATCCTGTCGATCCGTTGGCTGGAGAAGTTCCTGGCGGCCTACAAGGGCTGCGCGCTGGTGATCTCCCACGACCAGCGGTTCCTCGACAACGTCGCGACGCACATCCTCGACGTCGACTACGGAACCATCACCATCTACACGGGCAACTACTCCGCCTTCGAGGTGGAGAAGCGCCTCGTGAGAGAGCGCATGGAGGCCCAGAAGGAGCGCCAGGAGAAGATCATCGCGGAGAAGCGGGCCTTCGTAGACCGCTTCGGCGCCAAGGCCACCAAGGCGAAGCAGGCCCAGAGCCGCTTGAAGCAGATCGAGAAGATCGAGGTCGTCGAGATCGCGGAGAGCTCGCGTCAGGCGCCGGTGTTCAGGTTCGTCCCGCTGCGGCCGAGCGGCAAGGACGTGCTCACCGTGGTGGGGCTCTCCAAGGCCTACGGCGACAAGCAGGTGCTGAAGAACGTCTCCGTCGCCGTGCGCCGCGGAGAGCGCCTCGCCATCATCGGCCCCAACGGGCTCGGCAAGTCCACGCTGCTCAAGATCGCGATGGGCCGACTCGACCCCGACGTGGGCCGAGCGGAGTGGGGCCACGAGGTGCGCCCGGGCTACTTCGCGCAGGACCACCGCGACCTGCTCGACGACGAGACCACCACGCCGCTCAAGTTCATCGAGGCGGCCTGCCCCACGGAGTCGCAGACCTACGTGCGCGGCCAGCTCGGGCGGATGCTCTTCTCCGGCGACGACGCGCAGAAGCGGGTCTCCACCCTCTCGGGCGGCGAGGCCGCGCGGCTGATCTTCTGTCGGCTGATGGTCGAGCGGCCCAACGTGCTGGTGCTCGACGAGCCCACCAACCACCTCGACCTTGAGAGCATCGCGGCGCTGGTCGAGGGCCTTCGCTCCTTCGAGGGGACGGTGATCTTCGTCTCGCACGACCGGTGGTTCGTGTCGGCGCTCGCGACGCGAATCCTGGAGGTGACCCCCGACGGGATGCGGGACTTCCCCGGCACCTACCCCGAGTACCTCGCCCGCTGCGGCGACGACCACCTCGACGCCGACGCGGTGGTGCTCAAGGCAAAGAAGGTGGCGAAGGACGCAACTCCCTCGGGGGCCCCGGTGGTGACTGCGCTCTCCTGGGAGGAGAAGAAGAAGCGTCGCAACCGGGTGAAGGACCTTCCGCAGCGGCGCGACAAGGCCCTCGCGGGCATCGAGGCGGCGGAGGCGAGGCGCAAGGCGATCGCGGACCTCTACGCGGGCGAAGGGTTCTACGCGACGGCCACGAAAGAGGAGCTCGCGAAGCTACAGGCGGAGGACGAGTCCCTCGCGAGGAGCATCGAGTCGCTGATGGCGGAGTGGGAGCAGATCGAGCGCGAGCTCGCGGCCTTCGCCGAGCAGGACCGCGCGGAGGACGCCGCCGCGGGGCGAGGATGACGATGCGCCGCGGGCCGGTCGTCGCCGCGATCGTGCTGTCGATGTTCATGTCGGCGATGGAGGCCACGGTGGTGGCCACCGCGATGCCCACGGTGGTCGCCGACCTCCATGGCATCGAGCTCTACGGCTGGGTGACGGCCATCTACATGCTGGCCAGCACCGTCACCATCCCGCTCTGGGGCAAGCTCGCCGACCTGCGGGGCCGCCGCCCGGTGATGCTCGCGGGGATGGCCCTCTTCCTCCTCGGCTCGGTGCTCTCCGGGGCCGCCGGGGGGATGGTGGCGCTCATCGCCTTCCGGGGCATCCAGGGCGCCGGGGCGGGGGCGCTACAGCCCGTCGCGCTGACCATCATCGGCGACCTCTTCACCATCGAGGAGCGCGGCCGGATGCAGGGCATCTTCGGCGCCGTGTGGGGCCTCGCGGCCATCTCCGGGCCGCTGCTCGGCGGGCTCATCGTGCACACCCTCGGGTGGCGCTGGGTGTTCTTCGTCAACGTGCCCTTCGGCCTGCTCTCCGCCGCGATGCTCGTGACCTTCTACCGGGACCCAGAGCGCTCTACGGCACCGGGGCGGCTCGACGTGGCGGGCGCCGCGCTGCTTACCGTCACCGTCCTCGCGCTGCTCGCGGGCGTCGGGGGGCGCTCTCCTGCGGTGGCGCTCCCGATCGCCGTTCTCGGGCTCGGGGCCTTCCTCGCGGTGGAGCGCCGGGCGGCCGAGCCGATGATCCCGCTCTCGCTCTTTCGCGACCCGGTGATCGCGACCGCCAGCGTGGCGGGGGCGCTCATGGGCAGCGTGATGATGGCCTCGCTCACCTACCTTCCGCTTCACGTGCAGGCCGTGCTCCGGGGCACCCCGACGGCCGCCGGCACCGCGGTCGCTCCGATGCTCATCGGGTGGCCCGTGGCGAGCGCCGTCGCGGGTCGGCTGATGGCGCGCACCAGCTACCGGGTGCTCGTCCGCACCGGGCTGGTGGCGGTGGGCGTGGCGACCTTCGCCCTCTGGCGGCTGTTGCACGAGGGCGCCGGCACCTCCGCGATGCGCGCGGTGATGCTGGTCTTCGGCGCGGGCATGGGCCTCGCGAACACCGCCCTCATCGTGATGGTGCAGGAGCGCGCGGGCTTCGCGATGCGAGGCGTGGCGACGGCGAGCACGATGTTCTTCCGCACCATCGGCGGGGCGGTGGCGGTGGGGGCGCTCGGGGCGCTGCTCGCGGGGCAGGTGGCGGGCGACGTCCCTGAGGCGGTGCTGAGGGAGATGCTAGGGCCCGAGCACGGGGCGGGCCTCGACCCGGCGGTGCTCCACGCGGCGGGGGGACACCTCGCCGGGGCGATGGTCACGGTGTTCGGGGTGATCGCGGTGCTGGGAGGGCTCGCGGCGCTGACGGGGCCCTTCTTCCCTGCGGTGCAGCGGCACGCGACCAGGCCGAGGGACGTGGTCGCCGCGGAGTGAGGGGGTCAGAGACGGCCGATGACGCAGGTCGCGGCCCGTTCTGAGTAGTAGCGGCGCTGGTAGACGGTGAGCGCGCCCGAGGAGGGGCAGGTGTAGCGGGCGAGGGGGCAGTTGCCGCAGGCGTCGTCCTCGCTGTAGCCCGTGACGCTGAGGCTGGGCACGCGGGTCTCGTTGGAGCACTGCGCCGATGAGCCGGGGCACACGCGCATCATGGGGTCGCCGCTGCAAGAGCCCACCCGGCCGACGCAGGAGCCGGCGTCCGCGCCGCCGGTGCAGCCCAGGGTCACCGTGGTGCCCGGGGAGCAGGTGTACGTCTGCGCCAGGCTCCAGCTGCACTCGCTGTTGGGCCCGTCGATGTCCTCGCCGCTGGTGCAGGTGTGGGTGAGGCCGGTGCTCGATCCGGTGTCGGGGGTGCCGGTGTCGCGCACGCCGGAGTCGACGGTGCAGGAGGTGGCGTTGCGCACCCAGCCGAGGCCGAAGATGCTGCACGTCGACGTGACGCTGGGGCCGCTGGCGGTGCCCCGCTGGCAGGCGCCGTCGAGCGTGCACCAGCCGCAGGCGGGGTTGGCGGTGCAGGCGCCGCACGACCCGACGGCCGCGCAGTTGGCCGGGCAGGTGCCGCAGTCGGCCGAGCACGACGAGCAGGTCTCGGTGCCGTTGCAGGTGCCGTCGCCGCAGACCGGAGCGCAGGCGCCGCAGTCGCGGGAGCAGGTGCTGCAGCTCTCGGTGCTGGCGCAGGTGCCGTCGCCGCAGACGGCAGGGCAGGCGCCGCAGTCGGTGGGGCAGGTGGTGCAGTTCTCGGTGCTGGCGCAGGTGCGATCGCCGCAGGTGGGGGAGCAGGCGCCGCAGTCGCCGGGGCAGGTCATGCAGTTCTCTGCGCCATTGCAGCGGGCGTCGCCGCACATCGGGGGAGAGCCCACGTCGATGGGCTGACCGAGGTCGGTCGGTGGGACGCCGACGTCGATCGGACCCTTGCCCGAGTCGATGGGAGTGATCCCGTTGTCGATGGGGGTTACGGGCTGATCGATCGGGGCGAGGGTGTCGTCGGGGGTCGCGGAGTCGACGGGGGCGGTGGAGTCGCCCCCGGCGCCCGAGTCGAAGGAGGTGATGGGCCCGCCGCCGCCGCGCGCACTGCAGCCCAGGGACAACGAAATCAGGACGCCTGCCGTCAGCCAGCGCGAACTCGGATGCATGGAGCTTCTTCCCTCGAACGGTTGAACACGTGAGACCCGCGATGACCTCCGCGGGTAAGGCACCGAAGGGTCGTAACCGACCGCCCTGCATTGTCAAAGCTCCAGACGGAGCGGCTGTGTCGTAGTCAGTCCATCGCTCGCGGAGATGAATGCCGCGCGCTGTCGGCGCACACGGCGGTCAGCGCCAGCGGAGGACGCCCAGCACGTTGGAGAAGTCGTCGGTCCAGGCCCTGGAGGTCGCGGAGGTGTCGACCCTGCGCCATCGTGGGTCGGAGGCGAGCGCAGCCAGGTGGGAGGGATCGCGCGCCAGCACCACCCAGGTCGTGGGGATGGGCCCCTCGGGGCTCGCGGCGGTGCCCCGGCCCATGAGGGCGATGAGCCCTGCGTCGCGGGCCAGCGCGGCGACCACCCCGTCGAGCGCGACGTGGCGGTTGGTCACATGGAAGGCGATCACCCCGCTGGGGTCGGTGCGAGAGAGGTAGAGCGAGAGCGCCTCGCGGGTAACGAGGTGCGTGGGGATCGCGTCGGAGCTGAAGGCGTCGAGCACCAGCAGCCCGTGCCTCGCGGCGCGGTCGCGGGCGAGGGTGCGTCGCGCGTCGCCGGTGACGACGGTCCACGGGGCGCGGGCGTCGCGGAGCCAGGTGAAGTGGCGTCGCGCGATGCGCTCCACCTCGGGGTCGAGCTCATAGAAGGTCCATCGCTGCGCGGGGCGGGAGTGCGCGAGGAGCATGCCCACGCCGAGGCCTACGACCCCGACGGTGCGGCCGTCGAGCGAGGGGCCGAGGGCGGCCATCACCTGTCCGATGGGGCTCCCCGGGGCGTAGTAGGCGACCGGCTCTCCTCGGCGCTTCACCGAGAGGTACTGGAGCCCGTGGAGGGTGGTGCCGTGGAGGAAGCGGCGCACGCCGCGCACGTCGTCGACGCGCATCACCCCGTAGAAGGTGCGCGAGGCGTCGACCACCGAGCGGTCGAGGCGGCCCGCGGCGAGGATGGCGATGAGCCCCAGCGCGAGGCGCACCCGGCGGCCGATGGCGGCGAAGACCAGCACCATCAGCGGGAGGCCGAGGCGCACCAGCGAGGGGGCGCGGGTCATCTCCGGGGCGCGGAAGAGGGCCGCCGCGAGGGCGCCCACGGCGAGGGGGACGAGCGCGTCCGCGGCGCTCCAGCGGGGAGTCGGGCGGCGCGGGGCGCGGGGCTCGAGGACGGCGGCGGGGTCGACGCCCATGGCGCGGAGGAAGGCCTCCTCGCGGTCGCGCTTGTCGGGCAGGGCTGGGGCCTCGGGGATGAGCAGCACGGCGAGCGCCATCACCAGCGGGTACTCGGTGACGCGCACGAAGAGGCGAGGCGCGAGGAGGGCGTTGAAGGCCCCGCCGAGGGCACCGCCGAAGGCGAGCGCGAGCTGGAAGGAGGTGACCGAGCCGGCCAGGGGGCGGGTGCGAGCGAGCTCGCCGTGGAGGATGTACGCGGTCGCCGCGAAGAGGCAGAGGTGCGCCACCGCGAGCGGCAGGCGCGTCGCGACCTGCGGCGCCGTGAAGAGGAACATCATCACCACCAGCGACAGGTACGGGGCCGCCACTCGGGGAGAAGGGGCCTCCGGGGGTCGGGCGAAGACCAAGACGAAGCTCGCGAGGTAGATCGCCAGCGGCACGACCCAGAGCAGCGGGAAGGATCCGACGTCGGTGGAGAGGTGCGTGGTGACGCCGAGCATCAGGCTCGACGGCACGAAGGCGAGCGCGACGAAGCGCCACCAGACGGCCCGCGGGGTAGGGCGGGCGGGCTCGATCGGGGCGGAGGGCGCTGCGGCGGCGCGGGCGCTCCAGGCGGCGAGGGCGACGAGGGCGACGTAGAGGGCGTAGCCGACGGAGAAGACGCGGGCCTGGGCGGCCAGCGGGAGCAGCGGCTCGAGCGCGAGGGGATAGGCGAGGAGCGCCGCGAGGCTGCCGACGTTGCTGGCCGCGAGAAGGGGCCGAGGGTCGGCGCCGGACGCGCGGACGAGCCATCGCTGCAGCATCGGCGCGCCGGTGGAGAGCAGCACGAAGAGGGGGGCGACGCGCAGGGCGAGGGCGACGAGGATCCAGCCGGTGAGGTCGCCGTCCGGCGGCGGCGCGAGGCCGGCGAAGGAGAGCGGGAGCGCGAGGAGCGAGAGGGCGAGCAGGGCGACGTGGAGGGCGGGCTGGGCGCGCTCACCGACGAGCGAGGGCGCGATGTGGGCGTAGCCGTAGCCGGCGAGCAGGGCGCACTGGAAGAAGACGACGCAGGTGTTCCAGAGCGCGGGGACGCCGCCGGTGAGGGGGAGCAGGGCGCGAGCGACCATGGGCTGCACCGCGAAGAGCAGCGCCGACCCGAGGAGCGTCGCGAGCGTGTACCGTCGCAGCACCGCTCGTGTCTCACCCGATACGGGCCTCGACCGCAACGGTGTCGTCGCAGGGACGCGCTCACACCTGGGCCGCGAGCGCTTTGCCCCGCCGGGGAGGACGTCGGACACTCGGCCGCGCCATGCGAGGACCCACGCTCCGTCTCGTCTGCGTCAACGACGTCTACTCGCTCGAGAACCTCCCGCGACTTCGCACGCTGGTCCGACGATGCGCGACCGAGGACCCCGCCGACGTGCTCGTCACCACGCTCGCCGGGGACTTCGTCGCGCCCAGCCTGCTCTCGAGCCTCGACCGCGGCGCTGGGATGATCGACTGCCTCAACGCCGTCCCCATCACCCACGTGTGCTTCGGCAACCACGAGCTCGACGTGCCCCCGGAGGCGCTCGCCGAGCGGGTGCGCGAGTTTCGCGGCACCTGGCTGAACACCAACGTCCCTGGCTTCGTGCCCTCGCTGCCGGCCTCGCAGGTGCTCACGGTGCGGGGCGAGGCGACGCGCCCGGTGCGGGTGGGCCTCGTCGGGGTGCTCACCGAGGACCCGTCGCTCTATCGCCCAGGCGTCTTCGGGGGGCTTCCGATGCTCCCGGCCAACGCTACGGTGCTCGTCGCGGCGAGGGCGCTCGTCGAGGAGTGCGGCTGCGCCTGCGTGCTGGCGCTGACCCACCAGTCCCTCGCCCGCGACCGGGCGCTGGCGCTCTCTCAGGGCGATCCTCCGGTGGCCCTGATCGTCGGCGGTCACGAGCACGAGCCGTACATCGAGCAGCTCGGCAGCGCGTGGCTGGTGAAGGCGGGCACCGACGCGGTCTACGCCGCCGTGGTCGACCTCTGCTGGAGCCCCGTCGCTCCCTCCTCGGGCCCCGACCTTCCCGTGGTCACGGTGCGCCTGGTGCCCCTTCGGGAGCTCGCCGAGGACGAGGCGCTGCGAGCGCTCGTCGACCAGCACATGGCCCCGGTCAGGGCGCTGCACGTCGCGACGCTGCTCCGGCTGCGACCGGGCGAGGTGCTCTCCTCCGTCGGGGCGCGAGTACAGCAGACCTCCGTCGGATCGATGATCGCGACCTGGGTGCGCGACGACCTCGGCGCCGACGCGTGCCTCATCAACGGCGGCGGCATCCGAGGGGCGCGGGAGTACCGCGGCGCGTTCACCTTCGGCGACCTGGAGACCGAGCTGCCCTTCCCCAACGAGGTGGTTGTGGCGACGATGCCGGGGCGGGTGCTGCGCGAGGCGGTGCAGGGCTCTCGCTCGAACGCCCCTCGGCCCGCGCCGGGCTACCTCCAGGTCGACAAAGGCCTCGGCGTAGACGCCGAAGGACGCGTCACCTCGGTGCGGGGGGAGAGCCTCGACGAGGCGAGGGAGTACCGCGTGGCGACGGTGAGGGTGCTCTTCGACGGGATGGACAACGTCGCCGCGCTCACCCGCTTCGCGCAGGAGCACCCCGAGCGCATCCCGCCGAGGGACAGCGGCAGGGAGCTGAAGATGATCGTGGTCGAGGCCCTCTCCCTCGCGCTCTGGAGGGAGCTCGGCGGCTTCGAGCGGTGCGACCTCGACGGCGACGCGAGGGTGTCCGCCGACGAGCTGCGGAGCGCGATCGAGAGGGCGTCCGGGGAGAGCGCCCCGTCGCTGCTGGTGGAGGGCATCCTGCGGGCCCTCGACGCCGACCGCGACGGATCGATCTCCCAGGAGGAGGCTCGCGCCAGGGCCCTCCTCAACGATTGAGCCTTCCCTGGCCGAGCGACGCGCCGAGGTCTCAGCCCAGCGGGCGGAGGTACTCGAACTTCGGCGCCCGCAGGTCTTCCGCCGTCAGCCCGAAGGTGTCGTCCCTCGGGATGAGGTAGATGACGTCGGACTTCACCGAGGCGAAGCTGATCATCCCGATGCAGTTGAGCAGGTGGGCGAAGGTCGCCCGCTTCCAGAGGTCGACCTCGGCGATGTTGCACGCGTGGGCGAAGGCCCGCTCGCTGGGCGTCCCGTGCTGCAGCAGCAGCGACATGGTGAAGGTCATGTAGCGATGGTCGCCGCGGTAGGGGTCGGCGATGCCCGACGCGGTGCGGCGCGCTCCCTCCAGCGTGGTCATGCCGCCGGACCACATGTTGAAGTCGGAGAGCGCCCGCTGGTCGTCGTCGAAGAAGTCCCAGCACCCGCTGATGGCGTAGCCGAGGCGGCTGGTGAGGAGCTGGGAGACCTCGCGGTAGAGTCTCCACTTGTCCTTCGGGGTCGACCACGCGGGGTGCTGCTCGATGAGCCGCTGGAGCGTCGGCCGCAGCGGGTCGCCGGGGACCAGCTGGAGGCAGAGCTCGAGCGCGAAGATGGAGTGGGTGAAGCTCATGGGATCAGCCGCCGCCCCACGAGCTGGAGGAGCGGTTCCACGAGCCGCGGCGGTCGAAGGCGACGCCGAGCACGGAGGCTCCGGCGACCACCAGGGGCACCGTGGCGAAGCCCGCGGGGGGGGCGGCGCGGGAGAAGAGCGTGGCCCGGCGGGCGGGGTGGTAGCTCCGTGGGATGGCGTTGACCTGCCAGGCGTCGGTGGCCTCCGGGGCGGCGGGCGCCCAGGGGTAGTGGCTCCAGAATCCCTCGTGCGTGGAGGGGTCGCCGCCGTAGTAGACGCGGCCGTCGGAGAGGGCCAGGGAGAAGGCGTCGAGCGCGAGCGCGGACACCGCGATGCCCGCGCGGGTGAGGTCGACCATGTCGTCGTTGAGGTCGTCGAGCTCGGGCAGGCTCGACGCCGTGGCCACGACGTAGAGCAGCCGGTAGACGCCGCCCCCGCGCAGCGCCGCGGCGGAGGGGAGCGAGGCCATGTAGCGGTTGTCGAAGCGCGTCTGGTGGTCGACGGCGTCTGCGAGGCGGCTGCGGTCGAGCACGAAGCAGGGCAGCGCGGGCCTCGGGCGATCGGCCCTGCCGCGCTGGAACTCCGGCTGGTGATGGGCCACCGCGGCGAGGGTGAGGTGCGCCGGGACGACGCCCAGCGGGTGCGGCCAGTTGGCGATGCCGAAGACCGGCTCGAGCACGCTGGCGGCGCCCGCGGCGAAGGCCACGGACTCCGGGCCGGGGAGGTCGACCACGACGCCCGCGGCGGGGGTGCGGCCGCGGAAGAGGCTCGCCACGGCGACGCCCACGTCGAAGGCGCGGCGCATCGCGGGGGTGACCATGGCGCGGAGCTGCTCGCTCAGCGGGACGAAGGGCACGTTCTCCTCGGCGAGGTTGGCCGTGGGCCTCGCGCCAGGGGCCTCGAAGAGCGTGCGGTCGTGGAGGTGTCCCCAGGTGTGGGGCGTCGTGTCGACGAGGAGCGAGGAGAGCATCGACGGCACCTGGAGCTGCAGCGCGAAGCCCTCGTAGAGCAGCGCGCGGTCGCGGGCGCCGAGGTTCCACCCGTAGAGGCGCTGCGCGGCGAGCGAGGCCTGGAGGCGCTCCTCGGTGTCGGGCTGCACGCTGGCCACGATGCCCACGCCGCAGGCCGCGACGGCCCCGAGCACCCCGGCGCCCACCAGGAGGTTGCGCATCGCCGAGCGGCGAGACATCGCGGCGGCCTCGTCCTGCAGAGCGCGGTTCCACCATCGGGCGCCGACCAGGCCGGGCTCGGCGATGGCGACGTCGCGCTCGAAGGCGGGCTTGTGCTCGTCGCTCACTCGCCGCCTCCGAAGTCGCGCGTCAGCGTCGCCATGAACTCCTCGGTGAACTCGCCATCCACCCGGATCGAATACTGGAACGCGGGCGCGGCCTCCACCCCATGGAAGTCGAAGTCATTGAACCAGTACACGGGCGCCTCCACGGGGCGCCGCTCGCTGCGCTCGGCGTCCCAGAGGTAGAGGGCCTTTCGGCCCGATGGACAGAAGGAGATGAACTGGTCGGGGCTGAGCTGCTCGGCCGGGTCGCCGTCGCGGTGCACCGTGCCGTGGTCGTTGCTCTCCAGCCCCATCAGGTTGCACCGCCCGATGTGCTTGAAGGGGAGCGAGCGCACGAAGGCCACGGTCTTCGGCAGCAGCGTCTCGGCGAGCCGGGTGAAGCGCTTGCCTGTCGGGTCGGCCTTGTCGCCCCACCATCGGTTCGGGATCATCTCCACGTAGGCCTTCCACGGGAAGTACACCCCGTGGCGGTACTTGAGCCAGTGCATCTGTCGCCGCGAGAGCGGGTGCTGTCGCTCCTCGCCGAAGGTCTCCTCCCGCCGCTTCGCCGGGTCGATGGACCTCGGGTCGTCGGCCAGGCTGCGAAACACCGCGAAGCCCTCGTCGTCGAGCGCCCGGATCACCTCGACGTAGTCGGTGATCGCCTGGGCCTCGGTGCCTGGGGGCATGATCCCCATGGAGCGGTGGCTGCCGCCCGTATAGTCGACGGGCATCTGGGCGAGCGCGAGGCAGGCCTCGTCGTGAAGCGCTGGGAGCGGGCTCAGGTCGATGTAGCGATCGAGCGGGATGAACGCCCGCCCCCACAGCCCTCGCAGCCCGGTGCCAGGGACGCCGCGCAGGATGCCTCGGGTGTTGTCTTCCGCGCCTTCCACAGTCGCCGCGATACTGCCATCACACGGGCCACCCATGGGAGCCCGAGTCGCAGTACCCTGCGCGACAATTCCATGGAGCACGGCACCCTCTACGTCGCCCTCTTCGGTGCAGGCACCATCCTCGTGATGCTGGGGGTGCTGCGGATCATCCAGCGAGTGCGCGAGCGCTCGCTCCCGGAGGACCAGCGCGCCAACGCCGCGCGCCGGCTTGTGGCGGTGGGGGAGGTGTTCTCGACCTTCGCGGTGGGCGCCTCGGTGGTGAAGCACAACGTCCACGGCGAGTCGCTGAGCGCCGACCTCGCGTGGACCGCCGCCTTCGCCGCGCTGGGCCTCGCGATGGTGCAGGGCGTGGGCGGCCTCTCGATGCGCACGCTGCTCCGCGCCCAGCTCCCCAGGGAGCTCGAGAGCGGCAACGTCGCCGCGGGCCTCGCCGCCGCCTCGCACCTCGTCGCGACGGGCCTGCTGGCCTCCCGCGCGGTCGCCGGTCACAGCCTCTACGCGCTCGGGCTCGCGATGGCCTTCTTCGCGCTCGCGATGGTCACCCACGGGCTCTTCGTCGCCCTCTTCCGGGTGCTCACCACCTACGACGACGCCGAGCAGATCGACGGCGAGAACTTCGCCGCGGCGCTGAGCTACTCCGGGGTCACCATCGCCGTGGCGGTGCTGGTCGCCCGCGGCCTCGAAGGGGACTTCGCCGGCTGGTCGGCCTCGCTGCGAGGCTACGCGGGCGTGGTCGCGTGGTGCCTCGCGCTCTACCCCGTGCGCCAGCTCGTGGTGGAGGCGCTGCTCCTCGGCGCCCGCCCCTCGATGCGAGGCGGGGCCCTCGACCGCGCCATCGGCACCGATCGCAGCGAGGGCATGGCCGCCCTCGAGGCGACCGCGTACCTCGGCACCGCCCTGGCCATCGCCCGGCTCGCATGACCGCCGACGAGCGCTACGACCGCTTCGCCGCGCGCCTCACCGAGGGGGCCATCATCACCGACCCGTGGCTCGACGGATCGCCCCGCTTCCGCGCCGACCCGATGGTGCTTCCCGCGGCGCGATGGCGTGCGCTCGCCCGCGCCGGGGAGGAGCTCGCCGCGCTCTACGACGAGCTCTGCGCCATCGTGGCCGACGAGCCCTCGCTGCTCGAAGACTTCTTCGCCCTCACGCCGGTGCAGCGCGCCCTCTGGCTCACCTCGCAGCCGCTGTGGCACGGCATCGCGAGGGCGGACGTGTTCGTCACCGCGGAGGGCCTGGCGGTCACCGAGCTCAACAGCGACACGCCCACCGGAGAGCCCGAGGCCGTCGAGCTGGGGCGCCTCGCCCGAGAGGACCATCCCTCGATGGGAGATCCCAACGCGGGGCTGCGAGAGCGCTTCGTGACGATGGTCGAGGCGCTCACCGCCGCGCTGGTCGACGCGCCCTTTCCTCGCGTGGCGGGCATCGTGTACCCGACGGAGTTCACCGAAGACCTCTCCCTGGTGCGCCTCTACCGCAGGTGGCTCAGCGACGCGGGCTGGGAGGTGGTGCTTGGCTCTCCGTACAACCTCGGCCGCGACGACGAGGGCCGGGCGACGCTCTTCGACCGCCCGGTGTCGCTGCTGCTACGGCACTACAAGACCGACTGGTGGACCGAGCGAAGCTCCGCGTGGAGCGATGAGACCATCCCCGACGCGGCGCCGCTGAGCGAGGCGCTGGAGGCCGCCCTTGGCGCGAGCGTCGACCGCAGGACCGCGGTGCTCAACCCCTTCGGCTCGGTGCTCCCGCAGAACAAGCGCTCGATGGCCTTCATGTGGGAGCACGTCCATCGATTCTCGCCGGCGTCGCAGTCGGTGATCGAGCGCATCGTCCCCTTCACCTCGCGGCTAGAGGCGCTGCACCCCGAGCAGCTTCGGACGCAGCGCGAGCAGTGGGTGCTGAAGAGCGACTACGGCGCCGAGGGGGACGAGGTGGTGCTCGGCCGCTCGGTGACGCAGGAGGAGTGGGAGAAGTGCCTCTCGCTCGCCCGCCCCGGTCGGTGGATCGCGCAGCGCTACTTCGAGGCCGAGCAGGGCGAAGGGGGCGAGACGATCAACTACGGGGTCTACGTGGTGGCGGGGGAGGCGGCGGGGCTGTACCTGCGGGCGCAGCCCGGGGCGACGGACGTCCACGCGCTCAGCGTGCCGGTGCTCGTCGCGGAGTGATCGGGCTCGTCGGCGCCCTTCCCTTACTTGGGGAGGCCCATCGCGTTCGAGGCGTCGACCGCGAAGAAGGTGTTGGAGCTGCTGCTGCCGACGGTCTTCTCGACGAGCGAGCGCACGGTGTCGACGCCGTCGGCCTCCCAGAGGCAGACCGCCGAGGCGCCGTCCGCGCTCGGGAGCATCTGATGGACCTTGGTTCCCTCAGGTGGCGCGCCCGCGGCGCGGAGATCGCCCCAGAAGCGGCCTGCGTCACGGATGGTGTGATTCACGATGATGAACATGTCGCGCTCTCCTATGCGGACCATTGACTCCACCCAAGAGGAGGTCCGCGCGGCGAGTGTCGTCAATCGATACCAGGCAATCAAGCGCCAAGAGCGGTGTGGCTCCAGTTGACCCTTTCCAATAGTCCCGACTTTCAATCCCTTCTGGCGTAGGCGCTGTCGGAGCCTCGCATGAACATGGGATAGCCGCGCTCCGCCGCTCGCCGCTACCGTCGATCGAGACGATATCCGTGGGGAAAAAAGGGGTCCATGTGGGAACCTGCGGACCCCGAGAGGAGTCACGTCGATCCGTGATGCCAAGAAGCACTGCAGCCCTGTCGTTCCTCTCGATGACCTTCGCCGCGACGGTGACCTTCGCGCAGGGGGCGACCGTCGAGTTTCTCGTGGAGCGCTGTCACGCCGGGGACGTGGCCTCGTGCGCCGTCGCCGGGGCCCGCTACCAGCTCGGTCGCAACGCGCCGCAGAACCTCCTCCTCGCCGGCGAGCTCTACACCCGCGGCTGTGACGGCAACTCGCCGACGGCGTGCGGGCTCCTGGGCGGCCTCTACTCCGAGGGCCGCGGCGTCACCCGAGACGACGCGCGCGCCGTGCTGCTCTTCCGTCGAGGCTGCGCCGGGGGCCACACCTTCTCCTGCGGACAGCTCGGGCTGATGATGACCGCGGCCCGAGGCACCCCGCGAGACATCCCCGGCGCGGCTCCCTACCTCGAGCGCGGCTGTAGCGTGAACCACAACGGGGCCTGCGAGATCCTCGGTCGCATGCTGCTGCGCGGCATCGGTGTTCCGAGCGATCCGGCGCGAGGCCATGCGCTGCTCCAGGCCGCGTGCGCTCGGGGCTCTCAGTCGGCCTGCGTGGCCGACACCGGGGGCACCGCGTTCGCCGCGCCTCCTCCGGTCACCGGGGGCGCCGACTTCGCCGCGCCTCCTCCGGTGGTGGCCGCGACGCCCACCTACACCGCGCCGCCGCCGGTGGTGGTCGCGACGCCCCGACCCCGGGTCGAGCCGACCCCACGCCCCCGGGCGGTGTACACGGCGCCGCCCCCTCGGCCCACGTACACCTATCGTCGGCCGGTAGGAGAGTACGGCTCGGGCTCGTCCTCTTCGACCTCCTCGGTGGCGCTGCTGGGCGGCGACCTGCGCGCGTCGATGTTCTTCGTCGGCTACGAGGTCACGCTCTCCGAGTCCGACAACGCCGGTCGCGCGGGCTTCTTCGGTGCGGGCTTCCGCCTCGCTCGCGGGCCCATCGAGTTCGGCATCGACGCCCGCTACGGCGGCGGCACGCTCGCCCCCTCGGTGGCCCCGAGCACCGAGTGGGACGCCTTCGTGCTGGGCGCTGGCCTCGGCGCCAACCTGCTCTCCTGGCCGCGCGCCGACCGGGAGAGCTTCTCGATCATCAACCTCTCCGGCGGGCTCAACACCAGCGTGGCCCTCGCGGACACCAACGGCGGCAGCGCCTTCCGCCTCGGCGGCTACGTGGCCAACACCATCCACATCTTCTGCTCCATGGGCGTGCGCACGGAGTTCACCGGCTCGCTGGTGGGCGCCGACACCTGGGGCCACTCGCTCTACGTCTCGCTCTACTTCGGCGGCCGCCCGTCGTCGCAGTGCCGCTGAGAGCGTGTTTGACCCTGTTTCTCAGCGAACTCGCTTCAGATCCACGTCGCCCGGCGGCGTCCGCTCTCCCTTGCGTAGCAGCGCTACGCGCGGTCGAGCGTCCTGGCCGGACTCGTGTCTCTTCGCGATTTCACCGAGAAAAGGATCAAACACGCTCTGAGCCGCTACCTCGCCTTCCCCTGACGGACTCGGCGCTCAAGGTCGCGCACGAAGCCAGGCTCGAACACCCCGTCGACCCGCAGCGAGTAGCGGAAGAACGGGTCGGCCAGCACGCCGTGGTAGTCCATGTCGTTGAACCAGTAGATCGGCCGGTCGACCACCACCGGCTCCGCGTCGGCGCCGGGCTGGAGGTAGAAGCGCTTGCCCGGGCGCGGCGCGAAGTTGATCGACTGCGCCACGCCGAGCGACTGGCCCGGCTCGGTGTCGCGATGCAGCGGCGCGTGGTCGTGGGCCTCGACGCCGAAGAGCACGCAGCGCCCGATCTCCCGGAAGGGCAGCGAGCGCACGAAGTCGACGGTCTGGGGGAAGACCTCCTGCGCCTCGTCGGAGAAGGCCTTGCCGGCGCCCGAGTGCTTGTCGTCCCAGCGGTCGTTGGAGAGCAGGTGGTAGCAGCACTTCCAGGGGAAATAGACGCCGTGACGGAGCGTGAGCAGCCGCTGCTGGGCGCGGGTGAAGGCGCGGTCGGTCTCGTCGCCGAAGTCCTCCTCGTGGCGGCGCGAGCGGTCGATCGCGTCGGGGTCGTCGCCCAGCGAGACGAAGTCCTCGAAGTCCTCGTCGCTCATCGCCCGGATGGCCTCCATCGCGTCGCGGTGGCCGTCGTCCATCATCCACGGCGCCACCACGCCCATCCATTTCAGGGTCGCTCCGGTGCCCTCGGTCTCGACCTGGGTAAGCCCGAGGGTGATCTCCCGGTCGAGGGCCCCGAAGCACGATGTGTCGATCACCCCGCCAAGGTCGACGAAGGGAGCGCCCCAGATGCCCCACGGCCGGGCGCTCACGGCGAGGGCTCCCCGTCGAGGCGCGAGGCGACCCAGCGGTCGAAGGCGCGCGTGCCGTCCTCGCTGGTGGCGTAGACCCCGCCCTCCCAGCGAGACGCCATCCCGAGCTGCTGGAGCTCGCAGACGGCGCGGTCCTCGGCGTTGGTGCGGTCCCAGAAGGCGAAGACCTCGTCGAGCCCGGCGTCGTCGGGGGTCGCGCGGTGCACGAAGACCTCCCCCACCACGCGGGTGCGGCCGGGGGAGAGCGGGTGGAGTCGATACATGAGCAGGTAATCCGGCTGCAGGCTGGTGAGCAGGTTGGGGGCGATCCAGGCGTCGTGAACGAGGCGGCGCAGGTGCGTCGGGACGATGGGGCGCCGCCCCCGGAGGAGCCCGGTGGTGGAGACGGTCTCGGCCTCGTCGCGGAGGGACATCACCCCGCCGAGCCAGCCGTCGTGCTCGACGAGGCTGTGCGAGTCCCGCCACGGGGTGAGCGCCTCCAGGCCCGGGTGCACCGTCGGGAAGTGATGGGACTCCTGGAAGTTCTCCACCAGCAGCTTCCAGTTGGCGTCGACCTCCCAGGAGAGGCGTCGGGCGCGGCGCAGTGAGGCGACCTCCAGCGAGGCGAGCCACGGAGGGAGCGACGGCGCCGGGGAGGGGGCCGTGGGGTATGCGAAGAGGCTGGTGAGGCGAGCGGCGACGTGGCCCGCGCGGAGGCCGTGATCGGCGTGGTCGAGCCCGTCGGGGGCGCCCGGGGCGCGCAGCAGCGAGCCCGAGAGGTCGTAGCGCCACGAGTGGTAGGGGCAGGAGATCTGCAGCGACGGGAGGGTGCCCTGGTCGCCTTCGAGCAGGGCCACGCCGCGGTGGCGGCACACGTCCCTGAGCAGGTGCAGCGAGAGGCCCGCGTCGCGCGCCACGACGAGTCGGTCGTCGGGCATGGGGACGCGCACCCAGGCTCCGGGGCGGGCGAGGTCGTCGGTGCTGGCGGCGGCGTAGCCGTGGGCGCGGAAGAGCAGGTCGAGCTCGCGGGCGAAGCGCGAAGGGTCGGTGTAGGCCTCGCGGGGGAAGGGGGAGAGCATCAGAACCAGAGCTCCCAGACGCCCGGGTCGACCTCGACGCCGTGCGCGGTGATGGAGATGCGGTCGATCCTGCCCGTGAAGGGGCGGATCTGGTGAAGCCGGTAGGAGCTCAGCAGCACGGCGTCACCGGCGCCCGAGAGGACGTCCCTCCTGGGGGATCGCAGCGCCGCGGAGGAGGGCTCGTCGCGGCCGTCCCAGCAGGCGTCCCAGAGGCGGAGCGCGCCGCCCTTCGACGGGGGCTGGAGCATGACCACCAGGGAGAGCGCACCGCGCTGCCGGGAGAGGTGCTCCGGGGCGAGGCCCTCGACGTCCCAGTGAGGAACACCCCCTCGACGGGCGACCTTCGAGCCCGCGGGGAAGACGTGGACCCCCGGTCCGCCGAAGCCCCGGCGGGCTCTCACCCGGGCCCCGACGAGCTGCGAGAAGAGCGCCCGGGTGGCCGACTGGGCGCCGGGGAGCACCGACTCCACCAGGGCGTCGGAGGCGGCGCAGCGGGAGAAATACTCCGCCGCCCGGCCCGTCTCCAGGTGCGTGTAGAAGGCGCTCCCCAGGGAGAACTGCTCCCCGCCGAAGTCGGAGGTCCAGCGCTCCCGGGCGGAGAGGACGGCGTCGGCCATGGCGGCCGAGTCGCTCGCAGACCAGGCCGAGCGAAGCGCCACGGCGCAGCCCTCCTCGAGGTGGCCGCGCAGCGCGGGGCGCTCCGCGGAGGACCACGCGGCGGCCGCGATCTCGACGATGTCGGGGATGGGAGGAGCTGAGGGAGCTGGGAGCGAGGAGGGCCGCACGGCGCGGCGGAGACTAAACCCTCTTAGGGGGCGTTGGCGGCGCCCGGGGTCGGGGTCGCCGAGAGGCGCCAGTCGGTGTTGGCCTCGTCGGTGTCGCTGCCGTTGGGAATGCGGGCGATGGAGTTGGGCATGGTGTTGGAGTCGGCCACGGTGGCGGCGAGGACGGTGCCCTCGACCAGGCTCACGGTGCCGGTCACGCCGGTGATGGTCGCGGCGCTCATCGGGCCCTCGTAGCAGAGGGCGTCGATCATGGCGCCCGTGGCCGTGTTGATCAGCGCGACGCCGTCGGGGGCGCCGTTCTGGAGCGAGTCGTTGGCGATGCTGAAGCGCATCACCCCGGCCGGGACCATCACCCCGGCGTTGGCCACCACGGCGTAGGCGCCGGGGGCGAGGGTGCCCGAGAGGGCGACGCGGGCGTACTCGCGGCTGGTCGATCCGTTGACCATGACCAGCACCACCGTGGAGAGGTCCGCGGGGGTGAGGGCGCCGTTGTAGATCTCCACGAACTCGCCGCTGTCCGAGCCCACCTGGTCGTAGTCGACCTCGTTGATCACCAGGCTCCCGATGGGGGCCTCGGTCACCTGCACCATGGCGGTGCGGGTGTCGGCGCCGAGCGTCGCGGTCACTGTCGCCATCGCGGCCGCGGCGCCGCCGGTGAACACCACCTCGGCGCTGAGCGCGTCGGCGGGGACGAGCACCATCGCGGGGATGGTCCCGCCCGCGGTGGTGGCGAGCGTGACGGAGGTTCCGCCCGCGGGCGCGGGCAGGTCGAGGGTCACCGTGAGGGTGGTCGTGGTGCCCGGGCCCACGGTGCTCATGGCGGGCGTGAGGCCCGCGAGGCGGGGCGCCTCGGTCGCGCCGATGACCCGCACCTGCGCCGTGCGGACGGAGGTGCCGAGCGTCGCGGTGAGGGTGTACGCCGTCGCCGAGGCGGTCACTCCCATCACCGGGACCACCGCGCGCGTGCTGCCCGCGGGGATCACCACGTCGGCCACCACCATGCCCGGGTCGCTCGAGCTCATGGTGACGGTGGTGGCGGTCGCCACGGCGCGGGTGAGCTGCACCGCGAGCGCCGTCGGCAGGGTCGGGCCCGCCGCGCCGACGCGGGCGAACACGGTGCCTGCGGGGAAGGCCGCGAGCTGCGCCGCGCCCGCGACGAGGTCATCGGCCGAGCGCGGGTTGAGCTTGGAGTTGGAGCGCGAGAGGAAGAGCACGCCCGTGATGGAGGCGAAGCGCTCGTCCATCACCGGGAAGGGCGAGGTCACGTAGAAGCCGTCGTCCACGCGCAGCCCGCCGGTGACCTCGAACTCGTTGGTCGGGGCCGTCTCGCCGCCCGCAGGGGCGGGGGAGGGGTTGGTCACGACCACGTCGGAGACGCGCACGACTACGCCCTCCAGGGCCGCCGCGCGAGCGCCGCCGGTGGTGACTTCTGCTGGCGTCGCCGTCACCGGCGGAGGCAGCGCCACGCCGCGGGCGGTGGTGGTGACGGTGGCGCCGGAGAGCTGGATCTGCCCGAAGAAGTCGGCGATGAGCGCGTTGCCGAGGGTGACCCTGTCGCCCGCGACGACCATCGGCGCGGTGCCGGTGAAGACGAAGATGCCGGAGTTCTCCGGGGCGGTGTACGCCGGGTCGCCGGGGGCGACCTGCACATAGAACCCGTTGCGGTTGACCGCGGTGACGACCGGGCCGGTGACGGTGACGCGCGACCCCATGGCGACCATCGCCGACTTGATGGCGTAGACGGTGGCGGGGCAGGCGTCGCCGCTGGGGTTGGCCGCGTCGGGGCAGGCGTCGCAGAGGTCGCCGCGGCCGTCCCTGTCGCGGTCGGACTGGTCGGCGTTGCGCGCGTCGGGGCAGTTGTCGCGCTCGTTGGCGGTGCCGTCGCCGTCGCGGTCGTTGGGGTCGGGCGCCGAGCACGAGCTGGTGTCGGGGTTGAGGGGGCAGGGGTCGCAGGCGTCGCCCACGCCGTCGCGGTCGGTGTCGCCCTGCGCGCCGTTGTCCACCGGGCGGATGGGGTTGAACACCCGGGGGCAGTCGTCCATGGCGTTGGGGACGCCGTCGCCGTCCATGTCCATGGCGCTGGAGACGCCGGAGTAGCGGGTCGACCCGCTCACCACCGGGTTGGGCAGCGAGCCCATGGCGTTGCGCTCCGGGAGGCACGACGGCTCGTTCATCGGCTCGCCGCAGAAGAAGAGGGGGTAGCGCCCGGAGTTGGCGCTGGTGAGCGCCGGGAGGCCGCGGCCGCCGAGGTCGCGGGAGACGCAGACGCGCTTGTTGACGCCGCAGACGTCGAGCGGGTCGCACATCGCTCCGCCCGGGAGCGCCGACACCAGGGTGGCGTCGCCGTAGAGGGTCGAGCCGCCGCGCATCACCAGGGTGACGTCGGCGGGGGCGGCGTCGATGACGGCGCGGTGGTCGCGGTGCATGGCGCCGTTGAAGATCGCGAGGTCGGCCACGCGCCCGGTGGCGATCACCCCGACGGCGTCGTCGACCGCGAGGGCGGCCGCGGCGTCGCGGGTGGCCATGAGCCAGATGGCCTCGTCGGTGAAGAAGTCGCCGTAGAAGTTGGCGTCGAGGGAGTCGGCGCAGCGAAGCTCGCGGAGCATGTTCATCGAGCCGCTGATGATCCAGTCGGAGCCGAGGGCGATGGGCACCCCGAGGCGGGCGTACTCGGTGACATGCGCGGTGTCGCCGTAGAGGGTCACGTTGGAGCGAGGCGACCAGATGAGCGCAACGCCCTCGGTGGCCATCTCGGAGATGTCCGGGGGGAGCAGCCCGACGCCGTGGACGAAGGCGCTCTGCGGCTGCACGAGGTCGGTGGCCCCGGTGCGGATGCAGAGAAACTCGTTGCGCGCCTCGACGCCGATGCCCTCGGCGACGTGCGGGGTGTACGCGTCGGCGCGGGCGATCTCCGCCGCGGTGTCGATGGAGGGGTAGCCGCAGCCGGAGGCCAGCAGCGCGCCGCTGGAGTCGCCGAGGGGGAAGGTCTCGTAGCGCACCACCGGCTGGCCGAGGCCGTCCATGGTCCCGCGGTCGAGGTTGCGCAGGAAGCCCGCGACGCCGCCCGACCCGTTGACCGAGGTGGCGCCGCCGAGGACGAAGCGCAGCTCGCCCCAGGCGACCTGGTCGTTGCTCGCGCTGCCCGCGGAGGAGAGCCGGGTGTGCCCGCGGCCCCCTCGGCGCCAGTCGTGGCGGTGCTCGTAGCGCTCGGCGGTGCGGGTGTACGGGGCGTTCTGCGCGAAGGTGAGGTGGTCGTGGGCGTTGATGAGCCCGGGCGAAACGACGCCGTCGGGGCAGACCACCCGGGTCGCGGCGGCCGCGCCCTCGGCGGCGCTGCAGTCGCAGCCCACGCATCGGATGATGCCCGCGGCGTCGACCAGCACCTGGCCGCCGCGGAAGACCTCCCCCGGGGTGAGCACGTCGCCGGTGATGAGCGTCCCTGCGGTGCCCGCGGTGACCGAGCAGGTGCCCGAGGCGAGGGACGGGAGCGAGTCGCCGGGACAGGTGGTGATGCGAGGGCCGCGCGACGGACCGCCCCCGTCGGGGACGTCCGTCGAGGGCGCGTCGGTCGGCGGCGCGTCGGTCGGCGGCGCGTCAGGGAGGGCGCCGTCCGGGACGTCACTCTGGATCGGTCCCCCATCGGGGAGGGTGTTCGGGTTCGGGTCGCTCGAGCACGCCGCGAGGGTGATGAGCAAGAGGGAGAGCGGGCGAATAGGGCGCATCGGGACTGTGTGGCCTCCGGCCGTCGAGCGGGGGAAGAGAGGCGCGCACGCTAGCACCGACCCGCCGCCCGGGGAGCCGTGACTCGCACCCCCCGGGTGCGCCGTCAGCGAGAGGCAGACCGCGCGGTCGCGTTCGCGCGACGCTTGAACCCGCGCGGCTTCTTCCGGCTCCGCTTCTCACTCGCGGGCTTTGTGTTGCCGCGGTGCCGCGGCCTCATCGCCGTTTCGGACGCGCGTCCACTGAGGCGATCTACCCCAGGCGGGCAGCGACCCTGTGGCGTGGGCGCGCAGTCGCTCCACGCGACGCGCTGCGCGCGGCCCTTCCAGCGTGGGAGCGCGGGGCGGCACGAAGGTTGAGAGCAGTGCTCCATCCCGTAGGAGGGACACGACTCATGAAGACGCCTACCCGATGGATGATCCTTGCCTCGCTCGCGCTCGTCGGCTGCGGCGGCACCGCGGCGTCGACGGCGCGGATGGGCGCGACGCAGGCGGCGATCCGCTCGGCCGGCGAGGTGGGCGCCGAGCGCGAGCCCACCGCCGCGCTCCACCTTCAGTACGCCAGGGAGCAGTTCTCCCAGGCCGAGCAGCTCTCTCGCAGCGGCGAGGGCGAGCGGGCCGAGCGGGTGCTCGCTCGCGCCGAGGCCGACGCCGAGCTGGCCCTGGCTCTCTCCCGTCGCTCCGCCTCCATCGCCGCCGCGAGGCAGGCCGCCAGCGAGGTGAGCGAGGCGCGGTCGCAGCCCCCGCCGCCGACGGCGCCGACGCCGCCGCCCACGCCGCCGACCGCCCCGCAGCCCGCGCCCTAGCGCAACCGGAGCCTCTGGAGATTCACCATGAAGTACATCGCATTGCTCACCGTGCTCGGCATCGCCTCCCTCTCGGGCTGCGCCTCTACGCCCGCCCCGCCGCGAGAGCTCGTCGAGGCCCGCGCCGCGTTCGGTCGCGCCAGCCAGGGGCCCGCGGCGCGCCTCGCCCTCGTCGACCTCCACAACGCGCGAGGGGAGCTCGAACGCGCAGAGCGCAGCTTCACCGAGGCCCCGAGCTCGGACGTCACCCGAGACCTCTCCTACGTGGCGCTGCGCCGGGCGCAGGCCGTGGAGGCCCGCGGCGACACGCTCCAGGCCGACCATGAGCGGGCCCAGGCCGAGCAGGAGCGCGCCGCCCTCACGGGGCAGCAGCTCACACAGATGCAGGCGGCCCTTCAGCAATCGCAGCAGCAGCTGCAGAGCACCCAGCAGACCGTCGCCATGACGCAGACCCAGCTCGCCGCCGAGAGGCAGCGGCGCCTGGAGGCCGAGCGCCAGGCGGCCGCCGCGCTGGAGAGCCTCCGTCGCGTCGCGGCGGTGCGAGAGGAGCAGCGAGGGACCATCATCACCCTCTCCGGCGAGGTGCTCTTCGCCACGGGTGAGTCCACGCTCCTCCCCATCGCCCAGCAGCGGCTCGACCAGGTGGCTCGGGCGCTCATCGACCAGGGCGCCCGGCACCTCGTCGTCGAGGGGCACACCGACTCGCGGGGCTCGCCCACGACCAACCACCAGCTCTCTCTCGCCCGCGCCCAGTCGGTGCGCTCCTACCTCATCAGCCGCGGCATCCCCGAGGGCCAGATCGAGGCGAGCGGCCTCGGCCCGTCGCGGCCGGTGGCGCCCAACGACACCGCCGAGGGCCGGGCCAACAATCGCCGCGTGGAGATCGTGGTCTCCCCGGCGGCCCGCAGCGGCACCTGACGGTCGCCCCGGGCCCTCGGGGCGCCTCGCGGGAGATCGGCTATGGTCGATCGCACCCACCGCGATGGCCCTCTTCAGCGAACGACTCGCGCGCCTTTCCCTCCACCTCCGCGGCTGGCGAAGCCGCTCGGTCGACACCTGCACCGGGGCCCTCCACTGGGTCGAGACGCCCGGCGGGGGCGCCCTCCCGACCACGGTCGTCCTCCACGGCTACAACTCCTCCGCGGGCTACAACGCCCCGCTGCTCCAGTCGCTGCGGCCGCACGTCCGCCGGCTGATCGCCCCCGATCTGCCCGCGCACGGCTACAGCCACGCGCCGCCCCACCTCGACGGAGCCCTGCTCTACCAGGGCCTGCGCGACGCCCTCGACCACGCGCTCGACGGCCCGGTGATGCTGGTGGGCAGCTCCATGGGCGCCGCCCTCGCGCTGCGCTACGCCGTCGACCGCCCCTCGCGGGTGATGGGCCTCGCGCTCGTCTCTCCCGGCGGCGCTCCGCTCTCGGACTCCGAGCTCGCCGCGCTTCAGCGCACCTTCACGCTCCGCACCCACGCCGAGGCCGAGGACTTCATCGACCGTCTGCTGGTGCGCCGCACCGCCCTCCGACCCATCGCCGCGGCGAGCCTGCGACGTGGCTTCGCCCGCCCCGCGCTGCGACGGCTCCTCGCGGGTGTGGGCCCGGCCAACTACCTCACCGTCGACGAGCTGCGCGCCCTCACCATGCCCGTGCTGCTGCTCTGGGGCGCCGAGGAGCGGGTGCTGCCGTCGACGGGCCTGGACTTCTTCAGGGAGCACCTGCCCCCGCACGCCCGCATCGAGGTGGTGGCCGGGGTCGGTCACAGCCCGCAGGTGGACGACTGCGACGGCACCGTGCGGCGGCTGCTGGCCTTCTTGCGAGAGAGCGCGGGCTGAGGGCCTACGCCAGCAGCGCGAGCAGGTCGTCGCGGGTGAGCGACGCGCTCGGGTCGCCGCCTGACAGCGCGGCCTCGGCGAGCGCCCGCTTGCGGGATTGCAGCGCCACGATGCGCTCCTCCACGGTGTCGCTCGCCACGATGCGGTAGATGGTCACCGGGCGCTGCTGGCCGATGCGGTGGGCGCGGTCCGCGGCCTGGTCTTCGACGGCGGGATTCCACCACGGATCGAGCAGGAAGACGTGATCCGCCGCGGTGAGGTTGATGCCCGTGCCGCCCGCCTTGAGCGACACCAGCATCACCGGCGGACCGCCCTCCGACTGGAAGCGCCCCACCACCTCGGCGCGGTCGCGCGTGGCGCCGTCGAGCCTCGCGAAGCCGATGCCCGCGGCCTCGAGGTGCGGCTCCACCCGGTCGAGCAGCGAGGTCCACTGCGAGAACACCAGGGCCTTGTGGCCGTCCGCCGCGGCGGACTCCAGCGCGTCCACGAGGCAGGTCACCTTCGACGACGAGTCCGCGCTCTGCCCCGGAACCAGCCCGCTGTGACACGCCGCCTGCCTCAACCTGAGCAGCGCCTCCAGCGCCAGCAGCGTGCTCCCGCCCTCGCGCAGGGCCTCCACCACGTCGCGCTGCGAGGCCGCCCTCACGGCGTCGTAGACCTCGCGCTCCCGCTCATCGAGGTCGCAGCGGAGCACCGCCTCCGTCCTCGGCGGAAGCTCCGGCGCCACCTCCCTCTTCAAGCGCCTCAGCAGGAAGGTCCCCACCCGCTGCCGCAGCCTCGCCATGGCGGTGCCGTCGCCCTCGGCGGCGGGCTTCGCGTATCGCTCGTCGAAGTCGCTCCGCCCCCCGAGCAGGCCAGGGTTGGCGAAGTGCATCAGGCTCCACAGCTCCTCGAGGCGGTTCTCCACGGGCGTCCCGGAGAGCGCCACGCGAAAGCTCCCCCGTAGCTGGTAGGCCGCGCGCGCGGCCTGGCTGTCGGGGTTCTTGATGGCCTGCGCCTCGTCGAGCACGACCGCGTCCCAGGGCTCCTTGGAGAGCGCCCCGGCGTCGAGGCGAAGCACCGCGTAGGTGGTGAGGGTGACGTCCGCGCGACGATCGATGGCCCGACCCGCGCCGTGATAGACCGCGACCGAGAGCCCCGGGCGAAAGCGCCTCACCTCGTCGGCCCAGTTGTGGAGCACGCTCCTGGGCGCCACCACAAGCGAGCGACCTCGCAGCGCGCAGATGGTCTGGAGCGTCTTGCCGAGGCCCATGTCGTCGGCCAGCACAGCGCCCATCTGCGCGTCGCGGAGGAAGCAGAGCCAGTCCACGCCCCGACGCTGGTAGGGCCGCAGCGTCGCCGTGAGGTCCGCCGGGAGCGCCGCCGGGGGGATCGCCTCGAAGCCCTCCGCCAGCGCCCGCAGCCCCTGCAGCTTGGGGGGAGCGGGCGTCTCCAGGGCCTCGCAGAGCTGGGCCAGCGCGGGCAGCGCGGCGCGCGTCACCTCGCCGTCGTCGTCCCTCGCGGCGAGCAGGTCGGCCACCCGGTGACCGTGCGCCCGCAGCCACTCGACCGGCAGCGGCGCCCAGGTTCCGTCGGTGAGCGGCACAACGTCCAGGCCCTCCCGCCACGCCTGCATCACCGTCGCCGCGTCGGCCTGCCTCGGCGTCGCACCCTCTCCCTCTCCGTCGCCAGGGAGCTCGAAGGAGAGGTCGAAGCCCGTGTCCCGCACCGCGAGCTTCGGGGCGACCGGGACGGTGCCGAAGAGCGACGCCGTGGCGCTCCCTCCCTCTGGCGACCACGCCTTGAGCTTCGCCAGGAAGCGCGCCGCGTCCGCGCCCCGGTACGCCGTGCGCACGCCCGGAACCAGCCCCAGCTCGTCGCGCAGCCGGTGTACCTCCCGCACCTCCGCCCCTTCGTCGCGCAGCGGGAGACCGCCCCGCAGGTGCACCATGCGACCGTCCTCTATGCGAGCGATCGGAGGGTCGCCGTAGGTGAGCGACGGGCTCACCGAGAGCACGTGAGAGAGCAGCGTGACGTCCATGGTGATGCGCGGCCGGAGGCCCTTGACCAGCGTCGGGAGTCGCTTCGTTCGCAGCTCCACAGGGAGCCTCGCAGAGAGCTCGGGGAGGGCCTTCAGCACCAGCTCGGAGACCTCGGTCGCTGCGAACACCCGGGTGCGAGGGAGCTTCTCCATGAGCGGTCCGGTGAGGTCGGTCGCCCCCATCGGGCGGAGCAGCCCGCCCGCGATGGCGACGCCCGGCGACGGCACCGCGGTCACCGCAGGGTCGCGCTCGATGCGCAGCGCGAAGCCCTTGGGGTGATCCTCCACCCAAGCCTTCGGGAGCACCTCCTCGGTGGAGACCTTCACCGCCCGGCCGTCGAGGCCCACGTCCTCGCAGGTCGAGAGGGCGGACAGGAGCGCCGGGAGGTCCTGCGCGGCCACGAGCCCGCCGCGCTTCAGGTCGCACAGCCGATCGACGGCGAGGTCGGCGTCGCCGGTCGAGAGGGCCACCCCGGCGTCCGAGAGCGCCCCCTCCAGCGTCCGCTCGTCCCCGCCCGGACCTGTGATGTAGCGGGCCACCCGCAGCCCCTCGCGCGTCGCGGTCAACGCGTAGCGCAGCCTCGACTGCACGCTCACCGCCGAGGGGAGCGCGACCCCCGTGCGAAGGGCAGTCTCCAGGGCCGCGGCGGCCGCGACGACGTGGGCGCAGGGGTCCGCCCCGCCGCAGTCACACGCCCACTCTCCCTCCTCGGGGTAGAGCATCGCCGTGGCCGGAACCGACCACCCCGGCACCTGCACCAGCAGCATCGCCTCGTCGTCGGTCTCTCGCTGGGAGAGCACGTTGCCGGGGCGGGCGAGCTCGGCGGCCTGGGCGAGGCGCATCGAGGGGGAGCGCCTGCGGACGTTGGCGAGCAGGGCCTGGAGCGAGGCGAGGGAGACGGGCATCAGTGCAGGCGCCGCGGATGAGAAGAGGGAGAGGGGGTCATGGCCGCGGGTCTTCTGGCATCGCGGCCGCGCTGGCGCAATCCGATCGGAGGGCCTTCACCCGTCCCCGGCGGTTGTCCGGTAGTCTCGACCGTCGTGCTGGCAGAACTGACCTCGGGCGTCGGCCGTCGCGCTCGCCTCGACCTCGCGTACTGGCTGCTCGCCTCGATCAGCATCGGGCTGATCCCGCTCGGGCCCTTCCCCGGGCTCGCTCTGGTGCGCATGGCGCCCACCGTGGTGCTGGCCTTCGGGGCGTTCCCTGCCACCCAGTCGGCCTTCGGGGCGACCATCGCGTGCGGGCTCCTCGCGGGCGCCATGGGCGACTACTTCCTCAACACCTTCGACCCCGACCTCGCGGTCTACGGGGTGCTCGCCTTCCTGATCGGCCACGTCTTCTACATCGCCGGCCTGCGCCGCGCGGGCTGGTCCGCGAGCGCCGCCCGACGCAGCCTCGTCTCCGGCCTCGCGACCTTCGGCCTCGGCTACGGCGCCGTCATCGCGTGGGTCAATCCCCTCCAGCCGGTGCGCTCCATCGGCTGGGTGACGGTCGACCCGCCGCGGCTGGTCCCGGTCACGCCCGCGCTGCTCGCGTACATGCCGCTGCTCATCGGCATGGCGAGCGTGGCGGTCATGCGACGCGGCTCGCGCGTGCTGGCGCTCGGCGCGCTGGTCTTCGTCGCGAGCGACTCGATCATCCCCCTCAACCAGTTTCTCCTGCCGAGGGCGCACCCGAGCGACCTCTACGCCACCGAGGCGCTGCTCTACCCGGGCTACATCACCTACTACCTCGCGCAGTACCTCATCGCCCGTGGGGCGATGGCGGAGGCCGCGGCTCCGGCCTCCACGACCTGATCCGCAACGGCTGGTCCGCCCGCGCGCGATTTGGTACTCCCGCGCCCCACCGCCCATGGCCACCGTCGACCCCGCCTCGCTCGACCGTCTGACCCCGCTCCGCCGCGCCCGCACCGTCGTCGTGAAGATCGGCACCGGCGTGCTCACCGACCCCCGCGGAGCCATCGACCGCGCCGTGCTCGACTCCCTCGCCAACGAGCTCGTCGACCTCGCGGAGACCCCCGGCCGCCGCGTCGCGCTTGTCTCCTCCGGGGCCATCGCCCTCGGCGTCGAGGCCCTCGGGTTCACTTCCCGCCCACGCCGCATGGACCAGCTCCAGGCCTGCGCCGCCGCGGGGCAGGGGCTCCTCATCCGGCTCTGGTCCGAGGTCTTCGCCCGGCGCAATCGCGTGGCCGCCCAGGTGCTGCTCACCCACTCCGACTTCGCCGAGCGCGGGCGCTACCTCAACGCCCGCGGCGCGCTCGACGCGCTGCTGACCCGCGGAGCCATCCCCGTCATCAACGAGAACGACACCGTCAGCGTCGAGGAGATCGCCTTCGGTGACAACGACTCGCTCTCCGCCCAGGTGGCCAACCTCCTCGGCGCCGAGCTGCTGGTGATGCTCTCCGTCGCCCCCGGGCTGCTCGACGGCGAGCGCAGGGTGCAGGTCGTCGCCGGGGGCGACCGCAGCGTCGACCGCTTCGTCCGCACCGACATCTCCGGAGGCGGCAAGGGGGGGATGGTCACCAAGCTGAAGGCCGCGAGGGCCGCCACCTCCGCAGGGGCCACGGCGGTGATCGCCCCGGGTCGGCAGCCCGGCGTGCTCGCGGCGCTGATGCGGGGCGACGACGTGGGCACGGTCTTCCTCCCGATGGAGCAGCGGGTGTCCGCGAGGGCCCACTGGATCGCCCATACGCTCCGCGGTCGCGGCACGCTGGTGCTGGACGAGGGCGCTCGCCGCGCGGTGCTGGAGGGCGGCCGCTCGCTGCTCCCCTCCGGCGTCGTCGAGGTGCGCGGCACCTTCCGCCGCGGCGACCCGGTCGACCTCGTCACCGCCGACTCGGCGCCCTTCGCCCGAGGGCTCTCGGCCTTCTCCAGCGCCGAGCTGCACGTCATCCGCGGCCGCAACTCCCGCGAGGTGGGCGATCTCCTGGGCGCGCCGCATGGCGACGAGGTGATCCACCGCGACGACCTCGTGGTGCTCTGAAGCGCGCTACGCGCTGATCGCCGACACCCCGGAGACCGCGGACGGCGGCGGCGGCACGGAGCCGTCGAGGGCTCCGGGCCGCTGGGTGTCCCGAAGGGCGCCCGGGATCCTGGGCAGGCGCACCACGAACTCCGTGCCTTCGCCCTCGTCGCTGCGCACTGTGATGGTCCCTCCGAGGGCGTGCACCACGCGCCAGGTGATGGTGAGCCCCATGCCCATCCCCTTGCCGGCGGCCTTCTTGGTGAAGAAGGGCGTGAACACCCGGGCGAGGTCGTCCTTGGGGATTCCGTGCCCGTTGTCGCTCACGGTGAGCGTGACCTGATCGGCCGCGCCGTCGCCCACGATGGTCACCTTGCCGGTGTGATCGTCGACGGCCTCGATGGCGTTCTGCAGCAGGTTGGTGAACACCTGGTGCAGCTCCTCGGGCACGCACTCGATGACGCCGTCGCCCTTGAACTCCGTCTCCACCGCGACCTCGCGTCCGATCGCCGGCACCACCACCCGCACCACGTCGCGCACCGCCTCGAAGACGTCGTGTCCTCGCGACACCCTCGAGTACCCCTCGCGGCTGTACCGCCGCATCACGTCCACGGTCTCCCGGATGCGCGTGACCCCCGAGCGCGCCGTCAGGAACATCCGCTCGGCCCGCGTGTTGAGCGTGGCGATCTTAGCCTCGGCCTCCGGCGTCGCCTCCCGCGACAGCCGGTGGATATCCCTCACGTCCGACTCGATGCGCGCCAGGGCGTTGGAGATGTAGTTCAGCGGGTTGTTGATCTCGTGGGCCATGCCCCCGGCCACGACCTCCAGCGAGTCCATCTGCTGCGCGAGCACCATGTCCGCCGTGGCGTCCTGCAGGTCGAGCAGCGAGCGCGCCGTGGAGAGCAGCTCCCGCGGCGCGAAGGGCTTGGTCATGTAGGCCGAGGCGCCGGTCTCGATGCCCTTCAGCCGGTCTTCGAGGTCGCCGCGCGCGGTGAGCATCAGCACCGGCGTGTGCTTGAAGCGGGCGTCCGCGCGGAAGCGGCGGATGAACTCCAGCCCGTCGATGTCGGGCATCATCAGGTCGGTGATCACCAGGTCGGGCAGCTCGCGCTGCGCGATCTCCAGGCCCTGCAGCGCGTGCGTGGTCGCGAGCACCCTGAAGTGCTGCCGCAGCACCGTGTGCAGCAGCCGGAGCACGTCCGGGGTGTCCTCGATCACCAGCACCGTGCGGGCGTGGGCTCGCTCGCCGGGGTCGCGCTCGACCACCCGTCGCTCGGTCACCTCGGCCACGCCCAGGAGCTTGAACTCCGGGCGCGTGGAGACCTGCACGGTCCACTCCTGCACGCTGCGGTCGTCGTCGCGCCTCGGGAGTACGAGCTCGCGCCTGCCGGGGCGGTGGTCGAGCGCCTCCTCGCGGAAGTGCTCCCGGTCTCGCGGCAGCACCACCGTGAACAGGGCCCCGCGGCCCGGCTCGCTGAACGCGTTGATCTCGCCGCCGTGCAGCTCCACCAGCTCGCGCGCCAGGGCCAGGCCGACGCCCGCGCCGCCGTAGCGCCGCGAGCCCGCCATCTCGACCTGGAAGAAGCGCTCGAAGATCCGGTCGGCCATCTCCGGGTCGAAGCCCGGGCCGTCGTCCTGCACGGCGATGGTGGCGGTGCGCTCGTCGTGGGTGACGCTCACCTTGATGCGGCCGCCGGGCGGCGTGAACTTCGCGGCGTTGGAGAGCACGTTGATGAACACGCGCTCAAGCCGGTCGATGTCGCAGTGCGTGGGCACCGCCTCGGCGTCGGCCTCGAAGCTCACCTCGATGCCCTTTCGCTGCGTGAGGGTGAGCACCTGGGCGACCAGCGCGCGCAGGAACGCGACGAGGTCATGCTCCTCGACGCGCAGCCGCAGCCGCGACTCCTCCAGGCGCGACAGGTCGAGCAGGTCTTCGATGAGCCGCAGCAGCTTGACCCCGTTGCGGAACACCGTGCGCAGGGTGGTGCGCTGCGACTCGGAGACGGCCCCCATCTCGCCGTCGATCATCAGCTCGACCGGCGACAGGATCATCGCCAGCGGGGTCTTGAGCTCGTGGGTGATGTTGGCGAAGAAGTGCGACTTGAAGCGGTCGAGCCGCTTCAGCTCCTCGTGCGCCCGGCCGAGGCTGTGCGTGGCGCTCTCCAGCTTGATCTGGTTGACCACCTGCTCGTAGGCGCCGCGGAAGGCGAACACCTGCGCGGCGCTCACTACCGTAGCGGTGGTCACCAGGAAGAACATGTTGGTGATCGCGTCGCTGAGCTGCGCCCCGCTGGCGTTGAACGCGTTGGGCACCAGGAACATCAGCACGATCGCGACGTGATAGGGCACGGCGATGCGCGCGGGCCACATGAAGAGCAGCCCCGCGGTGATCATCGCGAGGTTGAGCCCGGCGTAGTACACGGAGCTGTAGCCGCCGAGGACGTAGACCATCACGGCGATGCCGGCGCCGACGCACAGCATGTAGACCTGCGTGAGGCGCGCGGCGTGGCGCTCGAAGACGGGCCGGCGGGTGGCCACGAACATCGCGAGGGTGATGAGCGTGACCAGCGCGCGGCTGGGGTAGAGGATGTGCAGGTGCTGGCGGGCGACGACGTAGTCGAGCACGCCGAAGAGGGGATAGAAGACCCCGACGAGGAGCAGCACGGTGCGCGCCGCGCGGCGGTTGCGATCGATGAGCCAGCGGCTCCACTCCGCCTCGATCGCCGCCTCGATCGGAGCCGCGCCGCTCACGGCTTGCGCATGGTGACGAAGGGGTTGATCCCAGTGCCGTCCTCGAGGATGGCGACCTCCGCCTCCGGGGCCGCGGCGCGCGCGTACTCCATCATCTCCTCGCGGGTGCGCAGCAGCAGGAACCACTCCAGGTGGTGCTCCAGGAACCACTTGCACGGGTTCTCCTGCACCATGTTGCCGACGAACGCCGTGCCTCCCGGGTTGAGGTTGTCATAGAAGTTCCGGCAGAGGTTCACCGCCGTGGGGAAGCGCAGGTAGTCGAAGAGCCCCGCGCAGAAGATCATGTCGAAGGGCCCGAAGCCCTTGAAGAGCGTCGGGTCGTGGAGCAGCCGCTTGATGGAGTCGTGGAGGAAGACCACCTTCACCGAGGGGTTGCTGGCGATGTGCCGGGACATCCTCCCCTGGGCATACGAGAGGGCCAGCGGGTCCTGATCGAAGAGGAGGAACTCCACCGGCGGCGTCGGCCGTCGGCGCTGCGCGAGCAGCTCGACGATCTCCTGCGCGGGCCCTGCGGCCACCGAGGCGATGCGGATGGGCCTGCCGGTGACCGTCGGGTTGTCGAGCATCGCGTCGAGGCGGGCCCGCACCACGTCCTTGCGGCACCGCACCGCGTGGGCACCGCGGGTCCACACCACGGCCAGGTGTAGCGCCCGGCCGAAGAGCGTGGCGCCCTCGAACTGCCGCTCGTAGATGTACCGCATCACCTCGTAGTCGCCCGGATATCCGAGCGGCTTCGTGCGGCACCGGTGCATGAAGGGCGCGCGCATGAAGTAGTCGTGGAGCATGCGCAGCGAGTAGTCCTTGAGGGGCGCCTGCTCGGCCTCTGGGACGCTCCGCAGCGCGGCGTCGATGGCCTCGGAGTAGCGCACGAACTCCGGGACGAAGTCGCGCCGGAGCTGGTCGATGAGGGCGTTGCGCGCGGCGGTGTGCATCTCGCCGGTGAGGAGGTGAGAGGGCAGCCTGGACTCGAGCGCGGAGAGCCTGGCGTCGGAGTCCTCGAAGAAGAGCCGCAGCTCGGCCACCAGCGACTTGAAGCGCTCGTGCCCCTCGACGAACCACGGCCGCGAGCGGGCGAGCAGGAGCTGCGCCTCGCCTTCGCTCCAGAGGCGCACGTCGCGCAGGTGCATCACGTCGTCGATGTTCATCAGCGACTCGCTGAACGACGCGCCCACCACCACGCGCCCGTCGAGCTCGCGCACCGTCGTGACCTGCGCCGCGCCGCGGTAGACGGTGTGCTGGTCGAAGCTCACCGCGAGGCGCTCGATGGTCTCGCCGACGGAGACGTGCGCCGACACGGGCCACACGAAGGCCACGCCGTTCTGCGAGACGTCCTGCAGCTCGCACGGGTGTGTCACGCCAGCGTGCGTGACCTCGATGACCGGCTCGATGCCCTCGAAGTCCTTGGGGCTGTAGCGCCGCGGGCGGAAGAACACCTCGCGCCCGCTCGCGCCCTCCAGGGTCTCGTAGTCGCGGCCGCGTCCGACGTCCGGCGAGCTGATGCGCTCCCCCGGCGGCGGCACGCTCTGGCGCTCCCCTGGCGGCCTGCTCTGGCGACCGCCGGGGACGAAGAACTCACTCTCGCGCGCTTCCGAAGGACGCGGCGGGACCTCTGCGTTGGACATGGCGTCGACTCTCTCAATGCATGGCGGTGGTGTCTACGATTCGCGCGGAGCCCGAACTACCCACCGGCTCGACCTCACTCTCCGCGCTCGATCTTCTCCCTCGCCGCGGTCGCCATGGCGTCGACCCGCTCGTTGAGGGGATGCCCGTTGTGAGCTTTGACCCATTTCCAGGTGACCTGGTGCCGCTCCGCCACGCGGTGCAGCCGCTGCCAGAGGTCCTGGTTCTTCACGGGCTGCTTCGCGGCGGTCTTCCACCCGCGCTTCACCCAGTTGGGCATCCACTCGGTGATGCCGTTTCGCAGGTACTGGCTGTCGGTCCAGAGCGTCACCACGCAGGGCTTCTTCAGCTCCTCCAGCGCGGAGATCGCGGCCATGAGCTCCATGCGGTTGTTGGTGGTCTTCGGCTCGCCGCCGGAGATCTCCCGACGCTGGCTTCCGCTGATCAGCAGGGCCGCCCAGCCTCCAGGCCCGTCGGGGTTCGGCTTCGCGCCTCCGTCGGTGTAGATCGTCACGGGGATCGGTGCGGAGACAGGGGCTTCGTCGCTCACGGGGCTGGGATCGTACGAAAGCCCGACCCCCGACGGTGAGGTTTCGTCATGTCGGCGTTTCCGGCCCGCGGGATCGCGCGCTAGCTTCGCGCCACCACACGATGAAGACACGAACGCTTCGATGGATGGGCGCCCCCCTGGTCTGGCTCGTGAGCTGTACCCCGGCCGACCCGGTGCTGGTGGGGGGGCCCGTCGACGAGATGGACTCGGGCTCCAACCCGATGAGCGACGGCGGCGGCAACACCGCCACCGACCGCGGAGGCACTCCCCCGAGGGACTCCGGGCCCGCGTCGATGCGCACCGACGGCGGGGGCGTGCAGGTGTCCGCGGGCAACGCCTCGGCCTGCGCCCGCCGACCCGACGGCACCATCGGCTGCTGGGGCAACAACCGGGGCGGCATCCTCGGCGACGGCACCACGATGACCCGCGCCGCCGCGGTGAGCGTCGCGGGCGTGAGCGACGCCGCGCAGGTCTCCGTCGGCAGCTTCCACGCGTGCGCGGTGCGAGCCAACGGGCGCGTCGTCTGCTGGGGAGCCAACCGCAACGGGCAGCTCGGCGACGGCACGCTGCTCGACCGGCGGATGCCCGTCGAGGTGGTGCAGATCGACGACGCCACGCAGGTCTCGGTCGGCGAGACGCACACCTGCGTGCTCCGCCGCTCGGGCCAGGTCGCGTGCTTCGGGCAGAACAACCTCGGCCAGGTCGGCGACTCCACCCCCTCCGACCGGCAGCGCCCGACCACCGTGAGCGGCGCCGACGACATCGTGAGCATCGCCGCGGGGCGGCAGCACACCTGCGCGGTGCGAGCCAACGGCGGCGTCCTCTGCTGGGGCGCCAACGACAAGGGTCAGCTCGGCAACGGGACCATGGCCAACAGCGCGACGCCGGTGTCGGTGGGCGGCCTCGTCGACGCGACGGGCATCGCCGCCGGGCTCGCGCACTCCTGCGCCGTGAGAGCGGGCGGCGAGGTGTCGTGCTGGGGCAACGGGACGCTCGGGCAGCTCGGCGACGGCGCGACGAGCGACCGCAGCAGCCCCGTCGCGGTCGCCGGCCTCGGCGGCGTCGCGGAGGTCGCGGCGGGAGGCCGGGAGACCTGCGCCAGGCTTCGCGGCGGGGCGGTGCAGTGCTGGGGGCAGGGCACCGCGGGGCAGCTCGGCGACGGGTCCACCGCCGACCGCCCGAGGCCCGGTCCGGTCACGGGCCTGGCCAACGCGTTTCAGCTGAGCGTCGGCGCCGACTACGCGTGCGCCGTGCGCGGGACGGGCGAGGTCGTGTGCTGGGGCGGAGACCAGAACGCGCAGCTGGGCCGAGGGGAGATCACCACCGGCGGGGCGGGGCGTACGCTGGCCAGGGTGGTGGGCTTCGACCCGATCCCTGGCGGGCCCACGGTGACCGACGGCGGCGTGCCCACGGACACGGGCACCGGGCCAGGCACCGTGCCCGGTCGCTGGGCCGTCGTGCCCACGCGAGTGACCGAGACCTTCACGGGCATCTGGGGCAGCGCAGGCAACAACGTCGTCGCCGTCGCCCCTCGCACCCTCGCTCGCTGGAACGGCTCGGCCTGGGCGCTCACCCCCTATCCGCTGATCCTCCGCGGGGTCACCGGGGCCGGGACGACGGTGTTCGTCTCAGGGCTCACCATCCCCACCAACGGCTCGGCCAAGCGGGGCCTCGGGATCTTCCTCCAGGGCAGCGGCGCGATGCTCGCCCAGTCGATGCCGCTTCCCGCGCTCGAGCTCGTCGCGATGTGGGCACAGGGGCCGGGCGCGGTCTTCGCGGTGGGCGTCGGCGCGGCCGCGCGCTTCGACGGAGCCCGCTGGAGCAACGCCTCCGCCGGGCTCCCCATGGGTCAGGAGCTCTACGCCGTCTGGGGATCCTCGGCGACGGACGTGCGCGCCGTCGGGGCGGGCGTCTACCGCTACAACGGCACCGCCTGGGCGGCGGAGCCCGCGGCCGGCTCGTCGGCCTACTTCGGCATCTGGGGCTCCGGGGCCAGCGACGTCTGGCTGGTGGGCCGCAGCGCCGCCCGCCACTTCAACGGCACCGCCTGGTCGAACGTGCTCACCGGCTCGCTCTCGACGCTCTACGGCGTCTGGGGCGCCGCGCCCAACGACGTCTGGGCCGTCGGGGAGGGAGGCACCATCCTGCACTGGGACGGCGCCCGCTGGTCGAGCATCCCCTCGGGCACCACCGCGACGCTCCGCAGCGTGTGGGGCGCCTCGGCCGGCGACGTCTGGGCCGTCGGCGACAACGGCACCGCCGTCCACTACACCCTCTGAGACCTTCCGCTCGCCTCGCGCGTCTTCAACACCCCATGAAGACCCTCGCGCTGGCCCTCGGCCTCTCGCTCGCACCGACCCTCTCTCTCGCCCAGACGCCCCCGGCGCCCGCCGCGCAGCGCAGCGCCCCCGAGGCTCCCCCGGTGGTGATCCATGTCGATGGCGTGGTGCCGCGCCCCTACTACTGGATCCAGTCCCGCAGCGCGCTCCACTACCAGGCCCCTGAGCCCCGTCGCGCCTTCGTCCCCACGGTGGTGCGCGCCGTCCGCCAGGCGCCCTTCTGAGTCAGGTCTTCTTCTTCGTCGTCGCCGCTGCGGTCTCCCGCTTCGGTACCTTTGCGCTCGGCTTCTTCACGGGCTTCTTCGCGGCCCCGGGCTCCGGGCTCACCCGGCGGTTGAGCGGGCGCGGCGGGAGCAGCTCCTCGTCGTTGCTCACCCTCTTCGCCATGAACACCGCGGCGTCGAGCTTGGTGAAGTGCCTGCCCCGATAGAACTGCAGCGCGTTCTTGTTGTTCTCCGCGACCTCGAGCACGAGGTGGGTGCAGCCCCTCACCCGGGCGAGGTGTTCGAGCTGCTCCAAGGCGAAGCTCCCTACGCCGCGGCCCTGGTAGCCCGGGTGCACCGCGAGCTCCTCGACGAACATCGGCCGCATGTCGCGACGGGTGAAGAAGCTCTCGTTCATCCAGTTGTCCGCGCCGGTGATCTCGAAGGCGCACTCGGCGTAGGCCACGATCTCCGTGCCCTCCTCGCTGGCCACCTCGAAGAGGAGCTGCTCGACCCCCTCCTCCTCGTAGACCTCCAGGAAGCGCTTCTTCGAGCGTGGCCGCTGGTACTCCAGCGTCTCTCGGTTCACCACCCGGAAGCACAGCTTCAGGAACTCCCAGACCTTGTTCAGGTCGCGGCGGTGAATCCTCCGCACGAGGATGGAGGGCTCTTCGGGGACCGCACCGTTCGGGGCGTCGACGTCGCTCATCGCTCCGCATCGTACCGCACGAAGCGCCGGTCGATGGTGCTACCTTCGCCGGGTCATGGCGACCCTCGACGGCCTACTCTCCGACGCCCGCACCGCCCAGCGCTCGCTCGCCCGCAGCACCGCCTCCGAGCGCACCGCCGCGATCGAGTCCGTGGCGCGCAGCCTCGACGCCCACCGCGACGCCATCCTCGCCGCCAACGCCGAAGACCTCGGCCTGGCCCCGGAGTCCCTCGGGGCCGCGATGCGCGACCGCCTCGCCCTCACGCCCTCCCGCCTCGACGGGGTCATCGCCGCCGTCCGCGAGGTGGCCGCGATGCCCGATCCCCTCGACGAGGAGCGCTCGCTCGGCACCCGCCCCAACGGCCTCCAGATCGCCCGCCGCCGCATCCCCCTCGGGGTCATCGCGGTCATCTACGAGGCCCGCCCCAACGTCACCGCCGAGAGCGCCGCCCTCACGCTCCGCTCGGGCAACGCCGTGGTGCTCCGCGGCGGCTCCGAGGCCCTCCGCAGCAACGCCGCCCTCGCCACGGCGGTGCGCGCCGGGCTCTCTTCGAGCGGCCTCGACCCCAACGCCGTCAGCCTGGTCACCGACCCCGACCGCGCCCGCGTCACCGAGCTGCTCCAGGCCACCGGCCGGGTCGACCTCGCCATCCCCCGAGGGGGCCCCGCGCTCATGGCCTTCGTCGACGCCAACGCGCGGGTGCCCGTGATCCGCCACGGGGCGGGCGTCTGCCACGTCTACGTCGACCGCGCGGCCGAGCTCCCGATGGCCGAGAGCATCACCGTCAACGCCAAGGTGCAGCGCCCCGGCGTGTGCAACGCCGCCGAGACGCTGCTGGTGCACCGCGCGGTGGCCGACGCGCTGCTGCCGTCGCTGGGCCGCCGGCTTCACTCGGCGGGCGTCGAGCTGCGCGTCGACGAGGCGGCGAGAGAGGTGCTGCGCCGCGCGGAGGTCCCCTCGGTGGCGGCGACCCCCGAGGACTGGGACACGGAGTACCTCGGCCTGGTGCTGGCGGTGCGGGTGGTCGACGACCTCGACGCCGCGATGGCGCACATCGCCCGGCACGGCACCGAGCACAGCGCGGCCATCGTCACCGCCGACCGCGAGGCGGGAGAGCGCTTCCTGCGCGAGGTGACCGCGTCGTGCGTGCTGCTCAACGCCTCCACGCGCTTCAACGACGGCGGCGAGCTCGGGCTCGGCGCGGAGATCGGCATCTCCACCAGCCGCATGCACGCCTTCGGACCGATGTCGGCGCGCGAGCTCACCACGGAGAAGTTCGTGGTGCGGGGCTCCGGCCAGGTCCGGGGCGCGGTGTAGCCCGTTGCCCATGGAATTCCGCATCGCGACCTTCAACTGCCGTGACTTCTTCGACGACGCGGTGCCCCATGTGATCGGCCAGCTCGACCGCGAGGGCTTCGGCATCTGGGCTCAGCGCAGGGCGCGCACGCTCTTCCACCGCAAGCTCGAGGCCGTGGCCACGGCGGTCGCCCGCACCGACGCCGACGTCATCGCCTTCCAGGAGATCGAAGGCGCCCACGTGCTCGACGCCCTGCGAGGAACGCTCGCCGACAGCCGCTACCTCCCGGCGGTCGCGGGCGTCACCGACAGCCGCGGCATCGCGTGCGGGCTGCTCTCTCGCTTCCCCATCTCCGGGGTCGAGACCCACGGCGCGGGCGAGCTGGCCTTCCCGGTCTTCGCGGAGGGAGACCCGAGGCCCTTCGGCTCGCGCATCCAGTCCAAGCGGGGCGTGCTGGAGGTGACCGTCACGCTCCCCGACCAGAGCCCGCTCGCGCTGATGGTGGTGCACATGAAGTCTCCGCGGCCGGTCGCGAGGGTCGACGCGGGGGGCGAGTCCACCGGGGAGAGCGGCCACTACGCCGCCGCCGAGGGGGCGGCGAGGGCCACGGTGCTGCGGCTCGCCGAGGCCCTCTACCTGCGCTCTCGCGTCGACGCCCGGCTGATGCGCGACCCTCACGCGCAGCTCGCGGTGCTGGGCGATTTCAACGACGGCCCGGAGGCCGCGGTGGTGCGCTCGGTCGCGGGAGACCTCGCGGACATGCCCCGGGGGCGCCACGCCGACCTCGAGCTCACCGCCTCGCTGGAGCGAGGGATCTTACAGCACTGCGTGAAGGCGGTTCCGCCGGGGCAGCGGCACACGATCCTCTACCGGGGGGTGGGGCAGCAGGTGGACCACATCCTGGTGAGCCGCGCGCTCTGGCGGCGCTTCCGCGGGGCGAGGGTGCTCAACGAGAACCTGCGCGACGGGACGGGCGAGGGCAGGGAGGACGTGGAGTCCGACCACGCCGCGGTGGTGGCGACCTTCGGCTGAGCGGGAGCGTCGGGAAGGCGACGCCGAAGCGGAGAGTCAAGAAGCAGGCCCGCGCAGGGCGTGCGAACAAGGGTGCGCCGCCCGCACAAAACGTCCTCGCCGCATCGCAGACGAGGGCGGTGAGATCCTCGATTCCTGCCGGGAATCTCCGAGGGGCACGTCTGCTGCAGCCGAGACTGGTGGCCCGAGCCAGAGCGCGGTGGATCGTGCGGATCATCTCTCAGCCATCCTCCGTGGTGCGCGGGTCTGAACGGAGGGATTCGCCAATGACTCAGCACCGGAACAATCGAGCCCGCGAGGATCTCGCGAGCCGGGGGCGTCGGCTGGCGGCGCTCATGGTGGCTTCACTGTGCGCGTGCGCACCCGACGACCTCGACCCTGCGCAGCGGGGAGGCCAGCCGGTCATCTCGGAGAGCGACGATCGCAAGGAGGTGTTCGAGCACGAGAACGCGTGGATGCGCAGCTACGCCGAGCAGGCCACGGTGGCGCTGGTGGACGAGTCGCTCATCGGCAGCGACTCCAATGGCCTCCCCACCCTGCTCGACGGCCCCACGCTGGGAGAGTTCCTCAACCTCTGCCCGGGAGAGCGCTTCGCCGAGCAGCGTCGACACGCGTTCTGCTCGGGCACGCTCATCGACGACGACCTGGTGCTCACCTCGGGCCACTGCGTGCCCGACGCGGCGACCTGCGCTCGCACCCACTTCATCTTCAATGACCACTACATCGCGCCCGGAGTGCGGCGCCCGCTCTTCTATACCGATATCATCCCGTGCCGGGAGGTCGTTGTCAGCCAGGTCGGAGACCCGAACCTCGGCGAGCCCGACTTCGCGATCCTTCGCACGGCCGGTCGAGTGACCGGGTGGCACCAGCCGGCGCCGGTGCGCCGCGACGCGGGGCTGCTCGACCCCGGACAGCACGTCAAGGTCGTGGGCTTCCCCTGGGGCATCCCGGCGAAGATCGACATGGAGGGGAGCGTGGTGAACAACTCCCACCGCCCGAACTACTTCGTGTCGTCGCTCGACACCTTCGCCGGCAACGCGGGCTCCGGGGTCTACGAGAGCGACGGCTACACCCTCGCGGGCATCCACGTCGCACGCACGCTGCTGCCCGGAGAGAACCTCGACTACCACCCCGTCCCGAGGCCCGGTGGCGGCACATGCAACACCGCGACGGTGTGCTCCACGCCGCTGTGCGGCACCTCCGTCTCTATGTACGTCCGCCCTGCGCTCGACGCGCTCTGCGCCGACCCCTCGCGCAGCCAGCGCCTCTGTGGCACCGGCTCGCCGCCCAACGACGCGTGCGCCTCGGCGACCGGGCTCTTCACCTGGCTGAGCCGACAGCAGACCTTCTCGGGGTTCACCACGGCCGCCGGGCACTCCATCACCCCGTCGTGCGGCCGCAGGATGGCCACGGCGCCCGATGTCTTCTACCGCTTCGAGCTCACCAATCCGCTGCTCTTCTACGCCGACGCGTTCACCTCGGACTACCCCGCGATGCTCTTCCTCATGAAGGACACCTGCGCCGCGTCCGCCATCGTCGCGTGCAACGCCGGAGCGTGCGGCACGGGGCAGGGGCAGATCACGCGCCGCCTCGACCCCGGAACCTACTTCCTGGGCGTGAGCGGCAACGGCGGGACGCGCGGTCGGTACAACGTCCATATGCAGTTTCTGCCCGCGACGGATACGGCGGTGCCGATCCCGTCGAGCGGGACGCGCACCGTGACGGGCACGACCGCGGGTGCGACGAACTACCGCGACGCCACCTGCGGCGGCGGAAACTCCCCGGAGACGATGTTCTATTTCACCACCTGTCCCGACTACCGCGGAGGCGAGCTGCGGGCGTCCACCTGCAACACCGCGACGCTCACCCGGGCCACCTGGGACACCGTGCTCTACGCCCGCCAGGGCAACTCGCCGACGGAGTTCTGCAACGACAACTCCTGCGGGCTCCAGTCGTTGCTCCGAGCGAGCCGCCTCTCCGCGGGCTCGGGCGTGCGCGCGATCTACGTCGACGGCGCTGAGACCGGGGAAGGGCCGTTCTCCATGCTGGTCTCCCTCACCTCGCCGTAGGCGTCACCCCGGCGGGGCAATGGTCCTAGCCCGGATTATTCACCACGGTCGCGCGGTGGACGTTCACTTCGCGGGAATTGATGAGTCGGCACGCGGGTTTTGAGGGTTACCACACGCACTCAAGGACCCGTCGTGCCGACGACAGACTGCAT
>Ga0207969_100085_pt1 | contig 64374 bp, 49 predicted proteins | sample LakWasMet25_LOW6_2_FD_183869 | JGI IMG/M metagenome (GOLD analysis project Ga0207969, IMG submission 183869) | Freshwater sediment methanotrophic microbial communities from Lake Washington under simulated oxygen tension - Sediment Metagenome... | ecosystem: Environmental > Aquatic > Freshwater >...
CCGTGGGCGAGGCCCTCGGCGACCTGCTCCGGCTCTATGATCCGAAGGCCACGCAGCCCCCGACGCGCGCCGCGGCGCCGCCCGCGCGCCTCGCCCCGCGCGCCTCGCCGCGACCCCCGCCGCCCTCGTCTCCCTCCCGGCCGAGGGTCGAGCTCCCGCTGCCCTCGTCCGCCCTGGCGCCCGCGCCCGTTCCGGTGATGGCGCCCGTCGGAGACCCAGCGCCCGCCGCCGCGCCTCGCAACCCGACCCTGGAGCTCGACGACGAGGAGATCGAGGACCTCACCGAGACCTCCGACCTCCCTCGCGGCATCGAAGCCCCTCCGGTCGACCTGCTCGCCGACGCCCCGCCGGGCCCGACGCCCTCCGAGGCCCGAACCCGGCAGATGGCCCCGATCGCCCGCGACGACGACGACGACCGCCGCCTCACCAGGCCGATGGCCCCCGTCGTGGCCGACCTCTTCGGCCCCGCCCTCCCCAGCGAGGCCCCGCCCGACGAGCGCGTGACCGCCGAGCTCCCTGCGGCGCACCGGCCCTCCTCCGCCACACCAGGGGAGCGCATCCTCTCGCCCGACCCCGCGCCGGAGAGCGAGGCCGCCGGGCCCGTCGACACCCTCGGGGCCAACGTCGCCGCCGCGATGGAGTCGCCAGACGCACCGCTGCCCGCCAGGCGCATCCCACGCTCCGTCGAGCTCGCCTCCACGGCCCTGCTCCCGGTGCAGGCCCCCGTCGCCCCGGCCCAGGCCGTGAAGCCCACGATGCTGGTCGCCGCCGCCGCGGTGACCCTCGGGCTCGCCGCCGCCGCGGGCTGGATCCTCTTCCGCGACCGCCCGACGACCTCGCACCATGGCCCCCGCGACGGCGTGTGGCGCAGCCCGAGCGCCTTCGAGAGCGCCTCCCTCGCGGCCACCACCTCCACCTGGACGTCCGCCCTGCGCGCTCTCCACGCGAGCTCCGCCCGGCTCTCCGGGGCCGACACCGCGCGCGTCCTCCACGCCCTCCTCGAGGCCCACCGCGCGGGCGTCGCGCTGCCGCCCGAGCGCCAGGTCGAGCTGCTCATCGCCCTCGACCGCCTCCGCACGCCGCGCGGCTGGGCCGCGGCCGACACCGCCGCCCCGGACGCCGAGTCCACCGCGTGGGCCGCGCTCGCGTACGCCTCGATGGCGGAGATCACCCAGGCCGACACGGCGCGCGTCCGGGTGGAGGTCGCCCGCGACGCCCTGCTCGCGCTGCAGCAGCCCGACGGGTCCTTCGACGTCGGCGGCGACCCGCTGGCCTCGCCGCTGCGATCGACCGCCCTCGCCGTCACCGCCCTCCTCGCGTCGGAGTCCTCGCAGCGCTCCGTGAGCCCGGAGGCCGTCACCGCCCGCCGCCGCGCGGTCGTCGTCCTGCGCGAGGCGCTCCAGCGCGCCGACCACCCGGTGTGGTCCGCGCCCCCGGCGCTCGACCTCGCCGTCGCCGCGCTCTGGGCCGCCCGCGCGCAGGCCCACGACGCCGAAGCCTCCGACGCCACCATCGCCGGGCGCTATGTCGACCACCTGGGCGAGCGCTGCCCCGACCAGCGCTGCGTCGCGCTGCCCCCGATCGCCGACGCCCCGTGGATCCCGGGCTCGCTGGTCACCGCCTCCCGGCTGCTGCGCGACCCGTCCTCGCTGCCGTCGTCCTCGCTGCGCTCACTCTCGGCCTTCATGCGCGCTGGCATCGCGGCGCTCGACCGCGATCGGGCGCACGTCGGCGACCTCCGCTGGCAGGCCGCGTCGCTGGTCGCGGCGAGCGTGGTGCAGCGCTGAGCGCATAGGGCCTCGGCCGCCTTGGGGGTGAACCCGAGCGACCGAGCGATGGGAGAGGGATCGAGGGGGAGGGGGAGGGGGAGGGAAGGGCCCCCCCGCGGCGCGCCTCAGGAGAGGGGCGCCGGCGGAGGGGGAGCGGTCAGGGGCGGGTGACGTTGACCGAGTAGCTGCCCGACGCGGTGCCGGCCGTGCAGCCGTCGACGTAGAGCGTGTGCAGGCCAGGGCCCGAGGGGATGGTGGTGCTGATCGACGAGCGGATGCCGCAGGCGAAGATCCCGCTGCCGCCGACGTCGTCGTTGCAGGTCGCGACGGTGGCGCGGCCGGCGCTGCGCTGGTCGAGCTCGGTGTCCCAGCTCGCGCGGAAGCAGGTGCTCGCCGAGAAGGTTCCGCCCGCGAAGGCGCCGCAGGTGTACCAGTAGTAGGTGTTCTCCGGGCCGCCGGAGCAGCAGGAGCTGCTCACGCGCCCGGTGCCCGAGGTGGAGCCCGCGAGCACCTGGCCGGAGCCCGCGTTGAGCGCGGTCACCGAGCCGTTGCCCACCGGGAGGTGGTGGAAGCGGATGTTCGCCGCGCCGGAGGTGCAGCCCGAGAGCACGAGGTAGTAGGTGCCCGCGTCGAGGCGCGCCATCACCTGGCTCGCGCCGCGGAAGGGTAGGTTGCAGCCCGAGAGGCCGCCGTCGTCGTTGCACGCGAGGCCGTTGGTGAGGCCCGACGCGGTGATCGTGGTGCCGCCGCTGTTCTGGAAGAACAGGCCGGTGTCCCAGGCGGTGCCGATGGTGTCGGCGTAGACGATCTCCGGCGCGGTGAGCGTGAAGCGGTAGAAGACGTCGTTGCCGGAGGTGCAGCCGCAGGTGGACGAGGCGCCCTCGTTGCGGGCGTTGGTGGTGTTCGCCGGGAGGATCGCCGACGGGCGGGTCATGCTGATGACCGTGGCGGCCGCGCGGGTGTCGTTGCTCGGCGGGGTCACGCAGGCGCCGGCGCGGCAGAAGGTGCCGGTGCCGCACTGGCGGTTGCAGCCGCCGCAGTGGTTGTTGTCCGTCTGCGGGTCGATGCAGGTGCCGCAGTAGGTGCGGCCCGTGGCGCAGGTGCCCACGCCCACGCGGATCTGGTACGCGCCGGCCGAGCAGCCGTCCGCGATGACGGTGTGGAGCCCGGCGCCCGCGGGGATCGTCGAGGTGAGGGTCGCGCGGGCGCCGCAGACGAAGCCCGTGTCGTCGTTGCAGACGTTGGGGCCGGCGGTGCGGCCGGGGCTGCGCTGCTCGACCTCGTTGTCGATGGTGGTCGAGGTGCCGCAGGAGGTGGCGTAGAAGGTCGCCGCGGTCGCGCTGGGGCAGCTGACCCACCAGTACGAGTTGTCGGGGCCGCCGGTGCAGGTGCAGCTGCCGCTGGTGCTGGTGCCGGTGCCCGAGGTGGTGCCCGAGAGGGTCTGGACGGTGCTGGTCGGGTTGAGCTGCACCGAGGGGCCGTTGCCGGCGGCGGTGTGCTGGAAGTGGATCGTCGCGGGGCCCGAGGCGCAGCCCGAGAGGACGAGGTAGTAGGTGCCCGGGGCGAGGCGGGCGAGGATCTGGCTGGCGCGGCCGACGGAGCCGCCGCCGCAGAAGCCGAGGTCGTCATCGCAGGTGCGGCCGTTGGTGGTGCCCGCGCTGGTGACGTTCGCTCCGGTGGAGTTCTGCAGGAAGAGCGAGGTGTCCCAGGAGGTGCCGATGGTGTCGGCGTAGATGAGCTCCGGCGCGGTGAGCGTGAAGCGGAAGTACACGTCCTGGCCGGAGGTGCAGCTGCACGTCGGGAAGGTGGTGTCGTTGGCCGCGTTGGTGGTGTCCGCGGCGAGGGTCTGGCTCGGCATGGCGAGGTTGATCACCGTCGCGCCGGAGCGCTGGTCGTTGGCCGGGGCGCTGCCGCTGCGGCAGCCGCCGCCCACGCAGACCTGGCCGGTGGTGCAGGCGTTTCCGCAGCGGCCGCAGTTGGCGCGGTCGCTCTGGAAGTTGGCGCAGCGCGCGGAGGCCCCGGTGCCGCAGAGGGTCTGGCCGGTCGGGCAGGCGCAGCGCCCGGCGGAGCAGGTCTGGCCGCTGGCGCAGGCGGTGCCGCAGGCGCCGCAGTTGCTGCTGCTGGTCTGGGTGTTGACGCAGGTGGAGCCGCAGAGGGTCTGGCCGCTCGGGCAGGCGCAGGCGCCCGCGGAGCAGGTCTGGCCGACGCGGCAGGCGGTGCCGCAGGCGCCGCAGTTGGCGCTGCTGGTCTGGGTGTTGACGCAGGTGGCGCCGCACAGGGTCTGGCCGCTGGGGCAGGTGATGCCGCAGACGCCCGCGGTGCAGCTCTGGCCGCTGGGGCAGGCGGTGCCGCAGGCGCCGCAGTTGGTGCTGCTGGTCTGGGTGTTGACGCACGCCGCGCCGCACAGGGTCTGCCCCGTCGCGCAGGTGCAGACGCCCGCCGCGCAGCTCTGCCCGCTCGGGCAGGAGCGGGCGCAGGCGCCGCAGTTGGTGCCGCTGGTCTGCAGGTCGACGCAGGTGGAGCCGCAGCGGGTCTGGCCCGCGGGGCACGCCATGACGTCCATGACGCAGGCGCCGGCGCGGCACACGAGGCCCGACGCGCAGGCCATGCCGCAGGCGCCGCAGTTGGTGTTGTCCGTCTGGGTGTCGACGCAGGTGCCGCTGCAGCGGGTCTGGCCCGCCGGGCAGGTGGTGCCGTCGATGCAGGCGCCCGCGGTGCAGGTCTGGCCCGCGGTGCACGAGCGGCCGCACATCCCGCAGTTGGCGGCGTCGGTGTTGGTGTTGATGCAGGTGCCCGAGCAGTCGGTCTGGCCCGTCGGGCACATCCGAGCGGCGCAGACGCCCGCGGTGCAGGCCTGGCCCGCGGCGCACGCGGTGCCGCAGGCGCCGCAGTTGTTGTTGTCGGTCTGCGCGTCGACGCAGACGCCGGCGCAGGCGGTCTGACCGCTCGGGCACATGGTGATCGCCATGCAGGCGCCGGCCGTGCAGCCTGAGCCGGCGCCGCAGGCCATGCCGCAGGAGCCGCAGTTGGTGGCGTCGGTCTGGGTGTCGACGCAGGCGCCGCCGCAGCTCATCTGGCCCGACGGGCAGGTCATCGGGGTGGTGCAGGTGCCGGCCACGCAGGTCTGATCGGCGCCGCAGGCGTTGCCGCAGGAGCCGCAGTTGGCGGCGCTGGTGGTGGTGTCGACGCAGGCGCCTGAGCACTCGGTCTGGCCCGCGGCGCACATGCCGGCGTCAGCGGGGGGAGAGCCGGTGTCCTCGACGGGGTTGCCGGTGTCCTCGACGGGGTTGCCGGTGTCCTCGACGGGGTTGCCGGTGTCCTTCGGGGGGAAGCCCGTGTCCGTGTCGACGATGCCCGAGTCGTCGTCGGTCACCACCGCGGGGGGGTCTTCGGTACAGCCTGCGCCAAGGGCCAGCGCGCACGCTGCCAGCCACCAGTTTCTCTTTCGAACCATAGGACAGTGATCTCCTCGCGTCGTCCCGCGAGTGACGATCACCGCGGGAGTAAACTCGGACGCTCCACCGGAGGAGCGCAGGAAACCCTGCGATCCCGAGGAAAGGGCGCCACTCGGGCGCACACATCCCATGATTCGGCGATGGACGGAAGAACCCCACGGGGGCGATGTCACGGACGGGAGAGGGTAGGGGAGGGAGGCGAGGGGGGGGCCCAGGCTTTGGGGGAGCCCTCGACTCAGCCGAGGGCCTTGTTGAGCTCGCCGTTGATGCGCTCCTCGATCTTGCCCTTGAGGGCGCGCTGGATGAACGACAGCTCGATCTCCACGTGCACGGTGGTGTCGGAGATGGCGAAGGTGCCGGTCGCGGGCTTGGTGATCTTGAACACGTCGCCGTCCCAGGCGCCCTGCAGCCCGATGCTGCCGCCGATGCGCTCCAGCACCTGGTTGACCTTCTCCTTGACCGCCGTCTTGCCGAGGGTGTGATTGCGGGTGATGTCGATCGCTGCCATTGGGGGTCTTGCTCCTGAGGGTGACGGGTCGCTGCTCTCGTCGAGGGAGGATGAGGGTCGACCGCGGCGGACGGTCGCACCGGGGCGTCGGGGGCGTCAACCCGATCGCGCAGGGTCGAGCGCGGTCACGAGGGCGTCGATGTCCCCCTCGGTGGTCGATGGGTTGGCCACGCAGGCCCTGAGCGCGGGCCAGCGCCCGGCCACCCTGGTGTCCGACACCCAGCCGGCGCCCTCGCGTCGTAGCCTCGCGGCCTCCTTCGCGGCCACCACCTTCCCCCGCCGCATCGCGTCGCTGGCGAAGCACACCACCGGCAGCGGACCTTCTCCGTAAAGGGTCCACCCCTTCGCTCTCAGCGCCGAGCGCAGCCGCTCGCCCAGGGCCGCGCATCGCTCGACCCGCCTCGCGAGCCCGTCCCAGCCCTCCGCCGCCAGCAGCCCGAAGACCTTGAGCCCGCTCGCCCTGCGCGACCACTGGATCGTCGTCGCATAGGGGTGATCCCCTCCGGGCAGGTAAGGGGCGTCGACGGTGAACACGGCCTTCGCCAGCGCCGCGTGGGGAGAGAAGAACATCCCCGCTCCCTGCGCCACGCCGAGCCATTTGTGCGCGTCCCAGGTGAGCGAGTCAGCGCGCTCCACGCCTTCGAGGCACTGCCTCAGCGAGGGCGAGAGCAGCGCCCCGGCGCCCCACGCTCCGTCGACGTGCAGCCACAGCCCCTCGGCGGCCGCGAGCTCGGCCAGGGGGGCGAGCGGGTCGATGGCCCCGGTGCTGGTGCTCCCCGCGGTGGCCACGATCATCATCGGGCGCCGCCCCTGCGAGCGGTCGTCGGCGATGGCCCGCCGAAGGGCGCGGAGGTCCATCCGGAAGGAGCGGTCGCAGGCGACCTCGCGGCACCCTCGGCGGCCGAGGCCAGCGATCTGCACCGCGCGCAGCACCGAGCCGTGGGCCTCCGCCGAGCGGTACACCACGGGCCTCTCGGGGATCGACGCGACGCCCTCCTCGACGCTCTCCGGGAAGGCCCGCGCGAGGGCGAAGAGCACCGCCGTGAGGTTGGCCTCGGCGCCCCCGGTGGTGAAGGTCGCGTGGGGGTCGCTGGTCCATCCGACGAGGGCGGCGAGGGCTCGCAGGACGTGTCGCTCCAGCTCGACGGCCATCGGGGCGGCGCCCCACACGGCGAGCGAGGGGTTGTGCATCGCGACCAGGGCCTCGACGGCCACGCCGCCCGGGTCGACGCGCGGCTGGAAGAGCCCGTAGTGGCGCGGGTGCGCGGCCTCGAGGGCGTAGGTGGAGAGCCAGCGGTGGAGGGCGGCGATCCAGTCGGCGTCGGCGACCGGCGCTCGGAAGTCCCACGGGGCGAGCTCGGCGCGGGCCACCGAGGGGGGAGGGATGTGAGAGAGGGGGCGCTCCCGGGCGGACTCGATCCACGCGTCGGCGCGGTCTCGGAGGGCGACCAGGAGGGAGACGAGATCGGGGGGAGGAATCAGGCCTTGGTGGCCTTGGCGGCCTTGGCGGCCTTGGCGGCCTTGGTGGCCTTGACGGGCGTGGTGCTCGGCTTCTTGGCGAACGGGTCGAACTTGGTCTTGCGCTGGGTGGCGACCTTCTTCGGGCGGGCTCGGCGCTCGGCGCTCTTCAGCTGATCCCAGAGGCGGGGAAGCGGGTGACGCTCGAGGGAGGTCTTGTAGTCGCCGTCCTTGCCATGGCCCTCGGCGGTGGCGATGGCGGAGATGAGCTCCGCGCGCGACGCGAAGCGCTGGCCGACCTCGGTGAGCAGCGCGTGGAGGCGGACGAGCTGGCGGTTGGAGAGCCGGGCCCAGCCGTCTTCCTTGGAGAAGCGGTTGATCCAGAGGGCGTCGGTGGCGAGCGCCTTGACCTTCTCGACGAGCTCGGACTTCGAGCCGGCGAGGGTGAGGGCCTTGGCGATGGGGGCGTTGGTCGACATGGTGGCTGGTGCTTCCTTGGGTTCACGGGGGGCCGCTACTGGCCATGCCGCGTTAAGGGGCGCTGGAGCTATCACGGCCGCTCTCCACGGCGCAAGTCCCCCGGTCGCGCGTGGGGGAGGCGCTTGAAACCCGGTGTGCCGGGGGTGTTCTATACGGAGATGCTGCGCTGGGGAGTGGGGCTGGTGGTCTTCGACATGGCGGGTACCACCGTGCAGGACGACGGGATGGTGCTGGAGTGCTTCGTCGCGGCCGCGGAGTACGTGGGGCTCCGGGTGTCGCGAGAGGAGCTCAACGACCGCATGGGCCTCTCCAAGATCGCCGTCTTCGACGAGCTCTCCCGACGCCAGGTGGGCGGTGGGCGGGACGAGGAGGCGAAGGGCCTGCGAGACCGCGGCTACGAGGCCTTCTGCCAGGTGCTGGAGGGGGCCTACGCCCGAGCCGGCGTGGCGCCCATCCAGGGGGCCGAGGCGACCTTCGCGTGGCTTCACGCGCACGGCGCGAGGGTGGCGCTCAACACGGGCTTCTACCGCCGGGTCACGGACATCATCGTCCGGGGGCTGCGCTGGGAGGACAAGGTCGACGCCGTGGTCTGCGTCGACGACGTGCGGCAGGGGAGGCCTGCGCCGTACATGATCCACGAGGCGATGCAGCGCTGCGGGGTGCACGGGGTCGACGAGGTGGTGGTGGTGGGCGACACCCCATCGGACATGCACGCCGGTCGCAACGCCGGGGCCCGCGCGGTGGTGGGCGTCACCAGCGGCTCCCACACCGCATCGACGCTGCGGCGCCAGCCCTCGACGCACGTGCTGCCGAGCGTCCGTGAGCTGCCGGAGATGATCGAGCGCCTCGGCCGGCTGAAGCGCTGACGGCGCCCCATCGCACGTCGGATGGATCAGCGCCCGGAGGTGACACCGGCCGTGCCCTCATGGCATCACGCGGACCCATGAGCCTGCTCCCCGCCCGCAACGCGTCACGCCCCGGAGACGACCCCATCTTCGCCCTCAACCGCGAGGCCATGCAGCGCAAGGCGGCGGGAGAGCGCATCGTCAACGCCACGGTGGGGGCGCTGCTGGAGGACGACGGCCGGCTCGCGGTGCTGCCCTCGGTGGTCGAGGCGCTGCGGGAGGTTCCGCCACTGAAGGCGGCGGCGTACGCGCCCATCGCGGGGGCGCCGGAGTTCTTGAACGCCGTCATCCGAGACCTGCTGGGCGGGAGCTCCCTGGCCGACTGCGCGACCGCGGTGTCCACCCCCGGCGGCACGGGCGCGCTGCGGCACGCGGTGTCGACCTTCCTCGAGCGCGGCCAGTCGCTGCTCACCTCGTCGTTCTACTGGGGCCCCTACGCCACCATCTGCGACGAGCACGAGCGCACGGTGACGACCTTCCCCATGTTCGGAGAGCACGGGGGCTTCGACCTCGACGCCTTCGAGAAGGGCCTCGACGAGACCGCGGCGAGGCAGGGGCGGGTGCTGGTCTTCCTCAACGACCCCTGCCACAACCCGACGGGCTACTCGATGAGCGAGGCCGAGTGGACGGCCGCCTCGACGATCCTCGCGGGCGTGGCGAAGCGCGTCCCCACGACGGTGCTCGCCGACGTGGCCTACCTCGCCTACGCGAAGGACACCCGCTCCTTCCTCAAGCACCTCGAGCCGCTGGCCGAGCGGGCGGCGGTGCTCTTCGCCTGGTCGGGCAGCAAGGCCTTCACCCAGTACGGGCAGCGCATCGGGGCGCTGGTCGCGTGCACCCATGACGCCGCGGCGCGCGACGCCATGCAGCGGGCCCTGGCGTGGGCCTGCCGCGGCACCTGGAGCAACTGCAACGCCGCGGGGCAGTACGCGGTCGCGCGGTGCCTCACCGACGCCCCGCTCAAGGCGAAGGTCGACGGAGAGCGAGACCGGCTGCGCGACCTGCTCGACGCGCGCGTGGCGGCCTTCAACCGGGCGGCGGAGGGCACGGCGCTGCGGTACCCGCGCTATGACGGCGGGTTCTTCGTGACGGTGTTCTCGCCCGAGGCGAAGGCCCACGCGGAGAAGCTGAAGGCGCGCGGGGTCTTCGTGGTGCCTTCGGCGGGTGCGCTGCGGGTGGCCCTCTGCGGGGTGGCCCAGTCGGACGTCGCGACGGTGGTGGGCGCCATCGACGAGGTGCTGCGCGGGGGCTGATCCCGGTCGCCGCCATTGCCTCTCCGGGGTGTATCATCACCCTCATCGGAACCTTTCCGCTCCCCGAAGGTCATACCCGCCGATGGCGACCATGAACACCGCGACCACCGTTGACGACATCCCGGCGCCGCCGCGTCCCGGGGAGGCCGACGCCCTCGACGAGGTGCTCGTCGGGCTCTCCGCCCCGCCGCGCGCCCGCCGTCGCATCCTCGCCGTGCTGCTCTCGGCGATCCCCGTGGCGGCGCTCTTCCTCGCTTCGCAGATGATCGACGACGTCCGCTACGCCATGGCCCCGACCTCGGCGGTCTCCCTGGGCGACGGCCGCAGCGCCGACCCGGCGAGCGTCGGGCTCAACCACTACGTCACCCTCACCGCCTCGCCCTCCATGGCCGGCGCGGTCACCTACTCCCGGCTCCTCTGGCCGGGAGAGCACCTGGTGTTTCCCATCGCGGGGCGCGACGGCGCGCCCATCTACGTGCAGGTCTCGCAAGACGGCGCGCAGGCGATGGCGAGGGGAGAGTTCCAGGGGAGGCTCACCCGCTTCGGCGGGGCTGGCGGGCGGTACGCGGGCGTCGGGGAGTACCTCCACCGCTCGCTGCGCGCGCCGGTCAGCGCCGACACCTGGCTGCTGGTCGACGGGGCCACGCCGACGCGCAACCTCTGGGCTCCGCTCCTCGTCACCCTGCTGCTCGCCATCGCCCTCAGCGACCTCGGCCTGCTGTTCAAGCTGTTTCGCCGCACCCGCGAGTAGAGCGGTCGCGCGAACGATCGAGCCCGGGTATGGTCTCCGGCGGATTCACCGCTTCGTTGGAGGGACATCGATGGGCGACGCCGCAGGAACATTCACCACTGACGACCTCGTCGCGCTCCTCGCCGACGCCGGGGAGGTCGACGCTGGCGTCGAGGTGCTCGAGGCGATCCGCGCCCACGACCAGGCCTCCGCCCAGACGATGCGGCTGCAGGCCAGGCTCTTCGCCGCCGAGGCCCCGGACGCCGGGCGGCGTCGCGAGGTGCTGCTCCGCCTCCGCGACGGGCGCGTCGACGGGCTCGCCAGGGAGGGCGCGCTGCTCGAGGCCTGCGTGGCGCTGCGGCTGCTCAACCGGGAGTTTCCCGAGGAGCCCATGTGGGCCGAGAAGCTGAGCCGCATCGAAGACCTGCTGCTGCCGCTGCCCAACCTCCACGGCGACGCGAGGCGAGCGGACGTCGACGCCCTCATCGCCCTCGGCCGCACCCGGGAGGCGTGGGAGCTCCTCCGGGAGATGGTCGCCGACTCGCCCAACGAGCTCGAGCTCTCGCGGCGCGCCGACGCGCTGCGGGCGCTGCTCTTCGAGCCGATGCACACCCGGCCCTATCGGGAGGGCGACGAGGAGCCCGCCCGGCTGACGGACCCCGACGAGGCCCTCGCCAAGGCCGAGCAGGACGTCGCCGAGGGCGACCTGCGCGGCGCCCTGCGGCGGCTCGACAACCTCGCCCCCTCCAGGGCAGACGCGGCGCGCTGGGTGCGCTACCGCGACGCGCTCGACGAGCTGGTCTCGGTGCTCGAAGCCGACGACGGGCTCGACCAGGGCTCCAACGAAGAGGAGACCGCGCGCATCGGGGGCGCCGAGGTGGTCGACCTGAAGATCCGCGCGGGCGCGCTGCGAGAGGCCCGCGAGGACGCGGTGCGCCGGCTCGCGACGCACCCAGGGCCCACGGAGGAGAGCCTGCTGCTGCGGCGCATCTCGGCGCTCGACGAGCTGCTGGGCGGGCCGACCCGCTCGGCGGTCCTGGCCGCCCCGCTGCCGGTGGTGGCCGCGCCGTCGCCCGCGGTGCCCTCGGCCTCCATCGAGGTGGAGATCGTGCGCGATCCGCCGGGGACGCAGGAGGACGACGACCTGACGAGGCGCCGCGTCTCGCTCCCCTCGGCGCCCCCCTCGACGCCCGACGGCGTGGTCGAGGTGAAGCGCCGGCGCATCGTGCGGCTCGGCGAGGGCTGAGAGGGTCCTACTGCAGCGTCGGGGCGCCCAGCGCGTCGAAGAGCGCGAGGGCCATCTGCTTGCGGTCGCCGGCGCTGTCGTCGAGGCCGGGGCTCACGCAGGCCGGACACCCGTGGGCGCAGGGGCAGTCGAGCACCAGCGACCGGGCGCGCGAGAGCAGCGCGTCGCGTCGCTCGAAGGCCCGCTCGGCGAGGCCCACGCCGCCGGGCGCGGCGTCGTAGAGGAAGAGCGTCGGAGACACCACCCCGGGGTCGTCGTCGGCCGCGGGGAGCAGCTCGATGGAGGTGCCGAGGTCCTGCGGGGAGCACATGAGCGCGAGGCTGGCGATGGAGCGCAGCGCGTGGCCGAGGCCCCGCAGGCCGTCGAGCACCCGGGCGCGCCCGCTCACGTCGCCTTCGCCGTCCACGCGGGCGCACGCGGCGTCGAAGCGGTCGGCGGGGAGGGAGATCCAGCAGGCGTCGGTCTCGATGACGAAGGGGGGCAGGTCGAGGCGGTCCTGCCCGAGGTGCTCGTGGGTGTGGAAGCGCACCCGGCGAAAGCCGGTGACCTCGGTGGTGACCTGCACCTCGCCTAGCGTCGCGGTGGGGCCGTCGGACTCGGCCACCAGGGCTTCGGTCTCCTCGGCGTGGAGCACCTCGAGCCGGGTGCGGGTGATGGCCTCGGTGAACCAGTCGTGCGGTGAGGGGACCACCACCGCGCGCCGCCCCTCCAGGTCGAGCGACTCCACCAGCCAGGGCGCCCCCTCGTGCTGGTAGATCGCGCGGGCGTGGAGCTGGAGCAGGGCGCTTCGGTGGTCGAGCTCCGCGAGGGTGCGCTGGGTGTCCTTCTCGATCACGGCCACGCGCACCTCGCTGATGGAGCGCAGCGAGACCCGCTGCGCGGGGTAGTCGGTGGCGACCCAGGTCCAGCGGCTGTTGCTCTGGTGGATGGAGCCCTCCTCGGCGAGCACCGCGAGGGCGTCGGCGGTGGCGTCCGCGGAGAGCTCGCCGTAGGGCTCCTTCGCGGCGAAGGGCAGCTCGAAGGTGGCGCAGCGCAGGTGCTGAAGAAGCAGCTCGACGTTGTTGGGGTCGACCCGCGCCTCCTCGATGGGCGCCCCGAGAATCCACCGGGGGTCGCGAGCCAGGTACTGGTCCACCGGGGCGGCGGAGGTGACCAGGAGCGCGAGCGAGGACACGCCGCGGCGGCCCGCGCGGCCGAAGCGCTGCCAGAGTGCGGCGAGGGTCCCGGGGTAGCCCGCGCAGACGACCGCGTCGAGGTCGCCGAGGTCGATGCCGAGCTCCAGCGCGGAGGTGGCGATCACGCAGCGCACGTCGCCGTCGCGCAGGCCCTTCTCGATGCGACGGCGCGTCTCCGGGAGGTATCCGCCGCGGTAGGCCTGCAGCGCCTCGTCGGGGACGCCCTCCGGGCGCAGCCGGTCTCGCAGGTAGCGGAGCATGGTCTCGACGGCGTGGCGCGATCCGCCGAAGACGAGGGTGGGCACCTGCGCTCGCACGAGGTCGGCCGCGAGGCGCACGGCGGAGCGGGTGTAGCTCGCTCTTACGCCGAGCTCGGGGTTGATAACCGGGGGGTTGTAGACGACGACGTTGCGGGGGCCGACGGGGGCGCCCGAGCGGTCGATGGTGACGACCGGGGCGCCGATCATCCGGGCGGCGTGGGCGCCCGGGTTGCCGAGCGTGGCCGAGGCGCAGAGGAAGACCGGGTCGCTGCCGTGGAAGCGCGCGATGCGGCGGAGCCGGCGGAGGACGTTGGCGACGTGCGAGCCGAAGACGCCGGTGAGGGCGTGGAGCTCGTCGACGATGACGAAGCGCAGCGTGGAGAAGAGGCGCGACCAGCTCGCGTGGTGAGGGAGCATCCCCCCGTGGAGCATGTCGGGGTTGGTGATGACCACGTTGGCGCGCTCGCGGGCGCGGCGCCGGGCGTCGGCGCTGGTGTCGCCGTCGTAGGTGGCGACCACCGCGTCGAGGCCGGAGGCGTGGAGGAGGGCGCCGAGGCTGTGCTCCTGGTCGCGGGCGAGGGCCTTGGTGGGGAGCAGGGCGAGCGCGCGGGCGCCAGGCTCGGCGGCGAGGCGCTCGGCGAGCGGCAGGCTGAAGCAGAGGGACTTGCCCGAGGCGGTGGGCGTGGCGACGACGAGGTGACGGCCCCCGCGGGCGTGGTCGAGGGCCTCGCTCTGGTGGCGGTAGAGGGAGGTGATCCCCCGGGCGCGGAGGCCTGCGCGCACGGCCTCGGGGAGGTCGGCGGGGAGCGGGACGGCGTCGGGTTCGGTGGGGTCGAGCGTGCGGTCGAGGGCGAGGTCGCGGCGGATGGCGTCGTCGTGACGCCACCGGTCGAGGACGGCGTCGACGCCGCGGGAGCGCTGCCAGGGTGCGCGGGCCATGGGGAGAGGGCAGGGAAGGTAGCGCGAACGGGGGCTACGCGGGGAGAAGAGCGGCGCCAGGCGAGCGGGGGGGCGCCAGCGTGGCCCACAGCGGCGCCTGCCCGTGAACTCCCGCGCAGCCGTTGCGGCTACGGACGAGCTGATCGCAACATCTGCGCGACCCCAATTCCCGCGGCATCGAGGACGCGATCCCGCGCTCTGCGCCCCCCGGGCGGGCTCGGGCGTGTCTCCACACCGCCCGTCGGCATCGGGGCGGAGGGCGGAGGGCTCAGGGAGCAGGCGCCCCGCGCTGCTCGAAAAATCGAGAAAAATGCCAGGGTGCACGCCCCGGAGAGGCTCCGCGGACGTGGCCGACCGCCGCGCGAACACGTGACCCGGAGGGCCCCACTGTCCGCCTTCACGACAGTCGGAATGCTGACAACCCTCATCGGGGACCGTCGCAAATATGACAAGTCACTTTGCCTACATCGGAATATTGACAGTGATTTCGAGCTGATCCATGGCATCAAACTTCCATAGGGGTCCAACAAGGGTCGAGCTGGCCCGCAGCATTGGGTGCTGCGGAGCTTCGACACCATCGGACAAACCTTCTCCGCGCTTCACGGAATGGATGCATCTCATGCTGAATCACGTGACCTCCCCGGCTCCCCGTTCTGGTGCTCGCATGACCGATGAGCTGGCGCGCCGGTATCTCGCGCGAGTGACCATGCAGGCTCGTCGGCTGGCCCGCCGGCTCCCTGCGCACGTCTCCCTCAACGACCTCATCAGCGCGGGGCTCCTGGGCGCGGTCGAGGGCTATCTGCGCTTCGATCCCGAGCGCGCGGAGACCCTCGACGCCTTCATCGATCACCGCATCCGCGGCGCGCTCCTCGACGAGCTCCGCCGGGCCGACCCGCTCAGCCGAGCGCAGCGCCGCTTCGCCCAGCAGCTCCGCCGCGTCACCCGGGCCGCCAACGACTCCGAGCGCCCTTGTGACGAGACGGTCGCGAATGCGCTCGGGCTGAGCCTCGCGGAGTTCCGATCGCGCGTCGCTTTGATCCATGCCGCGGCCGCGGTGCAGGGCGCGGACTGCGAAGAGCGCGTCGCCGACGACACCGTCATGCCCGACGACGAGGTCGCCGGCAGGCAGGAGCGGAGGCGCCTCGCCACCGCGACCGAGCGCCTCCCGCCGCGAGAGCGCGAGCTGCTGCGGCTGCACTACGAGGAGGGGCAGAACTTCCGCGAGATCGGCGGTCGCTTCAGCGTCTCCGAGTCGCGCATCTCCCAGCTCCACACCCACGCCATCCAGAACCTCAGGACGATTCTCTCGGCGTGATCGGAGGCCCTCCGGTCAATCGTCACTACGATGAGCGCTCATGCGATATCGGGTGAAAAACACGGATTGTCGCTAAGCCTCTCAATGCGAGTGTCGATAATAATGGAGGGGATTGTCTCACGAGAATGTCTGCTCTCTCCGGTCGATGTCTCATGAAGACATCGATTTGAAGTTCACCCGGTAGATTCCCTCTCAAGGGGCGAAGACGCTCATGGACGAGTTCACGAAGATGGAGGCCGGGACCATGGTGGCCGGTCGGTACCGGATCCTAAAGGTGCTCGGCACGGGCGGCATGGGGGCGGTCTACCAGGCCGAGGACACCCGCGCCTCGAAGCGGGTCGCCCTCAAGACGCTTCGGCCCGACCGCTACGACCGGGAAGACCTCGTGACGCGCTTCGAGCGCGAGGCCTGGGCCGAGGCGCGCATCGGCCACCCGAACATCGTGGCCGTCCACGCGCTCGGGCACGACGACGCGCTGCGCACGCGCTTCATCGTGGAGGAGGAGCTGCGGGGCGCGGACGTGGCGGGGTGCCTGGACGAGCTCGGGTGCCTCTCGCCGCTCTCGGCCATCGCGATCGCGCTGCCCGTGATGGACGCCCTCATCGCCGCCCACGCCGCGGGCGTCATCCATCGGGACATCAAGCCCGAGAACGTGTTCTTGCACGAGATGGACGACGGCACCGTCGTGCCCAAGGTCATCGACTTCGGCATCGCCAAGCTGACCGACACGCTCAGTCACAAGCGGAGCACCGAGACGGGCATGGTCTTCGGCACGCCCTGGTACATGTCTCCCGAGCAGGCAGTGGGCGACAGCGCCATCGACGCGCGCACGGACGTCTGGAGCGTCGGCGCGATGCTCTACGAGCTGGTCTGCGGGGCGCCGCCCTTCGGTGGCAGCAACCCCAACGCCGTGATGGCGCAGGTCATCTACGGCCGCCCGACGCCGCTTCAGCACCACTGGCCGGACGTCCCCGCCGACCTCCAGGCGGTGATCCACAAGGCCCTCGAGCGCGACCGCGAGAAGCGCCACGCCACGATGAGGGAGTTTCGCGACGCGCTCGCCGCGCACAGCCTGTGGCGGGACGTCACCCCGGAGATCGCCCAGAGCCTGCTTCCGCGGCCGAGCTCCTTCGTGGGCATCAGCGAGATCCTGCCGGCGGAGTTCAGGGGCGACTCCGGCGAGCGGATGCGCCAGCCGGCGCGCACCAGCGAGGAGGACTTCGAGCTGCTGCCGCTGGTGTCCACGGCGTCGCCCGGCTCCGTCGCCTCGTGGCTCCCGAGCGAACCCCCGGCCAGCCCGGTGGAGCCCGCGCGTGCCCGTGTGGAGGTCGTCCCCCTGAAGCCCTCCGCCCGTACCCCCGGCCGGGCGCCGTGGCTCGCGTCCGCGGCGAACTTCGTCCTCGCGTTGGTTGGAGCGGGCTGACACCACCGCGCGCGGCGCCGTATGGTCCCGCCGATGTTGCGGCGGTCAGCGAGGGCTTCGGTGCTCTGGGGTCTGGGTGGGCTTCGTCCCGCGGCGGGGGCAGCGTTGCTCGCGAGCGCGCTCGGCCTGGGCTGCGGTGCGCCGCCGCCGGTCCCCTCGCCCGCGGAGATCTTCGACCCTCGACCGGGACATAACTTCGCGGCGCCCACGGGAGAGGTGAGCATCCGGGCGATCACCGACCGCGCGGTGTGCTTCACCACCGACGGCACGATGCCCGACCTTCGCGACGGCGCCTGCGTCGGCGCGACCACCGCGCGGCTCTCCGCGGAGCATCGCATCCGGCTCGACTGCGGGGGGGACACGTCGGCGACGTCCATTCGAGGCATCAAGCTGGCGTTCGACTGGCCCACGACCGACGGGAGCATGGTGCAGATCGTGGCGGGCAACTTCACGCTCGACTGCACTCCGCCAGCGCTCGACAGCGACGGCGACGGCGTGCCGAACGGCGTGGACAACTGCCCCATGGCCGCCAACCGCGACCAGGCCGACGCGGACATGAACATGATCGGCGACGCGTGCGAGGCGATGGGCGCGCCGGACGTTGACCGCGACGGCAGGCCCGACGCCGCGGACAACTGCCCGAGCGTGTGGAACGTCAGCCAGGGCGACGACGACCGCGACGGCCAGGGCGACGTGTGCGACCCGACGCCGCGGGGACCCGACGTGCTGCCGTGGACCAACGGCACCCTCGCGCGGGCCTTCGTCGCATGGAAGGACGAGCTCCAGTGCAGCCTGAACGGCTGTCGCAACCCGAGCGGCGCAGGCCGGTGGCGAGGGAGCTGCGAGCACGGCGGGACCATCGAGTGGGACGTCTCGCTCAGCGGGTTTCGCGTGATCAGCCGGTTCACCTACCAGGCCTGCGACAACACGGTCACGATCCCGGTGCACGACTACGTGCGCGACCCGCGCGGCACCGACCCTGCGGCGACGCAGATGTTGCCGGTGCGCCTCACCGGGAACGGGACCTTCTCGCAGGACATCGACTTCGGTGGAAACGGCACCGAGAGCGGGACGGTCATGGTCACCGGCGCGTTCACCGGGACCGTGGTCTCGCACATCCAGATCCGCGACTCGGCGCGCGCGCCGGGCGGGTACTTCTCCGTCGCCTGCTCGGAGGACCCCATCGAGCAGGAGATGTGCGCCCCGAGGAACCTCCTGGTGAACTACCTGTTCTCCGACTGGCGCTGCGAGCCCGGCGGGTGTCCGATGACCCCCGCTCCCCTCGTCGACAGCGACGGCGACGGCGTCTTCGACGACTACGACAACTGCCCGATGGGGCCCAACCCGACGCAGGCCAACGCCGACTTCGACCGCGAAGGCGACGCCTGCGACGCGTCCACCAGCGTGACGGACACCGACCGCGACGGCGTTCCCGACGAGGGCGACAACTGCCCGATGGTCGCGAACCCCATGCAGCAGGACGCGGACATGGACGGCCAGGGCGACGCCTGCGACGCGCCTCCCACGAGCATGGAGACCTTCTCGCTGCTCCAGGTGAAGCTCGGTCGCTGCCTCTACGACGACGGGAGCGACGTGCGATCGACGACGCGCTGCGACCGCGCTCAGCGCAACCAGCAGTGGGAGGTCATCGACGTGGGCCGCGGTCGGCGGGTGTTTCGCAACCTGGCCTCGACGCGCTGCATCGCCGCGTCGAGCTGGGTCGGCAGCATCGACATGGCCGCCTGCGACCAGGGCAGCGCCAGCCAGCAGTGGGCCCTGGAGCGCTACGACCAGGGCGGCTTCGACATGCGGTACCCGCTGCGGCTTCACAGCGCGGCGTTCAACTTCTGCCTCTACACCGACGGCACCAACAACGTGTACGCCTCGCAGGGCAACTGCGGGCTGCTCGGCACCGAGAGCGGCCGCAAGGTCGGCATCTACCCGGGCGGCGACTTCTCGATGGCGCCGCTGCAGCCCTGAGCACCTCGACGGAACCTTCCTGGCCGCCCCGGTGTCGGTCGGGCAAGGCCGTGCTGTACCTCCGCTTGCTCTCCCTCCTCGCACTCTCCGCCCTGGTCCTCCCGCGCTCGGCGCGGGCGCAGTGCCCGCTCGTCGGGGACGCCGTCGTGGGCGCGGTGAGGGTGCCTGGCGCCGACGGTCCCCTCACGCTGCGGGAGCGGGCGCGCGTGGTGCTGCGTGGCGCCGTGGCGCGCGTCGAGGGCGTCGCTCCCATCGCCTTCGAGGGCACCGCCCCCGCGGAGGCGGTGACCCTCTACCTGCGAGCGCCGCAGCGCATCGGCGGCGTCGTCGGGGCGGGCGCTGGCCTCCCCTTCGTGGCCTCGCGCTCCGACGGCCCGTGGGTGGTCGGAACCGTCCGCAGCCCCGACGGCCTCACCGTGGGCGGGGTGTCGGTCCCGTGCGGGGCGCTCACCCTCGACGCGCCTTCGTCCGCGCCGGCGGCGGCGCCCGTACCCGAGCACCGGGCCGACCCCCGATGGGTCCCTCACACGACGGCGCGCCAGGTCTTTCGCTGCACCGGGCGCGCAGGGGTCCGAGGGTGCACGACGGTGAACCTCGGTCGGTGTCAGCCCATCGGGGACGCCTCGGTGTGCGGCTATCACCCGCCGGGCGGGGCGGTCACGGTCTTCGCCGCGCCCTCCGAGGGGCCCGGCGTGCGGAGGGTGCGCGTGCGGGCGACGCGCGACATCGTGTTCGCCGACGAAGACCGCCGGGGGCCGTGGCTCCTGGTGCGCTCCCGCTCGCACTCCGGGGAGGTGCTCGTGGTGCGAGGGTGGGTGCGCGCCTCGGACGTGCGGTGGAGCCAGGAGACCCCGCCCCATCTCCTGTCGAGCTCGGTGGGCGCGGTGACGGGGGGCTGGGGCGTCTCCGGCGACGTGCGCCGGGGGTACGGCGAGATCACCCCGGGGAGCGCGGTGATGTGGCGCGACGGGACGCGCTGGGGCGCGACCGCGGGCCCGTGGTGCTCGCAGGTGTTCGAGTGGGAGGGGCAGGCGACGCTGGCGGCTCCGATCCCCGGGGGGGCGCCGGTGATGGCAAGGCTGCGCCCGGAGGATGTGCGGTGGGTGGATCGCTGCGAGGCCGCAGGGGCGTCGCGATAGCCTAGAAGGCGACGTCGTCGGCGTTGCCCGTGTTGCGGGCGCGCTTCAGCTCGAGCGTCCATGTGCCGGTGGTGGCGTTGAACTGCGCGAGCGCTCGCACGTCGGCGCGAGAGCCCGACGGCAGCCGCGAGTACACCCCGGGGAACGAGTCTCCCGCGGCCCACGCGAGCGCCGGGTTGAAGGGAGTCGCGTCCCAGACCCAGAGCGGTCCGTTGACGACCCCGCGACCCGCCGCGGAGACCGCGGGCATGGAGCCCGGCAAGGTGGCCGTGCCGGGTTCGACGTAGGCCGCGATGCCGACGTCGTCGAGGCGGCCGTTGTTGGGGCTGGCGTTGAGGGTGCCGTCGTCGATCCACTGGTCGTCGGCGGTCTGCGAGGGCGCGGTGCGGGCGGCCTTCCAGTGCCAGACGTCCCAGGTGGCGCCCATCGGCGCGGCCATTCCCGCCGGGACCGTTCCGGCCGCCGCGTGGCAGCCCGACACGCAGCCTCCCGTCGCGAAGCCCGGGTCGTTGATCGGGAACATCAGGTACGCCCGGTCTTCGTCGCCGCTGCGCGACCAGGTGGTGCCGTTGTACGCGTACTGGCGGCGCGCGGTGCTCGCGCCCACGGTCTGCGATCCGTCGGTGGTCTCGGTCCAGCGGGCGAAGAAGTAGATGTACTGGCTGTCATAGACAGACCGCAGCGTCGCCGTCGCGATGCCCGGGGTGCCCGTTCCGATGAGCATCGGGACCGCGCTCTCGAAGTTGCCCCAGGCGGCGACGCCGTCGTCGCGGCCGTCGATCTGCGGCGGTCGCGCGACCCGGGTCGACACGATGCGAGAGGACGACGCCGTGGTGCCGTCGAAGTCGAGCGTCAGGACGCTGGCCCCGCGGTGCGAGGCGCCTCCGTTGTTGTTGGAGAGGGCGAAGGCGAAGCTCGTGTCGGAGGGGGGAGCGATCGCCGGTGCGCCCGCCGGGCCCGCTGCGCCCGCCGGGCCCGCTGGCCCCGCCGCGCCCGCCGCGCCCGCCGCGCCCGCCGCGCCCGCCGCGCCTGCTGGCCCCGTCTCTCCCGCACAGGCGATCAGCAGCGCCGCGGTGACCAGAGCCGAAAGTTGAACAGTTGATCGCATCGTCAATCTCCGGTGTCTTGCCGAGAAGGGGAACAACGCACAGACCCGCCCTCCGACGGACTCAAGGGAGGAGGTCTTCGGAGCGATCTGCTGGACGCCCCTCTGGGCGTCGGTGAACCCGCGATTGAGCAAGCCGCGGACCGTCGTGGGGAGCGCGCCCCGCATCCGAGGGTGGAACTCCCCCGGAGGCTGCGCTGGCGCGCTGTTCGCGACACTCGATGCGCGCGATCGGCTCGCTCGCGACGCAACAGGCGCACCCCGGGCGCAGGTGCTGCGCGCCGCTGGCCGAGGCCTCAGCCCGACCCGTCGCTGCCGCCCCCTGACGAACGGCCAGCGGAGCCCTCTCCTCGTGGCAGCCGGACCACCCCGACGACCGCCCCGGGCAGCCACGCGAGCCCGGCGAGGGCCGCGCCGAGGTTCGCCCGATCGCTCCCAAGACCGAGCTCCACCGAGACGAGCGAGGCCCCCATGGCGCCTGCGGCGACGAGGGAGAGCCACGTCAGCGCGCCTCCCGGCGGGGCCAGCGTGACGAAGATCGGCCCGAGTACGAGCGCGTGGATCGCAGCGATCGCTCGGTGCGTCGTCGGAGGAGCGCCCTGGACCCCGAGCGCCATCAGCCCGCCCGCGGTCGCGAACCACGCGAGCCTGATCGGCAAGGCCCCGCGCGCGCCCCACCCGGACCGCGCGAGCAGCGTGCCAAGGACGGAGAGCGAGATGCCCAGAGGCCCGAAGGGCACCGCGCCGAGGAAGCCCGCGGCCGCGAGGGAGAGCGCCGCCCAGAGCGCAGGCGGCGGCGCCGGCCAGCGGAGCGTCGCGAGCGCGGTCGGCACCATCACGAGCAGGAGCAGCACCGACAGGAAGCTGTGCACGATCGAGTTCGCGAGGCCCGGGTCGCGCGACGTGAGCACGCCGATGGGCGGGACGAAGAGCACCGCGAGCGCGATCCCGAAGGGCGCCACCCGCAGCCATCCCCTGGTCGTCCCGCGGGCGCGGACGGCGGAGACGAGCCACACGGCGCCGACCACCGTCGAGCCCGCGATGGAGGGCAGCGCGTAGCCGCGGTGGGCGAACGCGACGACCGCCGCGAGCCCCGCCGCGCCGTAGAGCGCCGAGAGGCGAGGGCCCGGAGCGCGCGCCCCGAGCCGGTGCCACGCGTGCCACGCGAGCGGAAAGAGCACCACGTAGTAGCCCGCGTGCGTGTGCGCGTGGCGCACGAAGGCGTAGGTGCCCGCGAGCGGCGTGACGCCCGCGAGGCCGAAGCGGAGCCAGAGGCCGATCCCCGCGGCGACGAGGAGGCCGACGAGGGCCGTGAGCCCGAGGGCGCGAGGCGGAGCCGACATGCGCCGCGAGGGTACGGAGTTCGGGGAGGGGCCGATAGGCTCTCCGGCGCGCACCCTCCACGGTTGCGCCTCCGTCGCCTCGGCGTGGACAATGCGCCACCTCTCGTGGGCGCCCTGAACAACCGTTGGATCGTCACCTCCCTCTCGCTCCTGCTCGCCGCGTGCGAGTCGAGCCCCACCGCTCGACCCCCCGCCGACGCGGCCCTCGACGTCGCGGCTGACGCCGCCGAGGACCTCGGTGACGAGTTGAAGTCCTCCCCCGACGTCGAGCTCGACGACGACGTCGCCGTCCCCGACGACCTCCCTCCGCCTCCGACCGGCTGCCACCTTCTCTCCGACGCGGGCCCCGCGCTCCCGGCCTCCGACGCGGGCCTCCCGGACCCCGGCGCCTACCCCCCGCTGCGCGGCCCCGGCGGCCCCTCTCGCGCCTTCACCACCGAGTCCTTCACGGCGCCCTGCGCCTTCCTCGACGGCGGTCCCACGGACCGCGACCACCACAACACCGTGCTCATGTACGACGGCTACCTCGTGATGCCGTGGGCCCACGAGTCGGGCGGCGGCGGCGTCTCCGTCTGGGACTTCTCCGACGCCTGCCACCCGGTCTCCGTCTCGACCACCACCGACGCCCGGATGCGCGAGTCGCACACCGCGGGCTTCTCCCCCATCGGCGGCCGCTGGATGGTCACCGCCTCGCTCTCGGGCCTGGAGTTCTGGGACGTCTCCGACCTCCGCAGCGTGCGCATGGTGCGCGAGCTCGTGCTCCCCGGCGTCGTCTACCCGGACTCCTACCGCCGCGTGGTGATGAGCACCTTCTGGCAGGCGCCCTACGTCTACGTCGGGGCCACCGACAACGGGCTCTTCATCGTCGACGCGAGCGACCCGAGCAACCCCACGCTGGTGAGGCAGTACGCCCCCGACCCCTCCATGAGCGTCGGCGGCGTGCATGCCATCGGCAACATGCTGGTGATGATCTCCAGCGAGGGCTCGCGCACCACCCTGCTGGACATCGGAGACCCGGCGAACCCGCGGCCCATCCCCGGCGGGAGCTTCCTCATCCGAGACGCGGGCGAGGAGGCCCCCAGCCGAAGGGTGCAGCTCGGGTACTTCGGGCACGTCAGCGGCAACCGGATGTTCTACGCGCGCCACGTGCTGGGCGGCGGGCTCATCAGCTACGACATCACCGACCCGAGCTCGCCTCGCTTCCTCTTCAGCTACCTGCACCCGGGGAGGGCCAACGGCGGCTACGTCTTCCTCAAGGAGGACGTCGCCTTCGTCGGGCTTAGCAACCTGGGGATCGCCCTCGACGTGTCCAACCCCCGCGTCGCGACGCCGGTCACCACCTTCAACTTCACCGGCGACCTCGACACCATCTCTCCCATCGGCAACGTGGCCGTGGTCTCCGTCGACGACGACGCCGTCCCCCACCAGGCCACCGGGGTGTTTCCGTTTCGCGCCGAGCCCGACCGCAGCGCCCCCCGGGTCAACATGGTGGTGCCGCGAGACAACGCGACGGCGCAGCCGCTCTCGACGCGAGTGGGCCTCACCTTCAACGAGTTCGTCGAGCTCGGCACCGTATGGCGAGGCTCGCTCGTGGTCCGTGAGGTGGGCACGAGCGCCCCCGTCGAGGGCCACTACTCGGGTCAGGAGGGCGTCGTGAACTTCTGGCCCGCGCGCCCGCTGAAGCCCGACACCCTCTACGAGGTGCTGGTCCCCGCTGGAGGGGTCAGGGACTACTCGGGCAACGCCGTCACCGCGCCCTTCCGCTCGACCTTCCGCACCGTCGCGTGCGCCGCCCCGTGAGCCGCGCCGCGCTCCTCCCCCTGCTCGCCGCCCTCGCGCTCGGCTGCGACGCGCCTCCCGCCGCCGCTCCCGTCGACGCCGGGCTCTCCGACGTCGCCCTCGACGCGCCCACGCCGGACGCCGCCTCGGACGTCCCCCCCTCGGGGCCGCTGAGCGCTCGCATCGAGGGGGCGGGCTTCGTCTACCAGGGCGAGGAGACCTGCCTCACCGTCGCCCACAACGGCGGCCCCGGCGCCCGCTTCTCATGGATCCTTGAGCCCGACGGCGTCCGCGCCAGCGCCGAGCGCGCCTGCCGCCGCTGGAGCGACCTCGGCGCCTTCCGCGCCTTCGTCACCGTCGAGTCCCGCGGGATGCGCGTCGAGGTGTCCGCGCCCCTCCGCGTCGTGGCCCGGCCGACATCCCCCCGGCCGACCGCGTCGAGCACCATCGCGTACGACCCGGCGCGCCGCGAGGTCTGGGTCGTGAACCCCGACGCCGACAGCGTGACCGTGCTCTCGGACGAGCCCGCGGCGCGCCTCGCCGAGGTGCCCGTGTGCGACCACCCGCGCACGCTCGCGGTCTCCGGTCCCACCGTCGCCGTCGCCTGCCAGGACGACGGCGCGCTCTGGCTCCTCGACGCCGCGGGCCGATCGCGCAGGGTGGCCGTGGCCCTCGGGGCCGGCGCGAGACCCTACGGGGTCGCGGCCGACCCTCGGGGCGGGAGGTTCTTCGTGACGCTCCAGGACGCCGGCCGGATGGTCGTCGTCGACGCCGCCACCGGGTCGGTCACGGGCTCGGTCGACGTGGGCTTCGACGCCCGAGGGGTCACCGTCAACGCGGCGGGCACGGCCCTCGTCGCGCGATGGCGAGGCGACGCCGAAGGGGCCCGCGTGGTGCAGGTCGACGCGAGCGACCCGAGCTCGCCGCGTCGGGTCGGCGTCGGCCTCCTCCAGGTGCAGGAGGACCTCGACAGCGACACCGACAACAGCGGCGTCCCGAGCTTCCTCGGGGCGCTCTCCTTCGGGCCCTCGGGGCGCGACGCCGTCGTCCCGGCGCTCAAGGCCAACAACGTGACGGGGATGTTCCGCACCAGGGAGATGCTCTCCTCGCAGACCACCTCCCGCGCGGTGCTCTCCGTCGTCTCCCCTGGCGGGTCGGGCGCCTCTCCCTCCGAGGCCGCTCGCTACTCCTTCGACGACCTCGACTACGCCTCGGCGCTGGCGTTCTCCCCGCAGGGCGACCGGCTCTTCGTCGCGCTCCAGGGCGCCGAGATCGTCGTCGCGCTCGACCCCGAAGGCTTCAACATCACGGGCTCCATCCCAAGCGTCGGGGGCGCCCCCGGGGGCCTCGCGCTCAGCCCTGACGGCGCCAGGCTCTTCGTGCAGGGCTTCACCACCCGCACGGTGCGCGTCTACGACGTGCGAGACCTCTCCCGCGCCCCGGCGCCCCTCGCCGACGTCGTCACCGTCTCGGCCGAGCCGCTCCCCCCGCAGGTGGCCCTCGGCCAGCGGATCTTCTACGCGAGCCGCGACCCTCGCATGAGCCGCACTTCCTACCTTTCGTGCGCGAGCTGCCACCTCGACGGCGAGGGCGACAACCTGGTGTGGGACTTCACCCAGCGGGGGGAGGGGCTGCGCAACACCATCCCCCTCCACGGTCGGGGCGGCGACGAGCACGGGCCCCTGCACTGGAGCGCCAACTTCGACGAGGTGCAGGACTTCGAGCACGACATCCGCGGGGGGCAAGGGGGCCTCGGCTTCGTGTCCGACCCGGTGTTCCACGCGGGCGGCCACGACGCCCCGCTCGGCGCCTCCAAGCGCGGGCTCTCCTCGGAGCTCGACGCCCTCGCGGCCTACGTGGCGAGCCTCCGACGAGTGGGCCCGTCGCCCTTCCGCCGCGACGGCGACGCGGCATGGCTCGCCTCTCGCGCGCGGGGCGAGGCGCTCTTCCGCAGCGAGGAGACGCGCTGCGCCACCTGCCACGCGGGCCCCCGCTACACCGACAGCGCCTTCGCTCCAGGCACCCGGACGCCCGTCCTCCACGACGTCGGAACGCTCGGCCCCGGCAGCGGTCAGCGCCTCGGCGGCGCCCTCACAGGGCTCGACACCCCGACGCTCCGCGACCTCTGGAGGACGGCCCCGTACCTCCACGACGGCTCCGCGGCGACGCTCCGTGACGTGCTGGTGGCGCGCAACCGCGACGACCGCCACGGCCGCACCTCGGGGCTCTCCCCCGCCCAGCTCTCCGACCTCGAGACCTTCCTGCTCTCCGTGGAATGAGCAGCGTGGGCGCGAAGAGGTCTCTGTGGCGTTCGGTCGCGTGGCCCATCGCGGGATCGCTCTGGGCGTGGAGCCGCTTCGTGCTCGCCAGCTCGCGCGTGCGCGTCGAGGGTCGCCTCGACGGGCGGCCGACGATCTATGTGCACTGGCACCAGCACCTGCCGCTGGTGATGCCGCTGCTCGGCCGGCGCGGGTGCTGGCTCATGATGAGCGGCGCCCCCAACATGGCGCCCATCGCGCGGTGGGCGCAGCTCCTGGGGCTGCGGCTGGTGCGAGGTAGCTCCGGCGACGGAGGGCGCGCCGCGCTCTCTCGGCTCGCAGAGGCGCTCCGCGACGGAGGCAGCGTGGAGCTCGCGGTCGACGGCCCTGCGGGGCCGCCCTTCGTGGCGAAGCCGGGGTGCGTCGACCTCGCGCTCTCCACCGGGGCGCCGATCGTCGCCCTGGGCTACCGCAGCGACCGCGCCTTCGTCACTCCCGGGCGCTGGGACGAGCAGCTCATGGTGCTCCCCTTCGCGGCGGTGACGGTGTCGGCGGTGCCCGTGCCGTTGCAGGAGGGAGACACCCGGGAGACGCTTCTGGCCCGGGTTCAGTCCGCGCTCGAAGGACTGCGCGTCGCCTCTCCTCCCCGGGGCGCGGCGTCGGAGCGGCCCGCTCGCTCTCAGCGGTAGAGCCTCACCCGCAGCTCGGCGTCGCCGATGGAGAGCACGTCGCCATCGGAGAGCGAGCGGCGGGTCACGACCTCGCCGTTGACCCTCGCCGGAGCCTCGCTGCCGAGGTCGATCAACGAGAAGCCCGCCGCGGAGCCCTCGACCACGGCGTGCATGCGGGCGACGCCCGGCGCGTCGAGGCGCAGGTCCGAGCTGTCCATCGAGCCGATCTTGATCACGTCGGCGTCGCAGTCCACGACCCTCGGCGCGCGGCCCGGCTCGCTCACCTCGAAGCCCACCCGCACCCGGGTGACCCCTGCGCCGCCGGTGGTGCGCCTCGGGTCTCGGATGAGCGCGTCGAAGGCGTCACCGAGCGCCGCGAAGGTCGCGTCGCGCGACGCCATGAGCCCTCGCTCGCTCCTCCCCGACCACGCGATCATCGCGAGGCCCACCGCCGCGGCGACCACCTGGGCCATGTCGGGCGGCGGGCGCCCGCCGGCCAGGGAGAGCGCCGCCACGAGCATCAGCGCGCCGGGGATCGCTGCGTAGCGGGCGGAGCGCACCGGGGTCGCCTGCGCCTCGAAGGCCTCGTCGTAGCGGGCGCGCACCGGGGCGAGCACCCGCTCGGGAGAGAGGTCCCCGGCGCTCCGATAGTCCGCGGAGGGGTCGCTCTGGGCGACGCCCCGGTCGCAGGCGAGGATCGCGGCGCGCGTGGCGGAGGCGAGCGGCGAGTCGCTCGCGGCGCGGGTCAGCTTCACGGCGCGGTCGGCGTTGCGCGCGTCGAGGAGCTTGCGGACCACCGCCGTGAAGGCCTCGGCGTTGAGGCTCGCCCGGAGCACCCGCAGCAGGTAGGGGGCGCCCAGCGCCGCGCCCGCCGCGACCAGGAGCCAGGGGAGCCAGGAGAGCCACGGGGTCTGCATCGCAGCGGCACCATAGCGCAGCCCCGACGCGCCTTGTCCCACGGACCCGCGGCCCATCGGACATCACTGGAAGAGCGGACACCGATGTGGGCTCCCGGGTCGCGCGTAACAGTTGAGCGGCTTGCACCCCTGAACTGTTACGGGCGCTGTCCATCCCGACCATCGAGGGTTGTGCATAAAGAGCACAGGGCTCATGTGGTCAATCGTACGCCCTATTTTCAAGGCTGATCTGAATAGGCCTCCCCTGCACCCCGTGTGGCGTGTCAGCTTGGGTGCCGTCACTGTCTTGAACAAACAAGCGCGACGCGCTCCATTGGAGGAACGAAAGTATGGATAGCTGGAAGATCGGTCGGGCATCGATGGCGATGGTGGTGCTGGCGATGGCCGCCGGCTGCGGCGACGACGGCTCATCGAACCCCGCGAACACCGTGAACTACTCGGGTCCCGTCTCGATCAACGTCGACAAGTTCAAGGACGGCGAGGTGCGCAACAACGCCTTCGACGCCGACAAGTCCGTCTCGACCGAGTCGGGCAACCCGTACGGGATGTTCCTCTCCCAGGCGAGGGCGACGCTGGGGCGGCCGCCTGCGGCGGTGGTGGTCGATCGCGTGACGCTCACCCTCGGCCGCGACAGCACCGGCGTGACGGCCTTCGAGCAGATCCTGGGCGGGCCGCTCACCGTCTACCTGTCGAGCTCCAGCTCCACGGTCAACATCGGCACCGTCGCGCAGCCCACCGGCGCGGGCCCCGTCGAGGTGGTCATCACCGCCACGCGCGACACCCTCGCGCCCATCAACAGCGACCTGATCCAGGGGAGCTTCAAGGTGGGCATCCGGGTGCCCGCCGCCGCGTCGCTCCCGCGCTCCTTCGATGCGAAGGTCGCGACGGTGCTCTACTTCCGCGCCCTCGCCCTGTAGCCGCCCCCGTCACGGCGGCTTCGCACCGCGAGGCGCGCGACGCTGGCTCTCGCGCCCGCCATCCGGCCACCGCATCGACCACGCACCATCGCCCTGGAAATAGGGCCTCTTCAGCGCATCGCGCGCGGCACATGCGTTGCGACGGGCCTACGTCATGAACACCTCGAAGCGACGCCTCGCCCCCTCGCTGCTGCTCTGTCTCGCGCCCCTCGCGGGCTGCGCGACGCTCTCGCCGCCGCCGTCCGCGATGGCCCTCGAGGGCGCCTCTCAGGGGCCCGTCGGGAGCACCTCCGTCACGGCCTTCGGGGCGGCCGCGGGGGGCGTCTTCGTCAGCGGCTCGCTGGGCGGCGGCGCCCGCATCGCCCACCGGCTCTCGAACACGACGGCCGTCGGGGTCGAGGGCATCGCCGGCTCGGTCGTCGACCCGGGCGACACGCCCGTGGCGCCTCGGCAGCTCTACGCAGGGCGGCTTCACCTGCAGGTGAACCCCAACGCCTCGGAGCACGTGGCGATGACCCTCGGCGTGGGCCTCGGCGCGACCAACAACAGCCTCTCGTACAGCACCCTCGACGCGGGCGTGAGGTTCTCCCGTCGCTTGTTCGACGGGTTCTTCGAGCCCTACGTGGGCGGGGTCATGGCGCTCAGCGTCCCCGGCGCGACGCCCGACGGAGCGACGCGCAGCGCCGACGGCGACCGTCGCTTCCTGGCGACGGGCTACCTCGGGCTCGACGGAGGCTTCGTGCTCCACGCCACCGAGCGCCTCGACGTGGCCCTCGATGTGTTGATCCTCGCCGGGTACAGCGCGTCCGCCGACTCGCTGCTCATCGCACCGTCCGCGGGCCTCCGCTACGCCTTCGGGGCGGAGACCGCGCGACGCTGATCGGCCGCGCTACCCACTGCTCGCCTCAGCGAGCGAGGGCCTGGGTCATCCACTGCTCGATGGCCGACGCCGGGCGCGAGCCGCTGGTGCGCGCGACCTCGGAGCCGCCTCGAAACAGCGCCATCGTCGGGATCGACTGGATGCCGTGGCGCTGCCCCACGGTGGGGTCGACGTCGGTGTTCACCTTGAGCACGAGCACGTCCGAGGCGTGGCGGGCGCTCACCTTCGCGACCTCCGGGGCGACCGCGCGGCACGGCCCGCACCAAGGCGCCCAGAAGTCGATGAGCACCGGGACGTCGGCGCCCTGGAGCAGCGACTGGAGCTCGTCGTCGCGGTCGATCGCGACCACGGCGCCGGGCTCGTGCACGGTCTGCTGGCACCTGCCGCAGCGGGCCCGGTCGCCGAGGCGCCCTGGGGGGATGCGGTTCTTCTGTCCACACGAAGCACACGGGAGCACGAGACCCTGAGCCATCACTTCACCTCCACCATCACGAACGGTCGTCGTGCATGGATGTGTCCTCGGGCGCCCGGACGGAAGGGCGCGAGTGCGTTGTCAGCGAGCGTCGGGTCAGAAGGGGAGCGGGATGAGCGGGTCGCGCGGATCGCGAGGAGCCGGCGCCGGGCGCGCCGCGGGGGGCTGCTCCGAGGGCGGCGTGGCCGCGGCCTCCTGTGGGGGGCCTGCGTCGGGGCGGTGATGGCGCGACCCGTGGTGGGAGCGCGAGCGGTGAGGTCGGGAGCGGCGGGTGCGGCCCTGGGCGCTGCGCTGCGCGTCGTCGGGCGCGACGGCGTGAGGGGAGGCCGAGGCGACGCCGGCGAGCGAGAGCACCAGGGCCACCGCGAGGGATCGATGCATCATCAGCAAACTCATGAGGGGGGAGCCAAGCCTACGCCCATCGCGTGCGCTCGTCCCGTCGGTCACTGCGTGCGGATGGCCTGATCGTAGAGCACGAGGCCGTCGGTGTTGGAGAGCCACACCCGGTTCTGCGCGTCGACGGCGATGTCGGTGAAGTCCTCGGAGGGCAGGCCATCGGCGCGGCCCAGGCGGGTGAAGGCGCGCCCGTCGTAGCGCCAGACGCCTCGGGGCCCGGCGCCCCAGAGCGACCCGTTGGTGTCGACCGACAGGGCCGTCACCCGGGGCTGCGCCGAGGAGCCCTCCACCGGGAAGCTGAACTCGTTGCCTGCCCGCAGCCCGAGGCCCTCGGGCGTGGCGAAGTAGATACGGTCGCCGAGGGCGCGGGCGATGTCGCCCACGAGGTCGCCGCGCACCCCTTCGGCCTCGCGGAAGCGGGCCACCTCGCCCGCGGGGTTGATCGAGGTGAGCCCGTCGAGGCCGGCGAACCAGGCGGTGCCGGCGGCGTCGAAGGCCACCGCGGAGAGGTCGCTCGGGGCGCGGCGGCTGCCGTTCTCCCCGCCCGTCGCGGGCACGTTGGCGTTGTACTGCGGCGCCACCGGGGCGTTGGGGTCGAGCACCGCCACGCCGAGCTCCCGCGCGTCTCCGGCGGCCCCGGCCGGGGGCAGCACCCGCAGGCCCACCCAGAGCTTGCCCGCGCGGTCGGCCGCCAGGAAGCGCACGTCCACCGTCCCCGGCCCGTAGGTCTCCACGGGGCCGTCGAGAAGCCGGCGCCAGGTGGTGCCCTCCAGCTTGTAGCCGCGGAGGATGTTGGCGTCGCCGACCCGGGCGACCGCGTAGGCGTTGGAGCCCTGCGACCAGAACATCAGCGGGTGCACCTGGGGGTCTTCCTCCAGCGCCACCCGCTCGAAGGTGCGGCCGTTGTACCGGACGGGACCGCCGTCCTCGCTGACCAGCCACACGTTGCCGCGCCCGTCGGTGGCGACCGAGAGCGCCCGACGCTGCATCGCGAGGTCGTGCACCCGGTACTCCACCGGGGCCTGGTTGGGCCGCGTCTGCACGCGCGTCACCCCGAGGCCCACGCGCGCGATGAAGGTGTCCCGCCCGGCCACGTCGGCCCTCACCGCGTCCGACGGAACCCGGTCGGCCACCGCGACCAGACCGTAGGTCGGCGCGTCGATGGTCGGCCCGCCGCTCTGGCGCTCGATGGGGAAGCCCAGGGCCGGGAGCTCCCTCACCCGGATGGGGGCGAGCACCACCGGCGCGCCGGCATCCCCGGCCTCCGCGGCGACGCTGGCATCGGAGGCCATGGCGCCTCCGTCGGAGCTTCCTCCGTCGAGCGCGGCGGCGGGACGGGCAGCGACCGCGGCGTCGGCCACGCTGGCGTCGGCGCTCACCGCGGCGTCAGCGCTCGCGGTCGTCGGGCTCGCGGTCGTGGCCGCGGGGCGGGCGGGCGCCGCAGGGCGGGCGGGCGCCGCGGGGCGGGCGGCGGGGCGACGTCCGCGGCGCGTGGGCGCCGGAGGAGCAGGCGGCGGAGGCGGGGGAGGGGGCTCGTAGACCGAGGGGTGGAGCTCGATGCGGGCGGTACCGCCCGGGGAGGCGGCGCCGGTGGGGAGGAGGTCCTCGCCGCGGTCGAGCACGATGTCGAAGAGCCCGGCCTGGGTCACCAGCGCGGCCCCTGCGGCGGAGGGGACCACCGCCAGCCAGGTCGCCCTCGCGGTCTCGGCCGTGGTGTAGCCGAACCAGCGGGTGCCATCGAAGTGCGCGAGCTGCATCCCGGTCGGGCCCTGCGCCAGCGCCCAGAGCTTGCCGCCCGGGAGCGACACCACGCTGCGGATCATCTGCTCGGGGATGCCCGACGCGGCGTTGTGCTCGTCGAGGGCCGTGAGGTCGGCGGCCAGCGCCAGCAGCCCGGTCTGCGCGGTGGCGACCAGCACGCGGTCGTCGGCGCCTCGGGAGAGGTCCGTCACCTGGTAGCGGTCGGTGAGCTTCGACCACGCGGTGCCGTCCCAGCGGGCGAGGCCGCGCTCTCCCCCGAGGATCACCCCGTTGGCGGTGGTGAGCAGGGCGGTCGGCTTGCCCACGTCGGGCTGCGCCTGCGGGTGCCCGACCGGCGCGAAGGCCCCGGTGGCTCCGGCGCGCACGACGCCCTGCGCGGTGGCGACCCAGAGGGCGCTGCCGTCGTCGCTCACGGCCACGGCGAGCAGCCGGTCGGAGGGAAGTCCGTCGCGGGTGGTGAGCCGGGTGGGCGTCCCCCCGGTGGCGGGGTACTTCAGCAGCCCCCGCTCGGTGGCGACGTAGACGAAGCCCTCCGCGCTGGCGACGTCGTTGATGAAGTCCGAGTCGGTGAAGACCCGCACCGGCCCGGAGGCGCCTCCCGCGGAGTTGGGGCGCACCCGCGCCGACGAGCAGGACAGCGGCAGCGCGGCGAGGGCCAGCGCGGCCAAAACGGAACGGTTCGACAGCTTCAAGGACGTCACCTCCAGCGAGCGCGGTGGGTGTCGCCCCGAAGGTCGGAGCTTGTCAACGACGGTGTTCCGTCGAGCGTTGCCGCGCGACGCGGGACTGCCCTCCGCCGCGCGCCGGCGCTAGAGTGCAAGACGGGAAGCGATCGGAGTGATGGGCAGCGCACGCGAACGACCGGGTGAGACCATGGACGAGGTCGTGACGCACAGCCCCCCCGTGCTCAGCACCTGGATGGACCAGGCCACGGACGGCATCTTCGTCTCCGACGCCCGGGGGGTCTACGTCGAGGTCAACCTGCGCGGGTGCCAGATGCTCGGGCGCACCCGCGACGAGGTGCTGGGGATCAACCTCCGCGAGATCGTCCAGCCCGAGGACGCGCAGCAGCGCGCCGTCGACCTCTCGAAGATCGAGACCGGGCAGCCCTTCCTCTCCGAGCGCAGGCTCTTGCGCCGCGACGGGAGCAGCTTCGTGGCGGAGGTGTCGACGACCCGCCTCGACGACGGCCGCTACCTGGCCTTCGTGAGGGACGTCACCGCGAGGCGCGCGGCCGAGGAGGTGGTGCAGCGCGCCGAGGCGAGCTTCCGGGCGCTGCTCGACGTGCTGCCCGCCCTGGTGGTGGTGCACCGCCAGGGAATCATCGTCTACGCCAACGCCACCGCGGCGAAGACCTGCGGATACGGAAGCCCGGCCGAGATGGTGGGCTCCCGGGTGATCGACCTCGTCTACCCCGACGACCGCGCCGGGGTGGCCGCGCGCATCCGTCGGATGGTGGAGACGGGCGCCCCGGAGGGCCTCGAGCGGGAGCGCTTCATGCGCCGCGACGGCACCCATTTCGAGGCCGAGGTGGTCGCGTTTCCGCTGGTCTTCGACGGCAAGCCCTCGCTCCTCGCGGTGGCGACCGACGCGACGGAGAGCGCGAAGCTCCGGGCGCAGCTCATCCACTCCGACCGCCTCGCCAGCATCGGGCTGCTCGCGGCGGGCGTCGCTCACGAGATCAACAACCCGCTGGCCTACGTGCTGCCCAACCTCGAGCGCCTGGCCGAGGGCCTCGCCTCCCCTTCACCCGACCTCGCGGCGCTGCAGGACAACGTCCGCGGCGCGCTCGACGGCGTGCGGCGGGTACAGAAGATCGTGCGCGACCTGGGCAGCTTCGCCCGCGAGGCCCGCGACGACACCACAGCCACGGATGTAGGCGCCGCGGTCGAGTCGGCGCTGCTCCTCGCGGAGAGCGAGCTGCGCTTCCGCGCGAGGGTCACCCGCGACCTCGCCGCCCGGTCGAGGGTGCGCGCCAACGAGGGTCGCCTGGTGCAGGTGCTGCTCAACCTGGTGGTCAACGCGGCCCACGCGATCCCCGAGGGCGACGCGTCGGCGCACGAGGTGAAGGTCACCACGCGCGACGCGTCCGGCGAGGTGCGCATCACGGTGAGCGACACGGGCGAGGGCATCGCCAGGGAGCACCTGCCGCGGCTCTTCGACCCCTTCTTCACCACGAAGGCCCCGGGCTCGGGCTCGGGCCTCGGGCTCTCGGTGTGCCAGTCGATCGTGTCGTCCTTCGGGGGGCGCATCGAGGTGGACAGCACCCGCGGCGTCGGCAGCGCCTTCACCGTGGTGCTCCCGGCGGTCGCCGCGACGGCCCCGGCGCCGTCCGCCCCGACGCCGTCCACCCCGCCGAGAGTGCGCTCGGTCCGCCCGCGCCTTCTGCTGGTGGACGACGAGCGCAACGTCCGCAGCGTGCTGCAGGCGCTGCTCAAGGGGCGCTACGACGTCACCCCGGCGGCCTCCGTGGCGGAGGCCCGGGAGCGGATCACCGAGGGCGCCGACTGGCAGCTCATCCTCTGCGACCTGATGATGCCCGAGGTCACCGGGATGGACCTCTACGACTGGGTCGAGCAGGAGCATCCCGCGCTGGCGTCGCGGATGGTGTTCATGACCGGCGGGGCCTTCACGACGCGGGCGCGAGAGCTGCTCGACCGGCTCCCCGACCGCTGGATCGAGAAGCCCTTCGACTTCGAGCAGCTCGTGGCGCTGCTCGACCGGCTCTGCGAGGCGCAGGGGGTCGCGCGGCCGACTGCCTAGCGGTCGTCGCGCAGCAGCACGAAGTAGTGGTCGAGCGACCGCTCACCTTTGTAGGCCGCGCCGATGCTCACCCCGTCGGTGACCCTGCGGAGGAAGTCTCGGGTGCCGGAGAAGACCAGGCGTTGCAGCCCCTGCTCGTTGGGGACCACCCTCGGCCACGACCCGACGACGGCCCGGTCGGGCACCTGGAAGTAGTCCACCACGACGTCGCCGCGGGCCGCCCACACGGGGTTGTCGCGCACCGGATACGCGACGAAGTAGCCCGGGCCGAACCAGCGCACGGAGGCGCCCTCGTTGTAGCCGAAGAGCCGCGAGCTGCCGTCGTCGGGGCGGCAGAAGCGCTTCTCGAAGGTGCGGAAGGCCTTCGGGACAGGGAGGGTGTTGCGCCCGTGGTGGCGCACCTCCGCGCGGTCGGGCTTCGCGGCGGGGACGAGGTCGGCGAGGGAGATCGCCTCGGCCTGCGCGGCGACCGCGTAGAGGTGCCGCTGGCCCGCGCGGTCGAGGGAGAAGAGGGCCTCGCGGCGCTCTGCGAAGGGGCGGTCGGCGAACCATTCGGCGACCTCGGCGATGCGGGTCACCCGGCGTTCGAGGAGCTCGGTCAGTTGCATGGTGGGCGTCGGAGTCTCGCAGAAAGCGCGGGGCGGGTCGAAGAAGGCGCTCAGGGGCAGCGGAAGAGCATGGTGAGGTCGCGCAGGTCGTCGTCGGAGAGGGCCTCGACGGAGAAGGGCGGCATCGAGCCGGCGTAGCCGAGGAAGCTCCCGTGGCGGACCTTCTCCACCACCACGGTGCGCACGTAGGTCGTTCGGTCGGTGTAGCCCGACGGGAGCACCTCGTCGCAGTGCTCCCGCTGGGTGTCGCCGGGGACGATGGAGATCAGCGGGCCGAGCCGCCCGGCGCCGGTCCCGATGGCACCGTGGCAGTTGGCGCACGCGCGGGACCACACGGCCTGGGCCCGGCTGGCGTCGCCGTCGCCGAGCGGGCGAACCACCCGGGGGTAGGTCTGCGTGACGGGCTGTGCTCCCGCGGTGGAACCGTCGGGGCTCAGCGACTCCAGCCAGGCGTAGAGGGCCTCGCCGGTGCGGCCGTCGAGGTCCGTGGGGGTGCCTCGCATGAAGAAGGTCCAGCAGCGCTCGACGGCCTCGTGGAGGTGCGCGGTCTCGCCGCCCCAGAACGACGACCGTCGCGCGGCGCCCTCCAGCGGCGCACCTGGGAGCAGCCGGACGCCGACCTCCGAGGGCCTCACGGCGTGGCAGGTGGTACACGCGAAGACGTTGTAGCGAGAGCGGCTGGCCCCGGGGTTCTGCGCGATGGCGGCGCCCTCCGCGGAGGCCGGCTGGCGCAGCTCCGTGTCGGCGCAGGCCGGGAGCAGCAGCGCGAGGGCAAGGGCGACGGCGGACCTCATCGGCTCCCACCGCCCGCGAAGACGATCGCGTCGGGGAACACCCCGACGGGGAAGCTCCGCACCGTGCGCAGGTCGTCGGGGTGGAGCGCGAGGATGCTCCCCGGCTGGCTGCGCGCCGGGTCGGAGCTGTGGCGGCCCTCGCAGACCAGGTAGTAGAGCCCGTCGGGGCCGTAGGCGACCTGATGGGGGAGGGTGCACTCCTCGGGGGTGAAGTAGCGCTGGTCTCGCAGCGCGAGGCCCGGCGCGGTGGAGAGCCGGGTGACGCTGTCTCGGCCCTGCGTGGGCACCACCATGCTCGACCCGTCGGGGCTGAAGCCCGGGAACCAGGCCTTGCCCGGGAGGCGGCGGGTGAGGCGCGACTCGTCGAGGGTTGCGCTGGCGACGTCGTAGGCGATGAGCACGTTGGCGACGGCGCAGCCCAGCCATACCGTGGCCCCGTCGGGGGAGAGGACGAGGGAGTAGGGGCCGTAGGAGGGGCTGGTGGTGCTCCTCGGGGGCGATCCGCCGATGTAGGCGAGGCGCACGGTGGGCCGCGGGCCGTCGAGGGAGACCACCCCGAGGGCGTCGTCGCCGTAGCAGGCCATGAACACCGTGCGGCCGTCGGGGGAGATCACCATGCCGTGCGCGGCGACGCAGACCGGGATGGTCGCCGTGCGGGTCATGGTGGCGGTGTCGATGACGATGAGGTTGGACTTCTGCCGCTCGGGGTCGCCCACGTTGGCCTGCGCCCGGCGCAGGTCGAAGTGAGAGACGTAGGCCGTGCGGCCGTCGGCGGAGAGCACCATGTCGCCGGGGTTGGGGTCGACGTCGACCTGGCCCAGCAGGCGGAAGTCGCAGAGCGAGCGCTTCACGAAGATGCCCGGGATCTCGGACGACCCGTGCTCGGCGTGAGGCCCCGCGGGGATGGCCGCCGCGGGGAAGGACAGCGGCGAGTAGAGCACCGAGCGGGTGAGGTCGATCGCGAGGTGGTGCGGGCCGTTCTCCGCGAGCGGACCGACCCCGACCGGGTGCGTCGCTCGCACGGTGCCGGCGCCGAGGTCGAGCACCGCCACGGAGTTCATCAGGCTGTTGGTGACGTACCCGAGGCCGCCGTCGGGGATGCCCGGGTCGGTGCACCCGGAGCCCCAGGCGCTGGCGTCGAGGCGGTCGTAGACCACGCGCTCCTCCCCGCAGCCGGCGAGGCAGGAGGCCAGGAGCAGGAAGGCGGCGAGGGGGCTGAGGAGTGTGCGAGCGAGCATTGGATGTCGGGACGTTGGAGGGACAGTTGGGCGCCCGTTGGCTTCATGACACCGGTGGGGGGAGATTGCACCCACGCGCGCTCCGCCCGGCTGATGCTGCGACATCGTGACGCGTGCGACCCTTGACCCCGCGTGGCGTCTCGGTCGAGGCTGGCGCGGTGATGGATCGACGTCGGGCCTTCGGTTGGATCGCTCTCACCGCGACGCTCGGCGTCGGGTGCTTCCCGGATGACGCGCTGCACACGGACGCGGGGGGAGACGCGGTGAGCGACCTCGGCCGCGCCGATGCGACGACGGACGCGGGCCCTCGCGACGTGCCGAGGTTCGACGTGACCGACGCGGGCCTCCCGGCGGACATGGGCGTCCCGGACATCGGGCCCACCGACGCGGCGGTCGACGCCTCGGAGACGGGGCCGATGATCGAGGGTCCGGCGTGCGAGATGGCGCCTCCCATGGCGAGCTCTCGGATGGTGCTGGAGGGTCTCACCGGCGCGAGGGACTTCGTCTTCGACGGCCTCGGCGGCGTGGCCGTGGCGCAGGGCTCGACGGTGGTGCTGCGGCGCGCGGGGGACACCACCCCGGTCACCATGGTGATGGCCGGCGAGGTGGTCGCGCTGCGCTTCACCCGCAACTCGGGCCTGGCGCTGGCGGTCTTCAACAACACAGGCGCGGGTACGGGCAACGGGGCGATCTACCAGGTGGCCCCCGGGGCGACGACGCCTACGCTCCGTCAGTCGGGGCTCCGTCAACCGGGCGGCCTGGCCGTCGACGCGGCCGACCGTATCTGGTTCAGCGACACCACCATGAACGCCATCTACCGCATGCCCGCCAGCTCCGACGCGGGCGCCGTCGCGCAGGTCGTGGTGACGGACGTGCCGAGCCCCACGCAGCTCCTCATCGACGCCCAGGGGCGCTACCTCTTCGTGGCCCGCTCGGACTTCAACACCGTGATGCGCCTCGAGCTCATGGGCGGCGACGGCGGATCCATCGGCGGGGCGATGCCCTTCGTCGGAGGCTTCAGCCGGGTGTCGGGCCTCGCGCAGGACGAGTGCGGCAACGTCTTCGTGGCCGACGAGATCGTCGATCGCATCTGGCGGGTGCCCATCCTCGCGGGCGACGCGGTGCGCGTGGTGACGGACGTGCGCGGCCCCCGCTCGCTGATGTTCGGCGTGGGCGATCCCTTCGGCCCGAGGGAGCTCTACGCGCTCTCCTCCATGGACGGCACCCTGCGCGCCGCCAACCTCGTGGCCCGCGGCGTGCCGCTGGCGGTCCCCGCTCGATGAGCCCTGCGCGGCGTCTCGGGTGGCTCCTGCTGGCCCTCCCGGTCGCAGCGTCCGGGTGCTTTGACGACCCGGCGAGCGCGCCCGACGCCGCGCTCGACGCCGCCATCGCCCCGAAAGACCTGCCCGACCTCCTCGACAAGCCCGACGCCGGCGCGCCCGACCGCCCCGACGATCCCGATGTCACCGATGTCACCGACGCTCCCGACGTCAGCGACGTCACCGCCGCCGACCTGCCCGAGGTGAGCGCCGACCTCGGCCCTCGCTGCGCCACCTCCGCGGAGTGCGCGGACGGCCGGCTCTGCGGCCCCGACGGGCGCTGCGCGCCCTGCGTCCCCTCGGACGATCGCTGTCCCGCGGCGCAGCACTGCGACCCGTCGACCCTGGGCTGCGTCCCCGGCTGCCGCTCCGACGAGGGCTGCATGGCGACCCCCCGGGCCGACGGCGGCGCCGCCCCGGCGCGCTGCGACCTGGCCCGGCACGTGTGCCTCGACTGCGACGTCGACGACGACTGCCCGGCGCGCTCGGTGTGCCGGATGGGGCAGTGCATGGTGGGCTGCAACGAGCGCCGCGGCTGCGCCCCCGGGGAGGTGTGCTGCACCGGGAGCTGCGTCGACGTCCAGGCCGACATCGCCAACTGCGGCGCCTGCGAGCGGCGGTGCTCGGTGAGCAACGGCGTCCCTGCGTGCACCGCGGGCGTCTGCGGCCTCGAGGCCTGCACCGCGGGCTTCGCGGACTGCAACAGCAGCCTCGCCGACGGCTGCGAGAGCGACCTGCAGGGCGACCCGGCGCGCTGCGGGGCGTGTGACGTATCCTGTCCGACGCCTCCTGGCGCGGGCTCCGCCTCCTGCGGGGCGGGGCGCTGCGGGTACACGTGCGCGGCGGGGATGGCGGACTGCGACGGCGACTCGCGCAACGGCTGCGAGCGCGCGTTGACGAGCGACCCTGGCAACTGCGGCCGCTGCGGCAACGCGTGCCCGGCGAGGGCGGGGGCCTCGGTGCCTCGCTGCACGGCGGGGGTCTGCGGCTTCCTCTGCAACGCTGGCCGCGGGGACTGCGACGGGGACCCGGACAACGGCTGCGAGGCGGACGTGCGCACCGACCTCTCGCACTGCGGCCGCTGCGGGGCGGCGTGCGCGGCGCCGGCCAACGCGGCGGCGAGCTGCGCGGCGGGTGTCTGCGGCTACACCTGCAACGCCGGGTACGGGGACTGCGACGGCGACGCGGCCAACGGCTGCGAGGTCGACCTGCGCACCAGCACCGCGCACTGCGGCCGCTGCGGCGGGGCGTGCATGGTGGCCGGGGGCACGCCGGCGTGCGTCGACGGGCTCTGCGCCATCGCGACCTGCGGCGGGAGCTTCGCCGACTGCGACGGGCGCTCGTCCAACGGGTGCGAGACCGACACGCGCAGCTCGGCGACGCACTGCGGGATGTGCGGGCGGGCCTGCCCGGCGGCTCCGCACGCGACGGCGACCTGCGTGGCGAGCGCCTGCGCCACGAGGTGCTCGCTCTCCTATGGGGACTGCGACGGGGACCCGGCCAACGGGTGCGAGACCGACACGCGCACCTCGGCGGCGCACTGCGGCCGCTGCGGCGCGGCGTGCGTGACGCCCGGAGGGACGCCCGGGTGCAGCGCGGGCGCCTGCGTGGTGGCCGGGTGCGAGGCGGGCCGGGGCAACTGCGACGGCCTCGCGGCCAACGGGTGCGAGACGAACTTCGCGACGAGCCCGAGCCACTGCGGGGCGTGCGGCGCGGTGGGGGCGGAGCTCTGCGACGGCCGGGACAACAGCTGCGACGGGCTGGTGGACAACGGCTGCCCCACGGCCATCGGCGGGCTCGCGGGCTTCGACTACACCTCGCCGGAGTACGGCACCGGGACGAGCACCTCGACGAACGCCTCCTGCGCCGCGGGGCAGGTGGTGCGGGGGATCTTCGGCCGGGTGAACGGCAACTTCGTCACCCAGCTCAACGTGATCTGCGGCACTCCCCAGATCAGCGAGAACCGCACGAGCACGCCCTACCGCTACGCCGCCACGGTCACCGGCTCGACGGACGTGGGCACCGTGGGGACGGCCGTGGGGACGGTGTTCCGGTATGTGTGCCCGGGCGACTCGGTGGTGACGCGCATCCGCGGCCGGGCCTCGCCCTACCTCTATCAGTTCATGCTCGACTGCTCGACGCTCTCGGTCACCGGCAACCCCGGCAGCCTCCGGGTCACCGCCACCCCGGCCGCGACCTCGCCGACCTGGGGCTCCGCCAACGGCGGCACCTTCGACTACCCGTGCCCCACCAACGCCTCGGGCTCCGCCTCGGTGCTGCGCGGCCTCTACGGCCGCTCCCGCCGCATCCTCTCGTCGATCTACACCATGTCCGTGGGCGCCCGCTGCAGCGTGCCCTCGATCACGGTACGGTGATCGCCGCCATGCTCCGCGCCCTCTCCCTCTCCCTCTCCCTCGCCGCCCTCGGCTGCGCTTCGCAGCCTCCGCTCCCTCCGCTCGCCCCCGCCGGGCCGCCCGTCTCCGCCGCGGCTCCGGTGGTGGTCTACGGCGCCAACTGGTGCCGGCACACCCGCGCCGCGATGGACTGGCTCGAGGCGCGCGGGGTCCATGCTCGCTTCCGCAACGTCGAGGCCGACCCGGCCGCCTACGACGACATGCACACCCGCATGACCGAGGGGAACATCCGCGGCGGGGGCATCCCCGTGCTCGACGTGCGCGGCCGGGTGCTGCTCGGCTTCCACGCCGACGAGGTCGAGCGCGCCCTCCGCGACTGATCCCTCCGCTGGCGGTGATAGAACCGCCGCCATGGTCGCTCACGCCACCCCTGGTACCCCTCGGCTCTACTTCGACGACCCGGCGCTCCTCACCTTCGAGGCCGCGGTGGTCGCGCACGCCCGCGTCGACGACCGGCCCGCGCTGGTGCTCGACCGCACGGCGTTCTACCCCGACTCCGGGGGGCAGCCGGGGGACGCGGGGGAGCTCTCGGGGCTCGCGGTGGAGGACACCCGCTGCGACGACGCCGGGGTGGTGCTCCACGCGCTCTCCGCGGGCTCGGAGCTCCCGCCGGTGGGGAGCACGGTGCGGGGTGTCGTCGACCGCGACCGTCGCCGCCTCCACGCGGCGCTGCACACGGGCCAGCACATGCTCTCCCGGGCCATGGTCGACGAGGCCGGCGCGGAGACGGTGTCCTCCCGCTTGAGCGGCGCCGGGAGCACCCTCGACCTCGACGTGGCCTCGCTCGACGAGCGCGTGCTGGCCAGGGTGGAGCGGCGGGTGGCGAGGGCGATCGAGGACGACCTCGCGGTGCGGCAGTGGTTTCCAGAGCCCGAGGAGGTGGCGTCGCTGCCGCTGCGTCGCGCCCCGAAGGTCACGGAGAACATCCGCGTGGTCGACATCGGCGGCTTCGACCTCTCACCATGCGGCGGCACCCACTGCGCCCGCACGGCCCTCGTGGGCGCGCTCCACATCACCGGCGTCGAGCGCTTCAAGGGCAAGACCCGGGTGAACTTCCTCGCGGGTCGCGCCGCGCTCGACGAGCTGCGCGCCCGCTCCAGCTCGCTGGCCGAGCTCGGGGCGCTGTTCACCTGCGGCCTCCACGACGTGAGGGCGGCGGTGGAGCGGCTGCGCTCCGAGCTCCAGTCGACGCGCGACGCGCTCGGCGACGTCCGCGCCCGCTGGGCCGAAGGGGTGGCCGATCGGCTGCTGAGGGAGGCCTCCGCGGCGGGCTCGTCGCGGGTGGCGCTGGCGCTCGAGGGAGAGGGCGTGGAGACGCTCCGCGCGCTGGGCCAGCGGCTGACGGCGAGGGAGGGCGTGGTGGCCTTCCTCGCGTCTCGGGTCGACGACGGGCTGCTGGTGCTGGTCGCCCGAGGCGCGGGGTCGGGCTTCGACTGCGGCGCGTGGCTGAAGCGCGCCGCGGCGGCGCACCAGGGCAGGGGAGGCGGTCGGCCCGAGCGCGCCGAGGGCCGCCTGCCGGGGCACGTCGACTGGGCGGCGCTGGTGGCGGCGACGGCGGAGTGAGGCCTACGGGCCCGGGGGGCCGTCCGCGGCGATAGCCGCCACGAAGGAGTAGTTCACCATCGCGTTGGGCGCGCGGAAGGCGGCCAGGCGCACGGTGCAGAGGGCCGCGCCCAGGCAGAGGCCCTGCGCCCGGGAGACGTCCGAGGCCAGGCTTACCTCCAGGGGTAATCCGCTGCCGGCGAAGAGCACGCGCACGGGCACCCGGCCCTCGCGGTCGACGGGGGGTGAGCACGCGAGCACCTGGCGCTCGACCGGGAGGAAGGCCCTCACGATCATCGCGTTGGTGGGGTCGTAGGGGGACTGGGTGCTCGGTCGCTGGGGGAGCGCGTCGCCCTCGCACACGATGCGCGGCGCGCTCCGAGGACCGGTCCAGCGAGGGGTGAGCGTGTGCCCGTCGGTGGTCGGGGCCTGCACCACGGGGCTGCCCATCGAAGGGGCGTCGGGGCGGGCCTCGGCGCCAACCCCCGCGCGACGCACCGTGGGCACGAGGCTCAGCCCGTCGGGCGGACCCGCGGCGGTCGCGGTCGCGGCGGCCGTCGTGGCGGCGGCAGGCGCGTCGGTCGTGGCGGCGGTCGTGGTGGCGGTCGTGGTGGCGGCCGCGGGGCGTCGGCGTCGGCGTCGGGGGCGGCTCGCGGCCTGCGGGGGAGGGGGCGGGGCGCTGGCGCAGGCGTCGAGGACGAAGGCCGCGAGCACGAGGAGAAGCAAGCGGGGAGAGCGGGTCATCGGGGGGAGAGCCTCCGTCGGAGAAGCGCAGGCCATAGAGGGGGCTGTAAAGGTGGCAAACCCGGCGAGCGGAAGCCAGCGGCGCCTCGGCCGCAGCGGCGCCTCGAGCGTGCCGCGCCGGTCCAGGCAGTCCGTTGCACCGACGCGGAAAGGAGTTCGATCGGGGCCCGTCGCGGGACTGCGCGCTCTATTGACACTGCGGGGGGTCCTTACTAGCGTCCCGCGCGTTTCGCGGTCCGGGCATCTGCTTGTGCCGCGTTTTGTGGAGACACCGCCGCGGCGAACGGGGAAGAGACCCCGAGTACATCCGCGCGGTGACGGAAAGCGATCCTTGACCATGGCGTTCGAGCTCACTCCGGAGCGGCTGGCGATCTTCGAAGAGCTGCTGCCGAAGTACCCGACGAAGCAGGCCCTCACGATCCCGCTCCTCCACATCTGCCAGGAGCAGGCGGGTCACATCTCCGACGAGGTGATCGAGTACGTCGCGAAGAAGCTCTCGCTGAGCACCGCGGACGTGAAGGGCGTCGTCACTTTCTACACGCTGTTTCAGCAGAAGCCGGTGGGGCGCAACGTGGTGTGGGTCTGCCGCACGCTGAGCTGCGAGCTCATGGGCGCGAGGGAGATCACCAAGACCCTCGAGCAGAAGCTCGGCTGCCACGTCGGCGAGACCACCAAGGACGGCGAGTTCACGCTGCTCCAGGCCGAGTGCCTCGCGGCGTGCGGCGGCGGCCCGATGATCCAGCTCAACGACGAGTACTTCGAGAACCTCACGCCGGAGAAGCTCGACGCGATCCTCGACGCCGCGCGCAAGAAGAAGGACGCCGGCTGCGCTGCGACCTTCTCTCCCGTCGGTATTCGCGTCCGCAAGGAGCACTGACCTTCATGCCTGTCGAGAATCCCCGCATCCTCACCAAGAACTACGACACCCCCAACTCGTGGACGATCGCGGCCTACGAGGCCTCCGGGGGCTACCAGGCGCTGCGCAAGGCGATCGCGATGGGGCCTGCGGCCATCCGTGAGGAGGTCAAGGCCGCCAACCTCCGCGGCCGCGGGGGAGCGGGCTTCGCGGCGGGCGTGAAGTGGTCGTTCCTCAAGACGAGCCCCGACAAGCCCAACTACATCGCGGTCAACGCCGACGAGGGCGAGCCCGGCACCATCAAAGACCGCACGCTGATGGAGAAGGACCCGCACCGCTGCGTGGAGGGCTTCATCATCTCCGCCTACGCGCTCGACGTGCACACGGTCTACGTCTACATCCGCGGCGAGCTGGTGCTCGCGATCAAGCGCATCGAGCAGGCCGTCCGCGAGGCGCGCGCCAAGGGCTACCTGGGCGACAAGGTGCTCGACCAGGACTTCAAGCTCGACATCGTCGTGCACGCCGGCGCCGGCGCGTACATCTGCGGCGAGGAGACCTCGCTGCTCAACTCCCTCGAGGGCCTGCGCGGCGAGCCCCGCCTGAAGCCGCCCTTCCCCGCGGTGGTGGGGGCCTTCGGCGCGCCGACGATCGTCAACAACCTCGAGACCCTCGCCACGGTGCCGACCATCATCGAGATGGGCGGCGACGCCTTCTCGAAGCTCTCGCGGCTGCACCACCTCCGCGACGGCGGCGTGCGGCTCTACGGCGTCTCCGGCCACGTCAACCGCCCCGGGGTCTACGAGGCCCCGGTGGGCATCACCCTCCGCGAGCTCATCGACGACCTCGGCGGCGGCGTGCGCAAGGGCCACACCCTCAAGGCGGTGATCCCCGGCGGCAGCAGCACCCCGGTGCTGCGCGAGCAGGACATCGTCAACGCCCCGGACGAGAAGCACCCGCTGCACGCGTGGCACGGCAAGAGCCACCTCGACGTGCCCATGGGCGTCGACACCATGCGCGCCCTCGGCACGATGCTCGGCACCTGCTGCGCCATCGTGATGGACGAGACCACCTCCATGGTGCGCGTCGCGGAGAACCTGATGATGTTCTACGCGCACGAGTCGTGCGGGCAGTGCACCCCGTGCCGCGAGGGCTGCGGCTGGATGGCACGGCTCTGCCAGAAGTTCGCCGACGGCACGGCGACGCAGGCCGACCTCGACACGCTCGCCGACGTCGCCAACAACATCATGGGCAACACCATCTGCGCGCTCGGCGACGGCGCGGCGATGCCCATGCTGGGGATCCTGAAGCTGTTCCGTAACGAGTTCGAGGCCGCGATCGGCAAGCCGGCGCCGCACCTCGGAGTAAAGGCCGCCTGATGCCTCCCGCGTCGATCCAGCAGCTCGCTGCGTTCTCCTTCTTCGCGGCCCTGGCCGTGGTCAGCGCGCTGGCCACCGTCATGATGCGCAACCCCATCCGCAACGCGGTGGGGCTCTTCGTGCACGTCCTGTCGCTGGCGGGGCTCTACGTCAGCCTCTCGGCGCACTTCCTCACCGCGGTGCAGCTCATCGTCTACGTCGGCGCCGTCGTGGTGCTCTTCGTCTTCGTGATCATGCTGCTCGGCCCCGCGTCGGAGGCGCCCACGGACACCGCGGGCAGGCTCCCGAGGGGCGTCGGCGCGGCGGCCATGATCGCCGCGGGGGTCTTCCTGGCCCGCGTGGTGATCGACCTGCGCCCCGAGCGCGTGGCCAACCCGCCCGGCTTCGGCACCATCGAGTCCGTCGGGCGCGAGCTCTTCGGCCCGGCGATGATCCCCTTCGAGATGGCCTCGGTGCTGCTCACCGCCGCCATCGTCGGGGCCTTCGCGGTCGCGCGCAGCCACCACGGCAAGGTCTCCATGTCCACCGGCGAGCCGAGCGACGGGAGTTCGCGATGATCATCCACCTCGGGCACTACCTGGCCCTCTCCTGCGTGCTGTTCAGCATCGGCGCGGCGGGCTTCCTCTTCCGCCGCAACGTGCTCATCTCGCTGATGAGCATCGAGCTCATGATGAACGCGGTGAACCTCACCTTCATCGCCGCCAACCGCTGGCAGCCGGTGGTCACCTCCGCGGACGGGACCGTCGCCGCCGCGATCCCCCACCACGGTCACATCTTCACGTTCTTCGTCATCGCGGTCGCCGCGGCCGAAGCCGCCGTCGGGCTCGCGATCGTCCTGGCGTTCTACCGCCTCCGCAAGACCGTGCGCACCGACGCGGCCGACATGCTCCGGGGATAAGAGCCCTCAACTGCCATGAAGCTCAATCACATCGACTTCGGACAGCTCCTCGCTGCCGCGCCGGACCACTTCAACGTCCTCGGCTGGATCGTGCTGCTCCCCCTCCTCGGGGCGATCATCAACGGGATCTGGGGCCGGCGCATCGGCCGGCAAGGCGTCTACATCGCGGCGATCTCCGCCGTGGGGATGTCCTTCCTCCTGTCCATCCTGGCCTTCGCGGCGCTGCTGAAGGCGGGCAACCACGCCGCCGCCGCCGCGCTCGCCGAGGGCCACCACCACCACCCGCTCGTCTCCCTCAGCTACCGCGCGTGGGACTGGTTCATCGCGCCGCTCGGGCCCTCCGCGGTCGAGATGATCCCGGTGCGCTACGTCGTCGACCCGCTCTCCGGGGTGATGCTTCTGGTGGTGACGGGGGTGGGCACGCTCATCCACGTCTACTCCGCCGGGTACATGTCCCACGACCCGGGCTACGCGCGCTTCTTCGCCTATCTCAACCTCTTCATCTTCGCGATGCTGAACCTCATCCTGGGCGACAGCCTGGTGACGATGTTTTTGGGGTGGGAGGGCGTCGGCCTCGCGTCGTACCTGCTCATCGGGTTCTGGTACACGAACAACGACTACGCGACCGCGGGGCGCAAGGCCTTCATCGTCAACCGCATCGGCGACGCGGGCCTCATCCTCGGCATGACCATCCTCGCCTGGAAGGGCGGGAGCTATCAGTTCGAGACGCTCCGCCAGCACCTCTCTGAGGACACCTTCATCAACGCGCTGCACGAGCGCACGGGCCTCGGTCATTTCCTCGTCGACGCCATCCCCGGCCTCTCGAGCTCCGCGAGCCTGGGCACCTTCGTCGGCAACATCGACTTCACCTGGGGCGGCGCCGCGTGCATGCTCCTCTTCATCGGCTGCTGCGGCAAGAGCGCGCAGTTTCCGCTCTACGTCTGGCTCCCTGACGCGATGGCGGGCCCCACGCCGGTGTCGGCGCTCATCCACGCCGCCACGATGGTCACCGCGGGCATCTACCTGCTCTGCCGACTGTCGTTCCTCTACACGCACTACTCGACGGTGCTGAGCATCATCGCGCTCGTCGGCGCCTTCACCGCCCTCTTCGCGGCCACCATCGCGGTCACGCAGGTGGAGCTGAAGAAGGTGCTCGCGTACTCCACGGTGTCGCAGCTCGGCTTCATGTTCATGGGCTGCGGCGTCGGGGCCTTCAGCGCGGGCTTCTTCCACGTGTTCACCCACGCGTTCTTCAAGGCCTGCCTCTTCCTCGGGGCCGGCGCCGTGATGCACGCCTGCGGCGACCGCCAGGACATCCGCCAGCTCGGCGGGCTGAAGAAGTACCTCCCGAAGATCACCGCGGCGATGGGCATGGCGACGCTGGCCATCATCGGCACGCCGCTCACGTCGGGGTTCTTCTCCAAGGACGAGATCCTCTTCCGCGCGCTGTCCAACCCCTTCGCGCCGACGGTCGGCAAGATCGTCTTCGCGATGGGCCTCGCCGCCGCGACGCTCACGGCCTTCTACATGACCCGCATGATGATCCTCGCCTTCGACGGCGACGGTCCCCGCTACCACGACCCCAACAAGGTCGCGGACGCGCACGGCCACGACGACCACGGCCACGGCCACGGCGACCCCAACGCGCTCCCCTCCGAGCACGGGGTCGACATGATGCTCATGGTCGTCCCGGTGATCATCCTGGCGGTTCTCGCGCTGGTCATGGGCGTCCTCGGGCTGCCCCACGCGTGGACCCACCACGAGGGCATCCTGCCGACCTTCCTCGAGCCCGCGGTCGCCGATGTGCTCCAGACCCGCAGCGCCGAGGTGCTTCACCACGTCCACTCGATGGAGTGGCCGGCCATGGTGGGCGGCTTCCTCTCGTGGATCATCGGCACCGGCCTCGCGATCTGGGTCTACAAGCTCCAGAAGGGCGAGCCCGCCGACAAGCTGGCGAAGTCCGTCCCCGGGCTCTACCGCCTGGTCTTCGACAAGTGGCGCGTCGACGAGCTCTACGACGCCACCATCCTGCGCCTCACGCGCGGGGCGGCCATCTTCGCGGCGGGCTTCGACCGCTACGTGATCGACGGCCTGGTCAACCTGACGGGCACCGTCACCGTGGGCCTCGGCCGCGTGGTGAAGCCCATCCAGACCGGCGCCATCCAGGTGTACGGCGCCTTCGTGGCGGTGGGCACCCTGGCGCTGGTCATCTGGGCGACGCTGATGCCCGCGGTCTCCATCGCGTACCGCCCCGGCGCCGCAGGGCCCGCGGTGCTCGAGGCCAGCGGCGGCCCCGGGTACACGTACCGCTGGGCCTTCTACGACCCCGACCCCCGGCCCGAGGCCAACCTCCTCGACCAGCGCTGCCCGGTCGCCCGCGCCACCGAGGCGCTGACCCGCGCGGCGGCGGCGCCCGGCGCCGAGGCCCCCACCGCGGCGACGCAGCGCAGCGAGTCCATCACGACCCCGCGCTGCGTGGCGGTCGACGCGACCAACGCCTTCGGTCGTCACGTCCTCGCCCGTACCCTCGTGCTCCCGCAGGGCGCCGATCAACCCGCAGCCAACCCGCCCGGTCGCTGAAGCACCAACCATGGACTCCACTCAAACGACGCGGCACCTGCTCTCGGTGCTCATCTGGTTCCCGGCCGCGGCCGCCCTGTTCGCGCTCTTCATCCCGCGGCAGGCCCCGAAGCTCCTGCGGACCTACGGCGTGGGCGTCGGGCTGTTCCTCTTCGGGCAGTCCCTGCAGCTCCTGGTGGGCTCGACGCACTCCGTCCAGTCCCGCACCTTCCGCTTCGTCGAGAACGTCGAGTGGATCCCCTCCTTCGGGATCCGCTACCACCTCGGCGTCGACGGCATCTCCCTCTGGCTGGTCCTGCTCACGACCTTCCTCACGCCGCTGACGCTCTACGTCTCCTTCGGCGCGATCCGTAACAAGCAGAAGGAATTCATCGCCGCGATGCTCTTCCTGCAGAGCGCGATGATCGGGGCCTTCGTCGCCCTCGACCTCTTCCTCTTCTACACGTTCTGGGAGCTGATGCTGGTGCCGATGTTCCTCATCATCGGCGTGTTCGGAGGCAAGAACTCCGTCTACGCCGCGGTGAAGTTCTTCATCTACACCTTCGCCGGCTCGGTCTTCATGCTGCTCGCGATCCTGTACATGGTCGCCCAGTACAAGACCCTCACCGGGCACTACTCCTTCGACTATCAAGACCTGATGCGCCTCGGGTTCCCGGTGAGCACCGAGCGGATGCTCTTCGCGGCCTTCACCCTGGCCTTCGCCATCAAGGTCCCGATGTGGCCGGTGCACACGTGGTTGCCCGACGCCCACACCGAGGCGCCCACCGGCGGCTCGATGATCCTCGCGGCCATCATGCTGAAGCTCGGCACCTACGGCTTCCTGCGCTTCAGCCTCGGGCTCTTCCCCCTCGCGGGCCACTGGATCGGCCCGACCGTCGCCCTCCTGGCGTGCGTCGGGATCATCTACGGCGCCCTCGCGGCGTGGCGCCAGTACGACTTCAAGCGAATGATCGCCTACTCCTCGGTGAGCCACCTGGGCTTCGTGATGCTCGGCCTCTCGTCGCGCTCCCCGACGGGCGTCTCGGGCGCCATCGTCCAGATGGTCAACCACGGCATCTCCACCGGCGCGCTCTTCCTCCTGGTGGGCGTCCTCTACGACCGCCGCCACACCCGCGACGTCGCGGAGTTCGGCGGGCTCGCCAAGGTGATGCCCTGGTACTCGGCCATCTTCGTGCTGGTCACCATGAGCTCCATCGGGCTGCCCGGCACCAACGGGTTCATCGGTGAGTTTTTGATCATCACCGGCACCTTCGGCGCCGACCTGCTGCGCTGGTCGTATCACTGCATCGGCACCGACTGCGAGGTCGCCCAGATCGGCCCGTGGTTCGGCCTGCTCGCGGTGAGCGGCGTGATCCTCGGGGCGGTGTACATGCTCGACGTGACGCAGAAGGTCTTCTTCGGCCCGTCGACCAACCCGAAGAACCGCGACCTCACGGACCTCAACAGCCGAGAGTGGGTGGGCCTCGCCCCGCTGGTCGTCGCGATCTTCGCGCTGGGCCTCTTCCCGATGTACTTCCGCGACCGGATCGACCCCTCGGTGCGCTCCTTCCTCGCGGTCTACAACAGCAAGCGCGAGGCGCTGCGCGACGGCGGCAGCGCCCGCATGACGCCGTGGCTCCTCGAGGAGGCCGCGATCACGCCCCCCGCGAGGGACCCGGGTAACGGGTTGCCCGCTCCGGCGGTCCCCGAGGCGGTCCCGCACGCCGCGCTCGCGCCGCGCTCGAACGAACTCCTTGCCGCCCGTGGTGGGAACTGAACCCGTGAACTTCCTGCTGGTCCTCGCCCCGATTCTCACGCTCGCCGTCGGCGGCATCGTGCTCATGATGCTCGACGCCTTCCAGAAGGAAGACGGCCAGCTCGCCATGCCCACGGCGCTGCTCCACTTCGTCGCCGCCGCCGCGGCGCTCGCGCTCTGGCAGCGCGGCATCCCCGCGGAGGGCGCGGCCATGGTCGCGCCGTGGCTCACCATCGACCGCACGGGGCTCTTCCTCGCGGCGGTGATCTCCGTCGGCGGCGCCCTCGCCTCGCTCCTCGCGGGCGGCTACCTCGCCGAGCACAAGATGGACCGCGGGGAGTACTACCCCCTCCTCGCCTTCGCCTCGGCGGGCGCCATCATGCTGGCGCAGTCGGGCGACACGCTCACCCTCTTCCTCGGCCTGGAGACCATGTCCCTGGGCGTCTACGCCCTCACCGGCTTCCGCCGTAGCAGCGCGCGCTCCATCGAGGCGGCGCTCAAGTACTTCCTGCTGGGCTCCTTCGCGGCGGCGATGCTGCTCTTCGGCGTGGCCCTGCTCTACGCCGTCACCGGGCACACCGACTACGTCGGCATCGCCCAGTCGCTGCGCCACAGCGCCGAGCTGCCCAACGACCTCGTCGCCCGCGCCGCCGAGGAGCAGGCGCGCCTCGTCGGGACGCGCATCTCCATCTTCGCGATGGTGCTGATCCTCGTGGGCCTCGCCTTCAAGATCGGCGCGGTGCCCTTCCACATGTGGACCCCGGACGCCTACGAGGGCGCGCCGACCTCGACCACCGCGTACATGAGCGTCGTGGTGAAGGCCGCGGCCTTCGGCGCCTTCATGCGCATCATGCTGGTGGTCTTCGGCGACGCGGGCAGCGCGAGCGGCACCGCCGGCTGGCCGGCCATCCTCGCCTGGATCGCCGTCCTCACGATGACCGTCGGCAACCTCATGGCCCTCACGCAGACCAGCGTGAAGCGCATGCTGGCCTACAGCTCCATCGTGCACGCGGGCTACATCCTGCTGGGCCTGCTCACCACCCCGAGGGAGGGCGTCGGCACCATGGCCCAGGCCTCGGTGCTCTTCTACCTGGCGGGCTACACGGTCACCAACGTGGGCGTCTTCGCGGCGCTCGCCCTCGCCGGCCGCCGCGGCGCCGAGGCGGTGAGCTTCGACGACCTCGCGGGCTACGCGCGGCGCCACCCGGCCGCGGGCTTCGCCCTCGCGTTCTTCCTGCTGTCGCTCACGGGCATCCCCCCGACGGTGGGCTTCTTCGCGAAGTTCTACGTCGTGCGGGCGACGCTCGACGCGGGCTACACCACGCTGGCCATCATCGCGATGCTCAACAGCGCGGTGTCCGCCTACTACTACCTCGGCGTGCTGGTGAAGATGTACATGCGCGACCCCGCCCCGGGCGCCGCGCAGGCCTCGCCCAACCGGTCGTTCTACATCGTGTTCACCATCCTGGTGTCCGCCGCGCTGGTGCTGCACATGGGCATGACCCCGAGCCGCTGGCTCAACCTCGCCATCGAGGCCGTGACGCCCGCCGCCGCCGCCGCTCCCGCCGCTCCCTAGACCCTCGCTAACCTCCGCTCATCCCAGCGCCTCGGTACTCGTGGGCTACATCGATCCGACCGTGGTCGGGCTGGTGGCAGACGGCCGCGTCGAGATGCGCGTGCTCATCGCAGCGTAGTCCCACGCCGCGTTTCGCTCGAGCGCCCTGCCCGCAGCAAGCTCGCGGCGCCGCATTGCGCTCGTCATCCGGGCGCTGGGAACTCGATCTCGATCGCGCTGGTCGGGCCCGGCACGCGCCGCGCCACGCCCCCGAGCTGCTCGGCGAGCCCGCTCACGAGCCGGAGGCCGAGCGACGCCTCGGAGGTGAAGTCGATCTCGGGCGGGAGCCGCTTGCCGTCGTCGGAGACCCGCAGCACGAGGCGCTCTCCGACAGCGCGCTCCATGGCAATGTCGATGCGGCCCCGGCGTCGCCGCCCGAAGGCGTGCTTGAGCGAGTTGCTCGTGAGCTCACTGACGACGAGCCCGCAGAGGAAGGACGCGTCGAGATCCATCGTCACGCCGGGCGCCCGCACCCCGATTTCGATAGAGCGGCGACCCGCCTCCGCCGCGTCGAGCTGCGCCTGCGCGATGCGATCGAGGTAGGCCTGCACGTCGACGGCGCCGAGATCGCGCGACCGGTAGAGCGTCTCATGGACCAGCGCCATGGCCTGGATGCGCCGGTCGAGCTCCTCGACCGTCTCGCGGATCGGCCTCCCGTGGGCCCTCGCCGCCATCATGTGCATCAGGCCCGAGATCCGCTGGAGGTTGTTCTTGACCCGGTGGTGGACCTCGGCGAGCAGCACGTCCTTCTCGCGGAGGAGCCGCTCGAGCTCGACCGTGCGCTCGCGCAGCGCGCGGGCCGTCGCGCGGCTCTCGGTCACGTCGACCGTGTAGCCGGCGATCTCGACGACGCGCCCGCGCTCGTCACGGACCGGTGCACCCCGCGTGGCGACCCAGCGGATGTCGCCGTCGGGACGGATGACGCGGGACTCGAGGGCGACGACCTCGGAGGTGGCCCCGCGGACGATCCGCGAGAATGCCGCCATGACCGCCTCGCGATCCTCGGGGTGCAGCCACTCGAACATCCTCTGGACCGCGTCCGGCCCGCCCGGGCGAGGTCGCCCCCAGATCTGGCCGTCGTTGGGCCCCACGAGCAGGAACTCGCCCTGCTTCACGTCGTAGAGCCACGGCACGTCGGGCAGGTTTCGCACGAGCTCGCCGATGCGCTCGTCGGCCATCCGACGCGCGTGCCGCTCCTTCATCTCCGCGGTCACGTCGCGCCCGGCGCCGACGATCCCCGTGACATCGCCTGCCACGCCACGAAGTGGAGCCGCGCACCACTCGACCTCGCGCGTGTCACCGGCCGAGGTCACGTGAGAGCGAAGGCCGAGCGCCTTGCAGCCGGCACCCCCCGACGCGAGCCGCTGCTCGGGCGTGGCGTCGACGAGAGCGGGGCAGATCACCGTGGCGAGGTCGCAGCCACGAAGGCGCTCCACGTCGGGACCGAAGAGATCGCCGAAGGCCTCGTTCCACCAGGTGATGCGGAACTGCGGGTCGGCGACGACCACGACGGCGCCGAGGAGCTCGACGACCCGGTCCACCAGCTCGCGGTCTCGCCGCGCGCGCAGGGCCTGCTCGCGCTCGCTGGTCACGTCGAGGGCCGTCTCGATCCAGAACAAGCCGGAGCGACCGGGCTGCAGCTCACCCTCCAGCCGTCGGATCGAGGACCGCAGCCATCGCACCTCCCCGCTCGGGCGGACGACCCTGAACTCGGCGAGCGGCCGAGGCGCCTCGCACGCCGTGCGGCTCATTAGCGCGGCCCGGACCTTCTCCCGATCGTCCTCGTGTACGGCGTCGAGCCACGCGCGGGAGTCGTCCTCGAGCACCGTGCGCGACCTCCCGAACACCCGCTCGAAGGCGAGGTTCACGTAGATCACACACGCGTGGTCCTCCGAGTAGAGCCACGTGACGTGAGGCATGGCATCGAAGAGCGTGTTGAACATCGCGACGACTCTCACATGTACGACCGCGGGCGAGGCGCCCGCATATTTCTGAATCTCAGCGTCGACGTGCTCGCGTCCCATGCTCCTCGCGTCAATGGAAAAGGTCCCTCCGGTCGTGCTTCGCGTGTCATGATCAGCTCCGAGCTACCAACGTAGCTCGTCCGCGCCGCGCGAGCGTCGGGGCCAATCAAGGGAGGGCAGGAGGACGCGCCCGTTGAACGCATCCACGATTCTCATTGTCGAGGACGACTGGCTCGTCGCCAACGGTTTGAGGGATATGCTGCGCTCGGCCGTCCTCCGCGTGGCTGGCATCGCCTTCCGGCGGGAGCAGGTCGAGGCGCTCGTTCGCGAGCACGCTCCGGATCTGGCGCTCGTCGACATCCACCTCGGGCGCGGGAGCGACGGCATCGAGATCGCCAGTACCCTGCTGATCCCGGCGGGCGTGCGCGTGGTGTTCGCTTCGGCGCACGCGGATGACGCGACGCTCGCCCGCGCGCGCGGCGTGTCGGCGCACGGGTTCGTGGTGAAGCCGTTCTCCGAGAAGCAGCTGCGCGCCGCGATCGAGATCGCGCTCGCCGCACCTGCGCCGGCCCTCCCGCGGCCCGACGGGGCGCTCGCTGCCGACGAGATCGCCCTCCGCTTGCGGTCCGACGCGCGGCTCGCCAGCCTGACCGAGCGCGAGCGCGCCATCCTGCTCGAGCTCCTGCAGCACCGGCGCGTGCCGGCGATCGCCGAGTATCTCGAGATCAGCGCCCACACCGTGCGAAACCACCTCAAGGCGGTGTTCGCCAAGCTCCGCGTGAGCTCGCAGCAAGAACTCCTCGACCAGATCCTCGTGCGTCCCGCGGCCCCCGCCTCGGAGCCGGGCGCAGACCCGGCCAACCAGCGAGCGCCCTCGAACAACAGCTGACCGGCGCCGGCGCCGAGTGCCCCAAAGTGGCTAGTGTGGTCGCCGACCGCTCGACGTATCCATCTCACTGAAACCCCAACGGTCGAGGTGAAGGATGAAGCGAGAGCGCTCGGAGGACGACGGAGACGAGGGACGAGAGTCGCGGCGACGCCTGCGACGCGGACCGCTCGCGCCGAACCCACGGATGTGGGAGGCGCTCGAGCGCGGGGCGCGCCTCCGCGCGATCCTGACCGACTTCTACGCCGAGGTGTACCAGGACCCCCGGCTCGCTCCATTCTTCCAGGCGACGACGATGGAGTGGGCGATCGACCACCAGTTCGCGTTCCTCGCCGACATCTTCACGGGCGAGCGCCTCTACTTCGGAGATCGCCCGCGCAACGCGCACCACTGGATGGTGATCTCGGACGAGCTCTTCGACTACCGCGAGGCCGTGATGGAGCGCTGCCTCCGGCGACACGGGCTCGCCGAGGACCTCATCGTCGCCTGGCGCGCGCTCGAGGAGGTCTTCCGCTCCCACATCGTCAAGGGCGCGCCCTTCGCGCGGCGGCGCAACGGCGTCGTGATGCCGCTCGAGGGCTACGAGCACATCGTCCTCGAGGCCGGGGGCGCGTGCGACGAGTGCGCGGGCGAGATCGTGCGCGGCGGCGACAGCTGGTACCACGTGCGCACAGGCAAGGCCTTCTGCGCCGGGTGCTCCGAGGCCCGCGGCGCGAGGGTCGCGTGACCGTGCGCATCACCACGCGGCCGCGCGGGCCGCTCGTGGTCGACATCGCCGACGGGGTGCCGCTCGAGATCGTCCGCGCCGACGGCTCGCGCGTGGAGCTGCCGAGCGCGAAGCGGGTGCGCCTCTGCCGATGTGGCGCGTCGGCGCACGCGCCCCTCTGCGACGGGAGCCACGATCGCATCGGCTTCGAGGCGCCCGTCGGGACGACCGGAGACGACGACGACGCGGACACCTGACCACCGTGGGTCAGTGACCCGGCCGGTCGTCGTCGCCCGAGGCCCTCGACGGCGAGCAGGGGAGTGACGCTATGCCTTCATCGACAGTCGCGGGTCTCGCAGAGGTTGGGATCGACGTGCTCGCCATGGTCGTGAACCACATCCACGACGGGGTCTTGATCACCGACTCGGCGAGCCGGATCCTGTGGGCCAACCCCGCGTACTGCCGGATCACCGGGTACGGAATCGAGGCGCTCCAGGGGCGCACGCCGGCGATGCTCCGGCCGCACGACGCCGAGCCCGTTCGCGCCCGAGAGATATGGGACAGCCTCGGGGCGTGCGGCAGGTTCGACGGGCGGCTGCTCAACCAGCGCGCCGACGGCTCGCTCTTCCACGCCTCGGTCTCGATCCTGCGCCTGCCGCGGCCCGGCGACGCCGGGGGCTACTACCTGTGCACGATGAGGGACGTCTCGGTCGACGTCGAGTTCGAGGCCCACCTCGCGAGCGCGGCCGCTCAGGCGGCGCAGGCGCGCGACACCACGATCCTCGCGCTCGCGAGCCTGGCCGAGCAGCGGGACACCGACACCGGAGCGCACCTCCAGCGCATCGAGGCCTACTCGCGGCTGATGGCCGAGTGGCTCCTCGCCGAGCACCCGACGAGGTTTCCCGAGTGGGCCCGCGACGCGCAGACGATCGGGCGCTGCGCGATGCTCCACGACATCGGGAAGGTCGGCGTGCCCGACGCGATCTTGCGCAAGCCCGGGCGCCTCGACGCCGCCGAGCAGGAGATCATGCGCCAGCACCCGCGGCTCGGCGCCGAGATCCTCGACCGCGTCATCCGGCTCCAGGAGGGGAGCCCCTTCCTGTGCATCGCCCGGACGATCATCGCGTTCCATCACGAGGCCTACGACGGCACCGGCTACCCCTTCGGCCTCCGCGGAGACGAGATCCCGCTCGTCGCCCAGCTGACGACGGTGGCCGACGTGCTCGACGCCCTGACCAGCCGCCGAGCCTACAAGCCCGCCTACTGCTTCGCCGAGGCGGTCGCCTGGATCACGGAGCGCTCGGGCTCCGCGTTCGGCCCGCTCGCCGTGGCGGCGCTCCAGGCGCGCCTCCCGGAGGCCGAGGCCATCCACGCCGCGCTGGGTGACCCTCCCACGGAGCACGGGATCAAGCCGAGCGGCATCAGTCGGCCGCCGCCCACAACCGCGCGCCCGCCGCCGCCGCCGGTCCCGCCGGCGCGGACGGCGCTCGCCGAGGCGCTCGCCGAGGCGCTCGCGGCCGAGGGCGGCGAGGTCGTAGTCCGCAGCGGCCCCGAGGTGGGCCGGCTCTACCTCTGGCGCGGCCGCGTCGCCTGGGCCCAGCTCAGCTCGCGGAGCGACGCGCTCACCCGCCGGCTCGTCGAGGACGAAGGCCTCGACGAGGACGACCTGCGGACGGTGGTCGAGGACTGCAAGCAGACCGGCCGGGCCTTCGGCGACCTGCTGGTCGAGTCCGGGCTCGTCACCCGCGCCACGTTCCGTAGGGTGCTCCGCGGCCACCTCGCCGAGCGCGTGGGCGCGATGCTCGACCTGCCCGACGCCGTCGCGCTGTTCGTCCCTCAGCCGCGCTCGTGCGAGGGCGATCTGACCTTCTCGCTAGACGAATTGCGCGCCTCGATTTGAGAGCAGCCCCGCGGCCGCGACTGACCACTTTGGGTCAGTGACGTTGAATCTCATATCGATCACTGTGGCCGAGTGACCGCCGCCGTGCTCAAGCTCGAACGCTTCGGAGTCGCCTTTGGAGCGCGCGTCATCCTGGCGAGCGTGGACCTCCGCGTGGAGGCTACGGGGACCACGACGCTCATGGGCCCGGTCGGCGTCGGCAAGTCGACGCTGCTGCGCACCCTGGCGGGTCGCAACGACGGCGAGCCCTCGCTGCGCACCTGGGGTCGCGCGACGTACCGAGGGGAGCCGTGGCGCACGATCGCGGCGCCGGCGCTCGTCGGCCAGGGGGCGAAGGTCCTCGTCGGCACGGTGCTCGAGGGCCTGGTGGCGCCGCTGCCCGACCGCGCGCAGCTGACGCGCGCCGAGCAGCGAGAGAGGGCGCTCGCGACGCTCGCGAAGCTCGGCATGGACGATCTCGCGGCGTGCCTCGATGAGCCCGCCGTCGAGCTGTCGCGCGGCGACATGCGGCGGGTCAGCGTGGCGGCGGCCGTCTCGGCCGACCCGGCGCTGCTCCTCATCGACGAGCCGACCGCAGGGCTGAATGACGACGATCGGCGCCGCGTGCTCGCGGCGATCGAGCGCTGGGCCGACGCGCACGCGGTGCTCCTGGTCACCCACAACCACGCCGACGCGCTCGCCCTCCCCGGCCACGCCGCGCTCCTCGCCGGGGGCGCCGTCATCGAGCACGGCCCGACCGCCGAGCTCTTCGCGCGGCCCCGCTCGCCCATCACGCAGGCCTTCATCGAGACGGGCAGCTGCGCCGTCGGCAGTCCGGCGACCCTCGACGAGCTCGTGGCCGACGGCCTCGCGCCCGCGTCCCTGCTCGATGCCCTCCAGCGGCCGGAGGCGCCGCCGCCCAGCTCATGGCCCCTGCCCGAGGACCCGGCGCTCGCAATCCGGTGGGTCCGGGATCGCGTGCTCGCCGGCGTGCCTCGCCCTGGGCTGCTCGGCAGCCTCGACCGCGACCTCTCGGCGCTGGCCGCGGCCGGCTTTCGCCTGCTGGTGTGCCTCGAGGAGTCGCAGGTCCTGCCCCCGGCGCTCCTGGCTCGCTACGGGATCGAGAGTTCCTCCTTTCCGATTGTCGACATGGATGTGCCGTCGCTCGACGACGCGCGCGATCTCTGCGCGGTGCTCGACGAAGCCATCCGCGGTGGCACCCCCGTCGCCGTGCACTGCCGCGCGGGCCTCGGCCGCACCGGCACGATGCTCTGCGCCTATCTCATCTGGACCGGCCTCGCCCCCGAGCGCGCGCTCTCGCAGGTGCGCGCCGTGGAGCATCGCTTCGTGCAGTCGGAGCGACAGCGCGAGTTCCTCATTCAGTTCGCCGATCACCTGCGGGCTCGCGAGGCCATCGTCCTCCCGCGCTCCGTCTCCCCACACCCCTGAAGGAAAGTCAGCAATATGTCTCTCGACAAGGCCCTCAATCAAGCATCGTCCCAGATTCCCGAGTGCGTCGCGGCCGGCTACGTGGACATGAGCACGGGCATGTTGCTCGCGGTCAAGACCGTCGACTCGCACCCGGCCGAGGTCCTCGACCTCGTCGCGGCGGCGACCGCCGATCTCTTTCAAGGCACCAACGTGACCTCGATCGAGAAGCTCTTCAAGAAGTCGCGCGGGCTCCCGCAGGACGACTACCACTACTTCCAGGAGATCATCGTCTTCAGCCAGAACCTCCTGCACGTCTTCATGCGCTGCAAGAGGAACTCGAATCACGCGGTCGTGTACGTGTGCCGCGCGTCGGCCAACATCGGCATGGTGATCGCCAAGTCGCGCATGGCGCTCGCCACCGTGGAGGCCGCCGTCTAGCGCGGAGAGGGAGAGGGGGGGTGGCGGAAGTGGTCTCGAGCCAGGACATCGACGGGCCCCACGGCGATCCGGAGGAGGTGCGGCGGCTGCTCGATCAGCTCAGCGCGATCCTCCGGCGCGTCGAGGGGGTCGCGATCTCGAGCTACGAGGAGCTCGACGGCGGCGCGCTGCTCCCGCTCGCTGACGCGACGCGCGGCGCGCTGACCGCGGCCGTCGAGGCGGTCGGCAATGTCCTTCACTACTACGACGCCATCGCCGACCAGCGCGCCTCGCAGCTGAACATCCTCACCGAAGGCCCCAAATCCGGCGAGCTCTGCGGAGAGGTCGAGCGGGTCATGGACGAGGACTTCGGCATGACCCGAATCCAGAACGTCGCCTTCATCGCGCGAATGGGCCTGCGCGCGCGGCTCGTGGCGCTCGACGCGATGGGACCGTCGCCCGGCAAGTGGGAGATCATCGGCGCCGCCAGCTCGGCGCTGCGCGAGGTCATGAAGGCGCTCGGCGCCCTCGCGGTCGTCGTGTGCGACCACGAGAGCCTCCCCGAGCCCACGACGTTCTACGTCACCGAGCTCGAGCGCTCGCTGATCATCCGGCGCGCCTACCGCATCTTCTACAGCGACGTCGCCCCCTGGCGCGAGCCGCAGGGCTCCGAGATCCAGGCGCGGCTCCGCAGGGCGGCCAACGCCATCGCCAAGCTCGTCGGGCGCCCGATCTACCCGTCCCTGCGCGTGCATGATCGCTTCGCGCTGCGCACCACGCAGCGCAAGCTCCAGGGCTGGCTCTCCGACACCAGCCTCGACGCCAAGGCCCGCGAGACCGCGGGGATCCGGCTCTTTCAGAACCTGGCGCACCTGGCGGAGCTGATGCTCGCCGTGAACGAGCGGGCCGAGCTGCGGCAGCACGACGCGCGCGTCATCACCGAACAGATCGCGACCCTCGAGTCGGATTGCGCGGACATCAGCGCCGCGCTCCGGGCCCTGCGCGCGGTCGAGGGGCGCGACCTGCGCCTCGACACCCTGCTCTCCGGAGACGAGCCGCCGACCAGGGCCGCGCTGCTCGCGAGGCTCCGCGAGCTGGGCCGTAACCTCGCGCCCCGGCCCCCCTCCACGCCGGCCCCGCGCCCCTCCCCTGGGGATCTCTCGGAGAGCGACGACTTCCTCTGACGCCCATTGGAGAACCTTCGGATGACCGTTGACCCGACCGCGTCCCGTCCACTCCACGCCCGCCTGGTCGCCCGCACCGACGGGGCCGGCGCGCTGATCGCCATCGAGCCCGAGGACGGGGCCGAGGATGAGGGACGATTCGCGCTCTCGATGGATCTGGCCGCCGCCGCGCTCACGCAGCTGGGCGAGGCCCGCGCGCTGGGGAGGTTCCGATCCGCGCTGGTCATGTTCGAGGGCGCGACCGTGGCCATCGGCCGCGACGAGCACGATCGGAGCGTCGTCGTGGTCGGCGACGTGCGTGCGACTCCGGGGCTCGTCCTCAGCCATCTCAACCGCGTGTCCGCCGCGCCGGAGAAGCCGTGAGCAACGACGAGCGACGGCCCGGATGGCTCTCCCGCGTCCTGGGGGCGGGCGGGGATCCGCGGGGCGAGGGGCCTTCGATCACCGAAGAGGTGGTGCAGCCGGCGCCCATGGTGCAGCCGGCGGCCATCATCCTCGACCTCGAGAGCGAGATCGTGCGCCTGCAGCGCCTCCACCTCGCGCTGGAGCGCGAGCACGGGGACCGAGGTCAGGACCTCGAGACGCTGCGGGCGGCGCTCGGCGAAGCGAGCGCGAGGCGGAGCCGGGACGAGGCGGAGCTCGTCGCGGCGCGCGAAGAGCGGGCCACCCTGCGCGCCCGCGCCGAGGCCGAAGCGACGAAGCTCGTCGCCGAACGTCAGGCGCGACGAGACGCCGCAGAGCGAGCCGAGGCGCTCGCGAGCGAGCTCGACACCGCCCGCGCTGAGCTCGTCCAGTCCAAGGAGGAGCTCGGCGCGGCGCGCGCCGACCTCGCCAAGGAGCGCGCGCGAGTCGTGGCCGTGGGGGTCGGGCACCGGCGGGTCGTCTCGTCTCACGAGGTCGCGACGAAGCGGGCCGAGGACCAGCGGGCCGCGCTCGAGAAGGAGCTGGCCACAGCGACGCAGGCCCTCGCCGCGGAGCGGGGGGCGCGTGCCGACGAGGGCGCCGCCTGGCAGAAGGAGCTCGCGTCGCTCCGCGAAGCCTTCGCGGCGCAGGGCCGCGAGCACGAGCGGCTCCACGCCGAGCTGGACGAGCAGCGACAGGGGCGCGGAGAAGATGCCCGCACCGCCGAGTTCACGCTCGCCGTGGCCAGCCGCAGGCTGGAGGACGAGGCCCGGACCCACGGGCAGACCCTGGCGGCGCTGAGCGCGCTGACCGCCCACGCCGCCCGCGCGCTCGACCTGGCCCTCGGCCGGGGCGCTGGCCTCGCGGTGCGTGGCGCCGAGAGGGCGACGCTCGGCGGGCCGCTGACGGCCCGCGCGGAGGCAGTGGCCACGCTGGAGCGAGCGCTCGTCGCCATCGGGTGGGTGAAGGGCCTCCGCGTCGTCGAGCCGGCCGGGGAGCCACCTCACCTCTCCGTGCTGGTGGGGGAGGCAGGCTCCGCGGTGGCCGTGCGCGCGCTCCTGGCCGAGCTGGCCCAGACGTGGCTCGCGGCCCGGGCAGGAGCCGAGCTCGCGGTCCGCATCACCGGGGGCTCTTGATCACCCGCCGTCGGTCAGCTCGCGGCGAGGGCGACCTCGTCGGCGACGCGCTGGCCCGACTCCACGGCGCCCTCGATGAATCCCATGCACTCGCGGGCGGTCTCGGTGCCCGCCCAGTGCATGCGGCCGATCGGAGCGCGGAGGGCGGCGCCGTGCGTGGAGAGCGTCCCGGTGGGGAAGATCGCGATGGGGCCGCCACCGCTCCAGCGCTCGGCGCTCCAGTCGACCTCGGCGTACGCGACGGGCTCGCGGGCCTCCGGGCCGAAGTACGCCGCGAGGCGGTCGATCACGAGCTGCTTGCGCGCCTCGGGGTCGCGCTGGTGCCAGGTGCGCGCGGCCCTGCCGCCGACGAAGGCCAGCAGGCACGCGACGGAGCCGTCTTCGGAGCACTGGTCGAAGGTGACGGAGATCGGCCCGTCGGCGCTGGCGGCCTCGCCGGAGAGGCCCCGCGCGCGCCAGAACGGGGTCTCGTAGCGCACGAAGCACTTCACCGCGGAGCCCATGTACGCGCGCTCCATGAGCTGCGTGCGCAGCGACGGTAGCGCGGGCTCGAACTCGATGCGGGCGCCCAGCGCGATGGGCACGGAGACCACCACGCGGCGGGCGCGCCACTCGTCGCCGCGGGCGTCGCGCACGACCACGCCGACGGCGTCGTGGGCGATGCGCGTGACGGGTCGACCGAGGTGCACGCGGTCGTCGCCGACGGCCGCGCGGAGGGCGGTGCTGATGGCCTGCGCGCCGCCGTGGATGCGCTCGTGCTGGAAGCCCCCTTCGGTGGCGATGAGGTTGTTGAGGCTGCCCGCCGAGCGGATGTACGCGAGCGCGTGGAGCAGCGAGAGCTCGCCGGACTCCGCGCCGAAGATGGTGCGCATCGCGGCGTCCATCACGCCCCGCGCGTCGGCGCTCCACATGACCGAGCGTCGCGCGGCGTCGAGCGTGGTGGCGTCCCACTCGCCGGCGCGGGGGTGGGTCCACGAGGCGTCCCTGGTGAGCCCTCGCGCGAGCCCGTCGAGCCGCCAGATGCCCGCCTGGATCTGGATGAGCTTCCACGGCGCCATCCACGGGATCGTGCCGGTGTACGTCGAGATGCGGCCGCCCGCCTCGAGCACCTTCCGGCCCTGGTCGTAGGTGGCGAAGGTGCGCAGGCCGAGCTCCTTGATGAGCGCGTAGACGCGCGGCTGGCCGTGGCCGATCCACTCGCCGCCCCAGTCGACCTCGGCGCCGTCGAGCTCGCCGCTCCAGGTGCGGCCGCCCACGCGATCGCGCGCCTCGAGCACGCGGACGTCGACGCCGCGCTTCTTCAGCTCGTGCGCGGCCGTGAGCCCGGAGACCCCCGCACCGATGACCAGGCAG
>Ga0207969_100086_pt1 | contig 63887 bp, 63 predicted proteins | sample LakWasMet25_LOW6_2_FD_183869 | JGI IMG/M metagenome (GOLD analysis project Ga0207969, IMG submission 183869) | Freshwater sediment methanotrophic microbial communities from Lake Washington under simulated oxygen tension - Sediment Metagenome... | ecosystem: Environmental > Aquatic > Freshwater >...
GCAGCGCGCCGCCCTCGACCGCGGGCGCATCATGCAGCGCGCGCGATCGGTGGGACAGCGGCCGGGACTTCTCGCAGAACTCGAAGCCCGATATGAGACCCTCGCGTAGCCTCCGAGCGGGCCGTTGATACGAAATCCGCGGTCTCCCTCGCTGTCCCACCGATGCTCCCTGCGAGTTCGATGGGTAGCTCAGTAGGGACCGGGCAGTCCCCCTGGAGCGCGGCCCCGGCACGCTCCATCTTCGCCGCCGACCCTACGACGATCGACATGCCCACCATAGCGCGGGGGGCGCACGCTGGCGCGGCGGACCTCCGCTGGCGCCGCGCGCTACTCGTCGCGGTCGGGGAGGTCGCGCAGGGGTTGCAGATGCGGGCCCTCGGGCGTGTCGACGACGGCCTCGCGCACGATGAGGTCGAGCACGTTCGGCGCGACGGCGAGGCGCGAGGAGGTGCGGCGATCGCATTATTCCTGGCGCTCGTCGCCCGCGTTGCCGAAGATCGGCGCCATGGCCTCCATGGAGCTCAGCGCGGCGGGTCTCGAACTGATCAAGCGCTGGGAGGGTGAGCCGGGGACGGGCTCGTTCTCTCCCCGGGTCTACGACGACGTCGCCGGCTTCCCGACGGTCGGGTACGGGCACAAGCTCACCGCCGCGGAGATCGCCGGGCAGGCCTTCGAGGACGGCGTCGACGAGGCGACGGCCACGGCGCTGCTGCGGGCCGACGCGGCGGTGGCGGTGGGCGCGGTCAACCGACACGTCGCGGTGGCGCTCACGCCCCGGCAGTTCGACGCGCTCGTGTCCTTCGCCTTCAACGTCGGCTCGGGCAACTTCGCGAGCAGCACCGCGCTGAAGAAGGTGAACGCGCGGGACTGGGCCGCGGTGCCCGCCGCGCTCGCGATGTTCAACAAGGTCCGCCGGGACGGGCAGCTCGTGCCGAGCAACGGGCTCACCGCCCGGCGCGCCGCGGAGGGCGCGATGTTCCTGGCAGGCTCGCCTTCGCCCTGAGCCCCCGATGTCGCAGCCGCCGACCACCGTTGAGACGCTCGTCGTGTTCCGCCCTCGGGATCTGCCCGCGGTGTTGACCACGGGCCTCCCGCCCGACGCCGCGCTGCGCGGCTGCCTCTGCTACTTCGCGCGCTCCGGCACGCGCGCCACCGCGGGGCTCTACGAGGCGCTGCCCGAGCCGCCGATCGCCCACGCCGCCCTGGGGCAGCCCCTCGTGCGCGGGATCCTTCGGATCGCCGCGCGCAGCCGTCGGCTCGCCGAGCTGCTCTGCCCCGATCAGGCCCGCGAAGGTCCCGCGTACCTCGATGCCTGCACGACGGGGATCCACGCCGGGAACGCCGACGAGGTCGAGGCGTGGCTGCGCGCGCGGGGCCACCGCCTGGTGCCCGTGGGCGCGGTGCTCGACGCCCTGCTCCTCCTGCTGCCGACGACCGCCGACGGCTTTGCGCCGGGGCGCATCGCCGTCCTCCGCGAGGTCGACGGGGGCCTCGTCGGCGAGGTGGTCCGCGAGTCGGCGCCGGGCGTCTTCGCGTTCGATCGCGCGGGCGAGACCGACGGCCCGGTCACGATCTCCAGCAACGCCGACCGCGCCCGCCTCGCCTCACTGCCCTCGACGGGGCTCTTCGCGGTGAAGCTCAGGCGCCCGGGACCCGAAGGCCCCCGCCCGGTGCCGCGGGCGTTCCAGCCGGCGCCGGAGGGCTCCCTCGACCTGGCGGCGATCGCGCGCCGGGAGGTGTCCGCGCTCCTCGATCCGCGCGGCATCGCGCACGACCCGCAGAGCTCGTGGCCGATCTGGTACATGCTCCCCGAGGCGCTCGGGCGCGGGGCGTGGGACGCCGCCCGAGGAGGCCGCGCGCTCTGCGAGCAGGCCGACCGACCCGCGATCGTCGAGGCCGTCGTCGCGCGCTGGACAGAGCACCTGCTCGAAGGCGACACGTTCGAGACCGACGACCTGGCCTTCTATCGGGAGGCCATGGCGGCCAGCGAGGCGGCGGTCGGGGTCGGGGCCGTGCGCGCGGCGGGGCGCGTCGCCGTCGCGCGCATCCGCGAGCGGGCGCCGCGGTGCGAGAAGCTCACCGCGCCGCGCGCGCCGCGCCGCGCTACGGTCGGTCCCGGGGTCTCGCGCTGCGTGGAGTGCCTCCGCGCGGTGGGCGGGCGGCACTACGTCTTCCTCTGCGACCGGGGGCACGAGGGGCACGCGCACCTCGCCTGCGCGCGTCGGCACGTGGCGCGGCTGCTGGGCGACCGGGCCCACGGGGCGCTGGCCTGCTCGCTCGCCACCGGGTGCCACCTGGTGGCCTGCGCGCGCGGCGGGATGGCGGACGACCCGTACGGCGCGCGGGCGCTGAAGGCGATGGTCAACGGTGAGGCGCGGCGGGGCGCGGTGTGGCGGATCTTCGGCGCGCTCGTGTCCGGCGGGCTGGCGGAGGCGCGCGTCGGGTGGAAGACGCAGCGCAGGTACTATGTCGCGCTCGACGAGGCCGGGGCGCGCTCGGAGGTCGAGCGCCTGGTCGACGCGATCGACGCGCCCGCTCGCTTCCGCGAGGCGGTCCGCGAGGCGGTGCTGGGCGAGCTCCGGCTTCGTTAGCGCGCGACGGGCTCACCGTCTTCGGCGCTTCGGCCGCCCGGGCGGCTTCGAGCTCTCCCCCCACATCGCGCCCGTGCGTCGGTCGATGAAGACCTTCGCCCCCTGCTGGCTGGAGTGCGGCGGCGACCAGACCCACGCGCCGTCGACGAGCGCGACCTCCGCGGCCGCGGGCTCGTAGCACCGGTTGACGCCGCGGCAGCGGTCGACGGCCTCGTCGCGCTCCACCGGCCCTGCGGTCGCCCACGAGGCGACGCGCTCCAGGTAGCGCACGAGCGCGTCGGCCCAGGCGGCGCGGGCGTGGGGCAGCAGGCGCGCGCTCCGGGCGACGCAGGCGCGCCGCGGGTCGCTCTCAGCGATCGCTGTTCATCGGGTAGCTCACCTCGATGGCCCTGCCCGGATGAGGCGGGAGCACCATGCGCTCGAGCACCCCTGCGAGGCAGCGCTCCAACGCCGGCGCGCGCGGCACCACGCGCACGGAGACCGCCTGCACCCGACCGCTGGGCAACACCCTGAAGCGCATTCCGTCGGTGCGCGCGACCAGCGCCGGGTCGAGCTGCAACGCCCGCTCGAAGCACCGCTGGAACGCACCCGAACGGGCGCGGGTCTCGTCGCGAATCCGAGCCATGTACGGGTCGATCCTCCGCTCGACGTCGGTCGCCGGAGGCAGCGGCTGCGCGAGCGCGGCCGTGGTCCCCACATTCTCCTTTGAGCGCGTGTCCCCGCGCCCTACATTCGAGCATCGCGGTGGGGACCGCGTTCAGGGAGGCACCATGCACATCCCGCCATCGATTCGCGTGGGAGTTGTCGTAGGCGTCGGTGGCTTCACCGCCGCGGCCCTGCTGGCCTGCCTGGGCAGCGCGGCGCCGGGTGGCGGAAACGTGACGGTCGACGGAGGCGGCGCACCGTCGGATGCCGACACCTCCGACGTCGGCGCCCCGCCGGCGGACACCGGCACCGTCGACTCGGGACCGGCGACGGGGCCTCGCTGCCGGGGCGACCTCGACTGCAACGTCGGAGTGCGCCGGCACTGCCTCCTCGACCCGGGCCGCGAGGGGTTCTGTGTCCAGTGCGCGCCCGAGCAGGGCTTCACCTGCCCGGCGGGACAGTCGTGCAGCGGCGGCCTCTGCGTCGACGACGGGCACGACGTGATCACCGGGCCGCCGTGCCGCACCGACGTGGAGTGCGTCACCGGCGACCGGCGCCACTGCGTGCCCGACGGCTCCGGCAGCGGCAGCCAGGTGTGCGCCCAGTGCAACCCCGCGCTCCCCTGCGTGCCCGGGTCGACCTGCGCCAACGGCCTCTGCGTCGGCCAGGGGGCGCTCCGGTTCACCCTCACCTGGGATCGCGCAGGCGACGTCGACCTCCACGTCGTCCCCCCCGGAGGCGTGGAGATCTACTACGCCGCCCGCTCGGGGCAGGGCGGCGCCCTCGACCGCGACGACACCACCGGCACCGGCCCGGAGAACGTCTTCTGGGCGATGAGCCCGCCCGCGGGCAGCTACCTCGTGTGCGTCGTCCCGTACCGGATCACCGGCTCGACCAGCTTCCGCCTCGCCATCGCGCGCTCGCCAGGGGCCGCGGAGCCCGTGATCACTGGCACGCGCACCGAGTCGACGGGCAACGTCGCGTGCAGCCGCACGTCGCCCACCTTCGTGACGGAGTTCCGCTACTGAGGTTCGCGTCGCGCCCGCTTCCCCGCAGTTGCGCAAGTCGTGGGTAGATGGGCAGCAGCCGCGCCCAATCCGCCCCGAGCAAGCCCAGCACGAAGCTGAACAGGGGGATGGGGCGTCCGACGCGGCACCCCGCTGGCACGGATCCGTCGGGTTGACGAGACGCCCTGTGGAAGAGATCCGCGGTCTCCCTACGCTGTCCCGCTGAGCTCGCGGCGAGCTCGATATGGGTATCTCAATGGCGCCGCGCTGATCGTCGGTCGGTCCGGCCTCGCGGGGTGTGGATGCGCCGTTCATGGTTGCGATTGCGTCGTTTGTGGCCCACGTTCCCGAGCGGAGGTTTTCATGGTCGCTGCCGCCCACACGATGGAAGACATGATCCGCCGGATGACCCCGGTCGCCGCGCCGCCCGAGCAGCAGGCGCAGGTCGCGGCGCTGTCGCGCGCGCTCGAAGGCATGGTGCACCCGCCGAAGCGGCGGGCCCCGAAGTGCCAGCTCGTGGGACCAAAGGGCGAGTCCATCGCCCTCCCCGAGGCGGTGTTCTACGTGCTCGAACGCGTGGCCGAGGTCCTGGCACGAGGCGACTCGATCACCGTGGTCCCGGTCGGCCGGGAGGTCACGACGCAGCAGGCGGCCGACCTCCTCAACGTCTCCCGTCAGTACCTCGTGCGGCTCCTCGACGAAGGGCGTGTCCCGTTCCGCAAGGTCGGCAAGCACCGCCGGTTGCGCATCGAGGACGTGCTCGCGTTCAAGGCGACCCGTGACAAGGACCGCCGCGCGGGCCTGCGCGAGCTCTCCCAGTTGACGCAGGAGTTCGGTGGCTACGACGCCGAACTGAAGTCGTAACCGCGGGGCGACGATCCGTGGTCCCGGCGCCGTTCATCGTCGTCCTCGACGCCAACGTCCTCTTCCCGTTCACCCTGCGGGACACCCTGCTTCGCGCGGCGGCAGCGGGCTTCTACCAGGTGCGGTGGTCGGCGCGGATCCTCGACGAGATGGCGCGCAACCTAAGTCTCCACGGGCATGATGACCGAGGAGAAGGCGTCCCGCCTGCGCGCCGTGATGGAGCGGGAGTTCCCCGAGGCGGAAGTGCGGGGCTACGAGCCCCTGATCGCCGCGATGGAGAACGACGAGAAGGACCGCCACGTCGCCGCCGCGGCCGTCAAGGCTGGTGCGCAGGTGGTCACCACGGCGAACCTCAAGGACTTCCGGCGGCTCCCCGAGGGGCTCGAAGCGCAGTCGCCGGACGAGTTCCTCTGCAACCTGTTCGACCTCGACCCCGAGGAGTTCGTGGCGATGCTTCGCACACAGGCGGCGGACCTCGTGAGGCCACCGATGACCTTCGAGGATCTGCTCGATCGCCTCGCGCGCATGGTCCCCGACGTCGTGGCGCTCGTGCGCCGTCACCTCGCCGGACCGGCGACGGCGTGAGCCGAGCGCGGCGCGTCGCCCTTCGAGCGACTGGGGGGGGGATAGGGCGTCCAGCGTGGCACCCCCGCTGACAGGGATCGGCTCGGGTTGACGAGACGCCCGGTGTATGAAATCCGCGCTCTCCCTCCGCTGTCCCGCGGAGTTCCCGACGAGATCGATGGCGAGCTCACTGGCGGGCATTTGTGGGAATCGACGGCGCGGCGTCAGCGGCGGGCGGCAGGGAGTCGGCAGGCGGCGCGGGTGATCGCGGCGACGAGCCCGGCGGTGAACCCGTTCGGCGGGGCCGTGGCCAGCAGCGCGAGCGCGTCCGTGATGAGGGACCGCGCGGGGCGGCCACTGAAGTTCAGCGCGAGTCGATACATCGCATAGGCTCGCCAGGAAGGGTCGGCGGTCGCGAGGCGGGCGACGGTCCGGTAGTGGCCAATGCGGGTCGCGGAGGCGGCGTCGGGGTCGCGGTCGGCCAGGAAGAGCAGCGCGGCGGGGTTGGGCGGGGTGGCGGTGTCGGCGACGCGCGAGCGGAGCACGTCGAAGGCGCGGGCGTCAGCGTGCGCGGCGCGGACCCAGGCCACGTGAAGCGCACAGGTCATCGGGACCGAGCGAAGTGTCTCGGCAGGGAACAGCGCATCTCGAGTGCCTTCCCGCTGCAAGCGCGCGTAGTGGTTGAGCATCCGCATCCGGCGCTGTCCCCGCTCGCGCGCGATCGCGAGTCGGGCGGGCGAGGCGTCGTGTTCGCGCTCGTCGCGACCGTCATCCTCGACAAGGTGCGAGTGCAGCGACTCGAGCTCCAGGGCGAGGACCGAGCACGGACTCGCCGGTATGGACCGCAGGAACGAGAATCGGCGGTAGTCATCGACCAGGCTCCAGATGTATCGATCGACCTCGTCGGCCAGGCGCGCCGGATCGGCGAAGCGCAGCAGGGACCCGATGGGCATTCGGCACGACGGCGCGGCCGGAGGCGGAGCGGGGCCCGGAGTGCCGCAGGCCGCGACGAGCTCGGGCCACGAGCGGGGCGCCCGATCGCGCGTGGGCGGGGGCGGCGTCGGGGCGGGGCACTCGTGGTGAATCGCCGACAGCGCCTCCAGGAAGGACGCGGACTCCTCGACCACGACGGGCCGCGGCGGCGGTCGGTACGTCGGAGGCTCGCGGGGGACCGACCGCGCGGCGGGTCGCGTGACGGGCCGCGCGACGGGCCGGCGGGTGCAGGCCACCGCCACGAGCAGGAGGATAGCGACGCCCCTCACCGGCACTCGATGACGCATCGGCCCACCCTACGCGTCCCTTCGAGAGCGGTGTCAATCACGCCGGGCCGCCGCCCGCCATCGCAGGGACCGCGGCCAGAGCGACGCGCGTGCCGCGGCGAGACGGCGGTTTCTACCGAGTATCCGAGGGTGGCGGCGGGGTCGTTGGAGAGCCGATGTGGAGGGCGGCTACGGTCGTCGCAAGCGTGGCGAGGGAGGCTTCGACCGTAGCGCGAGATGCTTCGACCGTGGCGAGAGATGCTCCTGCGACGCGCTTCCTCCGCGAGGGGACAGTTGGTCGCTCCCCGCGCCGGCGCTCCTGCGCGAGGACCCGTGACGGAAGACGGTGACTGATGACCTGGCCGGGCGCTCCCCTCCGGGCGAGGGCAGTGACCGTCGGCGTGTGCGGGTGCTCCCCGGACCCTCATCCCACGGCCCACATCGCATACACTCCGCCGCGATGTCCCTCCGCCCCCTCGTCGCCGCGCTCGCGCTCTCCCTCGCGCCCGCCGTCGCGCGCGCCCAGACCGCCGTCCCCGGCGCCTTCCAGCTCACCCGCTACTGGATCGCCCACGAGACCCCGCGCCCCGACGACCGCCAGGCCGCCCGCGTGCTCGACCCGCAGGGCCGCACCCTCACCTGGTGCACCAGCCGCTTCGCCGACGCGCTCGCCATGGAGGGCACCGGCCGCTCGTGGGACGGCAGGCTCTTCAACTGGTCCTCCCGGCGCGAGGGGCGCTCCTGCTACATCGAGGTCGACCCCGCGCTCTACCCCTTCGGCATCGGCGTCGCGGGCTTCGCGCTCGTCCCCTACCGCTCCCTCGCCGTCGACCCGCGCTTCGTCCCCCTCGGCAGCACCGTCGAGCTCCCGGAGCTCATCGGCATGCCGCTCCCCGACGGGTCGACCCACGACGGCTGCTTCGTCGCCGTCGACCGCGGCGGCGCCATCAACGGCCACCACCTCGACCTCTTCCTCCCATCGCCCGACGCCCACCGCGCCCTGCAGCGCATGGGATGGCTCCCCGACTCCGTGCACGTCGTGCTCGACTCGCCGCGCTGCGAGGCCGCCCGGCGCTTCGCGATCCATCCCCTCCCGCACGAACCTTAGTGGCGCCGCGCTGCTGAGGTATATCCTCCCGCGCGGAGCAGCACGTTCACCCCCTATGGCGCCGCGACGGATCCTCCCCACCGACCTCCCTCCAGGCTCTCCGCTCGCACGACGCCTCGCCGCCCTCGGCTCCTCCGGGCGCGTCACCGTCGAGCACGATGGCGCCCCGGTCGCCGCCGTCGAGGGTGAGCCACTCGCGGTGTCGCTCCTCGCCGCGGGCCAGCTCACCCTCGCGCGCAGCGTGAAGTACCACCGGCCCCGCGGCGCCATGTGCCTCCGCGGCGACTGCGACGGCTGCCTCGTTCGCGTCGACGGCGTTCCCAACGTGATGTCCTGCCAGACGCCCGCCCGCGCCGGGATGGTGGCGCAGTCGCAGAACGCCTTCCCCACCGCGGGAATCGACGTGCTGCGGGTGACCGACTGGTTCTTCCCCAGGCACCTCGACCACCACCACCTGCTGGTGCAGTTCGGCGGCGCGCTCAACCGCACCATGCAGGTCTTCGCGCGGCGCATGGCAGGGCTCGGAACCCTCCCCGACGCGATCGCCTCCTTCCCCCGCTCCGAGTCCCTCGACGTCGACGCCCTGGTGGTCGGCGCCGGCACCTCCGGCGTCGCCTGCGCCAACGCCCTCGCCCGAGGCGGAGCCCGCGTGCTGCTCGTCGACGAGCGCGAAGGCCCCGGAGGGATGCGACGCGACGACCCGATGGACGACCTCGCGTTCCCCGTCTGCGACCCCGCGGTGACGGTGCGCTACGGCGCGGGAGCGGTCGCCACCTACGACGACGAGACCCTGGTGATCCACGAGGGCAGGGGGGTGACGGTGCGCGCGAGGCTGAGGGTGTTCGCCACCGGGGCGCGAGAGTCCGTGGGGGTCTTCACGCAGAGCGACGTGCCCGGTGTGTTCACCGCGAGGGCCTTCGCGCTGGCGCTCTGCCACGGCGTGCTGGCCGGCGAGCGCGTGGTGCTGGTGGGCGACGGTCTCTTCGCCCGCTCCATCGCGGCGACGCTCGGCGACCGGGTGACGCACGCCCCTGGCGCTTCGGTGCTCGAGGCGCTGGGCGGGCGCGCGGTCAAGGGCGCGAGGCTGAGCGAGGGCGGCCGGGAGTGGACCGTGAAGTGCGACGCGCTGGTGGTCGAAGGCGAGATCAGCGCGGCCTACGAGCTCGCAGGGCAGGCCGGGGCGAGCGTGCTCTGGAGCGATGGGCGGCAGTGCTTCGTGCCGCAGAGCGACGCGGAGGGGGCGACCTCGCACGAGGGCGTGTACGTGGCGGGCTCGCTGCGCTGGGGGAGGATCGACCACGACGCGAGGGAGAGGGACGGCGCGGCGGTGGGCGCGAGGGCGCTGCGCGACCTGCGAGGGGAGGGGCGATGACCGCGAAGGCGATGCTGTGCCGCTGCGAGGACGTCACGCTCGACGAGGTGATGGAGGCGCTTGAGGCGGGCCACCGGGACATCGAGTCGGTGAAGCGCTACACGGGCTTCGGCACCGGGTGGTGCCAGGGCAAGCAGTGCGTGGTGGCCTGCGCCCGCGTCCTGGCGAAGGCGACGGGCGGGGCCCCGGAGCTGCCCATCACGCCGCGTCCTCCGTTGCACCCGGTGGCCCTCGGGGTGCTCGCGTCGCTGGGCGACGCGGAGGAGGGCTGATGGCGAGGGTGGTGGTGATCGGGGCGGGCATCATGGGGCTCGCCACGGCCTACAACCTGGCGAAGCGGGGCGTGAGGGACGTGCTGGTGGTCGACCGCACCTACCTCTGCGGCGGCGCCAGCGGGCGCAACGGCGGCGGGGTGCGGGCGCAGTTCTCCAGCGAGACCAACATCCGGCTGATGCGAGAGAGCATCGCGATCTGCCGTGATTTCGCGACGGAGATGAAGATCAACGTGTGGTTTCGCCAGGGGGGCTACCTCTTCCTGGCGCGCAGCGCCGAGCGGGCGAGGGCCCTCGAGGAGAACGTCGCGCTGCAGAACCGCTGCGGCCTCCCCACGCGCATGGTCGACGCCGCGGAGATGCGCAAGATCGTCCCCGAGCTGGCGACCGAAGGGGTGCGCGCGGCGAGCTTCAACCCGGGCGACGGGGTGGTGTTTCCGTGGCCCTTCGTGTGGGGCTACGCGCGCGCCGCGGCGGACCTCGGCGTGAACATCAAGCCCTTCACCGAGGTGGTGGGCTTCGAGACGCGCAACGGCCGCATCACCGGGGTGAGGCTGCGCCCGACGAGGCTCTCTCCCCTCGACGCGAGCGACGAGGTGCTCCCGGCGGGCGACGTGTCGACCGAGGCGTGTGACGAGGTGGTGATCTGCGCCGGGGCGTGGAGCCCGAGGGTGGCGGAGCTGCTCGGGGTCGCGCTGCCCAACAAGCCGCACCGCCACGAGATCTGCGCGACCGAGCCGCTGAAGCCGTGGCTCGGGCCGCTGGTGGCGGACCTCACCGACGGGCTGTATTTCTCGCAGTCGATGCGGGGGGAGATCGTCGGCGGCGTGGCCGTCGACCCGGTGCCCGAGGGGATCAACCAGCAGAGCTCGCGGCGCTTCCTGACGACGTACTCGAGGGCGCTGGTGGGGGCGGTGCCGGTGCTGGCGGGGGTGCGCGTGCTGCGGCAGTGGGCGGGCTGCTACGACCTCACGCCCGACGGCGGACCCATCGTCGGGAGGGTGGCCGACCCGTCGAACCTCACGCTGGCGTGCGGGTTCATGGGCCACGGGTTCATGATGGCGCCGGTGATGGGGCGGCTGATCGCGGAGCACGTCGACACCGGCGAGACCAGCGAGCTCTTCGCGCGCTGGTCCCTCGACCGCTTCGCCCGAGGCGACCTGGTGCACGAGAACATGATCATCGGTTGACGCCGGGCCGACGCCCGGCGGACGGGGAGAACGCTTGCAATGAAACAGAAGAAACTGCAGGAGGCACAGCTATGAGCAACGACATGGACCCGCTCGATCTCCCCCGCATCAACCGCCCGGACTGGCCCCGACACGCGCCCGGCGCGTACCCGATCCTGGTGTGCGTGCAGTTCGACGAGACCGGTCACAACGCCCTCACGCTGGCGATGCGCTTCGCGGAGGCGCACCGCCACGCGCCGCTGCAGATCGCCCACGTGGTCCCGGACACCAGCACGTCGGGGCGCGCCGCGGTCACCGAGCGGCACACCGCCAGGCTCGAGGAGGCCTCGAAGAAGCTGGAGGAGTTCGTGACCTCGCGCGTGGGCGAGCGCCCGCTGGAGTTCAAGCTGCACGTCCGCATCGGCGACGTGGTGCAGAACGTCTTCCAGCTCGCGCTCGACTACGACGTCGAGCTCATCGTGGTGGGCACCCACGGGCACAGCGCGGTCAGCCGCCTGGCCTTCGGGTCGGTGGCGCAGAAGATCGTCGAGGCCGCCCGCTGCCCGGTGCTCATCGCCGCTCCGCGCGACTTCTCCGGGATGGAGCCCACGCTCATCCCCGACCCCCCGCGCCCGTAGCGCGCCCGCCCCGGGGAGGGGGGGGGGCCGCGGAGGAAATGGCCGCGGCCGAATCCCCCGTCGGGTGGGCGGGGACAGGAGGGCCGCCCCCCGGGCGCGTGATAGCCTTGGGGATGGCTGGCGAAGGGAAGAAGACGAAGCCGGAGCGCGTCCAGACCGATGAGAGCCTGCGTACCGAGCGAGCCAGGGCCGATCGCGAGCTGGCCATCAAGCAGGTGGCCATCAAGCAGGACGCCGACCAGGTCATCGACCGCGCGAGGTTGAGCGCGGACGCCGTCCTCGCCACGGCGCGCGCCAGGGAAGATCAACACATCGAGCAGGGCGCGGCTCCCGTCGCCGCATCGGCGACCGCGGTGGTCGAGGAGCGCGCGCTGGAAGATGAGGTCCTCAGGGTCGAGCGGGCCACCGCGGACGAGGTGCTGCGCCAGGAGCGCGAGGAGAGCATCAGCGCCCTGTCGTCGCTGCTGCCCATGGAGCGGGAGAAAACCGACCGGCACCTGCTTACCGAGCGCGTGCGCTCCGACGACGCGCTCTCGAACCGCGACGACTTCCTGGGCATCGTCAGCCACGACCTGCGCAACCTCCTCGGCGCGATCGTCATGAGCTCGTCGCTGCTCTCGAAGCGCGCGCCCGAGGGCGACGAGGGGAGGACCACCCGCGCGGAGACGGACCGCATCCATCGCTACGCCGCCCGCATGAACCGGCTCGTCGGAGACCTGCTCGACATCGCCAGCATCGACACGGGCAAGCTCGCCGTGGCGCGGGTCCCGGGCGATGCGGCCGCGCTCGTCGCCGAGGCGGTGGAGACGTTCAGGGGCTCCGCGTCGGCGAAGGGCATCGGCCTGGAGATGGAGCCGTCCGAGCGCCCCCTGACGGCCGAATTCGACCACGACCGGCTGTTCCAGGTGCTCGCCAACGTGATCGCGAACGCGATCAAGTTCACTCCCCGAGGCGGCAGCATCCGGGTCCGCGTCGAGCGCGCCGAGGGGGGGCTCCTGTTCTGCGTCTCCGACACCGGTCTGGGCATCGCCGACGACATGCTGGAGAACATCTTCAAGCGCTTCTGGCAGGTCGGCGAGAACGACCGGAGGGGCGTGGGCCTGGGGCTCTACATCGTCCGCAGCATCGTCGAAGCCCACGGCGGGAGGGCCTGGGCGGAGAGCGAACTCGGCCAGGGGAGCCGCTTCTACTTCACGCTCCCAGACCCCGCCGCCGCGAAGGGCTAACGCCGCAGGTACTCGGTGCCCTGCGCCGCGAGGAAGTCCTCGTAGGTGCCGTTGAAGAGCTGCGGGCCCTTCTCGCTGAGCTCCAGCACCCGGGTGCCGAGGGCGCTCACGAAGTGCCGGTCGTGGCTCGTCACGATGACCGTGCCCGGGTACGCGATGAGCGCCTGGAGCAGCGCGTCGATGCTCTCCACGTCGAGGTGGTTGGTGGGCTCGTCGAGCAGCAGCACATTGCACTTGGTGAGCATGAGGCGCGCGATGACCAGCCTCGCCGCCTCGCCGCCGGAGAGGGTCTCGGTCTTCTTGAGGCCCGCCTCGCCGCTGAAGAGCAGCTTGCCCAGCACCGAGCGCACCTGCTCGATGCTCGCGTTCTCGTCGAAGCGCCGGAGCCAGTCGTAGGCGGTGAAGCCCTCTTCGAGCGCCTCGTGGTGGTCCTGCGCGAAGTAGCCGACGGTGGTCTCGTGGCCCCAGATGACCTCGCCCGCGTCGGGCTTGTACTCGTCCACCAACATCTTCAGCAGCGTGGACTTGCCGATGCCGCTCGGGCCGATCACCGCGAGGCGCTCGCCGCGCATCATGTTGAAGCTGAAGTCCTTGAAGACCTGCTTGTCGCCGAAGCGCTTGGAGAGCCCCGTCGCCCGCAGCACGTCGCGACCGGAGGGGCGCGCCACCTCGAACTTCACGTAGGGCCGCACCACGCTCGAGCGGCGCACCACCATGCTGGCCTCGAGCTTCTCGATCTCCTTCACGCGCGACTGCGCCTGGCTCGACCGGTTGGCGCTCGCGCCGAAGCGCGCCACGAACTCCTTGAGCTCGGCGATGCGCTTCTTCTTCTGCGCGATGTCCTGCTCGCCCTGGCGCTTGCCGGTGGTCTTCTGCTCGACGAAGTCCGCGTAGTCGCCCGTGTAGACGGTGACCGTCTGGAAGTCGACGTCGGCCACGTGCGTGGCGATGGCGTTCATGAAGTGCCGGTCGTGGCTCACCACCACCAGCGTGCCGCGGAAGTCGTTGGTGAGGTACGACTCCAGCCAGCGGATGGAGTCGAGGTCGAGGTGGTTGGTGGGCTCGTCGAGCATCAGCACGTCGGCGCCAGCGAAGAGCGTCTGCGCCAGCAGCACCCGGAGCTTGTAGCCGCCCGCGAGCGAGTCGAGGCGGTGCTCGTGCTGCGCGGTCGGGATGCCGAGGCCCTCGAGCAGCTCGGCGGCGCGGGCGTCGGCGGTGTAGCCGTCCTCCTCGGCGACGATGCCCTCCAGCTCGGCGAGGCGCATGCCGGCCTCGTCGGTCATCTCGCCGGCGAAGATGGTCTCCTTCTCCTGCATCGCGTCCCAGAGGGCCTTGTTGCCCATCATCACCACGTCGATGATGCGGAAGGCGTCGAAGTGGAAGTGGTCCTGCCGGAGCACGCCGACCTTGAGGCGCGAGGGGATGTTGACCGTCCCTTTGTCGGACTCCTCCTCGCCGGCGATGACCCGCAGCAGCGTCGACTTGCCCGCGCCGTTGGCGCCGACGAGCGCGTAGCGCTTCCCGGGGTCGAAGATCATCGACACGTCTTCGAACAGGACCTTCGGTCCAAACCGCTTGCTGAGGCTCTCCAGGGTGATCATCGAGGGGCGCTATTTGCACTGTCAGACCCCTCGACGCAACCGCTCACCCTCCTCGCAAGGTGTCTCGCCGCACCCTCCGCCAGAGCGCCTCGTCGCCGCCCACGAGCCGCAGCTTCTCCGCCCGGGAGAGCTGCTTCAGGGCGTACTCCAGCCGCCGCGCGTCGGCGGGGGGCTGCCTCCCTCGCGACCACGCCACCTCCACCGGGAGCCTCGCCCGGGTGTACTTCGCGCCCCGCCCGGCGTTGTGCGCGGCCACCCGGTCGGCGAGCGAGCGGGCGATGCCGGCGTAGAGCGATCCGTCGGCGCAGCGCAGGAGATAGACGGTCCAGTGGGGGGAGGGCTTCGGGGCGGTCACGCGTGGGGGCCATGAGCTCTACCAGCGCCCGGCGCGGATTGCCCGGGGAGCGCGCGACGTGGTAGCCCCTGCGGCGCCGAGAATGCGTGCAGTCGTGGCTTCGCTCATGGGTCTGATGTTCGTCACGGCGGGGTGCCCGAAGCCCCCGGCTGGCGGGGCGAACAGCCGCCGCGACGCCGCGCGCTCCGACGCCTCCGTCGCCGCGGCCGATGGAGGGGCGGGTCGACGGGTCGATCCCTGCGCCATCTTAGAGCCCTCGCAGCGCGACCTCGTGGTGGCCCGCGTGGGCGACCAGTCCCTCACCCTCTGCGACTTCACCCGCCGGGTGAACTCCCAGAACCCCTACCTCCGCGCCCGCTTCAACGCCCCGGAGCAGCGCCGCGCGCTCCTGCAGTCCTGGGTCGACGCCGAGCTCCTCGCCGCCGAGGCCGAGCACCGGGGCCTCGACCGCGAGCCCGAGGTGCGCCGCGCGGTGATCATCCAGCTCGCGAGGCGGCTCGAGCAGTCCACCCGCGACGCGGTGCCGACGCCGACGGTGACCGACGCCGAGGTGCGCGCCTACTACGACGCGCACCGCGCCGAGTACGACACCGACGCCGAGGTGAGGGCGAGCCAGATCGTGCTCCGCACCCGCGCCGAGGCCGAGCGGGTGCTGGCCGACGTGCGGGCCCACGAGGCCGACGACGCGTACTTCCGCGCCCAGGCCAGGGCGCGCTCGGTGGATGTCCCGTCGCAGTCGCGCGACGGCGACCTGGCGTTCTTCCCCCGCAGCGGCGGCGCCTCGGTGGCGCCCGAGGTGGCCGACGCGGCCTTCTCCATCGAGCGCAACGGGCAGATCCTCGCGCGGGTGGTCGAGAGCGCGCACGGGGGCGTCAACCGGGGCCCCGGCTTCCATGTGATCCGGCTGACGGCGCGGCGCGACGCGCTGCACCGCACCGTCGACGACGAGCAGCAGCGCATCCGCCGGCGGCTGGTCAACGAGAAGCTCAACGCCGCCCAGGAGGCGGCCGTGGCGGCGCTGCTCGCGAGGCTCCGGGGGAGCACCGCGGTGAGCATCGACGAGGCGGCCCTCGGGCGGGTGCGTGTCGACGCGCAGCCGACGGCGGCGGAGGGCGGCGTGGTGGCGCCGCCTGCATTGATGGGCGGTCCGGGCGTGCCGATGCCGGCGGTGCCACGATGAGGGAGCGGACGATGAAGCGATCGGCGAAGAGCCTCGGGTGGATGGTGGGCGCCGCGCTCTCTCTGGCGAGCGCCGGGGCGTGGGCCGAGGAGATCATCGAGCGGGTGGTGTGCGTGGTCGACGACGACGCGATCTTCCTGTCGGAGCTCGAGCGGCGGGCGCGGCCCTTCCTGGCGGAGATCCCCGCGGGGCTGTCGGCCCAGCAGCTCGCGCAGCGGAGGGCGGAGGTGCTGCGCACGGCCCTCGACCGGATGCTCGACGACCAGCTCATCCGGCGGGCGGCCACGAGGGCGCACCTCACCGTGAGCGAGGACGACGTCGACGAGTTCATCGGGCGCATGGCCACCGAGCGGGGCGCCACGCCGGAGCAGATCTACGCGGCGCTCCAGCAGGAGGGCGTGTCGCGCGCCGAGTACCGGAGCTACATGGAGAGCGAGGTGCTCCAGCTTCGGGTGCTCCAGGCGCGCGTGCGGGGGCGCATCAACATCACCGACGCCGACCTCCAGCAGGCGTACCGGCGCGCGGTGCGCGAGGCGGCCGACCAGACGGTTCCGACCATCGCCCACGTGCTCATCGGCGTGGCCGAGGACGCGACGCCCGAGCAGGTGGCCGCGGCGAGGCTGAGGGCGCTGGAGGTCGTGCGCAGGGCGCGCGGCGGCGAGGACTTCGGCAACCTGGCGCGGCAGCTCTCGGACGACACGGCCTCCCGGGAGAGCGGCGGCGTGCTGGGGGAGATCCAGCCGGGCTCGCTGCCCGAGGAGCTCGACCGGGCCATCACGGCGCTGGCGGCGGGCGGGGTGAGCGAGCCGGTGCAGGGGCCCGCGGGCTGGCACGTCCTGCGGCTGGTGTCGCGGCGCGCGGTCGAGCCGCCGCCCTTCGCCTCGGTGCGCGACCGGCTCTACGCCGCCCTGGTCAACCGGGAGATGCTGCGCCAGCGGGGAATCTACCTCCGAGAGCTGCGCCGTACGGTGAGCATCGACGACCGCCTCGACGCCACCCGCCCTGCGGCAGCCCCTCCCGCACGCTGACAGGAGCTTGCGCCGGACGTAGGAGGGCGTCACACCGGGGCAGGGGAAGTGTTCAACATCGGTCGCGCTGAGGGTCTGGAGCGGAGGGCGGTCGCCGCGACGGCGGTGCTCGCGCTCCTGCTCGGCGCGTGCGATCGGCCCGCGGAGGCCGGCGGCGATGCCGGGCTCGCGCGGTCGCAACCCGCGGCGGACGGCGGGGTGCCGAGAGGCGGCGAGGGGGACTCGCTGCGGAGGGCGGGGGAGCTGACCCGGCGCGCGGCCGACCCGACGGAGTCGGACGAGGCCTCGGAGGGGCGGTGCTCGGTGGCGCGCTCGCCTGGCGTGGCGCAGGGCTGGAACCTCGTGGGATACCGCCCCGGGCCGGTGCTGGAGGACGTCCTCGCGGCGGGGGCGCGGCGAGAGACGCTGGTGGCGGTCACCCGGCGGGAGCTCTGCGTGAGCGACGACGAGGGGGCCACCTGGCGCACCCGGCTCGGGGGAGACCGCGGGCTCGACGAGCCGACGCTGGGCGAGCTGGGCGTTGACAACTCCCTGGTGCTGATCGCGCAGGGGAGCGCCGAGCGGCCGAGCGCGCCGAGGGTGTACGTCTCTCGAGACGCGGGCGGGCGATGGAGCGAGCGGGCGCTGCCGCCCGAGGCCGCGGCCGCAGGGGCCGGGGCGAGAGCCTTCCACGACCGGGTGCGGCGGGTCTTCGTGGCGACTCCGACGCAGCTCTGGACCTCCAGCGATGGGGGCGGGTGGGAGGGTCCACGCGCGCTGCCGGGGGCGACCGCCCGGGAGGTCGACGCCTGCGGCGACACGCTCATCGCCCGAGCCCAGATGGACCGCGACTCCTTCTATTTCCGCAGCGAGGACCGTGGATCGACATGGCGGCCGTTTCGCCTGGGGGCGCTGGGCCTGGAGGCCGAAGGGGCGGTGGTGCGCTGCGTGCGATGGCGGGGCGGCATCGAGGCGGGGCGGGCGCCCGTCCCGGGCTGGTGGAGCTTCGACCAGGGGCGGAGCTGGCAGCCTTCGCGCTACGACAGCGTGGCCGTGCGCGACGCGAGGGCGAGGGACGACGACCCGGGCCTCGCCGCGGTCACCGACGCGCCGCGCTGCATGACGGCGCCGACGGGCGAGCTGGCGTGCGTGTCTCCCCGTCGGCTGCTGCTGCCCGACCACGACGCCCCGTGGAGGCGCGACCGGCCGACGCAGCGGGAGATCAGCGCCCCGGCCCGGTGCGACCGGCTGCGCCGGGTGGACGACCGCCGGGTGGTGGCCTTCGGGCCGGCGTGCGGGCTCTACGTGAGCCGCGACCTCGGGGGCGTGTGGCGAGCGATGTCGACGCACCTCGACGCCTCGCGCGCCGACGCGGTGCCGGGCCGTGGGACCGGGGGCTTCGTCGACCGCGACACGGCGTGGCGGCTCGACGGCGGGCTCTGGTGGACGCAGGACGGCGGCGCCCGATGGCGCCTGGTCCAGTCGGCGCGTGGGCGATCGCTGCTGTGGGGCACCTTCGTCGACCAGCGCCGCGGGGTCTTCGTGCAGCGCGACGGCTGGGTGGTGGCGACGGACGACGGGGGCGTGCGCTGGCGCCTGGTGCTGCGCGGCGAGGTCTCGCGGCTGGTGACCTCCGGGCGCACGGTGATGCTGACCACCAGCGACCGGGCGATGCTCTCGCTCGACGGCGGCGGAACATGGCGCCGCGTGGTGACGCTCCCGGCCGACCGCGAGCTCGACCCCGCGCTGGAGGTGGACGGCGAGCGTCGGCGCCTCGACCCGAGCCCTCGGCTCCGGGTGGTGCAGCAGCACGACGCGATCGAGCTGGTGCGCCGGGAGGGCGGCGCGGCGGGGCGCGAGGTGCTGGTGCGGGGGCTGCCGAGGGCCTGGGTGATGCTGGCGGCGCACTCGACCGGCGGGGCCGTCGACCGGGTGCTGCTGGCGGGCGGCGCGGTGCTGCACCGCCGCACCGAGCTGGCGGCGCGCTAAGGAGGCGCCCGCCGATCAGGCGTAGGCGTCGCTTCGGCCCAGCCGCCGCAGCCGCTCGTCGTACTCCTGCTCCAGGGACGCATCGCCGGCCTCGTGCGCGTTGGCCACCGCGCGCCGCCACGCCGCCATCGCCGCGCGCCGGTCGCCCAGCATCTCCGCGCTCTCCGCCGCCTCGGCCTCGCACTGCGCCACCACCACCCGGTGCCCGAGGCTCGCCGCGATGGAGCGCGCCTCCTCCAGCGCCTGCAGGTCGTCGACCCCCGCCAGCCGCCGCGAGCGCGCCAGCCGCAGCAGCAGGTTGGCGTGGTGCCGCCGCTGCGCCTCCGTCGGCGCGCTGCGCCAGCCCTCGCGCACCAGCACCTCCGCGGCCTCCAGGGCCTTGGCCGCGTCGACGTGCGCCCGCTCGATGGTCTCCAGCTCGGCGCGCAGCTCAAGCAGCTCGGCGGCCACCGCGCGAGCGCCCGCCCGCTCGGCCACGGAGACCGCCGTGTCGACGATGCGCAGGCCCTCCGCCCGTCGCCCCCTCGCGAAGAGCACCCGCCCCAGCACCCCTTCGATGCGCAGCCGCTCGGGCGCGCCCCGCTTGGTCACGCCGAGGCCCTCGCGCAGCACCCCCTCGGCCTCGCTCAGCTCGCCGGTGCGCACCAGCGCGTCGCCCAGCTTGCGCGCGAAGATCGCGATGGCCTGCTCGGGGTCGTCGACCTCGCCTCGGGTGAGCTCGCGCCGCGCGATCTCCAGGCCCCGCCGCAGCGCGAAGGCCCCGGCGTAGTCGTCGCCTCGGGCGAGGGCGCAGTCGCCCACCCGGTCGAGCAGCAGCAGGCTCTGGAAGCTCTCCTCGCCTTGCTGGGCGTGAAGGGCCTGCACCTCCAGCGGGAGGTCGTCGCCCCCCTGGGCGTGCCGGGCGCGGTGCATCTCCGCGCGCAGCGGCGCCGGGGTCGTGGCCTCCACCACCTCGCGCAGGAAGGGGTGGGCCCACCGCACCACCTCGCGCCCCGCGGGGCCCTCGACGGTGACCCAGCCCCGGGACTCGAGCTCCGCGCGCAGGGCCTCGTCCCAGGGCACGTTGCTGATGCTGCCGAGGATGTCCGGCGTGGCCTCGCCCAGCACCGCGAGGGCCTGGAGCGTGCGCCGCTCGGGCGACGGGAGCCGTTCGCTGCGGAGCGCGATGAGGTCGACCATCACCTTCGGGGCCTCGCCTCCGCCCTCGAGGTTCCAGCGGATGAGCTGCTCCAGGTGCAGGGGCATCACCTCGCCGCGGGGCAGGTCGAGGCTCACGTCCACGGGCAGCCGAGAGCGCACCGACTGGAGGATCGCCACCACCGTCCCGGCGTCGAGGCCCCTGAGGTTGACCACCTCGCCGCGCGCCCACGGGGCGTCGAAGCGCGGCCCGTGCGTCATCACCAGGAACACCGGCACCTGCACCGCCCTCGAGTGCAGCCCCGCGAGGAGGCGCACCGTCGCCGCGTCCATCCGGTGCACCTGCTCGAAGGCCACGAACACCGGCCGCCCCCGCGTCCTCGCGGCGGCCTCGCGCAGGGCGTGCAGCATCGCCCGCACCGCGGCCTCGGAGCGCGCCTGCGCGTCGAGCGTGGGCACCCCCTCCGGCGAGAACACCTCCTGTAGCCCCACGCGCACCACCGGGTCGAGGGCGGTCGAGTGCTGCGCGAGCCACGACATCGGGTCGGTGTCAGCCCCGACGCCCAGCAGCTCGCGCATGCACCGCGACGCGGCGGAGTACGGCACCCCCGCCCACGCGGCGTCGGGGCCCACGCGCACCACCCGCTCGCCGCTGCGCAGCGCGGCCTCGGCGACGGTGCGCAGCAGCCGGTTGCGACCGCAGCCCTCCTCGCCCATGACGCGCAGCGAGACCAGCAGACCGGAGGTCGCCCGGGCGTGCGCGAGCTCCACCATGCTGAGCTCAGCGTCGCGGCCGAGGAAGGGCAGCTCGCCCAGCACCGGCAGCTCCGGCGGCGGGCGGACGCTCACGCGCACCTGCTTCTGCGCCGAGAGCTGCTCCCGGGGAGGGTCGGCCGGAGGGCGCACGCGCGCGCCGCACTCCCCGCAGAACTTCAGCCCCGGCAGCAGCACGGCCGTGCATGCGTGGCAGCGCACCTGCAGCGAGGGCGGCTCCGGAGGCACCGGGGTCGGGCGCTCGAGCGACTGCTGCAGCGCCTCGGCGAACTCCACGGCGGTCTGGTAGCGGTCCTCGGGCTCCTTCTCCATCCCGCGGAGGATGACCTCCACCAGCGCGGCGGGGAGGTCGGGGTTGAAGTCGCGAGGGTCGGGCGGCGGATCGCTCACGTGCATCCGCATCACCGTGAGCGGCTCGCCGGCCTCGAAGGGCAGGCGCCCGGTGAGGATGTGGTAGAGCACCACCGCCGTCGCGTAGAGGTCGCTGCGGGGGTCGGCCCCGAGGCCGCGCCCCTGCTCCGGGGCCATGAAGTCGGGGGTGCCGCAGACGTGGCCGTCGAGGGTGACCCCGGGGGAGGGGTCGCTGCGGATCTTCGCGAGCCCGAAGTCCACCACCTTCACGAAGTCGTCGCCGGTGCGGAGCGACTCGACCAGGATGTTCTCGGGCTTGATGTCGCGGTGGATGATCTCCGCCGCGTGCGCCTCGGCGAGCGCGGCGAGCACCTGGCGGATGATCTCGACGGCGCGCGACGGGGACAGCGAGCCGGACTCCCACACCAGCCTCGACAGGTCGATGCCCCGCAGGAACTCCATCACGATGAACAGCAGCCCGTCCTCGGTGCGCCCGAAGTCGAGCACGCTCACCGAGTTGGGATGGTTGAGCCGAGAGCAGGCGCGGGCCTCGGCGTAGAAGCGCGCCACCGAGGCCTCGTCGCCCGCGAGGTGCGGATGGATCACCTTCACCGCGAGGGTCTTGCCGAGGGCGGCCTGCTCGGCGCGGTACACGCGGCCCATGCCGCCCGCCCCGACGGCCTCGAGGATGATGTACCCGGCGCCCAGCTTGCGGCCGATGAGCGGATCGCCCGACCCGTTGCGGAGCGCGCCGATGGGGAAGCCGCAGGAGGCGCAGTACTTCGCCTCTTCGGCGCAGCGGGTGGCGCACTGCTGACAGGTCAACACGGCCTGGGAGCGTAGCAGCGCCGCGGACGCACCGGAAGCTGTTAGGCTACCCCCCCGATCACTGCCGTGGACCTGCGCGACGCACCCCGAATCCTGACCCCGGTGCTCGGGGCCGCCTGCTGGATCCAGCTCGCGCTCGTCCCGCTGCTCTCCCGCCGCGCGTCGGCGGTCCCGTGGCTGCTCGCGGCGCTCTCGCTGGGCCTCCTGGGCGCGGGCGCCCGGGAGTCCGCCCGCCGCCCCGAGCGCTCGCTGCTCCTCTACGCCGGCGGATTTCCCGTCTCCCTCGCGGCCTGCGCGGTGGCCGCGGCGGGGGCCCACCCCGCGCGCTACGACGCCCCCGGCCAGGCGGTGGTCGCGGCGACGGTGGCGGCCTTCCTCGCGGCCTCGGCCTGGGGCTGGTCGGGCTCCCGCGAGCGGGTGCCCGCGGTGGTCGTCGCCAGCGCCGTCTCCGAGGTGGGCCCCTCGCCGCCGCCGCCGCTGCGGGGCGTCGGGGTCGTCGCGCTCATCGCCGTGGCGCTCACCCTGGCGGTCGTGGCTCCGCTCGGGGTCTCCCGCGCCGCCTCGCTGCACTTCACCCGCGGGGGCGCCGCGCTGCTCCGCGGTCGCCTCGCGCTGGTCGCCGCCGGGGGCCTCTCGCTCGCCGTGCTCTGGACCTTCGTCGCCGGAGGCGCCCTCCTCCGCCGCGCCCCGGCGCCTGCGCGCTCCGGCGCCCGCGCATGGTTCTACCTCTGCGCGGCGACGGTCGCGTTCGCCATGCGATACTGGCTCGACCACGCAAGGTGATTGCCCTGAAGCCGCCCGCCCTCACGATCGCGTTCCGTTGGCTCGTCCGGGTGGTGGGGCTCGCGCTGATGGTGTGCGCGCTGGTGCCCTACTGGCAGGCGCTGCGGGCGCTCGACCAGCGGGACTACGTCTCCGCGCTGCTCGCGGGCTTCGTCGGGTGGTTCATCTCGCACGCGGGCCTCGAGCTGGTGCGCCCGGAGAGCGCGGAGTGAGACCCGTCCTCGTCGCCCTCGCGCTGGCCTGCTCGCTCGGCTGCGACCCGGGCCCCCGCCCCCCCGCCCGCGTCGACCTCACGCCCACCCGGGGCGCCGTCGTCGCCCGCGTCGGCGAGCTCCGACTCACCGACCTCGACGTCGCCGCGGTCGCCGCCGAGCGGGGCGTCGCTCCCCGCGCGGCGCTCGACCTCCTCGTGAGGGAGGCCCTGCTCGCCGAGGAGGCCCGGCGCTCGGGCCTGGCGGGGCCCGTGGAGATCGCCGACGACGCGTGGCGGGCGCGCATCCAGCGGCTCCTGGCCCGCGACGTCGAGGCACGCTTCTCCGAGGCGACCGTCCCCGCGGCGATGGTCGAGGCCTCGCTCCAGGCGAGGCACGCCGAGCTCGCGCACCGGGGGCTGCGGCGCGTGGTGCACGCCGTGTGGATGGTCGCCGCGGACGCGGGAGCTCCGCAGAACGAGGCCGCCCTCGCGAGGATGCTGGTGTTTCGTGAGGAGCTCCTGGCCGCGACGCAAGGGCACCCCACCGCCGAGCAGTTTCGCGCCGCCGCCCGTCGCCTCGACGTCGGCGCCTCGGTGCGCGTCGAGGACCTCGAGCCCTTCGACCAGCAGGGCCGCACGCCTTCCGCGTCGACCTACGTTCCGGCCTTCGCCGAGGCGGCGTGGGCGCTCAGCGCCGCCGAGCCCCTGTCCGAGCCCTTCGTGACCTCCTACGGGGTGCACGTGGCGCTGCTGCTGGAGGAGGTCCCGCCGATGACCCGCACCGACGACGAGGCGAGGGTCATCGTGAGGGCCGACCTCATCCAGCGGGCGAGGGCCGAGGGCGCCCGCTCGCTGGTGCTGGGCCTGCGGCAACGGCAGCGGGTGCAGATCCGCGAGGCGGCGCTGCAGCAGGTCGAGCGCCTCTCCCGCCGCGCGCCGTAGACCTCGCGATGATCACGCGACGCCCGCCGATGCGCGCCCGCGAGCTCGACGTCACGGGCTTCACCGAGGCGCTCGAGACCCTTGTCGCCGCGCTCCCCGAGGCGGAGAGCGCGACCTTCATCGACGACGAGGGCGAGGCGGTCGACCTGGCCGCGAGGGTCGACCCCTTCGAGGCGCGCGTCGCGGGCGCCGTGCTCTCGCTCCCGCTGCACCTGGCCCGCTCCTTCGCCCGGAAGACCGGGCTCGGCCAGGTGCTGGGGCTCTGGGTCGTGGGCGATCGCCGCGCCGCGCTCACCCGCCGCGTCGGCGACGGGCTCGACGTGGTGCTGGTCATCGAAGGCACCGTCGCCCGCCCGCGGGTGCAGGAGGCCCTCTGCGAGGCCGCCGAGCTGCTGCGCTACGAGGCCGTGCTCGCGGGCGACGCGCCGGGCTTCGAGGTCGAGGCGCACACCCTGGCGTCGGGCTCGGTGCGCCCGGTGGCGGTGATCGACCGCGGCGTGCGGAGGGAGGTGCACGAGGTGCTCGGGGTGCTGCACGAGGAGTCGGTCACCCACGTCCTGGTGCGCACCGAGGGCCCGCGAGAGCTGCTGCTCCACTACGACCGCGAGACCCGGCGCTGGCGCCGGGGGTGAGAGGGTCGCGCTCGGGTACCATCGACCGCCGGAGGTACGCGATGGCGAAGGCGAAGGCGATGGCGAAGCAGACGACCCCGGGACGGACCGCGCCGCGGGGCGCGAAGAAGGCGGTGAAGGAGTCGCCGATCGAGCGCGGGGAGCGCGAGGCCGCGGTGGAGGCCGAGGCGGAGCTGCGGTCGCTGCTGGCGGCGATCCGGGAGCACGAGCGGGAGATCGCCGCGCGCTTCTACGACCTGGGCCTGGCGCTCAAGCGCATCGTCGATCGCAAGCTCTACGGGGTGCGCAACCACGCGAGCCTGGAGGCGCTGCTCAAGGCCGAGGGGCTGCTCTCGGAGCGGCAGGCGACGAAGCTGATCCAAGTGGTGACGAGGGTGAAGCGCGAGCACGCGCTCTCGCTGGGGCTGGAGAAGACCTACGCGCTGCTGGGCTACACCGCCGCGACGCCGGAGGCCGACTCCGTGGCGGGGCTGCTGGAGGACGGCGGCGCGATCGCGGGCGTGGCGGCGGCGAAGGCGAGCCTGCGGCAGATCGGCGCGGCGACGCGCGACGCGAAGGCGTCGTCGGGGAAGGCCCGCCCGGCGACGCCGCAGCAGAAGCTCGACGCGAAGCTGGCGCGCGCCGTGGCGGCGGCGCTGCGAGAGGTGGGGCTGCGAGGGGCCGCGGTGAAGGTGGGCTCCCGGGACGTGCGCGTCGTGCTGCCGAAGGACGCCGCGGAGCGGTGGATGGCGAAGCGCTGACCGGGTGGTGGAGGGGGGGCCGTCACCCGCAGGCGCCTGCGGCGCGGCCCGCAGGCGCCTGCGGGTGGGACGACTACGGAGCCGCGGCGTCGAAGGCGCCCGCGTAGAGGTCATCGACCGCGAGCTTGAAATCGGGCGCGGTGAACGACAGCACCTCGCCAGGACCGAGCACCCGGAGGTTCCAGGTCCCGTCGTCGGCGCGCACGTACTGCTCCGCCTCGACGGCCTGCGAGGAGAGCATCACGTAGTGACGCAGGCCCTCGACGGAGCGGTAGCCCGCGAACTTGTCGCCCCGATCGAAGGACTCCGTGCCCGGCGACAACACCTCGACGATGACCGATGGGTTGGTCACGACGTCGGTGGTTCCATCTCGGAGGGTGAAGCCCCCGCAGATCACGCTGGCGTCGGGGTAGACCGCGCCGCCCTTGCGAGGGATCCACACCTTCAGGTCGGAGTTGTACGGCCTGCACGGCGTCCCTCGGAGGGCGGTGAGTAGCGCCGCCGTGACGTTGGTCGCGATGGCGCTGTGCGCCGGCGACCCTCCCGCCATCGCCCACATCGCGAAGATCTCGCCGTCCCAAAGGATGTGCTTCTCCGTCGCCTCACGCTCGAAGGCCAGGTACTCCTCCAGCGTGACGCCACGCCTGACCGCCGTCGCTTCCATGCGGTGAGTCTATACCCGCGAGGGAGGGCGCTCGCGGGCCTTCCCAACGCACCACCCGAGGGACTACGGTCCGCCGCCGTGGACGCCCCGATCCGCGCGGCTTCGCTGCGCTTCACCCGTGTCGACCCCTCCCGTTGGCCCAAGGCCGTGCGCACGCTGGTCGCGCTCGGCTTCGACGCCATCGACCTCCCGCTGGTGTGGCGGGAGTACGTCGCCGCCGACGGATCGCCCGACGAGGTGCGCCTCTCTCACGACCTCTCCGGGCTGCTGCGCATCATCGCCGACGCGGGCGCCCGCGCGGTGCTCCGGCTGGGCCCGTGGCCCACCGCCGACGTGGAGGGCCTGGGTGTTCCCGACGCGGTGCTCGCCGACCCGTCGGTGCGCTCGCAGACCCGCCGCCGCAACCCCCGCTGGGTGAGCGACCACCTGCGCGTGGTGCCGCTCCCCTCGCTCCGCAGCGAGGCCTACAACGCCGCCGCGAGGCGGTGGATCACCGCCGCCGTCACCGCGGCGGTCGCGGGCTCGCCCTCGCCCGGGGTGATCGCCCGGGTGCTGGTGGGGCACGGCGCACCGACGCTCCTGCGAGACGCGCCCGACGACATCGACGCCTCGGGCATCGACCCGGCCGCCGTCGACGCGGCCGAGGCGGAGGCCGAGGGGACCGTCGGGTTCCTGCTGGGTCTCTCGGCCGTCGCCCGCGAGGCAGGGGCCCCGGAGGGATCGCTACGGCTGGTGATCCAGGGCGACCCGCTGGCCTCCTCCGCCGCGGCAAAGCTCGCCGGCACCGACGGGCTCGCCTGGTCGGCGCCTCCCACCCGCGCCGGGGTGCGCGCGATCTGGCGCGACGCGCGCCTCACCACCACGCTCCCTCACGGACACCACCTCGACCTGCACGCGGGCCACGCGCCCATGCAGGCGCCGTCTCGCGCCACCGACGCGCTCGACGTCGCGCGCATCGCCCTCGGCGCGGGCGCCCGGGACGTCACCGTCCTCCACGGGTGCTCCGGGGGCGACTGGGTGGGCGCGATCCTCGACGAGCAGGGGGAGCCCCGCCTCGCGGCCTCGCGCTGGCAGGCGCTGCTCTCCTGGGCGGCCTCGCTCCCTCAAGGGGTCGAGCGCGGGCGCCGCATCGGGCGCGACCCGGCGGCCATCGCCCGGGCGCGCGGGGCGGCGGTGTTCGGCGCGCTCCCCCTCTCGTGGCTGTCTCGCTGGGGCTTCTCCCTCGACGAGCTCTCCTCGGCCCCGGTCGGAACCGACGCCCTGGAGTCCACCGCCACCGACGCGGGCGAGGCTTGGGCGCCGACGTTTACCATGGACGGTAAAGACGACGAGGCGGCCGCGGTGGCGCTCGACCCGGCGGCGGGGGCGATGGTGCGCGCGGTCGACACGGCGGAGGGCCGCGCGTGGGTGCTGGCGAGCGTGGGGCTCGCGACGGTGGCGGCGGCGGTGGGCGGCGCGGCGTGCGCCGTCGAGCCGGGCGCGGTGGTGGTCTTGCGGGCGGAGGAGCGAGCGGGTGGCTGACGGCACGACGCGGTGGTCGGGGATGGACGCCCGTAGCTGGGCGCGGCTGGTGTCGCTGGTGGCGCCCGGGATGGCGCCGCTGCCGCCGAGGCACCACGCGCGGGACGGCGCGCTGCCGGGCGGGATGCTGCTGGTCGCCCACGACGGCACGACGGTGCTTCGGGCGCTGCACACGCTGCGCGGGGTGGTGGCGACCGGGGGAGAGTGGAGCGGCCGGGAGACCCTCGCGGCGCTGGCGGCGCAGAGCGACACGCGCTTCGCGGTGGCCCTGCGGCGCGACGCGGCGGAGCGCTTCTTCGAGCGGCTCGGCGGGCGCTGCACCACCGGGGACGACGCGGTGGAGACCACGCTGCTGGCGCTGGGCGTGCTGCGAGAGCTCATCGACGACGGCGCGCTCGACGTGCTGCCGACGCCGCTGCGCACCTTCCCGCTGCCGCCGGTGGAGGTGGTGCGCGCCACCTGGGATCGGGTGCTGCCCGACGGGCACTCCGCGGTGGTGGCGCTCTTCGAGGGCCCGGCGCTGGTGAGCGGGGTGGCGGTGCGACGGCGCGGCGGGGTGATCGATCAGGTGCACGGGGTGGAGTCGCTGCGGGCGTGGTCCGGGCCGCTGGGCGGGGACTTCCGCCGAGACCACCGGGTGATCCGCGCCGCGGTGGAGCGCTCGCTGGGCCCGGTGGCGGTAGGGCTCTTCGCCCCGGAGGCGACGGTGATGGACCTGCTGCGCTCGGAGACCCCGGGGCAGTGGGCGAAGGCCGTGGCGGTGCGCGACGTGATGGTCGAGCCGATGCCTCCGTGGGCGGCGATGGCGACGGGAGTGAGCGCGCTGAGAGCGGCGGCGGACGAGTCCCGGCGCTGGGCCCTCGGCGCCGACGGGTGGCTGGCGAAGACCACCCGGAGGGTCATCGACCTCGCGGGCACGGTAGATCTCCAGTCGGTGCTGGGCTTCGATCCGCTGGCGGTGCTTGGGGTGGTGCTGCGGGAGAGCCGGGAGCGACCGGCCCAGCCCGACGACCCGGCCTGAGAGCGTGTTTGACCCCGTTTCTCAGCGAACTCGCTTCAGATCCACGTCGCCCGGCGGCGTCCGCTCTCCCTTGCGTAGCAGCGCTACGCGCGGTCGAGCGTCCTAGCCGGACTCGTGTCTCTTCGCGATTTCACCGAGAAAAGGGTCAAACACGCTCTGAGGGCCACGGAGGGCCCCCCTCCGGTCAGATGGTGATCTCGCCGACGAAGGACGCGGCGGTGCGGGTGCAGCGCACGTAGCTGGTGCTGCTGTTACGGGTGCCGGTAAACGTGCGGATGAGCATGGTCCCGCGGTAGACGTTGAGGGTCCAACGGGCGGTGGAGCCGCTGTTCATCTGCCAGGGGTTGACGCACACGAGGTAGGTGCCCGAGGCGGGGGCGCTGGGCCAGAAGATGTTCTCCGGGCCGTTGCAGCGGTCGGCGCCGTCCGTCGCCCGGAGCGCAGGGCACGAGTCTCGGTCGAGGGTGCCGCCGCAGGTCGAGAGCCGACCGTAGTAGATCTCCGTGCCGCACGGCGGGACCACGTGCAGGTCGAGGTCGGCCATCACGTCCCAGGTGAGGGTGAAGCGGAGCTGGCCGTTGCCCACGCAGATGTTGGCCGCGCAGGCCTCGCCCGCGGCGCAGCACACGCTGCCGCAGCGGGGCTGGCCCGTGGGGCAGGCGGTGCTGGGCGGGGGGCAGCCCTCGTCGACCATGCCGTTGCAGTTGTCGTCGAGGCCGTTGGCGCAGACCTCCGCCGCCGCGGGGCGCACCTCGTTGACGCAGCCGCCCCAGGTGGTGCTCACGCCGTCGGCGCCTCGGACGCAGGGCTGGGTGCCCGAGCGGCAGATGCCCACGGACTGGGTGCCCGCCGGGCCGGTGTAGCAGAGCCGGTTGGCGCCGATGGCGCAGGTGCATCCGTCGTTGGCGGTGCCGTTGCAGTCGCGGTCGACGCCGTCGCACAGGTCGCGCGCCGCGGGGGTGATCTCGCCGGTGCAGCCGCCCCAGGCCGAGCCGCCCGGGATCGCGGCGCAGGTCTGCGTCCCCGCCCGGCACGCGCCCCGTGCCTCGCTGCCCGCGGGGCCGGTGTAGCAGGCGCGGGTGGAGCCCACCGCGCACTCGCAGCCCTCGTCGACGTTGCCGTTGCAGCGGAAGTCCATCCCCATGCCGCACTCCACGGCCCTCGGCGCCCCGGCGCCCACGCAGGCGCTCCAGGAGCCGAACTCGCCCGTGCCCTCGCAGGTGGAGGTGCCGTACACGCACACCCCGCGGCCCGCGAGCGCGGGATCGCCGGGGAAGCACCGCTGGGTCATGCCCGGGACGCAGGCGCAGTCCTCGTCGACGCGGCCGTTGCAGTTGTCGTCGAGGCCGTTGCCGCACATCTCCCGGGCGCCGCAGCCAGGGCTGGTCGCGCCGCCGTCCTTGCCGGGCCCGGTGGCGCCGCCGTCTGTGTCGGGGAGGGTCGTGCTGCCGTCCAGGCCGACAGCGCCTCCGTCGTTGCTCGCAGGGCGCCCGGTGTCCGTGCTGCGCCCGGTGTCCGTGCTGCGCCCGGTGTCCGTGCGCCGCCCGGTGTCGATCGCCGCGCCGTCTCGGCGGACGCTGGCGTCGGCGCCGAAGGGACCCCCGACGCCGAGCTCGGCCGATCCAGAGGCGCTGCAGGCCGCCACGAGGGGGAGGGACGCGAGAACCAGCCAGCGGCGTGCGGTGGGGCGTTTCAACGGAGAGGCTCCTTCTGCTTCGGGGGGGAATCGGAGGGGGGACGGCGGCGCGAACCGTAACAGAGCCGTCGACCGACCGCGATGCACACGCCGTCGCGCATCACCTGTGGTACTGAGGGCACGCCGTGTCCAACGTCACGCAGAGCAAGCAGACCGTCGCGGTGGAGGTCGCGGGGCAGAGGCTCAGGCTGAGCGCCCACGCCGATCCGCAGCACATCGAGCGCCTGGCCGGGATGGTCAACGAGCGCGTCGAGGCCATCCAGCGGGCGGCGAAGGGGGCGGGCATGCCGACGATCCTCGCGCTGCTGGCGCTCGACCTCGCGGACGAGCTCCACGCCACCCGTCGTCGGGCGGAGGAGGCCCAAGGGCGCTCGAAGGAGGAGATCGAGCGCACCCGGGCGCACGCTCGCCAGGTCGAGCAGTCGGCCCGAGAGGCGATCGCGGAGGTGCTGGCGGAGATCGACCGGGCGCTGGTGGTCGAGGAGCCCGAGTCGACCTGAGAGGGTAATAGGGGGCGGGGGCTCAGCCCGCGAGGGCGTCGCTCGGGACGAGAACGATGCCTGCGGCGGAGAGTTCTCGCAGCGCGGACCTGCCCCCTTCCTCGGTGACCGCGGCGATGGCGTCGGAGGCCACCACCACGCGGGAGCCCTCGCGGTCGGGGCGCGCGGCGATCCAGTCCTTGAGCCCGAGCGCGGCGGCGCGCACGCAGTAGTCGGTGGCCACTCCGAAGACCACGAACTCCAGCGCGCCGGCCGGGCACAGGGCGTCGAGCACCGGGGCGGCGTTGGGGTTGGCGAAGAGGGAGTAGACCTCCTTCTCGAAGTACACGGCCTGGGTGCGAGGGGGTACCCGCGAGGCGGCCTCCGGGTCGGGCACCACAGGGACGAAATAGAAGCGCGGGGGAAGGGTCTCCGGGAGCTTCAGCCACCCGGCGGTGCCCTTCACGCAGTGGGCGGGGAAGCGCGGGTCCTCCCCCGCAGGGCCGACGCGGCCGTTGCCCCCGAACTCCCAGGCGTCGTGGGAGTGCGAGTCGACCGAGCCCACGAGCAGCGCGCCGTCGGCGACCGCCCGGGCCACCAGGCGGGCGCACGCTGGCATCGCCGCCGGGGCCCCGGAGACGAAGAGGGCGCCGTCCGGGCGACAGAAGTCGTGTTGGGTATCCACGTCGACAAAGACTCGTTGCATCGCTCACCTCCACCGGTCACGCGCTTCCGTCGCGCGGGAGAACGCGGAGAGTACGACAGGAGAAGGCGATGCTCAGCCCGACAATGGTTCAACAACGGGCGGGAGAGGTGGTAGGAACCTACGGGTGAGTCGGTCGAGTCAGATCGTGGCGCTGTCACTGCGGGAGCGGACCGAGATCGACGCGGTGTTCTCGCGCGTGCGGCGCGGCGGCCACTACGAGGTGCTGAGCCTCGCGCCCGACGCCGACGATCAGGCGATCGTCCAGGAGTCGACGCGGCTGCGGCAATGGCTCGAGGGGCTGCTCGACCCCGAGCGGCTCCTGGGGGAGTACCAGCCCAAGGTCGAGGCCATCGCGAACGCCGTGCAGACCGCCGAGCGGGTGCTGCGCAACCCCCGGGAGCGCCTGCGCTACGACGACTCCCGCCCGCGCTCGAGCGACCCCTCGCAGCGCAGCGTCGACGCCGCCGCGAAGGCCGCGGCGAGCGCCAGGCCGCGCCCCAGGACGCCGCCGCCGAGGCCGGGGCCGGAGTCGCAGGTGAGGTTCCTGCTGACGGTGCTCGACGCGCAGCTGAGCGTGGCGCTGGGTCGGCCGGTGGGGCTGCTCGACCGCGTGGCGGAGGTCGACGTGATCAACGAGGTCGGCCGGGCCCTCATCGAGGCCGAGAACGCCGAGCGCGAGGAGCGCTGGGTCGACGCCGTGGTGTGGTGGCACCTCGCGGGCCTGACCCAGCCGCGAGACGCCAAGATCCTGCTCAAGGCGGCCTCGGCGCTGCGCCGCGCGGGGGCGGTCACGGCCTACGGGCCCTACGCCCGCGTGGCCACCGGCGACCCCTGGTTCGACCGCGGCGAGGGTTAGAGCGTGTTTGACCCTGTTTCTCGGTGAACTCGCTTCAGATCCACGTCGCCCGGCGGCGTCCGCTCTCCCTTGCGTAGCAGCGCTACGCGCGGTCGAGCGTCCTGGCCGGACTCGTGTCTCTTCGCGATTTCACCGAGAAAAGGGTCAAACACGCTCTTAGACCCGGGCTGCGTCCCGTCGTAAGGGTGGTTTCGTCTCCGCGGAGAGCGTGGTAGGGGGCGGCGCATGCGCTCGACCTGAATGAGCGCGGGAGAGTGTGGAATGCGAAGCCTTCGTTGGATCCTTGGTGCCGGTCTCCTCCTCGCCGCCTGCCGCTCGGAGAGCCTCACGCCCGTCGACACCGACAGCGGCGTGGTCGACAGCGGCACGACGCCGACGGACACGGGCGTGACCCCGATGGATCGCCCGGGCAGCGACGCCTGCGTCCCCTCCGGCGCGGAGAACACCGCGGCCGCCTGCGGGGACAACATCGACAACGACTGCAACGGCTTCACCGACTGCCGTGACTTCAGCTGCTCGCGCAACAACCCCGCGGTGACCTTCTGTCCCGACGCGGGCACGTCCAACCGCGACGGCAGCACCGGCCGCGACATCGGCCCGTGCACCCCGAGCGGCATGGAGAACACCGCGGCGGCCTGCACCGACGGCGTCGACAACGACTGCGACGGCTTCCGCGACTGCAACGACTTCGACTGCCCCCGCGCCACCTGCCCCCGCGACGGCGGCACCACCTCCGACCGCCCGGCCTGCGACTCCGGCGGCTCGCGCGAGAACACCAACGCCGAGTGCAACGACGGCATCGACAACGACTGCGACGGCTTCACCGACTGCACCGACTTCTCCTGCCGCACCTGCGCCATCACGGTGTGCGTCGCCGACGGCGGCATCACCACCCGCGACGGCGGCGTCTGCCTCTGCCAGGGCTCGGAGAACACCAACGCCGCCTGCGGCGACGGCGTCGACAACGACTGCGACGGCTTCGTCGACTGCCGCGACTTCGACTGCACCATGTCCGACGGCGGCGTCAGCGTCTGCGCGAGCGACGCCGGCGCTCGCACCGACAGCGGCGCCTCCTCCGACATCGCCCGCGACTGATCGGCTTACGTAGCCCGATAAGGGCGGCCCGTGCTCAGCGCGCGCCGCCCTTCCACGCGGGCATCCGCGAGAGGGCGTTGCGCGCGGCCACCTCGGCCTGCTCCCGCTGCATCCCGTTGCGGCCCATGAACTCCTTCTCCACCAGCCGACGGTGCACCTCGTCGTAGGACAGCAGGCTGCCCTTCGAGTCGCTGCACACCTCGCAGTACTTCGAGCTGATCCCCACGGTCATCGGTCGCCCGCAGCTCTCGCAGGCTGGTCCACCCATATGCATCGTCGTCACCTCGGCTTTCACGCGTCAGCGTGACCGCCCGCGCTCCGCCCCGCAAGCGGGCCCGTCAGCGCTGCGCGATGAGCCACATGGCCGTGTAGGCCGCCGACCAGCCCAGCATCATCCAGCCCAGCGCCCACAGCCGTCCCGCGTGGCGGGCGCAGCGCCTCGGGTCCGACGGGGCCCAGCGCCAGGCCGCCCAGGTCGCCAGCGCCCCCGCGGCCAGCGTCGCGTTGGAGCGGGCGAACCAGTCCATGGCGATCACCCCGGTGGGAGGATCGAAGGTCCACTCGCCTCGGGTCGGCAGGTAGAAGAGCAGCCCCAGGCGGGTGGTGGTCGCCACCAGGTACACCGTCGCCGCGGCGAGCGTGCCGGCCCCGGTGGCGAAGCGCGCCCGGGCGCTCACACCGACCTCATGCTGCCCACGAGCAGCCCCGACACCACGTTGAACCACACCCCCAGCGCCACCGCCGCCGCGCAGCCCAGCAGCGCCCGGCTGGGCCTCGCGGGCTCCTCCGCCCGGGAGAGCACCACCATCGCCAGCACCAGCGGGCCGAGCAGCGTCGCGAGGTTCTCCTTGAGGTCGAAGAGCACCGAGGCCCACGGGGCGTGGTCGTCGAGCCAGTTGGCGCGCACCTCCACCCGGTACCGCGGGTAGATCAGCGTCCCCAGCGCATACACCGCCGCGTAACACCCGGCCGCGACGGCGGGGTACAGCCGCTGCAACCGCGGGTTGGGCCGCCCCCGCCGGGCCTTCCGCAGCGTCAGCGCCAGGTGCGTCACCGACCCGGTGAGCGCCCCGGCGGCGATCGTGTGCAGCACCAGGCCCAGCTTGATCCAGAGCATCGTCGCGCCGCAGTCTCTACCCCCGGGCCGCCGGGGGTGTCACGCGGGGCTGTTTCTTGACCGGCCCAGCCCGGTCCGCTAGCGCCCGTCCGCAGTGGTGACCTCGTCGTCGATCGCTTGGAAGGCCTCGTCGCTCCTGGGCACCGTCGCCGCGCTCCACCTCGCGCTCACCGCGCCGTCGCGCAGCACCCTCGCGCCCGACGCCCGCGCCCGGCTCGCCCGCGCCGTCGCCGCCAGCACCCGGCTCTCGGTCACCGCCGACGACCTCCTCTTCGAGCGCACCCGGGCCGTCTCCTTACAAGACGCTGTATTCGGCCGAGCGCTCTGGTTCACCGGCCGCGCCCGCCCCGGAGCGCCGAGGGACGTCTATCGCGCGGAGATCCGGCTCACCCCCGACGGCACGCTGCTCGGGCTGAGCGCGCTCTCCAACCTCACCCGCAGCCCCCTCGGCGACGACGGGCCGATGGTGCCCGAGGCCGCCGCCTCGCCAGACGCCCCTCGGCGCATCGCGGTCCCCTCGCGCGCCTTCGGCCAGGTGCAGTCGGCCTTCGTGCTCGACCCCGCCGGGGACACCGCCACCGAGGCCCGCCTCCGCCGCGAGGTCACCAACGCCCTCGAGACCGGCTCCCGCGTGGGCGTCGCCCGCTACGACCTCCGGCTCGACCGCCCGGCCGACCGCGTGTCGCTCCGCTTCGTCTCCCACGACCGCGTCTCCCTCGACGCCGGCCGCCGCGCCTGGACCCTCGACCTCCGCGCGCTCAGCACCGAGCCCTCCGAGGGCGCGACCCTCAGCCGCCAGCAGCGCGTCGACAAGCCGCCGGTCATCTGGGCCGTCGACACCGTGCGCTCGCTGCCCTTCGTGGGCCCGGCCCCCATCGCGTGGCTCGAACAGCACGCCTTCGCCGCGCGCGACTGGTGGCACCAGCGGGTGTACCGCTGGTTCGGCCGCCGCCCGCCGCCCGCCGCCGTCGCGGAGGAGATCAGCCCGGACGACGCCGGGCGAGTGATCGCCAGCGGGCTGGGCCCTGCGCGTGACCCCGACTGGCCGCCGCCGGTCATCGCGCCGCCGCTGGGCGCGGCCGACCCGGGCGAAGGACGCTGGGTCAACGCGACGCCCCCGTGGGTGCGCCACCTCGACGGCGCGCCGCCGGCCTTCTATCGCACCTTCGTCCGCCTCGACGACGAGCGGCCCTACACCCGGGTGCTCCTCGTCGCGATGGACATGCGACAGCTCGAGCTCGGGATGCAGGCGGGGGTGGAAGATCCGGTTCCCCACGTCGGGCCTCGGGGCGACGGCCGCATCCCCCGCGCTCCGGGGCTGATGCCTCGGGTGGTCGGGGCCTTCAACGGCGCCTTCAAGACCGAGCACGGCGCCTACGGGATGGCCGTCGACGGCCGGGTGCTGCTGCCCCCGCAGCCGGGCGCCGCCACGGTGGTCACCCTCGACGACGGGCGCATCGCGATGGGCTCCTGGGACACGCTCCCGGGCCTCCCCTCGGCGGTGCGCTCGCTCCGACAGAACCTCGAACCCCTCCTGGCCGACGGCGTGGAGAACCCCTCCCGCCGCGGCCTCTGGGGCTTCGTGCTGGGCGGCATCGAGACCATGCCCACGGTGCGCTCGGGGCTCTGCGCCGACGACCGGGGGCACCTCTTCTACGCCTGGGGCGAGGAGACCACCGCGCGCCGGCTGGGCCGCGCTATGCGCCTCGCCGGGTGCACCTACGGGATGCACCTGGACATGAACCCCACGCACGCCACCTTCCACTTCCTGCGCGTCGACGACGTGGCGCAGCGGCGCTATCAGCACCGGGCGCTCGACGGCGCGATGCAGTCGCACGGCGACCGCTTCCTCTATTACACCCTCAAGGACTTCTTCTACCTCTCGCTCCGCCCCACGCTCCCAGCGCCGGTGCGCGGCGTCGCATGGACCGCCTCGCGGCCGCAGCCCGCGCCCGCGTGGATGCCCGGCGTGACCTCGCTGCGCGTCCCGCTCGCTCCTGGGCGCGAGGCCAGCGTCGAGGCGCTCGCCGCCGACCGGGTGCGCCTGCACCTCCGCGCGGGGCGCCGTGAGCCCGCGTCGACCCTCGTCGCCGAGGACCGCACCTTCACCCCGTCGCCCGAGCGCCCGCTGCTCGGGGCGATCGAGCTGGGCGTCGCGGCCTCGCTGGCCGAGCCGAGAGGGCTCTGCGTGGGGGGGAGGGTGCAGCTCCCCTTCGTGGCGACGGAGCACGCGGGGCACCTGGCGCTGCGCGACGGCGCGCTCTCCATCGAGGCCGGGGCCGCCGTGGCCCCGGAGGTGAGAGAGGCGCTTCAGGGAGTGCTGGTCCGCCACCGTGGCGCCTCCACCGGCTGGACCGACGCGGCGGTATTACCCCGGCAGGTATTGGCGACCACCGGCGACGGCCGGCTGCTGGTGGTGTCCGGCTCCCTCTCGGGCGACGAGCTCGCGGCGCTGCTGGGCGACCTCGGCGCCTCGGAGGCCCTGCTCTTCGAGCGCGCCTCGGGGGCAGCGCACTGGACCGGCGACGAGGGCCTGCGCGACGCGTGGCCCGAGAGCGCGGTGTTCATCGAGGGGGTTCCGGCGGCGTCGCCGGTGATGCGCCTGGAGGGCTGGCTGCGGGGTCAGCGCGGCGCGTGACAGCCCCGAGGTGCTAGGGCTATAGCCAACGGGTTACGGAGGAAGACAGCGATGGCGACGCAGGTGAGTGAAGTCGAGCAGCGGGTGGTGGAGATCCTCAAGGGGGCGGGCTACCCCTTCGTGCAGGAGGAGGGGCGCTGCCGGGTGGAGCGCGGCTCGACGGCGGTCTTCGTCTCGGCGCACGCCTGGCAGGACCGCTACACCATCATCGAGCTGGTGTGCCCGGTGCTCAACGGCGTCGACCTGAGCGAAGACCTGCTGAAGCGCCTCAACGAGCTCAACGAGAAGCTCTATTTCGGCAAGGCGTACTGGCGCAACCGGGAGGTCTGGATCGCCCACAACCTCCTCGGCGACCACCTCGACAGCGACGAGCTCATCGCGAGCGTGGGGATGATGGCCGTGGTGGCCGACCACCTCGACGACGAGCTGAAGGCGCGCTTCGGCGGCCAGCGTTGGCGAGAGGCCCAGCGCTGAGCGGCCCGTGCGCCGCGCGGCCCTGGCCATACTGATCGCTGTATTCGCGGGCTGCGGCGCGGGCACGACCGCCGCCCCCGCGGACGCCGGTCGCACGGACACGGGCCCGCGCACCGACCGGGGCCCCAGGGTGGACACCGGTCCGGCGCCCACGGGGGACGGCGACGGGGACGGGGTGTGCGACGCGACGGAGGCCATGGCGGGGACCGACCCCGACCGCGGCGACACCGACGGCGACGGGCTCACGGACCTCTACGAGCTGCGCTCCGGCACCGACCCGCTGAACTCCCGCCAGCCCGACGCCTCGGACCGGGTGCAGCTCCGGGAGTCGCCCTCGGAGGTGGTGCTCACCGACCACCCGGTGGTGGTCGACGGCGAAGGCGGGGTCATCGCCGCCCTGTGGCAGGACCGCGGCGCTGGCATCGACGACCGCCTCGCGAGCGCCTGGGTGAGCTTCGACCTGGCCGCGGTGGGGGCCGATCCCGCGGGCGTGGTGCAGGAGATCAGCGGGGCGCGCTTCGTGGGCGTGCTGGGCCGCACCAGGCTCTCCTGGCGGCTCACCACGCGCTCCCGGGCGGGGGCCTCGGAGGGAGCCGACGGCGGAGTGCTGCGGCTGGGGTGTCGGCGGGCGTATGAGTTCGTGCTGGTGGTTCGCGCTGAGGGCGGAGAGGTGCTGCGCTCGCGGCGGATGACGCTCGACGTGCTGGGCGCCCAGGGGGGCAGCGGAGTGTGGCCGACGGTCGACGCTGAAGGCTTCTGCCAGGCGACGCGCTGCCAGTGAGCGGGGGTGAGGCCCCCCAGAGCCCCTCCGCCACGTCCATCCACGGGGTGGGCATCTACGGCGCGTAGACGCGGATGCCGACGGAGCGCAGGAGGATCTCCCCATCGAGGGTGCATAGCGAGAGGCCGTGCCGCTGCGCCGCCCACACGTAGCAGGCATCGGCGGCCCGCAACCTCGACGCCGCGGCGGTTCTACGGATCATCGCCGCGCGCACCGGGCCGATGGTGATCGACTCGCTCGGGGGTGAGAGGAGCGCATCGACGAAGGCCTCCGCGGCGGCCACGTCATGACCTCGACGGGTGAGCCCCGCGACGACCTCGATGCCAAAGATCGACGGGACGACGATGGAGTCCTCCCGTCGCAGCACGCGATCGACCACCGAGCGCGCGCGAAGGTGAGCGACCTCCGCGGAGCGCGCCGCGGCGATCGCCACCGATGCGTCGAGCACGAAGATCATCGTCGGCCAGTGAGGAGATCATCCACGGCGCTCTCGCAGTCGCCCGGCCCCAGCGCCGCGTAGAGAGACTCGATCTCCTCCGCCGAGCGAGGTCGCTTCTGGCTGCGCCGCGGATCGGCCACGCTCACCGGAACGATCGCGGCCGCGGCCTTTCCGTGGCGAAGAATCAGCACCCGCGCACCGTTGTGCTCCGCGGCGTCCACGTACTCCGAGAGGTGAGCCTTGGCCTGGGTGAACGTCGCCTTCCTCATGTGACCTATATGACCTGTCCATGGATTGGCCGCAACGGAGCGGTCACTCCCGCAGCGTGTTGGCGCCGGTGCCGTATCGGCGGTGGGTGCTCTCGCTGCCGTGGGAGGCGGCTTGACGCGCGCGAGCGCGGAGCGGTCCTATCGGGCCATGGCGGCGGCTGGGAGCTTCTGGGTGCCGTTCGTCGTGGGCGGCGTCGCAGCGGCCAGCGTGCTCGCATGGCAGCTCGATGCGCGGCGGGCGTCGAGGTCGCTGAGGGCGATGTCCGCGATGGCGGTACTCGTGATGACGGCAAGCGTGACGGTGTGGACGGGCGTCGCGACGCTGCTGCATCGGACCCCGGCTGAGTCAGTGCTGGTGCAGACGGCGCGGGTGGTGCGTCGTGTCCGCCAACTGACGCCGCGGGAAGAGGCGAGCCTCCCAGCGAGGACGTCGCCTGACGCAACGAGAGGAATCGGCATCCCCGCGGAGTGTGCTCCCGCGCCGGTGCCCGACGAGGGAGAAGGCTCGCGACAATGGGGCGGGTCTCCGCACTTCCATCGGGGAGCCAGCAGGGGACGAGTGCTGTGCCCATTCGTGGCGTTCTCCACGGCCCATGAATCGGAAGGTGGTGACACCTACTCCCGTGGCCACAGCAACGTCGAGAACACAGAGCTCGGATGGGGGTGCGGCAGTTGGTCTTCTCACCAGAGAAACGCTCCGCCTCCGTTCGGGCGCCCGATCAGTGTCCAACGTCAGCTCGCGCTGCGTCGCTCCGCGGACGGTCGAGTCGTCGAGTACACCTGCCGCCTCACTGAATGCACACCGCCCGACCAACGTGAATGTGCCCCGGGGGTCGGCAGTGAGAGCATTCCCGCGCTCTACCTCGTCCAGCGTGACGAGCAGCGACGGCTCATCCGGCACCATCACCCGCCGCTGCAACGCAGCGAGGCCACCCGACTCGCGGTGACGACCGCCGCCCTCTGGACCTTCGTCCTCCTCCTGCTCCGTCGGAGCGCGGCTCCCCCGCATGTGACTCGCGGCCCTGAGCCACCTCCCCTCGCACCCTACCGCTCGGTGCAACCGATCGCGCCGGACCAGCCCCAACCGCCCAACGGCGACCACACCAGCACCGTGCTGGCCGCGCTCGCGCTGAGCGCAATCGTCCTGTTCGGGACGGTGCTGGCCCTCGCTTCGTAGCCTTCGCTGCCATGGAGGTGCATCTCCCGCCCCGCCGTGGGCGCTTCCCAACGCCGCTGGGGAGCGTTCGCAGCCGCTGTGGAGGCGTCACAACGTGAGGGGGAGGGCGTCGCGCCCGCTGCGCGCAGCCCGTCGAAGAGGGCGTCCTTGTCAGCGGGTGCGACCCGACACGAGAGTGGCTTTGCCGTCGCGCCCCTTCGCGTTCACGATGGACTGATGAGATGCGCCGCCCTCGTGTCCGTCGTCGCTCTCGGGGCGCTGGTCTCTACCGCCCACGCCCAGGTGCCACAGGCGCCGCAGCCGCTGCCCGCGCGCATCCGCGCCATCGTCGGGATGCCGGGCACGTCCACCACGAGCTTCGCCAACGTCACCCTCGACCTGGGCCCGCTGCCGTGGACGATGGTGGGCTGCGTCTCGCGCGTGGAGGGGACGTGCTTCGCGACGCAGCGGGTGCCGCTGTCCGACGCCGACCGCGCCGCGCTGGTGACGCGCGTGCAGGCGGTCCACGCGATGGGTCGCTGCGAGCCCGAGGGCTTCTCGCCGGGCGACCCGAGGTACTCGATGGACTTCCCCGCCAGCCACTACGCGGGTCACCTCCCGGCGGACCCGAGCGCGATCGCGGCCCGCACCGCGGGGCCGTGCGCGGCGCCGGCGCGTCTCGCGTGGTGGCTGGCCGAGCGCTTCAACGCAGGGTCGCGCGGCCCGCGCTGAGGGCGCCAACCATCGTCATCCAGCGCGATCGGGAGCAGACCGCCCGTCGCTCGCATGGCCGCCGGGGGGCTCTCCCTCAGCCGGCGTCGGTCGCGCCCTCGTAGAGATCGTCGACGCGCAGCACGACCTCCACCGACGACAGCGAGAAGACGCCACCCGCGCGGTACTCGCGCAGGGTCCACCCCCCGTCGGAGCCCCGGGTGTAGTGCTCGGCGTGGGCGTCGCCGCTCGCGAGCATCACGTAGTCGCGGAGCGTCTCGATCGAGCGGTAGCCCTCGAACTTCTCCGATCGGTCGAAGGCCTCGGTGCCGGGGGAGAGCACCTCGACGACGGCCACGGGGTTGTCGAAGGTGTCGCGGGTGCCGGCGTGGAGCGCGGCCTTTCCGCAGACGACGGACACATCCGGATAGACGACGCCGCCCTTCAACGGAACCCCAGATCTTCTGGTCGCTGTTGAACGGCCGGCAGCCGCGACCCCGGAGCGCGTTGGCGATCGCGACGAGCGGGACGCGGCCCGTCGCCATGGTCACGGGCGACCAGCTCGTGGTGCAGACCGTCAGCGTCGACGCGTTCGACCTCGCGACCGGCGCCCGCCGGTGGAGCACCGACCTCGCGGCCTTCGGCGCCGCGGCGGGCCTTGGCGACGTGTTCACCCAGACGAGCGGTCCGGTGGGCCCGCGGCGGCCTCCGCGGAGGGGGCGCTGCTGGTGACCTTCGGCGATGCGAAGGCGCTCCTCCGGGTCGATCGCCGCGGGGCGGTGTCGGTGTTCAGCCGCGGTGGGCCGGGCTTCCAGGGCGTCGCGGTGAGCCTCGCCATCGACGCCGCGGGTCACGTCGACATGCTGCTGAACAGCACGCTCCGTGGCGCCCTGGTCGTGTCCTTCGACGCGTCCGGCGCGGTGCGCTTCGCCGAGAGCCTCGACTGCACCCAGGGCTTCATCGGCGAGCTGGTGTCGGGTCGCAGCTTCGTCGCGCAGCAGAACGGGCTGTGCGGGCTGTGCTTCGACGGGGTGGAGGTCGTCGTAGGCGCGAGAGGGAGACTGGCACTCGGAGCCGCGGGCCTTATCGGGGGAGATGACCGTCCAACGCCTCCAATAGCTCCTGGAGTGTCGATGAACCCGATGGGAGGTGCAGCGATGACGACGACGAACAGCAAGCAGGTGTACGCCTCAGGCAAGGGCGGCGTGGCGACGCCGCCGGCCAAGACCCCGTCGCCGGGCCAGCCCGGCCCCGGCCCCGACCCGGGCACCAAGGGCGGCACGGACCAGCAGCTCCCCGACGCCCTGCCGGGCCAGAAGGGGCCTTGGGACCCGTCGCAGGACGCGCCCAACAAGAACCAGCCCCCGCCCAACAAGGTCTAGAACAGTCGTCGACCTCTCGCGCTACAGCCGCCGGAGTTGGACCTGCTCAACGGCGTGGTCGGCGCCCTTGCGCAGGATGAGGTGCGCGCGCATTCGGGTGGGCCTGACGTTCTCGCGGAGGTTGACGCGGTTGATGGAGGCCCAGATGCCCGCGGCGGTGGCCCGCGCCTGCGCCTCGTCGAGCGCGGCGTACCGGTGGAAGTACGACTGCGGGTCCTGGAACACCGTGTCGCGCAGCCGCAGGAAGCGGTCGACGTACCAGCGCTCGATGTCGGCCTCGTCGGCGTCGACGTAGATGGTGAAGTCGAAGAAGTCCGAAGCGAACACGTGCGAGTCGCCGCGCTCGGGAGGGGCCTGGAGCACGTTGAGCCCCTCGACGATGACCACGTCCGGCTGCCGCACCGTCTGCAGGCGGTCGGGCACGACGTCGTACTGCTGGTGCGAGTAGACCGGCGCGTCGACCGACGGGGCCCCGGCCTTGAGGTCGGCGAGGAAGCGCACCAGCCGCGTCCGGTCGTAGCTCTCGGGGAAGCCCTTGCGGTGCATGAGCCCGCGCTCCGCGAGCACCGCGTTGGGGAACAGGAACCCGTCCGTGGTGACGAGGTCGACGGAGGGTGTGCCCCGCCAGCGCGACAGCAGCGCCCGCAGGACGCGCGCGGTGGTGCTCTTGCCCACGGCCACGCTGCCCGCGAGCCCGATGATGAACGGCACCTTCGCGGCGCGGTCGCCGAGGAAGGTCTGCGACGCGAGGTGGAGCTGCCGAGTCGCGTTCACGTGGAGCGTGAGGAGGCGCGACATCGGGAGGTAGATCTCCTCGACCTCGGCGATGGAGACCGCGTCTTCGAGGCTGCGCATCTCGGAGAGGTCGTGCTCGGAGAGGGTGAGCGGCGTGTGGTCGCGCAGCTTCGCCCACGTCGGCCGGTCGAACACGAGGTAGCGCGATGGGAGGGGCGAGGTGTCGGGCATCGGCGGGTGACGAGGGAGCCTACAACGGTCCGACGGGTTCACGCCCGTGCCGGGGTCGGTCATGGCCGGAGCATCGAGGGAAGGAGCCGACACTCACCCATCGAGGGTACACCCTCGATGGAGCGGCGGGCGGGGCGAGCGCGCCCTCAGCCCGGCAGCGCCGCGACGATCTCCTCGGTGCGCTGCCAGAGCCGCTTCGCCAGCGCGGGGTCGTTGGCGTCGGCGCGGCACTTCGCCACGTTGCAGTGGGAGAAGTACTCCCCGCTCACCCCCGCCGCGCTCGGGTTCACCGCCAGGTAGCACTGCGTCGCGGCCCCCTCGGGGATCGACTTCAGCGCGAGCGGCGAGGCCACCGCGAACACGGCCCCCACCAGCGGGTTCATGCTGCGGGTGAGGTTCGTCTTGATGACCCCGGGGTGCAGCGCGTTCGCCGTGCGCTTCGTGCCCGTGAACTGCCGCGCGAGCTCCTTCGCGAAGAGCAGGTTGGCGATCTTCGACTGCCCGTAGGCGGCCCACGGCACGTAGCCCTTCGCCCCGTCGAGGTTGTCGAACTGGATGCCCTCCTTCGGGGCGCGCCGGTGCGCGTCGCTGCTCACCACCACCACGCGGCCGTCAGCGGCGAGCGCGTCGCGCAGCCCCGTCACCAGCATGAAGTGGCCGACGTGGTTGGTGAAGAACTGCATCTCGTAGCCGTGCGCCAGCGTCAGCTCGGGCAGCGCCATCACGCCCGCGTTCGCGACGATGGCGTCGAGCGTCACGCCCAGCGCCTTCACCGCCGCCACGCAGGCGCGCACCGAGGACGGGTCGGACAGCTCGCAGGCGAGCCCGGTCGTCTGGCCGGTCACCGTCGCGCCCGCCTCGGTGGCCTTCGCCGCCGTGCGGCTCGTGCCGATCACGTGCGCGCCGCGCAGCGCCAGCACCCGCATCGTCTCCAGCCCGAGGCCGGAGTTGCAGCCCGTGACGAGGATCGTCTTGCCCGCGAGCGAGAGGCCTGCGGTGACCTCCTCGGCGGTCGATCCGTAGCCGAACCCGTTGGGCCCGCGGCCCGTGATCATCGAATACAGTGACATCTGGTGGACTCCTGCCGCGTCTCCAGCGCGCGGGATGGCCGTGATCCTACGCTCCGTCGATCTGGCTGCACGCCCTCGTGTGGGCGTGGCCCGCGGTCGACGCCGAGGGCTTCTGCCAGGCGACGCGCTGCCAGTGAGCGGCGGCCCTTACGGGCAGCGCGAGGCGTCGACGCAGAGCGGGAACCCCCCCGCGGACGGTGCGGCGCAGCAGAGCTGACGGTCCGCCGCGCAGGCCGCGCAGGGGCAGGTGAGGCAGGTGGTCTCCGGGCGCGTGGTGCGGCACGAGCCGCCGATGCACACGTCCGTCCGTCCGCAGGCGTCGCCGCAGTCGCCGCAGTTCAGCGGGTCGCGCGAGCGGTCGACGCAGTCCGGGCCGCAGAGCGTGAAGGGCGAGCGGCAGGCGCCTCGCCCGCTGCAGGCGCCGGCGACGCAGGCCATCATGTCGCCGCAGCGGTTGTTCACCCGGCCGCAGTGGTTGTGGTCGCTCTGCGTGTCGACGCAGCGGGTGCCAGCGAGCGTGAGGCCAGGGCGGCACACACAGACGCCCCCCTGGCAGGCCTCGTCGTTGTCGCACTGCAGGCCGAGGCGGCCGCAGTTCTCCGGATCGACCTGGATGGCGACGCAGCGCCCACGGCTGTTCTCGAGGGTGTTGCTGGGGCACGCGCAGCGCCCCGCCGCGCAGACGCGTCCCGCCGGGCAGGCGCTGTTGCACGAGCCGCAGTGGGCAGGGTCGGTGAGCTGGTTGACGCAGCGAGCGCCGCACATCGACAGGCCCGCGGCGCACTGGCAGTTTCCGCCCAGGCAGACCTCGCTCTCGGCGCAGACCCGGCCGCAGGAGCCGCAGTGGCGCAGGTCACTGCCGAGGTCGTAGCAGGCAAGACCGCACGCGCTGAGCCCCGTCGCGCAGGTCACCGCAGCGTCCGCCGCGGGCACGTCGGGACTCGCGGGCACGTCGGGACTCACGGGCACGTCGGGACTCACGGGCACATCCGAGGCGTCGTCCATGGGGCCCAGGTCCTGCGGCGCGCCCGCATCCGCCTGCCCGAGGTCGGCGGCGATGTCCTCGCGGGAGGCGTCCGGGGGAGGGGGCGACGCGTCTCCAGGCGCGCCCGCATCCGCCGGGCCCAGGTCGACGAGCGCGGCGTCGCCCGCCGTGAAGACCCGCAGCCGCGACTCGTCTGGTGAGACCACGAGGCCGCAGCCGGAGGCCACCACGAGGCCTAGGAGACAGACCGCCGCGCGGGGTGCGTTCATGCCTGCGGACTGTACACCACTGCCCGAGGCCCGCCGGGGACGCCGCTGTCCCCGATCAGAGATCCCCGAACAGCTCCTTCATCGGAACGCCCAGCGCCACGGCGAGCCGGTACAGCGCCGACACGCTCGCGCTCCCTTCGCCGCGCTCCACCTGGGAGAGCTGCGACACCGACAGCTCCGCCCTCCGCCCGAGGTCCTTCAGGGTCAGCCCGAGCCCGTGGCGCCGCGTGCGCACGGCCTCCCCGATGGCCCGCAGCACCTGCTCCTCGGGCGCCCGCAGCAGGCCCCTCCGGCGCAGCACCCGCGTCACCACCTCGCGCAGCGCCTCCACGGTGAAGGGCTTGCGCAGGTAGTCCATCGCCTCCATCTGCATCGCCTGCACGGCGGTCTCCACCGAGGGGAAGCCCGTGATCATCACCACCGCCAGGTCGCGGTCGAGCGCCCTCACCCTGCGCAGCGTCTCCAGGCCGTCCTGCTGCGGCATCATCACGTCCAGCAGCAGCAGGTGGTAGCCCCCCGCGCGCACCCTCGCCTCGGCCTTCGTGGGATCGCTCTCCGTGTCGACGGTGCACCCGTCCCGGGTCAGCACCGTCTCCAGCAGCTCGCAGATCGCCGCGTCGTCGTCGACCACCAGCACCCTCGGCGTGAGGGTTCCCACCGCGCGCTCAACCAAGGTGCACCCCTTCGCCCAGGTAGGCGCCCTGCACCCTCGGGTCGCTCGCCAGCGTCGCCGCGTCGCCCGAGAGCACCACCTCGCCCGTCACCAGCACGTAGGCCCGCTGCGCCGCCGCCAGCGCCCGCCGGGTGTTCTGCTCCACCAGCAGGATCGTCAGCCCCTTGCGGCGGATGCGGTCGATGGCCTCGAAGATCTGGTCGACCAGCACCGGGGCGATGCCCAGCGAGGGCTCGTCCAGCATCAAGAGCTTCGGCCCCGACATCAGCGCGCGGGCGATGGCCAGCATCTGCTGCTCGCCCCCGGAGAGCGTCCCCCCGAGCTGCTGCATCCGCTCGCCCAGCCTCGGAAACAAGCCCACCGCCTCGTCCATCCTCGCCCTGATCGCGCCGCGGTCGCTCACGGTGTAGGCGCCCATCTCCAGGTTCTCCCTCACCGTCAGGTTGGGGAAGATCGCCCGGCCCTCCGGGGCCATCGCCACGCCCATCTCCACAAGCTCGTGGGCCTCGACCCTCGCGAGGTCCCTGCCCCCGAAGCGCACCACGCCCGACTTCATGGGCAGCATCCGCGAGATGGCCTTGAGCGTCGTGGTCTTGCCCGCGCCGTTGGCCCCGATGAGGGCCACCAGCTCGCCCCGGCGCACCTCCAGCGAGATGCCCTTCACGGCTTGAATTCCGCCGTAGGCCACGCGCAGGTCGCTCACCTCCAGCAGCACCTCCGAGGGCTCTCCCGGGGCCGCCTCGCGCGGCGCCGTGATCGCGTCGTGCCCGGCGCCAAGGTAGGCCTCGAGCACCTTCGGGTCCTTCTGCACCGCCGCAGGGACGCCGTGGGCGATGGTCTCCCCGCGGTCCATCACGTGGATCTCCTCGCACACCCCCATCACCACCTGCATGTTGTGCTCGACCAGCAGCACCGTGAGGTCGAAGCGGTCTCGCAGCGTGCGGATCTGCCCCTCCAGCACCTTCGCCTCGGCGCTGTTGAGCCCCGCCGCGGGCTCGTCGAGCAGCAGCACCTTCGGGTCGAGCATCAGCGCCCGGGCGATCTCCAGCCGCCGCTGGTCGCCGTAGGGCAGCGACGAGGCCACCTGGTCGGCGTTGTCGTCGAGGCCGAAGAAGGCCAGAAGCTCCATCGCCCTGGCGCGCATCGCGCGGTCGTCGTCGACGTAGCGCAGCGTGCGGTTGATGGCGTCGAAGAGCGAGGCCCGGGTCGCCCGGTGGCTCGCCACAAGTACGTTCTCGATCACGGACATCTGCCCGAAGAGCCGGATGTTCTGGAAGGTGCGCGCGATGCCGAGGTCGGCGATCTTCCACGCGGGAACCCCGGCGATGGGCTTACCCTGGAAGGTAATGGTCCCTCGGGTCGGGGCGTAGACGCCCGTCACGCAGTTGAAGACGGTCGTCTTGCCCGCGCCGTTGGGGCCGATGAGCCCGAAGATGGACCGCTCTGGCACCTCGAAGCTCACGCCGGCGACGGCGCGCAGCCCCCCGAAGTGCATCTCCAGGCCGGAGAGCGACAGCGCCGCGCTCACGCCGACGCCGCCTTCCGGCCCGGCAGGAAGCGCCGCAGGTCGAGCTCTCGGTTGCCGAGCAGGCCCTGCGGTCGGAGCAGCATCAGGCCGATCATTAGCAGGGCGTACACGATGAGCCGGTAGCCCTGAAACTCTCGGAGCAGCTCCAGCGAGACGGCCACCACGATGCCGCCGAGCACCGCGCCGGTGACGCTGCCCAGGCCGCCGAAGATCACCATCACCAGGATGTCGACGGAGCGGTCGAGGCGAAACGAGCCCGGGTCGATGTGCTGCCCGCCGGTCGCGTCGTGGGCGTAGAGCGAGCCCGCGAGGCCGGTGAACATCGCGCTGATGGCGAAGGCCAGAACCTTGTAGCGGGTGGTGGGGATGCCCGCGGCCTCGGCGGCGATCTCGTCTTCACGGATGGCCGTGAGCGCCCGGCCGTAGGAGCTGTACGTGAGGTTGCCGATGACCAGCACGGTGAGCAGGGCGCCGCCCCAGATCCAAGGGAGGGTGGCTGTTGCGGGGATGCTCTCGGCGCCGATGGGCCAGCCCTGCGAGCCGCCGAGGGGCGCGAGGCTCTCGATAGAGATGCGGATGATCTCGCCGAAGCCGAGGGTGACGATGGCGAGGTAGTCGCCGCGGAGGCGCAGCGAGGGGACGCCCACGGCGACGCCCGCGAGGCCCGCGCAGGCGACCGCGACGGCGCAGGAGACCAGCAGCGAGAGGCCGGGCCAGAGGTGCCCGAGCGAGCCGAGGAGGAGGTGCGAGGTGATGGCCCCGGCGTAGGCCCCGACGGCCATGAAGCCGGCGTGGCCGATGGAGAACTGGCCCGTGGTGCCGTTCACGAGGTTGAGCGAGACGGCGAGCATCGCGTTGATGCCGCACATCGCCAGCACCCGCACGGCGTACTCGCCGGCGAAGATGCGGGTGACCCGCTCCACCGTCACGAAGAGCGCGATCGCCAGCAGGAACCCGAGCAGTCTGCGTGAAGCCGTCACCGTTGGGTGTACCCCTGCGCCGAGAGCCGCCGACGCGGTGGGCCTCGCGCGGCGGCGATGCTACGTCGAAACCGCGGGGGTCCGACAAGAGGAGATCGCTCGGGAGGGAGACGAGGGGTCAGTACGACTCGGCGTCGCAGGTGTGGGGCGGCCCGTCGCTGACGCGGCTGGTCTTGCGCCACATCCGAAGGATGTTGGGCAGGTCGTGGTCGACCCGCACCTCGGTGTAGCTGGAGGGGATCTCTCCGCCGAAGCCGTTGTAGGTCAGAAGGCAGGTGCCGAGCTCGGCCTCGGCCAGCATGCGCTCGACGGCGTCGATGTCGCGGCGGTACCGCTCGTCGCTGAGCTCTACCTCCGCGTCGAGCTGCTGCTCGGGGCCGAAGAGGTTCTCCCCGAAGGGGTTGTAGAGGTAGTAGGCGTCCGCCGGCGGAACCTCCCCCACGCCGAACATCCCCGGCATGAACTTCACCCGGTCGTCGACGTCGAAGACCCTGGCGAGCTCGCGCGCCACGGACACGAGCCTCGGGCGCTGCTCGACCCCGAGGAAGCGCACCTCCCCGGCGAGGGCCGCGGCCACGCAGAACTTCCCCGCGCCCGATCCGATGTCGACCAGCGTGCGGATGTCGAGCTCGTCGAGCCACTCCGCGGCGCGCACGGCGACCGAGAGCGGGGTCCAGTACTGCCTCGACACGATCCGCTCCTCCTGCGGGAGGAAGCGGTCGAAGACCCGATCGTGGGGCGAGGTGCGCTTGCGCAGCGCCTTCGCGACATGGCTGGGAGGCGGTAGCTCGTCGGCAAGCATCAGGTCGTCGGAGTAGAGCTGGCGCTCCGCAAGGTTGAGTCTCTTGAAGGGCATTGGGGGGTCATCAGCGCCGAGCAGAAAGCGAGCCACCTGCGTCGGGCGCGGCCGGGGGTCGTGGGAGGAGGAGGGAGAGCGGCCGATCGCGACAGATCGGGCCTGGAGTGAGTCGAGGACATGGAGGAAACGACCAATTGTCGTGGCCTTCAGGGCTGTGCCGGAGCCGCAGCGGCAGCGGGCGACGGGGGCAGCGCGTTGGCGGCGCAGTCGACCCGGGTCACCGGGAGCCCCGGGTTGGGGGTCTGGTCGAAGACGTCGTCCGGGAGCTCGGGGTCGAGGGTGATCTCCCGGTAGCGGACCACGAGGTCGATGCCGTCGCGCTCCATCTCCACCCGAACGCGGCGGGGGAAGGCCACGCCGTCGACCTCGGTGTAGTCCTCGAAGGTGAGCACCGCGCGCACCCCCCGGGCGTCTCGAAGCTCGGCGTGCACGGGCCTCGGGCGCTGGGCCTCGGGCCGGGCCCCCTCGCGCTCGGCGTCGGTGAGCTCCAGCCAGATGGACTCCGCGGCGCCCGCCCGGCCCGCGATGTCGACGACGTAGTGCCCGTCGTCCCAGTGGATGCGCCGGTCGCCCTCGATGAGGGGCGGACCGCCCGCGAGCACCGCGACCACCTCGGCGGACTCCATCGGGATGCCGAGCAGCTGCGCCGCCACGCAGGGCCGCGCGTCGCCCACGTAGAAGTGCCCGCCGCGGAGGTCGGCCATGGCGAGGCTCTGGCCGTCGGAGAGCAGGGTGCTGACGGTGGTGCCGAAGGCGCGGGTGTCCACCCTCACGCGCTGCGGGCGCTCGACGAACACATAGACCTCGCCGCGGATGCGCCCCTGGGGGCCGAAGTGGTCCGCCGAGCCGTGGGCGCGGAGGCGGTGCACCCGCTCCTCCCGGGCGGTGACGTGTCGAAGGGCCATCGCCGGGTCGGTGATGGGGTAGCGCGGGGGCCTGCCCGAGCACCCCAACATCACCAGCAGCAGCGCGCCAAGGGAAGGTCTTCGCATGGCGCGGGAACATATCGCGGCCCCGCCCGGGTGTGCGGTACAACGCGCGCCGTGTGGTGCCGTCGATGATGTCGTGGTGGCAGGCCCTGGTGCTGGGCGTGGTCGAGGGGCTCACCGAGTACCTGCCCGTGAGCTCGACGGCGCACCTGATCCTGGCGCAGCGGGCGCTGGGCATCGCCGCCAGCGAGGAGGCCAACGCCTTCGCCATCTGCGTGCAGCTCGGGGCCATCGCCGCGGTGCTCGGGGTGTTCTTCGCCCGGGTGCGCTCGATGACCCTCGGGGTGCTGGGCCGCGACCCCGAGGGGAGGGCGCTGGCCATCCGGGTGATCCTCGGATTCCTCCCCGCGGCGGTGCTGGGCAAGCTCTTCGACAAGGCCATCGAGCGGCTGCTCTTCGGGCTCTACCCCGTGGTGGCGGCCTGGTTCGTCGGGGGCGTGGCCATCCTCTGGCTGCACTCCACGGGGCGCGACCGACGCCCGGGCCGCGACCTCTCCACGCTCACCGCCCGTGACGCGCTGACCATCGGCTTCGCGCAGTGCATCGCGATGTGGCCGGGCACCTCGCGCTCCCTGGCGACGCTGGTGGCGGGCCTGCTGGTGGGGCTCTCCGTCGAGGCGGCGCTGGAGTACAGCTTCCTGCTGGGCCTGGTCACCCTGAGCGCGGCCACGGGGTACAAGCTGCTCAAGAGCGGCGCGGTGATGCTGCACGCCTACGGGCCGGTGAGCCTCGCGCTGGGCTTCGTCGCGGCGGCGGTGTCGGCGGTGCTCGCGGTGCGCTGGATGCTCTCCTACCTGCGAGGCCACGGGCTCCAGGTGTTCGGCGTCTACCGGGTGCTGCTCGCGCTTGTGGTGGGGGCGCTGCTCGCGGCCGGAACCCTCCAGCCGTGACGCTCCGCGCGGCATGGGCCCTCGGCGCGGCGGCGCTCGCGCTCGGGTCGGCCGCGTCGGCGCAGTCGCCGCAACTGCAACTGCCAGTGAGCACCCGCATGACGAACGACGAGCGGGCGCTCTTCGGGCTGCTCTCGGCCACCTACGGGCTGCGCCTCGGGACGAGCATCAACCTCGCCGCCGGACGCACCGTCGACACCGACCCCCACCCGGAGACCTACTGGATCCTCCCTGGAGCCCTGGCGGTCGCTGTCCCGCTGGGGGCGCTGCTGATCGAGCGCCGCTTCCCGATGCGCCGCGGCCGGGGTCTCTCCACGGGCTCCGGGGCCATCATGGGCTACCTGGCGGCGATCTCGATCAGCTCGTGGGTGCGCGGCGAGTCGTCCCCGTCGAGCGTGTCGCTCACCGGCTGGGGCACCTTCATCGGCACCACATCGGGCATCGCCCTTGGCGCGCTGCTAGGGCACCTCACCGACGCGGTGCCCGCGGACGCGCTCTTCGTGGCCACCGGCGGCGTCGGCGGCGCGCTGCTGGGCGGGCTCCTCTGCGGCTCCATGCGCTGCGGAGCGGACCTCGGCGCGTGGTCGCTGGTGGGCGAGCTGGGGCTCTTCACCACGGCGCTGCTGGTGCGCTCGGCGGTGCGCCCGACGGCGCCGACGATGCGCCTGGTGGGGGCCGGGGCGCTCGGCCTCGGCGGGCTGATGGGGGGAGGAGTGCTGCTGGCCCACGCGGTGCGCGACGGCGAGCTCACCGCCGAGGGCGTGCAGCGGGGCGCGGTCTTCGCACTGGGCGGGCTGGTGGTGGGGGCGGTGACCTTCTTCGCCCTGGGGCGCAGCGCCGAGGCGGCGGCGGCGAGGACGACGGTGATGCCGACCGCGCAGGTGGCCGGGCAGGCGATGGTGCTCGGGGTGTCGGTCACGCACCCCTGAGAAGGTCAGCCTGAACCTGCTGCGCCCCCCGATGCAGCGGTCAGCCGCGCTCGAAATACCCCGCGTATGTCTCGCGCGGCCTCCCTCGCCTCGGGGTGCTCGCGACGGTTCATGCTGACCTTCTGAGCCTTCGGGGTGAGGGCGCTACTTCTTCCCGCCGAAGAGGTTGCTGAACAGGTTGGTGATCTTGGTCACCGGGTTGTTGGCCTGCTCTCGGCGCTGGTCTCGGCGCATCTCCGCGATGCGCACCTCGCGCTGGGCGTCGAGGTTGTTGGGGTTGATCTCCAGCGCCTTGCGGAAGAACCCGACCGCCCGCTTGTCGCCCTTGACCTTGCACACCATCCCCATGAGGTAGTGCGCCTGGTCGTTGCTGTCGGTCGACCGCATGATCTTCGCGAGGCGCATCACGATGTCGTCGAGGTGCGGCGCGGGGTTGGTCTCCAGCAGGCACTGGCAGAGCAGGGCGTTGACGGCGATGTCGTCGGGGTTGGTCTCGAGCACGCGGCGGAGCATGCGCTCGGCCTCGACGTAGTCCTTGCGCTTGAGGGCGATCTCCGCGCGGTGGGCCTCCTGCACGGTGTCGAGCACCGCGTTGACCCTCTTCTGCGCCGCGGGGGTGCCGCCGCCGCCGGCGATGGTGCCCTCGTACTGCTCGCGGGACTTCGCATCCGAGAGGGTGCTGAAGGCGCTGTTGTAGAGCGCGAAGATCTCCGTGTAGAGCGCGCGGAGCTCGTTGGTGCCCGCGCGGTCGGGGTGCCACGCCGCGGCCACGATCGGGAAGCGCGTGCGGATCTCTTCCATCGTCGCCGAGGGGGTGAGGTCGAACATCTCGAAGTAGGTCCAGTGCTCCATGCGCGCGAGGTGGGCGCGGGCCTCCTTGGCCTTCGGGTCGCCCGAGGCCGCAGGCGCCTCGCCGCTGGGAGGACCGGACGCGGGCTCGGTCTGGGCCTTCGGGACGTTGAGGCTCGCGGTGATGGGGGTCTCCGCCGAGGCGGTGGCGCTCGACGGCACCGCGGTCAGGGAGACGGCCTCGATCTGCTTGGTGAGCGCCAGGAGGTAGAGCATCGTGCGGACGAGCGCGGGCTCGGGCGCGAGGCCCATGAGCTGCTCGGGGCTCGACGGCGAGGAGCGGAGCTGCGTGGCCGCGAGGCCCAGCTCGGTGCCGAACTCGAAGCGATCGAACTCGTGGCCCTCGCGCAGCCGCAGGCCCCGCTGGCCGATCTTCTCGAAGACCACCGCCATGGCGGCCTCCGTGGGCGGTGCGACCTGCAGGCCCCGCCACACGATGGGGAAGACGTCGTGGGGGGTGCGGGCGCGGTCTTCGCCGTCGAGCAGGTCGACGTCGGCGTAGTAGGCGTAGGTGCCCTGGGGGTTGCCGAAGAGCGCGACCACCTTGCGGCGGAGCTGCTCTCGCAGCGCGGCCTCGAGGGTGGTCGGGTCGGCCGCGCGCATCCGGAGGATCGTCGGGATCTCCTCCGCCCCGGGCGCATCGAGAGCCTGCTGTACCTTGATGAACGCGTCGTCGGTGAGCAGCCCGAGGTCGTGCAGCACCCACCCGAGGTTCTGCGTGAAGCTCGGGAGGCGCACCGCCACGATGGTGCCCTTCTCCAGCACCAGCACCGACTCGCCGACGCCGTCGTCCCCGGCTGCGCCCTCCGAGGGAGGAGGGTTACGCACCACGAACGTGCCCGTCATCTTCCTCTCGCGGGCGTAGAGGAGGACGTTGGGAAGGGGGGTCTTGGAGAAGGTCCCTTCGGTGGTGGGCCGGGTGGTCGGGGCGGTCATCGCAGCGGTGGACTCCGGAGGGCTGATCAGTGGAGTAGGTAGACGTAGGGGAGGGCGACTATACCGCGCGCCAGGTGGTTCCCGAAGCCCCATCGCGCAGTTCGATGCCCATGGCGGTGAGCTCCGCCCGGACCTCGTCGGCGCGCGCGAACCCCTTGGCCTCCCGGGCGGCGGTGCGCTCCTGCACCAGGGCCTCGATGCGCGCCGGGTCGAGCTTGCGGCACCTCACCCGTCGGGCCGTCACCCTGGCGAAGAAGGCCTCCGGGTCGCCCTCGCCGATGCCGAGCACCGCCGTGAGGTGGGTGATCGCCGCGTCGGCCGCGTCGAGGTCCCGCTTGTCGGGGCGCTTCGTGTCGCAGAGCTTGTTGGTGAGCGTGAACACCTGGGCGAAGGGGTCGAGCGCCCCGGCGGTGTTGAGGTCGTCGTCGAGGGCGGCGTCGAAGTCCTTCACCAGCTTCGCGATGACGTCGACCAACGTGGACTTGCCCACCACCCCGGAGGGGATCTTCGCCGCGAGCTTCAACCTCGTGTCGTAGAAGTACTCGAGGCGCTTCTCGGCCTGCTCGATGGTGGGGAAGCTCACCTGGTCGCCCGCCTCCGCGAGGTCGAAGGCCAGCGGGGCGCGGTAGTGGGTGCCCAGGATCCACAGCCGGATGGCCTCGCCGTCCACCCGGTCGCGCAGCCTACGCAGCTGGAACCAGTGCCCGAAGTGAACCTTGCGCTCGAGCACGGCCATCATGGCGCGGTCGTCTTCGGTGAGCGTCGCCGGGTCTCGCTCCCGGTAGGCCTGGAGCGTCTTCGGGTCGGACTTGGACACCTTGCGCAGGTCGGGGTGGGCCTCCTTGAGCGCCGGGAGCCTCGCCATGACCGCCTCGCTGAAGTCGGCGTTGCGCTCGATGTCGACCTCGATGAAGCCGTTGTGCATCCACGCGCTGGCCATCGGGCCGTGCACCGGCTCGGTCTGGGCGATCTCGTTCTCGTGGTGGGGAAACTTCAGGTCCTGGCCGCCGCCGTGGATGTCGAAGCCGTCTCCGAGCAGCGCGTGGGCCATCACCGAACACTCGATGTGCCACCCCGGCCGGCCTTCGCCCCATGGGGAGGGCCACCGCGCCCCGTCGGGCTCGTGGGCCTTCGACGACTTCCAGAGCGCGAAGTCGGGCTCGTTGCGCTTGCCCTCGCCGGTCTTGCCCCGGCCCTCGCTGGAGCACTGGTCGACGAGGTGGCGCTTGGACAGCTTGCCGTAGCCCTCGAACCTCGCGGTGTCGTAGTACACGTCGCCGTCGTCGGTGACGTAGGCGTAGCCCTTCGCCAGCAGCGACTCGATGTGGGCGATGATGCCTGGGATGTTCTCGCTGACCCGGGGCTCGGCCCACGGGGGGCGGCACATCAGGGCGGCCACGTCGTCGCGGTAGGCGTCGATGTAGCGGTCGGTGATGACCCTCGGCGCCTCGCCGGTGTCGATCGCGACCTGGATGATCTTGTCGTCGACGTCGGTGAAGTTGCGCACGTACCGGACGATGAGCCCCTGGCGCTCGAGGTGGCGCACCAGCACGTCGAAGACGACCGGCGGCCGCGCGTTGCCGACGTGGATGTACCCGTAGACCGTGGGCCCGCAGACGTAGAGGGAGGTCTCCCCGGGCGTTCGCTGGGGCAGCGGGATCTCCGCGTTGGTCAAGCTGTCGTGCAGGCGGAAGGACATGATCGGTGGAGGTAGCCCACCGCGTCGGGGTGCGGCAAGGGGCTCGCGACAAGCGGGGGCCTTCCGGGGGATAAACCCTCCCGAGAGCTCAATGGACGCCAGCACGATACGGTCACGCATCACGGGTTCGCTCGACGGTCTGCTCATCGGCGACGCCCTCGGCTGCCCGGTGGAGATGAAGACCCCGGCGGAGATTCGCGCCCGCTACGGGACGCTCCGCACCCTGGAGGACACCCCCCGACCCTGGTGGCGCCCCGCGGGGCTCCACTCCGACGACAGCCAGCAGGCCATCGCCCTCTGCGACGCGCTGCTGGAGGCGCCCGACGCCCCGGCCCCGGTGTTCGCCCGGCTGCTGGTGGAGATCTACGAGGCCTACGAGAAGGGCCCCGGGCAGCACGGAGGCCACCGGGGGACGGGGAAGAACTTCCGGGTCACCGTCGACAGGCTGATCGCCGCGGGGGGGAGCGATCCCTTCGCCGGGGCGCAGGCGACGGCGGGCAACGGGGTGGCGATGCTGGCGGCGCCCATCGCGTGGCGCTTTCCCACGGAGCCCGCCCGGAGGAGGGCGGCGCTGCTCTCGGTGGCGAGGGTGAAGACCACCGACCCTCGCGCGGTGGGGGCGGGCGCGGCGCTGGTCGAGGCGGCGGCCTACGGGCTCGCGCGCGGGACGCTGCGGGGCATCGACCCCGCCCGATGGATCGACGCCACGGCGAAGGCCGAGCAGGAGGCGGCGGAGCAGTGGGGGGAGGACGGCCCGACGACGCACGCGTTCTCCAGGGCGCTGACGGCGATGCTGGCGCGCTGGCCCTGCGAGCGGGCGGAGATGCTGGACGCGATCGCGGCGGTGGCGGGCGCGACGAGCGACCGGCCGGTGGGCCCGAGCGCCGGCTACGCTCTGGCCTCGGTGGTGACGGCGCTCTACCTGGCCATGGACGCCCCGACGCTGGAGCGCGCGCTCATCGACGCGGTGAACCTGGGCGACGACGCCGACACGGTGGGCGCGATGGTGGGCGCGGTGCGCGGCGCGGCGGACGGGGCGGACGCGGTGCCCAAGCGCTGGAGGGAGGGCCTGTGGGCGAAAGGCGCGTTCAACGACAGGGTGGAGGCGCTGGTCGAGGGCGCGACGGCGCGGTGGAGTGGCGGGGGCGGAGGGTGGAAGCCGAAGGAGTCGCTCGCGAGCAGCGAGGGGCGGTGGTCGAGGATGGCCGAGCGGGCGAAGGGCGCGCTGGGGAAGTAAAGGGAAGGGGGGAGGATCGGACCGGCGAGCCTCGCCGGAATTCCGGCGAGCTCGCCGTTCCCAGCCATCACCCCTTCGTCGCGGCCGCGGGCAGCTTCACCGTCTCCAGAACCTTCGCGAGCGGCTTGAACGCCGCCTCCGCCACGCCCGACAGCACGAACCCGTCCGCCCGCTCGCTCACCGCCACCTCCCGCAGCGCCGCGACCTTCGCCATCGCCCCCTTCAGCGCCTTCACCCGCACCGGCGTCGAGGCCGCCGGCGACCCCTTCGCGAGCCCGCGCCTCGCCTTGCGCACCTCCTCGATGGTGCAGCCCCGCGCCGGCTTCTGCGTCACGCCTCCCCCCTTCGCCTTCACCGGGACGCGCACCCGGTCGAGGCTCACCGCCCTCGGCGCCACCCTCGCGCCGCTCTGCTCCTTCACGAAGAGCGCGAGCTCCTCCAGCAGCCCCTCGCCGTGCTGCTTGTAGTCCGCCGCCGTGAACGCCCCGGCGACCATCACCTTGCGCTTCACCGACCGCGCCGTCTCGCCCGCGAGCTCCTCCTTCACGAAGGCCTCCAGCGACGGGTACGTCGCCCGGTACAACGGCACCTCCCCCTCGATCGCCTCGCCGATCGCCTCCCAGAGGTCATCCCACTGCTCGGCCTCGCGGCCCCGCAGCGTGGTGATGCGCTTCATCAGCGCGTTGAACGCGTCACGCCTCGCCTGCCCGAGGCGCACGATCTTCGCGACCCAGCCCTCCTCCTGGGGCGCGGCCTTCGTCGTGGTCTTCTTCGGTGATCCGCTCTTCGCATTCGCCATCCGGCGATCGTATCGCGAGCCCTACAGCCCCGCGGAGTTCATCGCGTCGAGGATCGCCTGGCCGTCGCGGAGCCTGCCCCCCCGCTCCCGGCGGATCATCGCGCCGATGATCTCCTCCAGGGCCTCCGGGACGTCGTGCCGCACCTGCCTCACCTTCGGCGACTCCTCCAGCATCAGCCGGGCGATGGAGGCCATCGGGGTCGGACCGTGGAAGGGCGACGCGCCGGTGAGGCACTCGTAGGCCACGCACCCTGCCGCGAACACGTCGCAGCGGGCGTCGGGGGTGAAGCCGTCCCTCACCTGCTCGGGGGCGAGGTAGCCCGGCGTGCCGAGGAGCGTCCCGGTCTGCGTGACCGGAGCGCTGTCGGTGCCGCGAGCCAGCCCGAAGTCGATCAGCGTCAGCGAGTCGATGTCACCGCCCACCAGGAAGAGGTTGCCCGGCTTCACGTCGCGGTGAACCACGTTGGAGCGGTGCACGTGCCCCAGCGCCTCGCCGGTGTGCCGGATCAAGCGCCGGGTCTCGTCGATGGAGAGCGTCCCCTGCTGGAGCCGACGAGCGAGGTCCATGCCCTCCAGCCAGTCCATCACCAGGTAGTGGAACCCTTCTCCCGCGTCGCCGTGCGCCCGGTACGGCACCACGCGAGGGTGGTGCATCCCCGCCAGCGCCTCGCACTCGCGCAAGAACCGGTCGGTCGACGTCGCCGTGCGCGCGATGAGCTTCACCGCGACGTCCTGGTTGGTCTCCTTGTCCTTCGCCCGGTAGACCGAGCCCATGCCCCCCTCGGCGATGCGCCGCACCAGCTCGTAGCGCCCCGCAATCGTTGCGCGCGCCGAGCCCAGCATCTCGAAGGGCAGCGGCATCGTCGGGGTCATCCCCGGCGGGAGCTGCGAGGTGGGGCGCTCGGAGTGGCGCTGCAGCCTCGCGCGCACGGTGTCGATGAGCTCCTCCGGGGTGAAGGGCTTCACCAGGTAGTCGTCGGCGCCGAGGTTCATCCCCCGGCGCACGTCCTTCATGTCCGCCCCGCCGCTCAGGAACACGAAGGGGATGTCCTTCGTCGCAGGCAGCGTGCGCAGCTGGGTGAGCGTGTCGTGCCCGTCGAGCTCGGGCATCCGCACGTCACACAGGATGATCGAAGGGATCGCGTCGATGGCCAGCGCCACCCCCACGCGGCCGTTCTCCGCGGGGATCACCTCGAAGCCGTCGGACTCCAGCGCCATGCACATCATCGCCCGGAAATCCGCGTCGTCCTCGATCACGAGGATGCGGGACTTCAGCTCGCTCAAGGATGTTGCTGGCGCTTGCACCCGATGACCCCTCATGGCCCTTCGTCGAACAAGAATCCGTGGACGGCGCCCACCGATCCGGAAGTCGTAGTTCTAACAGTCCTGTCTGATCGCTGCACCCGGAGGGTCGACCCTGGGAGTCAGCAAGAGTGCAGTCCATATGCCACCCTTGCGACGACGGTCGTATCCTCCGACGCCGCAGCGGACCTCCCCTCCGCAAGCACGCCCCGGTGTGGCGGCGCGCCACACCCCCGTGGGGATGGACACCAGATCGACCAGAATGGGCTACTGTTCTCGTCCTTGAAGCGTCGGGAACGGTGACCTGACGGCTTCGACAGTGCGCCTGCCGACCCTATGCAGTGAGCAGGGCGTGACGTGACGGCCACCGGCCCTTCGTACCTTAGGCTTCTCTCCCTGAAAGGATCGATGGCGTGACCGAACGAGTAGATGCTCCAGCGCGGGTTCTGGTCGTAGACGACGACGCGGACATGGGCGAGATGGTCGCTACCTTCGTGCGCCGCCTCGGGCACCAGCCGGTGTGCGTGCAGAACCCCGAGGAGGGCATCGCCCGGATGGCGGGCGAGGGGTTCGCCCTGGTGCTGACGGACGTGCAGATGGGCTCGATGGACGGCATCGCGCTCTGCGAGCACATCGCGACGATGCACCCCGACGTGCCGGTGATCGTGCTCACCGGGCACGGCAACCTTGAGACCGCCGTGCGGGCGATGCGCGCGGGGGCCTACGACTTCCTCACCAAGCCCGTCGACGCCGACATGCTCGCCATCTCCATGGAGCGGGCGATGGAGCACCGGAGCCTGCGGCAGGAGGTTCGTCGGCTGCAGAGCGAGGTGGTGCGCGCGCAGCCGTCGAGGGCGCTGGTGGGCTCGAGCCGGGCGATGAGGGAGATCCTGAGCCTCATCGAGCGGGTGGCCTCCACCGACGCCACGGTGCTGGTCACCGGGGAGAGCGGCACCGGCAAGGAGCTCGTCGCCCGCGCCATCCATGGGATGAGCGCCCGGCACAAGGGCCCCTTCGTGGCCATCAACTGCGCCGCGGTGCCGCACAACCTTCTGGAGAGCGAGCTCTTCGGGCACGTGCGCGGCGCCTTCACGGACGCGCGCAACGCCCGGGCGGGGCTCTTCCTGGAGGCCAACGGGGGGACGCTCTTCCTCGACGAGATCGCCGAGATGCCCCTGGAGATGCAGGCCAAGCTGCTTCGTGCGCTGCAGGAGCGCACCGTGCGCCCGGTGGGAGGCGACCGCGAGGCGCCCTTCGACGCGAGGGTGATCACCGCCACCAACCGAGACCTCGAGGCCGAGGTGCGCGCCCGCCGCTTCCGCGAAGACCTCTTCTATCGCATCGCCGTGGTCTGCGTGGAGGTGCCCACGCTGAGGGAGCGCTCGGTGGACATCCCGGTGCTCGCGCAGCACTTCCTCGTCCGCTTCGCCGAGCGCTTCGGCAAGAAGGTCGTCGGGTTCCACCCGGCCTCGCTGTCGAGGCTGGTGAGCTACACCTGGCCGGGCAACGTGAGGGAGCTGGAGAACTGCATCGAGCGCTCGGTCGCGCTCACCCGCTACGACCACGTCACCGTCGAAGACCTGCCGGAGAAGATCCGCGCGTACGAGATCAAGCAGCGGCCGATGACCCCGGAGACGGAGACCGAGCTGGTCACCCTCTCGGAGCTGGAGCGCCGCTACGTGCAGCGGGTGATGGTGCTGGTCGGGGGCAACAAGTCCCGCGCCGCCCGGGTGCTGGGCCTCGACCGGCGCACGCTCTACCGGATGCTGGAGCGCGAGCCGGGCGCCGAGGCCCCGACGCCTACGGGCTGAGCGGGAGGGTGAACGAGAAGACGGTGCCGCGGCCGGGCTCGCTCTCGGCCGCGATCTGTCCGCCGTGCGCCAGGACGATGCCGCGGGCGATGTAGAGCCCGAGCCCGGCGCTGTGCCGCCCCGAGCGCTCGCCCTTCCAGAACCGGTCGAAGAGCTTCGGCAGGTGCTCGGGGGGAATGCCCGCGCCGGTGTCGGCCACCGTGAAGCGGGCGAGGTCGCCGACGCGCTCGACCCCGAGGGAGATGGTCCCGCCGGCGGGGGTGAACTTCAGCGCGTTGCCCACCAGGTTGGAGAACACCTGCAGCACCCTGTCGCGGTCGGCCATCACCCGCAGCGGCGCGACCTCGTCGGCGATCACCTTCACCTTGCCCGCCGCGGCCTCGAGCGTCGCCGCGTCGAGGGCCTCCTGCACCAGCTCGGCGGCGGGCGTCGCGCGGGGCGCCACGACCACGGCGCCGGAGTCGAGCCGCGAGGCGTCGAGGAGGTCGTCGATGAGCCGCTCCATGCGCTTGCAGCTGCGGGAGATGCGGTTGATCACCTCCAGGTCGTCGGCGTAGCGCCCGCCCGGGGCGGTGATGCTACGGCGCAGCATCGCGGCGCCCATGGAGACCGTCCCGAGCGGGCTGCGCAGGTCGTGCGAGACCACCGCGAGCACCTCGTCGCGCGACTGCGAGGCCGCCGTCGCCGCGCGGAGCAGCGCGCCGTTCTCCAGCGCGACCACCGCCATGCGCGCGAACTTCCCCAGCATCGCCGAGCCCGCCAGCGCGTCGAGGAACACCCCTCCCTGCAGCACCATCCGCCCCACCCGCTGGCCCGAGGCGTCTCGCAGCGCCTGCACGATGTCGTCCGGGGTCTCCGGGACGGTGTCTCCGGACTCGACCGCCGTGGCCACCCGGGTGATGGCCGGGAGGTCGCCGCGCGCCTCGACCTCCACGGTCACCGCCCTCGCCTCGAAGAGCCGCAGCGCCTCGACCGCGATGGCCGCGACCATCTGCTCCACGCCGCCCGCCGCGTGGATGCGCTCGCTGCACTCCACCATCGCGTGCAGCCGCTCGGCGTGCTTCTGCAGGAGATCGCGGGCCTCGCGCTCTCGGCGCCGCAGCTCGTGCGCTCGCAGCGCCTGCACCACGCTGCGCACCAGCTGCCCGTTGGCCACCTGGCTCTTCGGGAGGTAGTCCGCCGCGCCGCGCTTCAACAGCTCCGAGGCGAGCATCTCGTCTCCGTGACCCGTCAGCACGATGGCAGGCGCCGTGGACCCGAGCGAGCTCGCGAGCTCGATCACCTGCTGGCCGTCGCTGCCGGGGATGAGGTAGTCGACGATGAGGCAGTCGAAGGCGCCCCCGGTGAGCGCGGCGCGAGCGGACTCCAGGTCGGCGGCCTCGGTGATTTCGATGGGTAGCGCGGACTGTTGCAGCGCGCGGCGCACGGCGAGCCGGTCGACGGCGTCGTCGTCGACGAGCAGGAAGCGCAGGGCTCGGTCGCCGCGATGGGACTGAGGGTCGGACATCACCCCACTGTCACTCGGCATTTGCAGCTGGGCTGTCAAGATGTTGGGCCTGCGTGGGTGGCACGCCGCAGGGGCGCGCACGTGGGCGGAGGGGCGTGATACCCACTGGTGCCATGTGGGCCGCGCGTGACATGTCGATCTGGTGGTGGGCCTTCGGGTACTTCGCGACCTATGTGCCCTACAGCGCGCTGACCAAGGCCCTCTCCGATGGCGCGATGCCCGGGATGTCGGCGCGCGTCGACGGGTTCGTGCTCCTGCCCGCGACGGGCATCGCGTGCGTGGTCGGGTCGATGACCTTCCTGCTCGCGACCGGCTGGTGGCAGACGGCGAGCCGGGTGACGGTGCTCGGGCAGAGCTTCCCGAGGCCGACGAGGTGGTCGGCGCTCTCGGGGCTCTGCGCCTCCGCCATCATGGTGACGACGACCCTCGCGTACACCTTCGAGGGCACGTCCATCGTGCTGATGATGCTGCTGATGCGCGGCATCGTGCTGGGGCTCGCGCCGGTGGTCGACCTCGTCTCCCGCCGCCCGGTGCGAGGCCGGGCGTGGGTGGCGCTGGGCCTCAGCTTCGCCGCGCTCGCGGTGGCGTTTCGGGCGCGCGGGTCGCTCACCCTCTCGGCCCCAGCGATCCTCTGCCTCGCGCTCTACGGGAGCGCGTACTTCGTGCGCCTCCGGGTGATGAGCCGCGCCGCGAAGACCGAGGACGGCGGCGACAACCGACGCTTCTTCGTCGAGGAGCAGCTCGTGAGCGCGCCCGCGGTGCTCACGATCCTGTGTCTGTGGGCGCTCACCGACGCCGGGCCGCAGGGCGTCTCGCTGCGCCAGGGCTTCGGGGACTTCCTCCTCGGCCCGATGGGGGCGGTGGCCTTCGTCGCGGGCCTCTGCTCGCAGGGCACCGGCATCTTCGGCTCGCTGGTGCTCCTCGACAAGCGGGAGAACACCTTCTGCATCCCGGTCAACCGCGCCTCGAGCGTGCTGGCGGGCGTCGCGGCCTCGGGGCTGCTCGCGGGGCTGCTGCCGATGATGCGTCTGCCCGCGACGGGCGAGCTCATCGGCGCCGCCCTGATGATCGGCGCGCTGGTGGTGCTCGCGCTCCCCTCGCGCGCCAGGGCGTGACGCCGCCGGGGCTTAGAGGCCGATCGCTTCTACACATCTCGCGGCCTGGGGTACGGCGTGCGGCCTCTTCATCAGCGTGCAGCGCCTGACCCCAGGCAACATGCAGGTGGTCACCTTCGCGCGACGCGAAGGTTACAAGGGTAGTCGCTGTCGCCGTCGTCGCACGGCCCGCCCGGCAGACCGACGCGCCCGCCCTCACAGTCTCCGCGCTCGCTCCGCACCGCGGTCGTCGCCGCGCTCGCTCCGTTCCCCCTGCAACCTT